>Ga0157373_10002861_pt1 | contig 13064 bp, 14 predicted proteins | sample C65metaG_FD_113460 | JGI IMG/M metagenome (GOLD analysis project Ga0157373, IMG submission 113460) | Corn rhizosphere microbial communities from Kellogg Biological Station, Michigan, USA - C6-5 metaG | ecosystem: Host-associated > Plants > Roots > Rhizosphere > Soil | place: USA: Michigan... | reverse complement strand
GTTGAACGTCGCCCTGTCGGTGCAGCAGTCGTTGCTCAAGGCCGGTGCTTCGGTGCCGGCGCCAAACAGTGAGCCGAAGTCGAAGCTCAAGGCCGACGTCGACCAGCAGGCGCCGCCGGGTCTTCTGAAATCTGCGATGGCGACCGAGTTGGCGATGGTCGAACTCAACCAGGTACTGAAGCTGGATAGGGCCGCGTTGCAGCAGCTGTCGCAGGCCAACCTGAAAATGGCTGCCGACAAACAGGTCGCGCCCAGCGGGGCCACGGCGGTCCAGTTGGTCCAGGTCGAACTGGCGGCGGCGAAGGCGGGCATCGGAGAAGGCTCCGATCCGGCCAAACGGCAGGATGAACTGCTGAGTTTCACCCGCGACAGCGCAGTGATGGCGTCGGCGCTCAACCTCGACGTCAAGACCGCCAGCGAGATGCTGCTGGGTTGGCGCAGCTCGATGAACCTGGATCGGGGGCAACGCCAGACGCTGGCAGATGCCACCAACCACCTCGGCAACAGCGGCCTGAATGTCAAGGCGGCCGATATCGGCGCAGTAGTGCAGCGCAGTGGCGAGGCGGGCCTCGCCGCGGGGATGACCCCGGAACAGGTGGCGGCCCTCGCGGCGGCGTTCCTCAACAGCGGCGTGAGCAAGGCGGATGCCGGTGATGCGGCAAAAGGGTTCACCACGGCATTGGCCCAGGGCAACGCGGCAACGCCTGAGCAACGCAAGGCCTGGGCGGAACTGAACCCCAAGTTTGATCCTGCTGTGATCGCCAACGGCTTGCGCAACGACGCAGCCGGCATGATCAGCCAGGTGCTGGAAGCCCTCAAGCAGAAACCTGCGCAAGAACAGCAAGCGCTGACCAAGACACTGTTTGGTGACAACGCGGCGATTCTGGAACTGCTGAAGAAGCCGGAAGGCGTTCAGAAAGCGTTCACGTTGGTGTCCGAACGCACCCCCGATGGAGCACTACCAAAATTCAACGGTTCGCTGGCGGCCACTGCCGAGGCGCTGGGGAATACCTCCCAGGGGCGCTTCAATGCGCTGGATGCCAGCAAGAACCGGATGTTTGCTGAGGGCGGCAATGCCCTGGCGCCGTTGACCGACGGCGTCATGGTATCGCTTGGCGCCCTGGCCGATGGCCTGAGTGAAGTGGCCCAGGCCCAACCGAAAGCGACCGCCGGATTGCTGGTACTCGCAGGGGCCCTGGCATTGGCACGCGGTGCCGAGATCAAAGTCGCGATGGTTTCGGCCGTCACGGCGGCCGCGACTAAACTCCTGGCGCTGGCCGGTGCCAGGCAGATTTCCGAGGCGCAGGACCTGACGGTCGATGCGCCGGAACAGCGCCGCAAGGGCAAGAAGACGACCCGACGCGCCAGGCAAGGCAATGTCGCTAAGTCGGCTTCCATCCCGGTACCGTCCGTGGCGAGCGAGAGTCGTTTGCTGGGCGCCGCCAGGATGGGCTCGGCGGTCACCCGCCGCGCCGCGCCGCTGATGTTGCTCAGCGCTGGCTACGATGTCGCCAAAGGCCTGCAAGACGGTGATGACAAAGCGGTCGGCAGGGCATTGGGTTCTGCCGGTGGCGGGCTTGCAGGAACCTACGCCGGTGCCGCCGCTGGCGCGATGATCGGCAGCGTGGTGCCCATCCTGGGAACCGCGGTGGGAGGTGTAATCGGTGGTTTGCTGGGAAGCATGGCGGGCAGTTGGGGCGGTGAGTGGCTGGGTGAAAAACTGGCCACCCCCGCCGACAAGCTCGACGCCCCGGAACAGGTCAGCAAAGACCTCACCAGCAGCCAGACCAGCACTCAACAAAACACCATGACCGCCAACATCTACATCAACGGTCAGGACCAGGCCAGCGCCAGTCAGTTGGCCAATCTGGTGGTGCAGCAGATCACCGGCCAGTTCGGCCTGACAACCATGCCCAACTCACTGGCCATGCGCAGTGACGCGGCCCTGACCGACGGAGGTACGTGATGCGTCAGCAAATGGCACTCGGCAGTTTCATTTTCGGGCTGTCGAGAAACTTCGCGTACCACTCGCTGGTACGCACCTCGGATGGCGGTTGGAAGAGCATCGACATCCTCACCAGCAAACCCAAGTCCAGCCAGGTCGGCCAAGGCCTGCAAGGGCTGACCATCACTGGCAAATCGATGTATGCGACCGCCATGGATCGGCTCGATGAGCTGCGTGCATTGCAGGCCTTGCGCGTGCCTGTGCCGTTGGTGGATGGCATTGGGCGCAACTGGGGGTTGTGGCAGATCAACAAGGTGTCGGAAACCCAGACCGAGGTCATCGATGACGGCACGGCGATGGTGGTCGGCTGGGTGATTGAATTGACGGAGTTCGCCAATGCGTAGGGTTCGAAGTATCGCCGGTGATTCGGTGAATCTGTTGCTGTACCGCGAGCTCGAGTGTTGTGACGATGCCACCGAGCAAGCGCTCTGGCTGCTCAATCCCGGGCTGGCCGAATGGGGGCCGGTGCTGCCGGCGGGGGTGTGGGTTGCCCTGCCGGAAGTGGACCTGAAACCCGCTGCACCCGCACCGGTATCGGCTTGGGATTAAGGAGGCAACATGTCACTGGGTTTCACGCCCGCAGTGGAAATCTATGGTGCGAATGCGGCACTGCTCAATGAGCGATTGCTCAGTTGGACCCACGTCGACGCGGCGGGGATCGAGTCCGATCAGTTGACCCTCGTCATCAGCCTGGAAGGGCTTGAAGGGTTACCCAGTCTGGGAGGAAAAATTGGTCTGCGGGTGGGTTACCTGGAGTCCGGGCTGGTGGACAAGGGGGAGTTCGTCATTACCCGGCGCACGCCGACGCTGTTTCCCCTGCGCTTGACGCTGGTGGCCATGGCGGCACCGTTCAGTGCGGCGGACCAGACCGGGTTCAAGCAGCGCCGGTCCGTCAGCCATGGCCCGACGACCTTGGGCGCGCTGTTTCGTGAACTGACAACCCGGCATGGTTTTTCGCCGCGTGTGGCGCCGGAGCTGTCGCTGATAAAAATCGAGCACATCGACCAGTCCAACGAAACCGATATGGGCTTCCTGACGCGGTTGGCCCACCGGTATGACGCCGTCGCCAAACCGATCAACGAAGTGTATGTGCTGGCTCGGCGTGGTCAGGCGAAGTCGCTGTCGGGCAAGGTTTTGCCGGAGATCAAGCTGTCGGTGACGACCAACAATCGTCCAGGCGATCAGGCATTTATCTCCGCCGTCCTCGATGAAACCGCCCGGGCGAAATACCAGGGCTGCAAGACCCGTTGGTGGGATGCGGCGGCGGGGAAGGTGCAGGCGGAGGAAAGTGGCATCGCGCCGTTCAAGATCCTTCGACAGCATTTCCAGAGCGCAGAAGACGCCCGCGCCGCCGGTGAAGGCGAAGTGCGCAGGCTGATGCGCGAAGCTCTCAAAGTTGCCATCGAATGCCCAGGCAACCCGGGGTTGTCCGCCGAAGGCATCGTCCTGCTGGACCCGACCTGGCCGGATTTCATGCGCGGCCGCTGGTCGATCGACAAGGTCACCGCCACGGGTGACCGGGAAAAAAGCTATCGCTGCAAGATCGACGCAACCTGCCTCGACGTCAAGGCCTGACTGCTTGCTCTTGTGGGAGCGAGCCTGCTCGCGATGAGGGCGGCACCCCCAACATCTTTTTCGACTGACCCACCGCCATCGCGAGCAGGCTCGCTCCCACCCTGGATCGTTGGCGATCACAACATTCGTGAATGACGCAGCACCTCTGTGGGAGCGAGCCTGCTCGCGATGAGGCCGGCACATCCAACATCTATTTCAACTGACCACCGCTTTCGCGAGCAAGCCCGCTCCCACAGGGCTTCTGACTTCACTTGCCTATCACCGGAGCACCCTCCATGAAGATCACGCCGATCCTCACGCAGTTGCGTGAGCAATGCCCGACGCTCGCCAGTCGAGTGGTCGCGGGGCTGGACCTCGCCACGCTACAAGCCGGCACACCATTGCAAACTCCGTGTGCCTACGTCCTGCCGGCTGCCGATGTGTCGAGCCGGAACACGGCACAGAACGTCACGCTGCAAACGGTGCGTGACCGTTTCGACGTGGTGCTGGTGCTCGATGCCAGTGACGCGACAACCGCGCTGGATCTGTTGCACGACCTGCGAGCCGAATTGTGGCGCGGGTTGGTGGGGTTCAAGCCCGGCGTCACTTACACCGTCATCGAATACGACGGCGGCGAACCGGTCTCCGTCAACAGCGGCCGCGCGTTGTTCCGGCTGCGCTTTTTCACTGAGTTCCAGCTGGGCCGCAATCTGGCGAGCCAGCCTGCCGAAAGCTGGCACGAACGTGAACTGGACGGCTTGTCGTCCTTTACCGGGGCCACCGTGCGGGTCGATGCCATCGACCCGGCGGACCTCAACCTGAAACGTCCCGGCCCCGACGGGCGCCTGGAACTGACTTTCTCTGGAGACGTAACCCCATGAGCAAACGCATCACCGTGCTGCCGGCCCAGGGCCGTGTGGTACCGGACCCGGAAGCGGGCGACCTGTTGCCCCTCGAAGGCCGTGAAGTGCCGGACAACGCCTGGTGGCGTCGACGTCTGGCCGATGGCGATATCACTACCAAAGCCGTGAAAGCGGCCAAACCACAGGGAGCCAAATAATGGCGATCGGATTCAGCAACATCCCCGCGGACATTCGTGTTCCGCTGTTCTACGCCGAAATGGATAACTCGGCCGCCAATAGCGCGTCGTCGGCCATGCGCCGGTTGATCGTCGCCCAGGTCAACGACAACATTGCCCCGGCAGAAGTCGGCAAGCTGGTGCTGGTCTCCAGCGTCGCCCTGGCCAAAAGCATCGGCGGGCAGGGCTCGATGCTCGCCTCGATGTACGAGACCTGGCGCAAGACCGACCCGCTCGGCGAAATCTGGTGCCTGCCGCTGCACAACGTCGAAGGCGCCATTGCCAAGGGCGTGCTGACCCTTACCGGCACCGCCACCGAAAGCGGTGTGCTCAACCTTTACATCGGCGGCGTACGTATTCAGGCAGCCACCGTCAACGGTGCTACCGCGGCCCAGGCTGCCACGGCGCTGGCCTTGAAAGTCAACGCGACAGCCGACCTGCCAGTGACCGCCGCGGCCGTCGACGGTGTTGTGACCCTCAGCGCCAAATGGACCGGCGACAGTGGCAACGACATCAGCTTGCAGTTCAATCGCCTGGGCAAGAGCAACGGTGAAGACACCCCCGCGGGCCGGACCACTGCCATTACCCCGATGACGGGTGGTGCTGGCGTGCCGGACCAGACCGCCGCCGTCGCGGCCCTGGGTGACGAGCCGTTCGAGTTCATCGCCATGCCGTGGTCCGACCTGTCGAGCCTGAACACCTGGCAAGCGGTCATGGACGACAGCACCGGTCGCTGGTCCTGGGCCAAGCAGTTGTTCGGCCATGTCTACAGTGCCAAGCGCGGCACCATCGGCACTCTGGTGGCGGCCGGCCAGGCGCGCAACGACCAGCACATGACCATTCAGGCCCTGGAACCGGGCGTGCCGCAACCGTCGTGGGTCCAGGCCGCCGCGCTGGCCGCGCGCACGGCCGTGTTCATCTCGGCCGACGCCAGCCGTCCGACCCAGAGCGGCAGCCTGCCGGGCCTGGATCCGGCACCGGCCAGTGAACGCTTCACCTTGACCGAGCGCCAGTCGCTGCTCAACTACGGCATCGCGACCGCCTACTACGAAGGCGGCTACGTGCGCATTCAGCGTTCCATCACCACGTATCAGAAAAATGCCTTTGGCCAGGCTGACAACTCTTACCTGGACAGCGAAACCATGCACCAGTCGGCGTTCATCGTGCGTCGTCTGCAAAGCGTGATCACCAGCAAGTACGGCCGCCACAAACTGGCCTCCGACGGCACCCGTTTCGGCGCCGGCCAGCCCATCGTGACCCCGCGCACCATTCGCGGCGAGCTGATTGCCCAATACGCCAAGCTCGAGCTGGAAGGCCATGTGGAAAACGCCGAGCTGTTCGCCGAACACCTGGTCGTCGAGCGCGACAGCCAGGATCCGAGCCGGGTCAATGTGCTGTTCCCGCCGGATACATCAACGGCCTGCGGGTGTTCGCACTGCTCAACCAATTCCGCCTGCAGTACGACGCTGCTGCCTGAGTGTTGTGTTTGAACGCATGAATTCATGCCCACCCCGCGTGGGCTTTTTATTTGAAGGAGAAACACCATGGGTCAACTGATTGCGGGCACCTGCTACGTCAAAGTGGACGGCGCCCAACTGACCATCAACGGTGGCTGCGAAGCGCCGCTGATGTTCACCAAACGTGAAACCGTCGTACCGGGTTTCTACAAGGAAACCGATATCGCTCCGTCCTTCAAGGTAACGGCGCTGCACACCGCGGACTTTCCGCTCAAGCAACTGGTGGCCGGCACCGACATGACCGTCACCTGTGAGTTCAGCAACGGCAAGGTCTACGTGCTGGCCGGCGCCTACCTGGTGGAAGAACCGGTGTCCAAGGGCGACGACGCCACCATCGAGCTGAAATTCGAAGGCATCAAGGGGACCTGGCAATGAGCGATGTGGTGAGCTTGCGCGTGACCATCGAGGCCCACGGCGAGCCGCTGAACGAACTGACCCTGCGCCGTCCGACGGTGCAGGAAGTCCGGGCGATCAAGGCGTTGCCGTACAAGATCGACAAGAGCGAGGAGGTGAGCCTGGACATGGACGTTGCTGCCAAATACATCGCGGTCTGCGCCGGCATTCCACCGTCGTCGGTCAACCAACTGGACCTGGCCGACCTCAACGCGCTGAGCTGGGCCGTCGCGAGTTTTTTCATGAGTGCGGCGTCGCAGCCATCGGCGACCTGATCGCCGCCGCCTATGACCTGGCCTGGTTCTGGAAGGTTGACCCCGAACAGATGATGGCCAGGCCACTGGATGTGCTCCGTGAATCCCTGGAGCACGCGCAACGGATCAATGCGATGCAGCAGGTGCAGTGATGGCAGACACACAAAAGGTAGAAAAAAAAGCGGTGCTGCTGACCGGCATCGACGAGCTGTCACCCAAGCTCGCCGGCCTTCGGGCGAAGGTCCAGGGCTTCAAGCAGAACCTCGATGCGACCGGCCTCGGCAGCCTGGATATTTCCGGGCTGCTGCCGGACGGGGGTATCGCCAAGCCGTTCATGGAAGGGCTCAAGTCGGCGCTGGCGTTCAAGGATGAAATGGCGGAGGTGAACACGGCGGCCAGCGCCGTGCAGCCACCGGCGGCACCGTTGGTGGCGGCGCAAGGGCTGGATGGATTGAAGACGTCCATCAGCAATGTGTCGTTGCAGTTCGGCTCGGCGCTGGTGCCCGCAGTCAATGCGCTGGCGGTCGGTCTACAGCCGATGATCGGCGGTGTGGCTCAGGTGCTGCAAGACAACCCGCAACTGGTGCAGGGCCTGGCGACGGGGGCCGTGGCGTTCAGCGCGATCCAGACCGCCGTCAGCGGTGCGAGCCAGGCCCTCGAAATGGTCAGCCTGGCCTTGAAGATGAACCCCATTGGCCTGGCCGCCATGGGCATCGCCTTGGCGGCGGGGATGATCATCGCCTACTGGGAACCGATCTCGACGTTCTTCGCCGGACTCTGGCAAAGGCTTGCCCCCATCGTTGTGCCGATGGCTGAGTTCTTCAAGACGCTGCTCGCCTTTACCCCGATGGGGCAGGTGATCAGCAACTGGGGGCCGATCAGCGGTTTCTTTGGCGCGTTGTGGAATGTGCTCGTGGCGGCGGCGACGCCTGTCATCGGCTTCATGCAGACGCTGTTCGCCTGGTCGCCCCTGGGTTTGATCGTCAGCAACTGGGGCCCTCTGACCGGGTTGTTCGCGGCCATCTGGGATCTGCTCAAGGCCTTGACCGTGCCGGTGATGGACGCGCTCCAAGGGCTTTTCAACTGGACGCCGTTGGGCCTGATCATGGCCAACTGGGGCACCCTTGCGGACGTCTTCGCCGGGATCTGGGAAGGCCTGCGCAACCAGGTGTCGATCATGTTGGCGGTGTTCGGCGGGTTGTTCGACTGGTCACCCATCGAAGGCCTCACGCAGCAGTGGGGGCCGGTGGGTGAGTGGTTCAGCCAGTGGTGGGACGAGCTGCAGGGGGTGATCGCGCCGATCAAGGCGTTCTTCAACGGTGGTTTTGGCGAGGTCATCACCACGTTCACCGGCAAGGTCCAAGGGCTGACCGACGCGCAACAGAAGACCAATGCCGAGGGCAAAGGTGAGCTGGCGCCGGCGTCTTTTGCGGGCATCGGCGAACAGGCCTCGGGCCTCTCTTCCGGTGTCGGGCCCGGTGCGTTGCCGCAGACCTCCAGTGCGCTGGTGCAACAAAGCGCCGCGAACAGTCGTACCCAGCTTGAAGGCGGCCTGACTGTACGTTTCGAAAACGCGCCGGCCGGTTTGCGCGTCGAGCCACCGCAGACCAATCAACCGGGCCTGGCAATGAGTTCGCGCATCGGTTATCGCTCTCTGTCCGCAGGAGGTTCCAATGAGCTGGCGTGATCGTTTGTTGCCGGCGTCGTTCCGTGGCGTCGGGTTCTGGGTCGACCAGGCGAAAACCCCGGTGGGATACAAGGGGCAGTTGCATGAATATCCGCAGCGCGACCAGCCGTTTTTCGAAGGGCTGGGCCAGCAGGCGAAGATCCATGAACTGACCGCGTTTATCGTCGGCCCCGATTGCCTGGAGCAGCGCGACAAATTGCTCAAGGCGTTGGAGCAGGGCAGTGGCGAGCTGGTGCACCCTTGGCTGGGACGGATGCAGGTCAAGGTTGGCGAGTGTGACATGACCCAGACCCGCCAGGACGGCGGGCTGGTCACCTTTGCCCTGAAGTTCTACCCCGACCAGCCGCTGCAATTTCCTTCGGCGGCGATCAACAGCCAGAAACTGCTGCTGGTATCGGCTGACAGCTTTCTGGGTTCGGCGGTGCGGCGTTTCGAAGACGCGATGACCTTGATCAAGGCCGCGCGGATCGGCATCGCCGACCTGCGCAACAGCCTCAAGGAGGTCTACGGGGTTATCGAGCAGGAGCTGAAGCCGTTGATCGAGGTCTATGGGCAGCTCAGCGATCTGGTCAAGGCGGTAAAGGAGTTGCCCAAGGAAGTGGCGGCCGAGTTCAAGGGATTGTTGGGGGACATCCGAGAGCTGAAGGACTTTGCCCGTGACGGCTATCGCGGCGTGATTGCCAGCGTGTCGCAACAGGTCGAAGCCATCCGCCAGGCGGACGCGCCCAAACTCACCACCGGCAAGGACACCACGGCGGCGGCCCAGGCCGTGGCCAATCTGGTCCAGGACACGCTGCTGGTCCAGGCCGCGCAATGGATTGCAGCGATGCCCGTGGCGGCACCGGTGGTCAAGCTTGGCGCCACGCCTTCAGTGGCGCAGCAGGCCGTGCAGCCGATCCAACGCCGGGATGTACCGGTGGCCGACGATGTCCTGGCCCTGCGTGATGCCCTCAACGAAGCCATCTGGCAGGCCTCCCTCAAGGCCGACCCGGATCACTACCAGGCGTTGAACAACCTGCGTCAGCAAATGGCCGCGCACCTGACGGCGGTGGCGTCATCGGGTGTCCGGTTGATCAACCTGTCGTTCAAGCAAAGCCTGCCGGCGCTGGTGGTGGCTTATCAGCAATTTGCCGATGCCACCCGGGTGACCGAAGTGATCCAGCGCAACGGCGTGGCCCACCCGGGTTTCCTGCCGCCCAACGACCGGAAAGTCTCGGGGGAGTAAGCCATGAGCGAGTTCGATAACGTCGTCACGCTCACCGTCGGCGGGCTGGACTACGGCGGCTGGAAAAGCGTGGAAATCAGTGCGGACCTGGAGCGTCAGTTCCGCACCTTCAAACTCGACATCACCTGGCAATGGCCGGGGCAGACCCAGGCGGTGCCGATCCGTCCCGGTGATGAATGTCAGGTGCGCATCGGTGCCGACCTGGTGCTCAGCGGCTACGTGTTCAAGGCCCCGGTCAGCTATGACGGGCGCCAGATCACGCTGAGCATCGAAGGGGGCTCCAGGACCCAGGACCTGGTGGATTGCGCGGCGATCAATCGTCCGAGCCAATGGCGGGGGCAGACGGTGCTGAGCATTGTCCAGGCCCTGGCCTCGCCATATGGCGTGGGGGTGGTCAGTGAAATCCAGGAAACGGCGCGTTTGAGCGAACACAGCATCGTGCCGGGAGAAACCGTCTTTCAATCCATCGACCGTTTGCTGACGTTGTTCCGGGTGTTTTCCACCGACGACGCCGAAGGCCGCGTGCTGCTGGCCAAACCCGGCAGCGCCGGGCGGGCCAGTGATGTGCTGGAACTGGGCAAGAACATTCTTTCGGGCAACGCGCCGATGGACTACAGCCAGGTGTTTTCCGAATACCGGGTCATCGGCCAGCACAAGGGGAATGACCAGCAGAGTGGGGCGGCGGTGAGCGAAGTGGCGGGCACCGCCACCGACTTGAGTTTCAAACGCAAGCGGGTGACGGTGATCAGCGAAAGCGCCCAACTGACCTTCGAGCTGGCCCAGCAACGAGCGGACTGGGAGAGCGCCATCCGCACCGGTCGCGCCCTGACCACCACCTACCGCGTGCAGGGCTGGCGCCAGGCCAACGGCGACTTGTGGCGTCACAACAGCCTGGTGCGGGTGCTCGACCCGGTGCTGGGGTTCGACGGCGACATGCTGATTTCCAAGGTGACCTATTCACTGTCTGCCCAAGGCTCCGTCACCACCTTGCAAGTCGCCCCGCCCCATACCTTCGACGCGAACCCGGTCAAGCCCAAGTCCTGAGCCCGGCGCCGCCCACTGTGGGAGCGGGCTTGCTCGCGAAGGCGGCATATCAGTCACCCCAGCGTCCACTGCCCCACCGCCATCGCGAGCAGGCTCGCTCCCACACTGTTTCCCGGATGCCCACAAAATTCCCATCCGCCACACATTCCCTGTGGGAGCGAGCCTGCTCGCGATGGCGCCGGCACAGCCGCCGACCACTCCGACTGACACCCAGCCCGCCCCCAACCCGATTTCCGAAGGAACCCCAATGAGCCTACTGACCCGCCTCCTGGCGCGCGGCACTGTCGTGCTCGCCAATTCGGCTTCCAAACTGCAGTCGCTGCAGATGCGCCTCACCGCCGGCGAAGTGAGCGACGACATGGAGCACTTCGAACCCTACGGCTTCACCAGCAACCCGCTGGCCGGCGCCGAGGGCATCGCCACCTTCCTGGGCGGCGACCGTTCCCATGCCGTGGTGCTGGTGGTCGCGGACCGCCGCTTTCGCCTCAAGGCCCTGGCCCCCGGCGAAGTGGCGATCTACCCCGACGAGGGCGACAGGATTCACTTCAAGCGCGGCCGAGTCATCGACATCGACACCGCCACCCTGAACATCCGCGCCAGCAGCGCGGTGAACATCGACAGTCCTGTCATCAACCACACCGGCCAGATCATTTCCCAAGGCGATCAGATCGCCAGCGGCATCAGCCAGATCAAGCATGTGCATGTCGGCGTACAGGCCGGCAACGGCCAGACCGGCGCGCCGGCGGGAGGCCAATGATGTTTATCAGCCAGAACCTGCACGCCGCGTTGACCCGCTCGGTGCTGATCAGCCTGTTCACCTGGCGCCGCGCTGCTGACGACGACGCCGTCGATGACGAGGAACGTTTCGGCTGGTGGGGCGACACTTTTCCTACGGTCGCCGATGACCGCATCGGCTCGCGGCTGTGGCTGCTGCGCCGGGTCAAGCTGACGCGCCAGACTCAGCTCGACGCCGAGTTCTATGCCCGCGAAGCCCTGCAATGGCTGATCGACGACGGCCATTGCAGGGCCATCGACGTCATCAGCGAACGCCTCGACGCTCAGCGCCTGAACCTGCGCACGGTCCTGACCCTGGCCGACGGCCAGCGCCTGGACATCAATCCCGATAACAGTTGGCAGGTGACCTATGCCGTTTGAAACCCCTTCGCTGCCGGTGCTGATCAAGCGCACCCAAAGCGACCTGGCCAGCGATTCGCTGCGCCAGTCCGATGCCCAAGTGTTGGCCCGCACCCTGGGGGGCGCAGCCTATGGCCTGTACGGCTACCTGGATTGGATCGCCGAACAGATCCTGCCGGACAAGGCCGACGAATCCACCCTGGAGCGCATTGCCGCCCTGCGGCTGAACCAGGCGCGTAAAGCCGCCCAAGCAGCCAGCGGCAGCGTCAGTTTCAACGCTGCCGGCGGTGCGGTGCTGGATGTCGACACGCTGCTGCAATCCGCCGACGGCCGCGCCTACAAAGTGACCAGCGCCCGTACCACCAGCAATGGCCTCAACACCACCACCATCGCCGCGCTGGAGGCCGGCAGCCTGGGCAATGCCGATGCCGGCCTGGTGCTGACGCCGGTGCAACCGATCCTCGGCATCTCCGGCAGCTTCACCGTCCTGGCGCCGGGGCTGACCGGCGGTGTCGCCCGGGAAAGCCTCGAGTCCCTGCGGGCGCGGGTGATCCGCTCTTACCGCATCATCCCCCATGGCGGCTCGGCCCAGGACTATGAAACCTGGGCCCTGGAATGCCCCGGCATCACCCGCGCCTGGTGCCGCGGCAACTACCTGGGACCCGGCACCGTCGGCCTGTTCGTCATGCGTGACGACGATCCGCAGCCGATTCCCAATACCGAGCAACTGGAGGAGGTCCGGGCCTACATCGAGCCCCTGCGCCCGGTCACCGCCGAGGTGCATGTATTGGCGCCGGTGCAGGTACCGGTGACCTACCGGCTGCGTATCACCCCCGACACCAGCACCGTGCGCGCGGCCGTCGAGGCCCAGTTGCGCGACCTGCATAACCGCGAAGCCGGTCTTGGCGAAACCCTGCTGTTGACCCACATCGCCGAAGCCATCAGCAGTGCCACCGGGGAAACCAACCACACGCTTACTGCACCCGCCGCCGATGTGACTGCGGCGAGCAATCAGTTGCTGACCTTCGGAGGCTGCGTATGGCTGGAATAAGAACCGCCGGGGAATACCAGGCCCAACTGCGCAGCCTGCTGCCCAGCGGCCCGGCGTGGGACCCGGAGCGGGTGCCGGAGCTGGAGCAAGTGCTGGAAGGCATCGCCGAGGAACTGGCGCGT
>Ga0157373_10002859_pt1 | contig 13069 bp, 14 predicted proteins | sample C65metaG_FD_113460 | JGI IMG/M metagenome (GOLD analysis project Ga0157373, IMG submission 113460) | Corn rhizosphere microbial communities from Kellogg Biological Station, Michigan, USA - C6-5 metaG | ecosystem: Host-associated > Plants > Roots > Rhizosphere > Soil | place: USA: Michigan... | reverse complement strand
GCTGGTGCCTACACAACACACTAAATATTCCATAATATCTGTTGCAGTTTTGTGCAAATGTAACTTATGGAATTTTATTAAGTTTACATCTAACTAAAAAAAGACTCTTTGCTGCCTGGAAAATACGACCATATTAATGACGCTGAACTGCTGCAAAATTTTTACAAAGATCATGATAATAAATGGCTGGGTATTTTGCTGCCCCGTTATACGTTGCTTTTATTGGGTGTGTGTATGAAGTATTTAAAAAATGAGGAGGATGCGCGTGATTGTGTGCAGCAGATATTTTTAAAGGTGATAAATGAATTACAAAAATATAAGGTAGAATATTTTAAGAGCTGGATTTATATGATTGCGAAAAATCATTGTTTGATGAAGCTTCGTGACAAAAGCAAAATGGTGGAGCTGAGCGATCACGTCGCTATGGAGCCAGGCATGGATACGGATAAAAAAATACATATTGAAAAAGATGAACTTTTGCAAAGAATGGAGATAGCGCTAAATAAATTGAACGCCGAACAAAAGCGGTGTGTTAAATTATTTTATCTTCAAAAAAAATCTTATTCTGAAATTGCTGAAATAACCGGCTTTTCAGCAATGCAGGTAAAAAGCCATTTGCAAAATGGAAAAAGAAATTTAAAATTATTGTTGGAAAACCCATCCTAATAAAGTTTTGAATGAACTATGATTTATTAAACATATTATCAAACAGCAACAAGGATGTTGACAATCAAAAGCTGATGGATTATCTCAGCGATAAGTTATCTGCTGAGGAAAGGCATGAATTTGAAAAATCACTTTTGGATTCGGAACTGGAAAATGATGCCGTTGAAGGACTTAGCCAGTTTAAAAATAAAAAAGATCCGCTTCTTTATGCAGAGGAATTAAATCTAAACCTTAAGCATCAGCTACAGAAGAAGAAAGCTTTGAAAAGTAAGAGAACTATCCGCGATTTGCGTTGGCTGTATGTAACAATAATCCTGATTCTTGCTTTTGTAATAATCGCCTTTTTTATTCTATTTAAATTATTGAGATAATCATTTTTTAACTGGTGATTAAGCTTGCGCCTTCAATTTCATCGTTTTTGGTTTCTACAATTATCTTTTCAGTAAACGCTGTTGATACAGAAAACCCAACGTAATCGGCGGCAATCGGAAACTCTTTATAGCTTCTTTCCACCAGCACCAGTGTTTGAATTTTTTTAGGATAATAATCAAGAAATGGCTTTATGGCATATAGTAAGGTTCTGCCGCTGTTAGCCACATCGTCTGTAATAATAATTACTTTATTGTCAAGGTTGATTTTTTCAGAAAGTGAAATATATTTTGGATCTCTTTTATCCAATGCTATCTCGATGAGTTTTACATCGCCTTTGAAAATTTCTTTTAAAAATGAATATAAAATTCGCGAAATGATTTTGCCATTCTCTTTGATGCCTGCTAAAATTACCTGTTCTTCATTTATATTTTGTTCTGCGATTTCATAGGCCATCCTTTGCAATTTTCTATAAGCAATTTCTTTAGATAAAATATTGTGAGCCGCCATGCTGTTGTGAGTTTTAAAGCAGCAATTTACAATATATCAGCATTAGTATTTTTTCCGCGCGGATTTGCTCACCGGTTGATTTAAAATATTACTTTTTAATTTCTATCTTTAATAATAATCTTTTTTATGCAACTGTTTCAACAAATAGCATTTATATTCCTGGTGGCTTTTGCCATCTTCCTTTTTTGGAGGAAAGTGAAAGAAATAAAAGCAGACATCAATCTTGGGAAGGAAAAAGATATGTCTGACCATAAGGCTGAGCGTTGGAAAAATATGCTGCTGCTGGCTTTGGGGCAAAAAAAAATGTTTCGTTATCCACTGGTTGCGGTATTGCATTTTATTATTTATGCCGGCTTTATTATTATCAATATTGAAATTTTAGAAATTATTCTTGATGGACTTTTAGGAACCCATCGGTTGTTTGCTGCCCCGCTTGACGGCTTTTATACTTTTGTGATTGATTTTTTTGAAATATTGGCGGTCGGGGTTTTGCTCTCATGTGTTGTGTTTTTAATTAGAAGAAATATTCTAAAACTCCAAAGGTTTATTGATAATGATCTTGACGGATGGCCGCGCACAGATGCGAACCTGATATTAATAACTGAGATTATTTTGATGGGGTTGTTCCTTACTATGAACGCTGCAGACAGGGCTTTACAACTGCAGGGAAACCCGCATTATGTAGATCATGGAAGTTTTATTTTTTCAGGGTGGCTATCATCATTTTTGGTAAATATGAAACCATCCACGCTTGTTGGCATTGAAAGAACCTGCTGGTGGCTGCACATTACAGGCATTTTTGCATTCCTGAATTATCTTCCCTATAGCAAGCATTTTCATATTTTGCTGGCTTTTCCTAACACGTATTATAAGCGGCTTATTCCGAAGGGCGAGATGGTTAATATGAAAAATGTGGAACAGGAAGTTCAGTATATGTTTGAGCCTGAAATGGCAACAACTAACGGTGAGGCACAAACGCAAACACAATCTTTTGGCGCAAAGGATATTTTTGATCTAACGTGGAAGAATTTGATGGATGCCTACACCTGCACTGAATGCGGAAGATGCACAGCCGCTTGTCCTGCTCATCAAACGGGTAAAATGTTAAGCCCGCGCAAAATAATGATGGATACACGGGATCGCATGCAGGATGTGAGAAAGAATATAAAGCTGAATGGCAGTTTTAAAAATGATGAGAAAACATTACTGCATAATTACATTACTGCCGAAGAATTGCGTGCATGCACTTCCTGCAATGCATGTGTAGAGGAATGTCCTGTGGAAATTAATCCATTGGATATTATTTTTTCTTTGCGGCGCGCTTTAATTATGGAAGAAAGCAATGCCCCGGCCGAATGGAATGCGATGTTCAGTAATATTGAAAATAATTTTGCGCCCTGGAAATTTAGTCCTGATGACAGGGACAAGTGGGCTACAGAAATGGAATAGAAAATATTTTCTAATCTTCAAATAAAAAAAGCATAGTATTTATCCGTCTACTGTTTCGGTGAGTTTATTAATGTGAAGCTATCCCCATCAAATAAACCTTTATCACTCAGCTTCAGGTGAGGAATTACCAATAAAGCCATAAAAGATAAAGTCATAAATGGAGCCGAAAGTGTTGAACCCAAATTTTTGGCGGCGGTATCTATCCGGGTGTATTTTTCAGCCACCTCGTAGCCGTCTTCATTGCTCATTAAACCTGCAACCGGCAGCGGCAACACCAGGTTTGAGGAAGGTTCAGAAATATCAGCAATGCTGATTCCTCCTTTCTGCGCGATTATTAAATTGACAGCTTCGCAAATGCTATCGTCATCTGCTCCCACAACAATTATGTTATGGCTATCGTGAGCCACCGATGAAGCAATAGCGCCTTTTTTTAATCCAAAATTTTTAATGAAAGCTATAGAAGGATCTGAATTATGATAACGGTTCACCACCGCAATTTTCAAAATATCGTTTTCAACATCGCTTTCAAAAGAATCGCCTGGTTTTTTTGGATATGCATCCAGCTTTCCGGTGATTAGTTGTTCGTCCAATGCCTCGATCACCTTGCCGCTAAAATGTTTTATTTGAAATGCTGCAGCATTCTTTTTAGAACAGTTGAACTTGTTAATTAATTCCGGTGGTTCGGTTTCTATTTTTGAAATACCTTGTTCAGCTACCAATTGGCCATCGATGTAGGTACTGATTATTTTAAAATTGACCAAATCCTGCGCGATGATAAAATCTGCGAAATCTCCTTCTCTTAAAAGGCCCACATTTAATTTATAATGCTTTGCAGGATTAATGCATGCAGCTTTCAACACTTTAAAAACATCAATTCCTTTTTGCACAGCCCGCCTGCAAAGTTCATTGATATGGCCTTTCACTAAATTATCCGGATGCTTGTCATCGCTGCAAAACATGATTTCATCTTCATGATCATTCAAAAGACCGATTAATGCTTCGAAGTTTTTTGCGGCGCTTCCTTCGCGGATGAGAATTTTCATTCCATAATGTAACTTGTCAAGTGCTTCCTTTTCAGTAAAACATTCATGATCGGTGCTTATGCCTGCATCAATATATTTTTTTGCATCCTGGCCCATAAGGCCGGGAGCGTGCCCATCTATCGGTTTATGGTATTTTTTTGCAGCGTTGATTTTTGAAAAGACTTCTTCATCGTGATGAAGCACACCGGGAAAATTCATCATTTCGCTCAGGTAGTGAATTTCATTTTTTGCTAAAAGCTTTTCTACCAAATCCGTGCTCAGCGTAGCGCCAGCGGTTTCAAATGTGGTGGCAGGTACGCAACTCGGTGCACCAAAATAAAATTTGAAAGGAACCGTTTTCCCGTTTTGAATCATGTAATCTACCCCTTCCATGCCGCAAACATTGGCAATTTCGTGAGGATCGCTAACAGTAGCGACGGTTCCATGTACTACAGCCAATTTTGCAAATTCAGAAGGCACCAGCATTGAACTTTCAATATGCACATGTGAATCTATAAAGCCGGGCAATATAAAAGGAGTGTCTTGTTTTTGATCCGCTGTTTTATGAATTGAGATTATTTTATTGCCTTCAATTATGACTTCACCAAAATTTATTTTTTTCGATTCAACATCAACAATATTTCCTTCAAATTTGAAACGCATAAATTTTATAAAACTTTGTCTGCAAAATATTTTTGTTCCAACTCCTGGTCTTTATTATAAATATCATTGTAGAATGCGATTTTATCTTTTGTAGCCTCGCAGGTAAAATATTCGATATACAACGGCAGCTTCTTTTTTACCATTATTGATTTGCGATCTTCGTTGGCAATCCAGGTTTTTATCGAATCTTCATTATATGAAATCTTATGGCCTTTGGGCGCAGCGAGGCTATCATTTTTAGTAATAAAAAATGCAAGTTCTTCCCATTTTTGAACACGCACACAACCATGACTGAGCGCCCTGTTCGAATTGGCAAAGAGATAGCGCTGGTTGGTATCGTGCAAATAAACACTGTAGGGATTACTGAAATTAAACTTAAAAATCCCAAGGGCATTATCATCACCGCTGCCTTGCACTATTTTCCATGGAATGCCATTTTTGTATTTTGACCAATTAACTGAATAAGGATCTACCACTTGCCCATGATAATCCACAAGGCTGAATCCTTTGCTGGCCAGGTACCCTGGATCCACTTTTAAAGCCGGTAAAATGTCCTTTTTAATAATGCTTTCAGGAATGGTCCAATTAGGATAAGTAACCATATTGGATATGGCCGAGTGAAGCACGGGGGTAGGGGTGGAAGGTTTGCCGACAATTACCTTTGAGGTCAATACGACGGTATCATCATCCCATACTTTTAAAGCAAAAGATGGAATATTGACCATCAGGAATTTTTCAGGCAAGTTTGGAAATGCTTTATAACGATCGAGCGTAACTGCAATTCTCCTGAACTTTTCGTAATCAAAAGAATTTAACCTGCTAATAGTTTCCTGTCCGGGCTTGCCATCGACTTTAAGATGATGCTTTGCCTGGTATTTTTTTACTTCGTTGCTAACTGATGCCGAATCCAAAGTCATGATAGAATCGGGTGTAATGCCTGATTGCACAAGCCTTTCATGAAGCTGCATGTAAAACTTTGCGGTATCAGCATAAGGGAAATCTATGTAGGTATATTTTGTGGTATCCATGTTTTCCACAAAATCAGGAAGTTTTTCTTTAAGTAATGAATAATAAATGTTTTTTGGCTCTGCATTTTCAAAGACAGAGGTGAGCGTATTCGATGTAAGCGCTTTTTTTAACCCGGGCATGAAGAATGAATCGATGTATTTTTTATCAGAAACAATAGATGCACTATCATTTACCATCCGGCCCTCTTTTAAATCTTTAAGCGTATTCATAAAGGCATCGGTAAGCATAAGATCTGCCTTTGTCCATACTACCGCGTCCATTCGCGCAAGGCTGTCGTTTTCAATCTTTGATCTTATTTTTTGTAGTTCCGAAAAATGATAATCTTCCGGATAAAGGCCATAAAACGTTGAATTTTTTATAAAGTCAAACATAGAGTCGGCGACGGAATTCCACTTTTCAGTTTTGCTCCAAACGCCGGAAAAATTGTTGGATATATAAAAATTATTTACGAGGTTGAATTGGGATAATTGAACGGAATCGTTAATTTTTCCGCCCGAAGTAGATGCATAATCAAGTACAGATTTGATGTTGTCAGAAACCTGCTCATCCATTTTTTCAGGCGCCTTTACTATCTCTTTTTGCTTGATGGTTTTATGGCTATTGCAGGCAAAAAAAATAAAGGCCGTTGAAAGGGAAAGTATTTTTATGAACTTAAATTTATTGAGCATTTATAACTTAATCTTTACTTCTTAAAAATAAATGGAATCTATAAAATAGAATATTACATAAAAATAACCGGGCTGATGGCATTTTCCAATTTTATGGGGTTACACCTGGCTGTGACTCAAACAAAAATAAATAATAACTACGGATTGACTGTGATTAAAACTACCAAAATTTTGCAAAAGAAATTAACACGAACTCATCTAATAGGAGATGGAAGTGGAAAAAGTTAATTACGCAAGCTGAATGATTTTTGCATCACACCGAATGGTGGATCTTCTATCTTCCCGCTTTCTCTTCTGTTGGATTGATAGATATTTCATTCGTGGCGTTGCAGCGATTATCCGCTGCCAATTGAGAAGGAATTATTTCTTTTAGTTTTTCAATCAGCAGCATCGTGGCAGGACAGTATTGAATGTTTTGTTTATGAATATAAAAATAATCCGTTGCAGGGCGGCGATGAAAATGAGGAAAGTCTGCACAGTCAGCGGGCCTTACTTCATAAATGCTGCACATATTGGTAGTAAGGTCAAGGAACTGGCAGGGCTGCGAACGGTTCATCCAATCGTTATTTTTTTTCTCGCGATATAACCATTTTTCTTTAAAATCTTTTGGCCTCATGCCAAGGTGTGCAGATATTCTTTTAATATCCGCTGTGGTGTAAGTGGGGCTCATCACTTTACAACAATTGGCGCAGCTAAGGCAACTTACCTTTTGCCAAACATCTCTTTCTGACTGTTCCATCAGGTTATCAAGATTGGAAGGCGGATTGTTTTCTACCTTGGTTATAAAATACCTGTATGATTTTCGCCTGAGGTCAAAATTTTTTTTTAATCTTTTCAGATGGATTGAATTCATAAAGGGAAGTAAAGCTTTGTTTATTTAAGATAAAAGTAGCGTTATTTTATTTTAATTTCACATAAAATAAACCTGCTAAAAAGAAGCAGGAAAAATGCAGTATAGCAATAAATAATTCGAATTTTAATTTTCACTATTGATGTGGGCGGCTTATAAAAAAGGGTTTAAAGCTTATTTACAACTCGAAAAGTCTTTGTCGGAAAATTCTGTTGACGCATATATTCACGACATTGAAAAATTTACCCGGTTTCTTTCTTTAAATAATTCAGAAAAATCGCCTAAAGAAATAGAGCTTGCCGATCTCGACAATTTTCTGAAATGGATAAATGAATTGGGGATGACGATAGCTTCGCAGGCGAGAATCATTTCTGGGATAAAAGCATTCTATAAATACTGCCTGCAGGAACAAATTGTAGCCTTAAATCCGACAGAGCTGCTGGACGCGCCTAAATTGGGCAAACATCTGCCTGATACCTTAAGCTTCCATGAAATTGAAAGAATCATTGCAGCGCTTGATGTCAGTACCCCGGAAGGAACAAGAAACAAAGCAATGATTGAAACGCTGTACAGTTGCGGTCTACGTGTTTCTGAGTTGGTTCATTTAAAATTGTCCTGTCTTTTTTTTGATGTAGGATACATACGTGTAACCGGCAAGGGCGATAAGGAGCGGCTTATTCCTATTGGCAGTTCAGCCATTAAATTTATTAAAATTTACTTGGATAGAATTCGTGTACACATGAACGTTATAAAAGGGAATGAAGATATTGTTTTCCTGAACCGGCGGGGAAAAATTCTTTCAAGGGTGATGGTTTTTATGATAATAAAAGAGGCCGCGAAAAAAGCGGGCATTACAAAAAAAATTTCTCCCCATACATTCAGGCATTCTTTTGCAACTCATCTTGTGGAAGGTGGCGCCGACTTGCGTGCTGTGCAGGAAATGCTCGGCCACGAAAGCATTACTACCACTGAAATTTATACTCATCTGGACAGGGAATATTTACGGGAAACTCTTCAGCAATTTCATCCCTCATTTAAAAGAAGCTAATTGCATTCGCCGCAGTCAGTGACCGGGCTCGTTTTGCTCTACTGGCGATAATTCAGGTTCATGTTTAAACAAACTGTCATAGTTCTTTACGCGGTTGCGATAATTTTTGAACATGCTCATCCACTTCAATTTTAAAACACCAAAAATACCTTCTTTTACGATGCCTTTATTCATCTTTGAAACTCCATATTGCCGGTCAATGAAGGTGATAGGCACTTCTTTTATTTTGAAGCCAAGTTTCCATGCGGCAAATTTCATTTCAATCTGGAAAGCATAACCGACAAAACTGATTTCTTCGAAATTGATGGCTTCCAGAACGTAGCTGCGATAACACACAAAGCCGGCGGTAGGATCTTTGACAGGCATAAATGTTATCATTCTCGTATAAATGGAAGCCCCTTTGGAAATAAAGACTCTCAGCGCCGGCCAGTTTTCAATTTTTCCTTCTTTCACATATCTTGAACCAACAGAAACATCGGCGCCACCGTATTTGCACGCCCTGTACAATTTATCAAGTTCTTTCGGATTATGGGAAAAATCGCAATCCATTTCGAAAATAAATTCATATCCCCTGGCAAGCGCCCACCTGAAACCATGAAGGTAGGCCGTGCCTAATCCAAGTTTTCCTTTCCTTTCTTCCAAAAATAATTTACCAGGATAGGTTGTAAAAAGATTTTTTACAATTTCGGCAGTTCCATCTGGCGAGCCATCATCAATAATAAGAACATGAAAGCCTTGTTGTAAATTAAATACAGCTTTTAATAAAGACGTAACATTTTCCCTTTCATTATAAGTGGGTATAATTAAAAGCTTTTCCAAAGATTATTTATTTCGAATGAAATTAATAAATTATTTGTTATCGTAATTTAAAACCGCATATCTGTTTACTTCTTAAGAAAGGTTCTGTTAAAAATTTCAGTGAGTTTTTGTTTGGTGTGCAAAGGGAAATCTCCTTTCATCATCCAGTCGTAATATTGGGGTTCAGCTTTCAGAACCTGGGCCACGCTGCGCCCTTTATGCTTGCCAAAATTAAAAACTTCCACATCATTATCCATAATAAAACGGCGGGCAAAATCCACGAATTTTTCTTCACCGGTAAATTGAAGAACGGTATCAAGTGTTTCTCCAAGATGGGCGTATCTTTCCAATTGCGCTTCAAGGATTTCCCAGGTGGCACACGCATCTGCTTCGGCTGAATGCGCATCTGTCAATTCTTTTTCACAATAAAATTTGTAAGCTGCAGCCAGCGTTCTTTTTTCCATCAGGTGGAAAATCGTTTGAACATCCAGGAGCCTTCTCTTAGCCATATCAATTGAAATGCCGGCCCTCAAAAATTCTTCCATCAGTAGTGGAATGTCAAAGCGGTTTGAATTATATCCGGACAGGTCAGCGTTATCAATAAACTGTTTTAATTCATTAGCAACTTCTTTAAAGGTTGGCGCATCCTTAACTTTTTCATCAGTTATTCCATGAATATCAGTGCTGCTTTTTGGTATGGGCATTTGCGGATTTATCAGCTTATGTTTCACCTGTCGCGTTTTATCGGGTAAGATTTTAACCATTGCAATTTCGATAATCCGGTCAATAGCGATGTTAGTTCCCGTGGTTTCGAGATCAATAAAAACAAGAGGTCGTGTTAATTGTAATGCCATATTGGATTTGGTAATTTTAATTTAAATATTCAGAGTGGTAAGTATATTCATTCCATCATAGTTTCCACTGCTCATAAAAAGATAATTCGCATCTTTACCATCGTATTTTTTGAGTTTCTGTTCTAATTGCCGTCTTTCATTTATTACCTCAAGGTTCTCTTTCTTAAATCCTTCCTTTACGGCTGCGGGCTCTAAAAAATCCATTCTTTTCAATTCAAGGGCGTGTTTGCTATAAAACACAATTGCCTCGTCTGCGCTGGCCATCGCTCCACTATATTCGTGCATAAAATTTTTATTGAGGCTGCTAAAAGTATGCAATTCAAGTATGGCGATTAATTTTTTATCAGGAAATTGCTCTTTCACCGCCTCAATGCTCGCTTTTACTTTACTGGGTGCATGGGCAAAATCCCGGTAAACGTTTCCACCATTTTTTGAACCTATCCACTGTAACCTTTTAGCAGCTCCTTCAAAGTCTGAAATCGCGCCGGCAAATGCTTCTTCGCTAATATTAAGTTCTTTGCAAACCAACCACGCTGCCTGCAAATTTAAAAGATTATGGTTACCGAATATCTTTAAAATTGAGCTGGTGTTACCTATTGTCACCCTTGTTTTTCCTTCATCAATTGTGTGGGCTGGAAGGTGATACGGAGCATAGGCAATGTCATCTCTGCGATGAGATTCAACAAGTTTTTTCAAAACCTCATCCGTATCATTATAAATGAGTAGCCCGTTTTTTTCGATCTTGTTAATAAAAATTACAAATTGTTCAAGATAAAACTCAAATGTTGGGAATACGTTAATATGATCCCATGCAATGCCGGTGATGATGGCGATGTGAGGAAACAGAAAGTGAAATTTTGGTTTCTTTTCGATAGTGCTTGCCGGATATTCATCGGCTTCGCAAACCATAAGGGGCGCATCTGTAATTTTTACGCTTTGTTCAAAGCCTTTTAAAGACGCCCCTACGAGGTAATCAAAATCAAAGTTCAGTGTTTTTAGAACATGCATAATCATTGCAGTCGTCGTTGTTTTACCATGGCTGCCACCCACCGCAATTCTTTTTTTATGAATGCTTTCGTGAAAAATATATTCGGGAAATGAATAAATTTTCAAGCCCAGCTCTTTTGCTTTCTTTAGCTCGGGGTTGTCTTCTTTCGCATGCATGCCTAATATAATAGCATCTATTTCCAGTGTAATCAATTCCGGGTACCAGCCATTTTCGGCGGGCAAAAGGTTTTCATTTTTTAAATTGGTAGCTGCCGGTTCAAATATTTCATCATCGCTTCCCGTTACGGCATTTCCTTTTCTCTTTAAAGCGATGGCCAGTTGGTGCATTACACTGCCGCCGATAGAAACAAAATGGACACGCATAATTTTTATGGCTGTTTTTCGTTAATTAATTCTAAAGTTTGGAATATAGTACGTTTTTAAGAAAATACATTAAATCTCTTGTTTTAAATTTGCAAATCTAAATCCAATGAAAACATTATCTATGAAAAAATTTTTTGTTCTGCTGATTGTTGTATGCCTCGCTGCCTTTACATTTTCTTCCTGCAGTAGCTCGAGAAAGACAGGTTGCCCAATGTCAGAAGGAATCGTTTATTAAATTTTACAAACACCTGTATGAACTGGATACTTCTGGAAGACGAAAACCAACTCGATCAAATAATTGCAGCTTCAAATACTACACCCCAGGTAATTTTTAAACATAGCACACGGTGTGGAACCAGCAAAATGATTAAAAACCGTCTCGAGAGAAATGACAATCCTTCCGGTATTAATTTTTATCTGGTTGATCTTTTCAAATACAGGAGTATTTCGAACAAAATTGCGTCCGTGTTTAATGTAATGCATGAATCTCCACAGATATTGGTGATTAACAATGGCAATTGCATTTATGACGAAAGCCACAGCGCTATCGTTTTTGACGAGATTGAGGACGTACTAGCACAAAAATAAAAAAGCCTTTTATTTCCTGCTTTACTGTTAATCAGCATTAAGGTATTGCTGCAATTCTGCATCAGTTTTCACCATTACATCACGCACCTTGCTTCCCTGGTTGGGGCCTACAATTCCTGCGGCTTCTAACTGATCCATTAAGCGGCCCGCTCGGTTGTAGCCAAGCTTCATTCTGCGCTGTAATAAGGAAGTGCTTCCACTCTGGCTTTGAACAATCAATCTTGCCGCATCCTCAAAAAGAGGGTCGCGGTCATTGGCGTCAAAGGTTTTATTTTCAAATTCTTTTTCGTCCACATACTCAGGCAACATAAATGCTTCGGTGTATCCTTGCTGATCGCCGATGAAATCAGTAATTTTATCCACTTCAGGCGTATCTACAAAAGCACATTGAAGACGGGTAAGCTCACCATTATAACTTATCAGCATATCTCCTTTGCCTATCAGTTGCTCGGCTCCTCCGATATCCAAAATGGTTCGGCTGTCAATCTTGCTGCTTACTTTAAAGGCAATTCGTGCCGGAAAGTTTGCCTTGATGGTTCCGGTAATGATGTTGACAGAAGGCCGTTGTGTAGCAATGATAAGATGGATGCCTACAGCTCTTGCAAGCTGCGCCAGGCGTGCAATCGGCATCTCTACCTCTTTGCCGGCAGTCATTATCAGGTCGGCAAATTCATCAATTACTAATACAATAAATGGCAAAAACTGGTGGCCTTTTTCCGGGTTTAATTTTCGGTTGATGAACTTGTGGTTGTATTCTTTTATATTCCTCGTTCCCGCTTCCTTCAACAAATCATAACGGTTGTCCATTTCAATGCAAAGTGCATTTAGAGTATGTATTACTTTTTTGGTGTCAGTTATGATCGCTTCTTCTTCACCGGGTAGTTTGGCCAGGAAATGTTTTTCAATGCTTTTATAAATGCTTAATTCTACCTTCTTTGGATCTATTAAAACCAATTTTAATTGAGATGGATGTTTTTTGTAAAGCAAGGAAACCAATATGGCATTCAGTCCTACAGATTTTCCCTGGCCCGTAGCGCCCGCCATTAATAAGTGAGGCATTGAAGTAAGGTCTACAATGAAATTTTCGTTGTCAATTTTTTTGCCGATGGCGATGGGCAGCGTGAAATTGCTGTTTACAAATTTATCAGAATTCAGCAGCGCTTTCATGCTCACCACTGTTTTTT
>Ga0157373_10002857_pt1 | contig 13071 bp, 8 predicted proteins | sample C65metaG_FD_113460 | JGI IMG/M metagenome (GOLD analysis project Ga0157373, IMG submission 113460) | Corn rhizosphere microbial communities from Kellogg Biological Station, Michigan, USA - C6-5 metaG | ecosystem: Host-associated > Plants > Roots > Rhizosphere > Soil | place: USA: Michigan... | reverse complement strand
GCGCGTAGATCGCTCCCGGTACCTGGAAGAAAAAGTAACCGAGGAAGAACAGCGCGCCGAGCAGCGAGGACAGGCCCGGCGTGATCATCAGGTCGGCGGCCATCCCGGAGGCGGCAGCGAAGCCGTAATTGGCGCGGTCCAGGTACGCCAGGCTGTAGGTGATGAACACGATCGGCATGATGTACCACCAGCGGCGGGTGGCGAGGGTTGCGGTTTTCATGGTCTTGCTCCTGAGCTTGTTGTTTTTGTCGCAGCAGGTTCAATTGATTGGTTGTTGCTCGTTCCCACGCTCTGCGTGGGAACGCCTCCGGGGACGCTCCGCGTCCCATGTGACGCAGAGCGTCACGGGCTGCATTCCCACGCGGGAGCGTGGGAACGATCAGCGGTGAGTTCGGATCGGGTCGGCAAACCCTCCATGTCACCCCGGCTCTGCACCGCGCGACTGCCAATCCAGTTGGCGCGCCTGACCGCCTCGGGAAAACTCTGGTGCTCCAGCAGGGCGCTGATCATCCCGACCGCAAAACCATCGCCGGCGCCCACCGTATCGACCACGGTTTTGACCGGCACCCCGGCGACAAACCCCTGATCCAGGTGGGTGCGGTAATACGCGCCCTGAGGCCCGAGCTTGATCGCCACGGCTTCGGCACCCTGATCGAGATAGAACGCGGCGATATCCGCCGGGTCTTCAAATCCGGTCAGCAGGCGGCCTTCGCTCAACCCCGGCAAAACCCAGTGAGCGAGAGCGGCGAGTCGGTTGATCTCGGTGATCATCTCCCGCTCGCTGGCCCACAGGCTCGGGCGCAGGTTGGGGTCGAACGACACGCTGCGCCCGGCATTGCGCATGCGGGTCATCAGCTCACGGGACATTTCCCGTGCCGACCCGGACAGCGCCGGCGGAATCCCGGTGGCGTGCAGATGCCGGGCGCCGAGCAGTGTCGGGGTGATCGACTGCGGCGACAGATGACTGGCCGCCGAGCCACGACGAAAGTACTCGACCGTCGGATCGCTGCCGTCATCGTTGCGCGACTTGAGCTGGAAACCAGTCGGGTGAGCGTTGTCGACTTCGACATGGCTGCAGTCCAGGCCTTCGCGGGCCAGGGTTTCGACGACAAAGCGTCCCAGTGAATCGGCTCCGACACGGCTCAGCCACGCCACCTTGAAACCCAAGCGCGACAATCCTATGGCAACGTTGCTGTCGGCCCCGGCAATCCGTTTGTGAAACTGCTCGACGCAGGCCAGATCACCGCTTTGTTCGGCGACAAACATGGCCATGGTTTCGCCGAACGACAGAATATCGATCTCAGACATGAGCAGGCTCCAGGCGGGACTGACCGAGGCGGGCGAGGGCGGCGACGTGTTCGGTGGTCAGCTGCACCAGATCATCGCCCTGCAACTGGGATTCTGCGGCGCGCATGACCCCGTGGGCCATGTGCCGCAGCAGTTGTTCCCACAGATGCAGGTCGGTGGCGGCGGGCGGCACGGCCACCAGTTTGCCGTCGGCACGGCGGGCCACGGCTTTGCAATGCACGTAACCGACGTGACGGCCCAACAGTCGTGCGGCGCTGATGGCGGACTGGTCTTGCCACTGCCAGTTGCCGATGTCGAAGGTCATCTTGATCGGCAGGTTGTGTTGCTCGACGGCCGCGAAGAAACGTTGAAACGGTTCGATGCGCCCGCCGTGCAAGGTTTGATCGTTCTCCACCAGCAGTTGCACCGGGCTCTGCGCGAGGATTTGCCCCAGCGTCTGCAGATCGTTGTTGTCGGTGAAGAAACCAAGGGAAACCTTCAGCCACTTCGAGCCGAACGCTTCAGCGTTCTGCAACGCAGTGATGAGTTCGGGGTTGGGCCTTGATTGACCGGCCAGCCACAGTTCGGTTGGCGAGGAATAGATGCTTTGCAGGCCTTGAGCTTGTGTGGCGGTGGAGAGTTGTTCGGGGACTTCGATGGTCAGCAGTTCTTCGCGCCATTCAATGCGATTGGCGCCGGCAGCGGCCAGCACTTCGATGAACGAAGCCTGGCCACGGCGGCGAACGAGGTCGGCGCCGTAGCTGGAAAGGCTGATGGAAACGGCAGGTTTATTCATTGTTATCTACCTCTGAAACCGGTTTCATTTTTGTTCAAAAAAAATCAGTAAATTGTGTGTCGTTCTTTCGGGCCTCATCGCTGGCAAGCCAGCTCCCACAGATACGGGATCGTTCACGAAACTCAAGTACACCCGATTACCTGTGGGAGCTGGCTTGCCAGCGATGGGGCCTGATCAGTCAGCCGATTTCCCTTGGGTTGAACCGCGCTCAATCAGCACCGGCGCAAAATCCAGCGTCCGCGCCGCTTCATCATCTCCCCGCAACCGCTTGAGCAAGCACTCAAACGCCCGCGCACCAATCTCCTCCGTCGGCTGAGCGAGGGCGGTAATCCCGCTGCCCACCAACGGATACCAGTCCAGATCATCCAGCGCGATCAGCCCGACATCCTCGAACAACCGGCAGCCAATCTCGCGCAGTGCCAGGGTGCAAGCCAGCGCCGCCACGCCATTGGCGCAGAACAGGGCTTTCGGGCCGTTATCAGGTGTGTTCAAAAAGGTTTGAAGATCATTCGCAAGGCTCGAACCGGTTTCCAGCACCGTGCCGTTCATGCGTTGGCGCTGGCCAATCTGTTGCTGAAAACTGCTGACCCGCTCGATCCGCGAACTGGTGCCGTCATAGGCTTCGGTCACCAGCAGCACATCGCGATAGCCGCGCTGCTGCAGATGTTCGAGCGCCATTTCGACGGCTTGCGGGTTGTCCAGCCCGACCATATCGCTGTTCAGCCCTTCGACCTTGCGATCGACCAGTACCAGCGGCATTTCCCGCTTCAACTCATCCAGTTCATCCCGATGATGACCCAGGGTGTTCACGATCAGCCCTTCGATGTTGTAGGAGCGCAGTAGCGCCAGGTGCTGACGTTCCTGCTCGTCATCGCGGTCGGTGTTGCACACCACCAGGCTGTAACCGTGCCGGCGGCAGGCGGTTTCCACGCCGTGCATCACGGCAATCGAATAAGGGTTGCGGATATCGGCCACCAGCATGCCGATCAGGCGCGTGCGGCCGCGTTTCAGGCCTCGGGCCATTTGATTGGGGCGATAGCCGAGTTCGGTAATTGCCTGCTCGATGCGCTGGGCGATGGCATCCGAGAGCAGGGCGCGGTCGTCACCAATGAAGCGCGAGACGCTGGCCTTGGACACGCCTGCGTATTCGGCGACATCGAGCATGGCGACGCGGCTGCGCTGGGCGGCGGAGAAATCGTTCACGGATGGGTCTTCTTATTGTCTGAAACCGGTTTCAGAAAACACCATTTGTATAGCAGCCGTCAACTGATGTCTTGGGAATGAAGTTGAATCTGCTTCACGGTTTCCGACGGACGGTGGTTTTACCTGTCAGATCTGACAGTAGGCAACCACTGGATACGGGCGCTTAATTTCTTGCACGTGAAGGGCGAATGAAGAGCGAGAAGTGATCCATGTCAGCAGATGATCCCCGCGCCACAAGCAACGATCTCTTCGCAGGCATTTTACTCGATCTGCCTGGATTCGAAGGCGTCGACCCGTTGGATCCAGCCGGGACATTGCCGCCGGATGCGAAGCAAAACGGAATTGTCTGCATCATCAATATCTGGCCAGCGTTTCCTACACTTCCAAATACGCGTATTGATCGTGTCGAGATCTTTATCGTCGGCAATCCGAATTTCGTTGCATGGGCCGAATATGGTGCTGCCGACTATGCCCCCGAGTTTCATATTCGAATCAGGCCGGATTTGCTTCCCGATCTGCCTACATTTGAAATTTATTACACCGTGCGCTCGGTCAACCAGACAACGTCGCAACCACGGCGCCTGACGTTTGCGATTACACCGCCACCTCAGTTGTTGAAAGAAGCAACCTTTCCCGATGCAACTCTTTGGGGATATATAGGCTGTAAAAAAAACAACCCTCTGGATCCAGATGCTTTATTTATCTGGGAGGGAATACGCATTCTGATTCCATTCAATGACCTGTTTCAGCGAGGCGATGTGATCAGTCTTGCCTGGCAGGGATGGAATTCGTTGAATGGATCGGGAGCTGCGTTAACCCCCGAATTTTTTTTTACCGCTCCGGTAACGGATGTGGCCAACAAACGGCCGGTCTTGATCGTAATAAGACCGTTCACTGCACACATCGAACCTATGCGTGAGAACCATTCAGCGACGGCTAAATATCTGTTAGTGCGAAATGGAATTCCAGAATTCAGCTCTTTTACGGGTCTGGTGAAAATAGACAGAGTGATTCCTGGCACGAGTGGTTTTTGTTCGGATGCAAGCTGGATGAAATAAACATGTTGTTGTAACAGAAAGGCGACTGCTGTCGGCGATAACGCCCTTGTCGATGAAGGAAGTATTGATATCCATTGTTCAGAGTACTGGAGAACACACATGACAAGTTTTCAAACTGGAACCGCGGGGCAGGGTGGTGGGACCCTTTCTGCTCCTTTACCTGAATTGCCAGATGGCCGAGGCCCTGACCGGGATATCGTTCCCGTTACTGCCATTCCGGTGGGCGGGTCGCTTCAGCTATTACTGGATACAACCGTTCATGATAACCGGCAAAATGGCGATCAGGTCGCAATAGATATAACGCGAACCCAGCCGCCTGCCGTTCCGACCCCCCGCAGACTACACAAGGCTGCCACGAGTGACCCTGCCGGATATGCCGGTACGACCGGACAAATTTGCGTATTCAGTGCCCACGGAATATCTGGGGGAGGACGCAACACCCCCCGGCCCGACTACGTTCTGGGTGCGCTGCGTGTACTATGAACGTGGCCTGAACGCATTGACTTCGGCTTTCGTGCCGTTTCGGATTGACCGCACGGCACCCTGGCAAGAAAAACCGATCCAGACTCCGCCCAATCCTGGACAAAGGCCCGGCGTCAAATTAGCCCCGAGAGTGTCATTTCCCAATGCCCCTGGCGATCTGGACGATGCGTGGGCAGGTCTTCCGGAAAGCGCAAAGGGGTTGTTGGTTGCCATCGACACCACATATACCAATGCTCAACCGGATGACCACGTGCAGCTGTATTTCGCCAATCAACGAACCAATCCTCCGCAGGTGCCGCCTTTCTTCGAAGGTGACATGCCCGTCGATGGCGAGGTGTGGATTCCGATTGACGAGTTGAGGAAGATCACCAGCGGCAGGGCTTTCATCTGGTTCAGGATTCTTGATGTTGCAGGCAACGAAAGTGCGTGGTCAGTAAGTGTCAAAAACACTCGCTTTCTGCCGCTGCCCGAATTGGGGCCACTGCGCGTACCGACAAACGATGACGGTCTGATCGACCTGAACGATGCGCGTGCAGGTGTTACTGTCGAAGTCGATCGGCCGGTGAACGCACTCAATGATGATGAGGTGAGCCTGAAATGGGGAAGTCAGGCTGCCCAGGACCTGGAGTTCGGCACCCTGAACAAACTGGTTTTCACTATTCCATGGGCCGCTTTGAGCAAAGAGTATTTCGAGAATCAGACCGGCGCGAATTACGAGGTGCCTGTTCAGGTCAAAGCCGATTTGATGCGTAACTTAGTGTCTGTCAGTGAGGTGGATACGAGAGCAAACACTGACTTCTCGACGCACCCGCCTTATACCGTCGACCCACTTATTCCACCTCCAGTCGTCAATCCCGAGTTCCGAAAGGCTATCGTGCGGGGACAAGCCCCTGTTACCGATAACTTGCTGGGCCCACATGATGCCAATCAAACTGCCACGATATACATTGATGTCTCACCTGTTACTCCGGGTACTACCTTTCCAGACCCGGAAGATGGTGATCTGGTCACCGCGTATTTCCTCGGAGATGCGGGCGAAGTCGTCGTCGGCTCAATGCCGATGGACGTTACAAATATCAATACAGAGATTGAACTCCCTTTGCTTTATTCCATTGTCGGTCCCGGCGGTCTGGGGAAGAAGAAAGTTTGGTGGGTATATGAGAATCCCGGTCGCAACAACATTCAAACTTCGGCCGAAACCGATGTGACGGTCAATACGGTGGTCATTAATCTTGATCCGCCAGAGTTTGTTCGGCCGCTTGCAGACGGGACTGCCGATCCGTTCATTATTTGCGAAAGCCTGACCGTATCGGCCGATGATCATGTGGCCAGATTCCGTATTCCGCCAAACAACCACTTTGTCGACGGTATGCCTATCACGTTCAACTGGCGCGGATTCCGGACGGAGGATTATCAAACGCCGGCACCGTCCGATACGGAGTACACCGAAACCCGGAATATCAACGCGTCTGAATTGATCGCCGGGATGATTTTTGATGTCGGGCCTTATGATCCGGTGATCCGGGATGTACCAAGGCCTCCACCCGCTACTCCGGATCCTTCAGACTTCTACGCGGGTTATGTAAAAGTCTGGTATTCGACACCGACAGTTCCTACATCCGGTGTAACGGAAATGACGGTCTATTTGCTCAACGCAGACTTCCTGTACTGCGAATCAGAGCCGGGTTGGGATCCAGAGCCATAGCATCAATGCCAGGGCTGCATTCACCGGGAGAACAGTGCTCTCCCGGCGAATGCGGTTGCTCTGTCTTCGAAATTGCTGATAGCTCTTCATTCGGCAGGGATGAACCCTACCTGTAAAGAGGATTAGTCCTACATAGATGATTCGAAGTTGTAGGTATTCTCCGACGCCGCCAATGACGGACGTCTGATGGATCCATGCTGCGAACCGTCGTTCTCCCGTCCCGACAAATCTCAGAGAGAAGTTGTTATGAAGTTTGAAAAGATACCGGGATTGACGTTCATGAAATTTACTGGTGTGCTCACTTATGCAGTGGTGATAATGACCACTTCAGAGCCCGCTAATGCCCGTAATCTTCAACCGGGAGAGGTGGCGACCGTTTCCACAGGCGCTACACCCGAAGCCTGGTTTGTTCCCACGACCGCTACGCTGAATATCAACGGCGCCAGTGCACTGGATATTCAAGTCGGTGGCGGAGCTCTCAATGGCGATAACGCCACGACATCACAGATTGATGCCTCGGCAGGCGCTCGAGTCGACCTTGGCGGATCAACTGTTACCAGCACAGGTTTTGAAGCTGCGTTGGCGTTGACTGACAGCCTGGCCACCCTCTCGAACAGCACGTTGATCAGCCAGGGCGCTGCACTGACGCTGGCCCGGGATCTGCTGACCGCTGTGGGATCTACCGCCACTGTCACTGGCAGTACTTTGCATGGCGGGACATTCGGTGCAGCGGTAACTTCACTCAGCACATTGAATCTGATCAATACTCAAGTGAGCGCAACGGATGCGGACGGTATCGGGTTGGCCCTGTTTGGCGGGAATGCCAATGTAAGTGCCCGCAGCAAGATTACCGGCGGTCTCAACGGGGTCACTTTCGGGCAGGACACCGTAGCCAATCCCGGTGATGTCACTGGTCGAAGTCATTTAATACTGGATGACGCGACCGTCGAGGGGATCAGTGGCGCGGCAATTACTGTCGATTTGGCAACACCTGCTGGTCAGCCAGTGCTGATCGATGTCAACAACGGCTCTCGTTTGATCGGGGGTAATGGCAATATCCTCGAAGTAGTCGATGGAGCCGCTGCTCAGTTCCAGGTCGACAACAGTAAATTGTCCGGCAACATCGAAGTCGCTGAGGGGGGCATCGCCAGCGTTTCGTTGAGAAACGCCGCGACATTGGATGGCAACCTGATCAATGTCGATTCGGTAAAGCTTGATACCCAAAGCGTTCTCACCGGTAAGATCCAGGGCACCGGTGCGGGAGCGGTGGTGCTGGACAACAATGCCCGATTCACGGGTGCTGTTTCCGGTGTCAGCAGCATGTCGGTCAGCCGTGGTGCCGAATGGAACATGGCCGGTAGCAGTAACTCGGTCTCGCGCCTGGACATGCAGGGCGGTGCAGTGCGTTTTGGAACAGACCAGGCCTATAGTCAGCTGGATATAGCCACCTTATCGGGCAACGGTCAGTTTTTTATGCGCACGGACGTGGGTACTGCTCAGACGGATTTTTTGAATGTCACAGAGTCGGCAACGGGCCAGCATGGTTTGGTGGTGGAGGCTACCGCCAGCGAGCCCGCCAGTGGGGCGCTGATCAAAGTGGGGAACATCGCTTCCGGAGATGCGCAGTTTTCCCTGCAAAGTGGACAAGTCGATATTGGCGCCCTGGCCTACAAGCTGGTGAGAGAGGGCGAAGGGCTGTATCTGCAACCCGATGGGACCACACCGAGCACGGGTTCTCAAACCGCTCTTGCGATCTCCGGAACGGTGCCCACGGTCATTCAATCCGAGATGACCACCCTCAATACTCGCCTCGGAGACCGGCGCATGGCCGGCACTCAGCCCAGGGCACAATCGGAAGGGGCATTGAGCTCGAATGCTCAAGATTCGTCATCCGGTCTCTGGATTCGAACCTACGGTAATCAGTACAACGTAAAGAGCGCTTACGGTAACGGTTTCAATCAACACCAGACAGGTGTCTCGGTAGGGGTGGACAAAGCATTGCCATTTTGGGACGGCCAATGGTTGATCGGTCTCTTTGGCGGCTACAGCAACACGCGTCTGGATTTGGCGCGAGGCAGTTCCGGTACGATTGACAGTGGTTATGCAGGTCTTTACTTGACCTGGTTTGATCAAGCGACAGGTTATTACGTGGATACCGTCGGCAAGATCAACCGGTTCAATAACGATGTCAAAGTCACCTTGAGCGACGACACTCGAACCAAAGGCAACTTCAAAAACCTGGGTTTGAGCGGGACCGTGGAAGTCGGCAAGCACATTCCCTTGAACCACGGTTATTTCATTGAGCCTTCCGCGCAAATAGGTTTGGCAGCCGTCGAGGGCAAGCGCTACCACTTGGACAATGGCTTGCAAGTAGACAGCGACGAGACTCGTTCGGTGCTCGGCAAGGTCGGGATGACGGTGGGGAGTGAGCTCACGCTGGACAATGGCAGCAAGCTGCAACCACGCCTCCGTGCCGCTGTCAGCCACGAGTTCGTCAATAACAACCGCGTCAGTGTCAACGACACCAGTTTCAATAATGACTTGTCCAGTACCAGCCTGGAATTGACCGGGGGAATGAACTGGGTTCCGGTCAACAAAAAATGGCAGGTTTATGCGGAGGTTGGCACCAGTCGCGGTACGAAAGTTGACCAGGAGCTGGGGGGGAGTGTGGGGTTGAGTTATAACTTCTGAATGGGGTCGAAAATAGAAAGGAAGCTTGAAAGCTTCCTTTTTTTATGGGCTGTTGGGCGAGTTATCTTCGGATCTTGCTGAGGTCAACGATAACGAGGAACTCTCCAGAGATCGGAAACACATTGTCACCATCTGAACCGCCATGATCAAACAAACCCGTCCACGTTGCGGTCAGGTTTTTTTCGGTTTCATCGTATTGAAATGTGATGGTACCGCTTTCGGCCATGTGTAGGTCACCGTTCACCGGGTTGGAGTTATAGGTCACTCGGACATCGTCCATATTCTTGGATAGTGAAGCCGTTCCTGGCGCGGGCTTCGAGGAAAAGACAAATTCGATTGTCTGTGTCATTCCATTTTCTGTGTGCCCGGCTCTGAGCCAGTAAAACAGACCATCGGGAAACGCTTTTAACTCGAGTACAGGCACAGAGGTTGAGCGAAATTCTTTGAATGGCGGGATCTTGACGTGTCTGAAGCCTGGATTGGCATCGCCATTGATGGTGGCCGACAAGTACGGTTGTGCGGTAAGCGTTGGCGCGTAGGCTCGGGCTGCGAAGCTCATGAGTTTATCTCCATACAGAATGGTAAGAGTCATCCAAAGACTGACCGGTCCTACTTCTGGATGTTGTATGGAAGCTCAAAGAGGATGCGGCTGTAAACTGTCAGAGTTGACAGGTTACAGCCGTTTATTTTTGTGATTTTTTAGACTTCCTTTATTTCGGTTTTCATTCTGAGGTTTTCATTCAAAACCGACGAAAACACTGATGTTTTGGGCAACTCAACCAAACAAGCCGGCGGCGATGTTGATTGAAAACCCCAGAATCGCGGTGTTGAACACAAACCCGATCAACGACTGCGCCAGCACGATCTTGCGGATCTCCCGCGTGGCCACGCCGACATCCGCCGTCTGCACCGCCGCGCCGATGGTGAACGAGAAGTACAGAAAATCCCAATAGTTGGGCGTCGTCAGGCCCTCGGCAAAACGCAGCGCCGGTTCCTTGCCATCCCAGGTATAAAACAGCCGGGCGTAGTGGACGCTGAAAATGACCCCGATCAGCAACCATGAGCCGATCACCGTCAACGCGGTAAAGCCGTAGTGCAGGAGCTTGTGGGAAGTTTGCAGGTCCTTGCTGCCGACCAGTTCCAGCGTGATGGCCGCCAGACTGGCCAGCGCCGCGATACACACCACGAACAACACCAGCCCGGCATTTTCATCCTCGACTTCGGCGATGCGTCTGACGTCCGGTGCTTTCGCGCGGGCTGTCAGCCAGAACATCAGGATCAGATAGGTCCAGACCCCGGCATTCCAGCCTATGAGGATTTTGCTGATGACGGAATCGGCGGGTACCAGCAGACCGACGGCGAGGCCGAACAGGGCAGCGGCAGAGAGGCGAGGGTGGGTGCGGGCAAGGAAGCGCATGGGGACTCAATGGCCAGGGTGGTTCAGACACCTTAGCCCAGCGCGGCGACCTGTGGCCACCGCGCAGGGAATGGTCAATCAATCAGGCTTGGCGATCCTGCGTACAAGTTTGATCACAACTACGAAGAACACCGGCACAAAGATTACCGCCAATGTGGCCGTAATCATCCCGCCAATCACCCCGGTACCAATCGCCTGCTGGCTCGCCGAACTCGCGCCCGTGGCAATCGCCAACGGCACCACACCCAGAATGAACGCCAGCGAAGTCATCACAATCGGCCGCAACCGCAGGCGCGCCGCTTGAAGCGTGGCGTCAATCAGGTCATGACCTTCGTCATACAGGCTCTTGGCAAATTCGATGATCAGAATCGCGTTCTTTGCCGACAGGCCAATGATGGTGATCAGGCCGACCTTGAAGAACACGTCGTTGGGCATTCCGCGCAGGGTCACCGCCAGCACCGCGCCGAGTACACCCAGCGGCACAACGAGCAACACCGATGTCGGAATCGACCAGCTCTCGTACAACGCAGCCAGACACAGGAACACGATCAGCAGCGAAAGCCCGAGCAGAATCGGCGCCTGACTGCCGGACAAACGTTCCTGCAGCGACAGACCGGTCCATTCCTGACCCATACCTTTCGGGCCTTGTGCGACTAGCCGTTCAATTTCCGCCATGGCTTCGCCGGTGCTGTGACCGGGTTTTGGTTCGCCGGAAATCGAAATCGCCGGGTAGCCGTTGTAGCGGGTCAATTGTGCCGGGCCTTGAGTCCACGTGGCTTTGACGAACGCCGACAACGGCACCATTTTCCCGGCGTCGTTGCGCACGTGCATTTTCAGCAGGTCATCGACCTGACTGCGGCGATCGCCTTCAGCCTGCACGACTACCCGTTGCATGCGCCCCTGATTGGGGAAGTCGTTGACGTACGAAGAGCCGATGGCGGTGGACAGCGCATTGCCAACGTCTGCGAACGAAACTCCCAGCGCATTGGCCTGTTTGCGGTCCACTTCCAGCTGCACTTGGGGGGCTTCAGCCAGGGCACTTTCACGCACGTTCATCAGGATTGGGCTTTTCTCGGCGGCGGCGAGCAGTTGGGTGCGCGCTTCCATCAAGGTTGCATGACCGAGGCCGCCGCGATCCTGCAGGCGGAACTCGAAGCCGCTGGACGTGCCGAGGCCATCCACCGGCGGCGGCAGCACGGCGAAAGCCACGGCATCCTTGATCTGGCTGAGGGCGATGTTGGCGCGGTCGGCAATCGAACTTGCCGAGTCGTCGCTGCCACGCTGCGACCAGTCCTTGAGCGTGGTGAACGCCAACGCAGCATTCTGGCCGCTGCCGGAGAAGCTGAACCCGAGAATCACGGTGCTGTCGCCCACGCCCGGTTCGCTGGCGTTGTGCGCTTCGATCTGCTCGACCACCTGCACCGTGCGGTTCTTGCTCGCACCGGGTGGCAGTTGAATGTCGGTGATGGTGTAACCCTGGTCCTCGACCGGTAGAAACGAGGAGGGCAGCCGCGCGAAGCACAGACCCAGACCCACCAGCAATACAACGTAGATCAGCAGATAGCGTCCGGTGCGTTTCAGTGCGTAGCCGACCCAGCCCTGATAGCGATCAGTCAACTGCTCGAAGCGGCGATTGAACCAACCGAAGAACCCGGTTTTCTCGTGGTGTTCGCCTTTGGCGATCGGCTTGAGCAGCGTTGCGCACAACGCCGGGGTCAAGGTCAGGGCGAGAAACGCCGAGAACAGGATCGAGGTGGCCATCGACAGTGAGAATTGCCGGTAAATCACGCCCACCGAACCCTGCATGAAGGCCATCGGAATGAACACCGCGACAAGCACCAGCGTAATGCCGATGATCGCGCCGGTGATCTGGGTCATCGCCTTACGCGTCGCTTCTTTCGGCGACAGGCCTTCAGTAGCCATGATCCGCTCGACGTTCTCCACCACCACGATGGCGTCGTCCACCAGAATGCCGATGGCCAGCACCATGCCGAACATGGTCAGCACGTTGATCGAGAAGCCCAGCGCCAGCATCGTCGCAAAAGTACCCATCAACGCTACCGGCACAACCAGCGTCGGAATCAGGGTGTAGCGGATGTTCTGCAGGAACAGGAACATCACCGCAAATACCAGCAGCATCGCTTCGCCAAGGGTGTAGACCACTTTGGTGATCGAGACCTTCACGAATGGCGACGTGTCGTAAGGAATCTTGTATTCCACGCCGGCCGGGAAGTAGCGCGACAGCTCATCCATCTTCGCCCGGATCAAGGTCGCGGTGCTGAGGGCGTTGGCACCCGGCGACAGTTGCACACCGACGGCGGTGGACCGCTTGCCGTTCGCGAACTTCGTGACCTTGCAGCCGAAGAGCTCAGTGGCATAGAGGGTCCCGTCGGATGCGACGGCGACGTTCGTGGCGCCGAGCAGGCCGGAG
>Ga0157373_10002856_pt1 | contig 13072 bp, 10 predicted proteins | sample C65metaG_FD_113460 | JGI IMG/M metagenome (GOLD analysis project Ga0157373, IMG submission 113460) | Corn rhizosphere microbial communities from Kellogg Biological Station, Michigan, USA - C6-5 metaG | ecosystem: Host-associated > Plants > Roots > Rhizosphere > Soil | place: USA: Michigan... | reverse complement strand
GAGATGGCCGACCTGCGCGAACGGGTCCGCAAGCTCGAGGCGATCGCCGCCGGCATCGACCTGTAGAAAATCCCCCGCCTCGTAAGACTCCCCAGCGACGAGGCACCCCAGAGGCGGTCCGGCCCCCTTCCCGGACCGCCTCTTTTATTGGATGGAGGATGGGGGAGGATCCCGACCATGAACAATCACCTTTCGCCGGAGCAGGCCGCCAACCGCCACAGCGTGCTGATCGCCGGTTCGATCGTCGCCGCCGCGCTGATCCTGTCGTGGGGCATGCCGCGCAGCACGCCCAAATATCAGCTCGCGGCGTCCGGCGAGCGGATCGTCCGGCTGAACACCGAGAGCGGGGTCCTGATGGTCTGCGATCCGCAGCGCTGCACCCGCGTCGAGCCGGGCCGCCACTCGGAGAGCTTCGGCCCGATCACCATCGAGCATGAGGGCCAAGCGCCGCCGGCGCTGCCCAAGCCGGCGGTGCCGACCAACACGGCGACGCCTTAAGCTCCCCGCCCTGCAAGGCAGAGGGCTGCGACGACGCCCTAGAGCCGCAGTCCGAACCGCGGCCCGACCCAGGTCATCGCCAGGTAGAGCGCAACGGTCAGCGCGCAGCCGATCGCGAGCGTCGCCCAGAAGCTGACGCCGCTGCGCAGCAGCCATGGCATCAGCAGGAACATCGGCAGCGACGGCAGCACGAACCAGAAGGTCGCCTCGACGTGCGACGCCATGTTCGGAACGTCCGGCTTGTCGCGCCACAGCCAGATCATCCCGAGCAGCGACACCAACGGCAGCGAGGCGATCAGCGCCCCGAACCCGGGGTAGCGCTTGGCGACCTCAGAAACGATCGCGATGATGATGCCCGAGAGGGCGGCTTTGATGGCGAGGTAGAGCATCGGGCGAGGCTAATCCCCTATCCCCCTCCCGGGAAGGGAGGGGGTACTGCCTTGGTAGCGCGGCCGGTTGGCGGTTGTCGCCGACTTCTGTTAGGTCTTGCGCGCCGGATCGTTGGGGGGAGCGGATTCATGCCGACCTTCGAGATTCCGGATGGTCCGACGAGCGTCGACGCGTCTCGCTCAGCGGCCGCGACCGCGACGTACAACGTCACCAACACGTCGCCCGACACCTGCGATGGCCGGCTGAGCGTGGTCGTGTCGGCTGGATCGAAGAGCGAATGGTTCAGCATCGACGGCGACCGTGAGCGGACGTTCGCCGCGGGCGAAACCCAGACGGCGGTGGTCAGGATCCGGTTTCCGGCCGATGCGCCGGAGGGCGAATATCGGTTCCGGCTGCGCGCGATCGCGGTCAACGACCCCGACAACGACCATGTCGAAGGGCCGGCGACGGTCGCCAGGCTGGGGCCGGTCGGGACCGTCGAAAAGAAATCCTTGCTGTGGCTGTGGATCCTGCTCGGCGTCCTCGCCGCGCTCGCCGTCGTCGGCGGCCTTTATTATCTTTTGAACCGGGAGAAACCCGAGCAGCCGATTGCGCCGATATCCGGCAAGGATGGGGCCAAGCCCGAGGGGCCCGGCGCCTTCGCCGCCGTTTATCAGCAAGGCGATCCCGGCAACGGCATCGCCGGCTATGATTTGCACTCGCCGAACGATCGCGTCTTCGCGTTCGACTTCAACGGCGACCGCAAGCAGGACCTGTTCCTGTATCGCCCGGGCACCGGCGCGGCGTTCGTTGCGCGCTCCAACGGCGCCGGCACCTTCACCGCGGTCTATGCGCAAGGGGACCCCGGCAGCGGCATCGCCGGCTACGACCTGCACTCGCCCAACGACCGAGTCATCCCGTTCGACTTCAACGGCGACCGCAAGCAGGACCTGTTCCTGTATCGCCCGGGCACCGGTGCTGCGTTCGTCGCACGCTCCAACGGCGATGGCACTTTCACCCCGGTCTATGCGCAAGGCGATCCCGGCAGCGGCATCGCCAGCTACGATCTGCGCTCGCCTCGCGACCAGGCCCTGGCCTTTGACTATGACGGCGACGGCAAGCAGGATCTGCTGCTCTATCGCCCCGGATCGGGGGCGGTGTTTGTCGCTCATTCCAATGGCGACGGAACGTTCACCGCGACTTACGCGCAAGGCGATCCGGGCAACGGGATCGCCGGTTACGACTTGCGGTCTCCCGGCGACCGCATCCTGGCGTTCGATTATGACGGCGATGGCAAGGATGACCTTCTGCTCTATCGTCCGGGTTCCGGCGCCGCGTTCGTTGCGCACTCGAACGGCAACGGCACTTTTACCGCCACCTATGCGCAGGGCGACCCGGGCAACGGCATCGCCGGCTACGACCTGCGCTCGTCGAACGATGTAGTGTTCGCGTTTGACTACAACGGCGATCGCAAACAGGACCTGGCACTTTACCGGCCGGGCACCGGAGCAATCTTTATCGCGCGCTCGAACGGCAACGGGTCGTTCACCGCCGTTTATGCGCAAGGCGCTCCGGGTTCCGGAATTGCCGGGTACGACCTGCGCGCGGCAAACGACCGGGTCATCCCGTTCGACTATAACGGGGACGGCAAGCAGGACCTGGTGCTCTACCGCCCCGGCGCGGGTGCGGTGTTCGTGGCGCGCTCGAACGGCGACGGCACGTTCACGGCGGTGCATGCGGTCGGCGACAACGGATCGGCCGCACCCAACGGCATCGCCGGCTACGACCTTTTGAGCAGCGCCGATCAGATCGTGCCGTTCGACTATGACGGCGATCGCAAGAGCGACCTGTTCCTCTATCGTCCGGGCAGAGGAGCGGCCTGGGTCGCGCACTGGAAACGCGATTGACGGCTGCCGCGCCTGCGGGACCTGTAAGGCGGCGCGCTGCTAGAAGCTGATGCGCGCGCTCAAGCGGATGTCGCGGCCGGCGAGCGGGGCATAGTCCTTGAGGATGCTGGTCGAGCGGCGGGCGGTCACGTCGAGCAGGTTGTTGCCCTGGAGCGACAGCGTCAGCTCGGGGTTGGCCGCGAACGGGTGATAGTCGAGCGAGGCGTTGACCAGGGTGAAGGCGTCGGTGTCGGTTTCGACCGGAGCCGTGCGCTTGTGGGCGAAATCGCGCTCGACCTCGATCCGGCCGTCGACCTGGCCGCGCGATCCGGTCAGCGCGCTAATGACACGCAGCGGCGGGATGAGCGGCGCCGGGCCGAAATGGCGGATGGTCGCGCGGACTCCGTCCATGACCAGCTCGCCGCGCCAGTCGACGCCGAGCGCGCGGCCGAACTTCGCATCGCTTTGCAGCTCGAAGCCGTAATAGTTCGCCTCGCCCTGGCGGTAGGAGTAGACCGGAAGGCTGTCGCGGATTTCGCCGGTCGGCGCCTGGAAAATGAAGTTCGAGAAACGGCTGTAATAGATACTGCCCTGGAGGTGGATCGGGCCGGTGGTGTGGTGGACGCTGAGCTCGATCCCGTTGCTCGCTTCCTTCTTGAGATCGGAATCGCCGAGATTGAAGGTCGCGCTACCGCCGTGCGGCCCGTTGGAAAATAGCTCATCGATCGCCGGCGAGCGCTCGTTGTGCGACACCGACAGCCCGACCTTCCAGTCGCCGGTCACGTCGTAGTTCGCGCCGAGCGAGGCTGAGATCGGAGTGAAGTGCGCCGACAGCGGCACGGCGCCGATGATTCCGCCGTTGGCGGCGATCTGCGGGTCGGCATCGGCGTCGAGATGGGCGGATTCGACGCGCAGGCCCGCTTCCACTCGGAGCGGGCCGCGGACCAGGGACTGCAGCGTGAACAGCCCAAGCTGTTCGTTGCTGCTGTCGGGCAAATATTTCTCGTCCCCGGCGAGCTTGATGTTGGTCTTGAGGTACTGGACGCCACTCGTGCCGCCCCAGCCGCCACGCTCGGTCTGGACGAGATCCGCGCGCATCTCGCCGCCGCGGATGCGGAAGGTCGAATCGACGTCGCCTTCGGGGTTGAGCTCGTCGTGATGATATTTGGAAATGCCGCCGCGGAATTCGAACGTCTTGAGGAAGCCGCCGATGGGCACGTTGACCCGGGCGTCGGCGCGGGTCTGACGGCCGTCGAGCGTCGGCGTTTCGGCCTCCTCGCCGGGATCGAGCGAGTAGCGGACCGGCACGCCGTAGCGGAAGGTGTGATGGCTGACCGAAACGCCGACGTTGAGGTCGCCGTCGACATAAGCGACGCCGCCGGCCACGTCTCCAGTGCGGCCAGCGGTGTTGGGCAGCTTGCCCTTGAGGTCGGCGAGTGCCTGGATGTCCGGATCGGGGCTGGCCAGCGCCTGCTCTCGCAAGTCCTTTGACAGGACATGGCCGCCGATCCGAAGATCGTCATATTGCGAGTAAGCGCCGTCGGCGTGGACGACGAAATTGCCGCCGAGCGGAACGTCGACGGAAGCGCTGCCCGACCGCTCGGTCGCGGCCGAGCCATATTGCACCAGGCCGTCGACCGCGACTGGCCGGTCCGGCACGTGGCGCGGGATGCGCGTGTCGATCACGTTGACCACGCCGCCGATCGCTGACGACCCGAACAGCAGCGCCGACGGGCCGCGCAGCACCTCGATGCGCTCGGCGGTCAGCGCATTGATCGTCACCTCGTGATCGGGATCGGAGGAGGACAGGTCGAGCGTACCGATGCCGTCGGCGAGGATGCGCACGCGCTCACCCTGGAGGCCGCGCAGGATCGGGCGCGAGGCGGTCGGTCCGAAGCTCGAGGCCGTGACTCCCGGCTGCTGGGCAAGGGTCTCGCCGATGCTCGGCCGGATGTCGCTCGCCAGCTGCTGTTTGTCGATCACCGAGACCGCGCCGAGCACGTCACCCGCCGGGCGGCGGGTGCCGGTGACGACGATCGCATTGTCCTCATCGGGGTGGGCGGCCGCGGCATTGCCGGGGGTCGGGTCGGCGGCTCCGCCGGTCGAATCCTCGCCGCTCGCGGCGGGCCGCTCAGCCGGTGCGGCCTGCGCGGCGATGGGCGAAACGGGCAGTGCGGCTGCAATCGCAGCGAGAGGGAAAAGGCTTTTCACGGGGACCCGGACTTGTGGAGGTTCGGGTGCGCTAAAGCGAATGTTATATTATCGCAAGGTGGCGATTGGATGAAACGCCGTTCACGTTCGACGAATGGCCCGCTGCCGGATGATATACTGTGGTTTGAACTCCGCGGACTCTCTCGGCTAGGGCGCGGGCATGGGCGCCGGCCACGATCACCAGCATCCCCACGCGCCGGTCGATTTCGGCCGGGCGTTCGCGATCGGCATCGCGCTCAACCTCGGCTTCGTCGCGGTCGAGACGGTCTACGGCTTCATCGCCAATTCGATGTCATTGCTCGCCGACGCGGGGCACAACCTGTCGGACGTGCTCGGCCTGATCGTCGCCTGGTCCGGAGCGATCATGGCTCGCCGCGCGCCCTCGCCGCGCTTCACCTACGGGCTCAAGAAAGCCCCGATCCTCGCCGCGCTCGCCAATTCGCTGTTCCTGCTGATCGCCGTCGGAGCGATCGGCGCCGAGGCCATCCGCCGGCTGTTCCATCCGTCCTCGACCCAGGGCGAGACGGTGATGATCGTGGCCGGGGTCGGAATCCTGATCAACGGCATGACCGCGCTGCTGTTCGCGCGCGGGCGCGAACACGACATCAACATCCGCGGCGCTTATCTGCACATGGCAGCGGACGCGGCGGTCTCGGCCGCGGTGGTCTTCGCCGGCCTCGTCATCCTGTGGACCGGCCAGCGCTGGGTCGACCCGGTGATGAGCCTGGCCGTCGCCGTGATCATCCTGTGGAGCGGCGTCGGCCTGCTCAAGGAGTCGGTGTGGATGTCGCTCGCCGGCGTGCCGAGCGGCATCGACGTCGACGTGGTCGAAGCCGAGCTTGAGCAATTGGACGGGGTCGAGACGGTGCACGACCTTCACGTCTGGCCGCTGAGCACGACCGAGACGGCGCTGACCGCGCACCTCGTCGCGCCGGGGGTGGACTCGACCGACGCGCTGCTGCGGGCGGCGCGGCGCATGCTCCACGACCGCTTCCGGATCGAGCATTGCACGCTGCAGGTCGAACGCAGCCACCTCGAGGACACGCGCTGCTGATGAGCCTCGTCACCCATCTCGAATGCTCGCTGACCGGCGAACGCTACGCGGCCGGTCGGATCCACAACCTGTCCCGCGCCGGGAAACCGCTGCTCGTCCGATATGACCTCGAAGCGGCGAAGCGGACGCTGACCCGCGACAGCCTCGCGGAGCGCGAGCCCGGCATGTGGAAGTGGCGCGAGCTGCTGTCCCATGACGGCGACCCGGTCAGCCTCGGCGAGCCGGAGACGCCGATTGTCCCGCTGCGCAAGACCGGCGGAGCGAACCTGCTGGTCAAGGACGAAGGGCGCTTGCCGACCGGCTCGTTCAAGGCGCGCGGGCTGGCGATGGCGGTGACCATGGCCAGGGAGTTCGGGATCGAGCGGATCGCGATGCCGACCAACGGCAATGCCGGTGCCGCGCTCGCCGCTTACGGCGCCCGGGCGGGGATCGAGACGATCGTCATCTGCCCGGCCGAAACGCCCGAGATCAACGTCACCGAATCCGCGGCCTACGGTGCGCGGGTCTATGTCGCCGACGGCCAGATCGACGAGTGCGGCGCGCTGGTCGGCAAGGGCGCGGCCGAGGGCCTGTGGTTCGACTGCTCGACGCTGAAGGAGCCGTACCGGCTCGAGGGCAAGAAAGTGATGGGGCTCGAGCTCGCCGAGCAGCTCGGCTGGGAGCTGCCGCAAGCGATCTTCTACCCGACCGGCGGCGGCACCGGGTTGATCGGGATGTGGAAGGCGTTCGACGAATTGGAGGCGGTGGGCCTCATCGGCTCGCAGCGGCCGCGAATGTACGCGGTCCAGGCCGAGGGCTGCGCGCCGATCGTCCGGGCGTTCGAACGCGGTGACGAGTTCGCCGAGCGGTGGGAGCATGCGGCGACGGTCGCGACCGGGATCCGAGTGCCCAGGGCGGTCGGCGATTTCTTGATCCTGCGCGCGGTGCGCGACAGCGGCGGCGCGGCGCTCGCGGCGTCCGAAGACGCGATCCTGCAGGCGGTCGCGGACGCGGCGCGCGACGACGGCTTCCTGTTCTGCCCGGAGGGCGGCGCGGTGCTCGCGGCGTGGCGCAAGGCGCTTGCCGCCGGGTTGGTCGGTCCCGACGAGCGCGTGCTGCTGTTCAACTGCGCCAACGGCAACAAATATCCACTGGCGGATCGGTCGAAGCGTCTGCGGCTGGGGGAGGCGAGACCTGAGGCTCTCTAACCGTCATGCTGAACTTGTTTCAGCATCCATTTCGATGAACGTCGCAGGGTCTCGAGCATGGATCCTGAAACAAGTTCAGGATGACGATTCACGAACCCCACATAGCAGTAGCCCCGGCAGGTTTGACCCTGCCGGGGCACCATGCTTTGGCTCCCGAAGGATCCAGAGCACGCAGTCACAATACTCGAGCCGCACGGTTGTTCCAGCCCTAAATGCGCGGGCGCATCAGATAGTTGGGGATGCAGCTGTGGATAAGCCTGTGTGCGACTCGGTGCGGCCCCTCCGCCCTTCGCCCGGAGAGCGGAAAGAAAAGAGCACCGGCAACCGAGGTTGCCGAGGCTCCCATGCTTCCGATCCAATGGTCCGCGTCATCGACAGGGCCGATCCGCAGGCTCATCGCCCGGGTTCGGCCCCGGAGGCGCGCATCAGCGGTTCCGAAGCACGGGCATGAGAACAGTTTGGCTTCTGGGGGGTTCCAACGGCCATGGCGAAAAAGCGGCGGCTGCGGATTGCGAGCTACAACATCAACGGGATCAACTCGCGGCTCGCGGTCCTGACCCGCTGGCTCGAGGAGTTCGCGCCGGACATCGTCGGGCTGCAGGAGCTCAAATGCACCGACGACGCCTTCCCGATCGCGGCGATCGAAGCGCTCGGCTATTCGGCCATCTGGCACGGCCAGCCGCCGCGCAGCTGGAACGGGGTCGCGTTGCTCAGCCGCGTCGGCGAGCCGGTCGAGACCCGGCGCGCGCTGCCGAACGATCCCAACCTCGGACAGAGCCGCTACCTCGAGGCGGCGGTGTCCGGGATCCTGATCGGCAATTTGTACGCGCCCAACGGCAACCCGTGGCCGGGGCCCAAGTTCGACTATAAGCTCGCCTGGCTCGACCGGCTGAAGGACCATGCCCGGGACCTGCTCGACAGCGGGCTGCGGGCGCTGCTGATCGGCGACTATAACGTCATCCCGACCCCGCTCGACGTTTACAAGGAAGAGCGCTGGGTCAGGGACGCGCTCTATTCGCCGCAGGGCCGGGAGAAATATCGCGAGCTGGTCGGGCAGGGCTGGACCGATGCGATCCGCGAGCTCCACCCGGACGAGCGGATCTACACCTTCTGGCCCTATTGGCGGAACGCATTCCAGCGCGACGCCGGCATCCGCATCGACCATGCGCTCCTGAGCCCGCCGCTGGCCAAGGCGCTCAAGGCGGCGGGCGTCGACCGCACCCCGCGCGGCTGGGACAAGACCAGCGACCACGCGCCGATGTGGGTCGAGGTCGAGGTGTGACCGCCATGCAGGCGCTTCCGCCCGATCCACCGCCGGCCGCGATCGTGGTCACCGGGCGGGCGCTGCCCGAAGCCAAAGCGGAGCGGGTCTATGCGATCGAGCGGATCGGCCGGCGCGAGATCGAGCAATCGCCGAGCCGCGGGCTCGACCAGCTGCTCAAGGACGTGCCCGGGGTCCAGCTGTTCCGCCGCTCCGACGCGCGCAGCGGCCACCCGACCAGCCAGGGCGTGACCCTGCGCGCGCTCGGCGGCAACGCCTCGAGCCGCGCGCTGCTGGTGCTCGACGGAGTGCCGCAGAGCGACCCGTTCGGCGGCTGGGTCAACTGGCCGGGCTACGATCCGGCGGACCTTGCCGGGATCCGCGTCGTGCGCGGCGGGGGCAGCGTCGCCAACGGCCCCGGCGCGCTCGCCGGGACGATCGAGCTGGCGAGCCGCGCCGAGGCCGGCGTCTCGGGCGAGCTCGACGGGGGCAGCCGCCAGTCGTTCGACGGCCATGCGCGGGTCGGCCTCGTCGCCGGCAGCGGCATCGTCACGCTGTCGGGCCAGGTCGGGCGCAGCGACGGCTTCATCCCGGTCACCGCGGCGACCCGCGGCCCGGCCGACGAACCGGCCCGCTATCGCGACTGGACCGGCCGCGGGCGCTGGGTCGCCCCGCTCGCAGCGGACACCGAGCTCCAGGCCAGCCTCGCCGGGTTCCACGACTGGCGGACGCGCGGCACCGACTTCACCTCCAACCGGACCGACGGCGCCGACGCGTCGCTGCGGCTGGTCGGGCGCGGGCGCTGGCAGTGGAGCGCGGTCGGCTACTGGCAATGGCGCGACCTCATGAGCAGCTTCGCCAACGTCAGCCCGGGCCGCCTCGTCGCTGCCCGCGTGTCGCTGCAGGACAAGGTGCCGTCGCACGGCCTCGGCGCCAGCTTCGAGCTGCGGTCGCCGCTGCCGGACGGCATCGAGCTGCGCCTCGGCGGCGACTTCCGCCGCACCGACGGCGAGTCGCGCGAGCTGTTCAGCTATGTCGCCGGCGAGCCGACCCGGCGCCGCCGCGCCGGCGGCACCAGCTGGACCAGCGGCGCCTTCGCCGAGGCGACCGCCAGCCTCCGCGGCATCACCCTGACCGCGGGCGGGCGGCTCGACCATTGGCGGGTGAGCGACGGCCATCTGTTCGAGCAGGCGATCGCCACCGGCGCGGTGCTGCGCGACGACCGTTTCCGGTCGCGCGACGGGTGGCTGCCGACCGCGCGCGCGGGCCTGCTGGCGCCGCTCGGCGGCGGCGTCAGCCTGCGCTCGGCGGCCTATCTCGGGTGGCGGATGGCGACGCTCAACGAGCTGTTCCGGCCGTTCCGCGCCGGGCTCGACGCAACCGCGGCCAACCCCGGGCTCGATCCCGAGCGGCTGGCCGGCGCCGAGGCCGGTCTCGACTATGCCAGGGGCGAGCTGCGCCTGTCGCTGACCGGCTTCGCCAACCGGCTGAAGGACGCCATCGCCAACGTAACCTTCGGGCACGGGCCCGGAGTTTTTCCGGGGGTCGGCTTCGTCGCCGCCGGCGGCACCTTCCGCCAGCGCCAGAATGTCGACGCGGTGCAGGTGCGCGGGATCGAGGGCTCGGCCGAATGGGCCCGCGGCCCGTGGTCGGTGCGGGCCGGGGCGAGCCTTACGCATGCGCGAATGCGGGCCGACGGCGCGGCCGCCTTCCTCGACGGGTTGCGGCCGGCGCAGACCCCCAAATTAGCGGCGACGCTCGCCGCCGGCTGGGAGCAGGACGGGAAGGGGGCGGAGATCGTGCTGCGGCGGGTCGGCGCACAGTATGAGGACGACCTCAATTCGCGCAGCCTCAAGGGAGCGACGACGCTTGACGCATCCGCCTCCTGGCCCCTGACCCGGCGCCTGCAGCTGGTCGCGCGCGGGGAGAATCTCACCAACGCGCTGGTGATGGCGGCGATCAACGGCGACGGTTCGATCGAACGCGCCACCCCGCGCACCTTGTGGATCGGCCTGCGCGTGCGCTGAGCGTTTGCGCTGCGTCGGCGTCTGCCTTCGAAGGCTGGACCTTCGTCGTGCTATAAAGCAAACGCCAGCGCGGGCCGGATTAGCTCAGTTGGTAGAGCAGCGGTTTTGTAAACCGAAGGTCGCGGGTTCGAATCCTGCATCCGGCACCAGCCTCCTCGCGCCGCGCCTAAAGCCCGCGGACGCGCGGCTCGGCGGGCGCGCGCAGCACCAGCTCGGTCAGCGCCCACACCATCGCGTCGGCGCGATCGGGCGAGCGGCCGCCGTGGCCGTCGGCGGTGATCGCCGTCAGCTCGTCCTCGAGCTCGGGAAAGGCGCCGGCGAACAGGCAGCGCCGCGCCTCGAACAGAAGCGCGACCGGCTCGGCGCGAGCGCCCTTGCCGCGGGTCGCGTGGACCAGCCGCACCGGCAGCCCGGAATCGCTCGCGCGCAGAACTTCCTCGACCATCTCGCCGCCGTTGTTGGCTTCGGCGATGACCCGGTCGGCGTCCCACGCGCGCGCCGTCGCCGCGACCCGCCGCGCCCAGCCCCGCGGGCTCAAGCCGGCGACGCTGCAGTCGGCAAGCACCACGCCGAGGCCGTCGCCGAGCGTGGCGCAGACGACGATCCCGCAGGCGTCGCCGGCAGCGGTCGCGGGCGGATCGACGGCGACGATCACCCGCTTGAGCGCGCCGCGCGCCGGCATCGGGCAGCGGCACGCCTCGATCATGTCGCGGGTCCACAGCGCCCCTTCCGCCTCGCCGAGCAGCTCGCCGTCGAGCTCCTGGCGGCCGAGGCGGGTGCCGCCATAGGCGGCGGTGACGGCGTCGACGAAAGGTTGAGGAAGATAGGGATTGTCGACGGTCCTTCCGCCGCTGGTCCGGGTCGCAGCTTCGCCGAGGAGGCGTCTCAGCAGCGGCTCGGTGCCCGGAGTGGTGGTGACCACGGCCCGCGGCAGCTCGCCCAACCGCAGGCCAAGCTGCAGATTGTTCCAGGTTTCCTCGGCGCGTGCCCATTTGGCGATTTCGTCGGCCCAGGCGAAATGATGTTGCGGCCCGCGCAACCGGCCGGGATTGGCGCCGGAATAAGCGATTGCGAGGCCGTCGTTGGGCAGCTTGAGCTTGCCGATCGTCGGGCGCCACGAGAGCCGCTCGTGGAGCCGGGCCGACGCCAAGATCCCGCTTTCGCCCTCGACCATCACCTTGCCGACTTCGTCGATGGTTCCGCCGACGAGCGCGATCCGCGCCTGAGGCATCGCGCGTGCCTGCGCGAGCACCCATTCGGCTCCGGTCCGGGTCTTGCCGAAGCCGCGCCCCGCCATCACCAGCCACAGTCGCCAGTCGCCCGGCGGCTCTTCCTGCCCCGACAGTGCGATCCACAGTTCAGCGATTGCCCGCCGATCGGTTTCGCTGAGGCTGGCGAAGAGCGCCTGGCGCTGTTCGGGAGAGGCCCTGGCCAATTCCAGGACCAAGTCGACGAAGGTCAATCCTGCTTGCCGCCGGGATGGAGTTGGCGTGGACGAGCCGGATCGCTGCCGCCGCCATCCTTCTTTGCCTCGATTATTCCAAGCGCCCGCATCTTCGCCTCGAGCCGGGCGCGCACGGCTTCGACGTCGTAGGGCTGGGGCCATACCGTGCCGGGATCGCGGCCGCCGCTTCGCCGATAGGCATTGAGCACGGCGAGCGCCGTCTTTGCGTCCATACCACTGATCCGGGATCCGGCCCGCTTGCTCGCCCGGGGGCTCAGCACGCGCCTGCTCTCCAGCACCAGCTCGGCCTCGAGCGCCGCATAGCCCTGGTCGAGCGCATCCTTCCACGCGGCGCGAAACTGGGCATCGGTCCTGCGCCACCGGTATACGCAATCCCGAGAGACCTTCACCGCGCGGGCCGCCGCCGTCGCATTGCAGCTCGCGGCAAAGTGATCGAGGAATTGCTGCCGTCGTTGGAGGGTGAAGGACCGTCGCCTCGGCAGCGCGCGCTCAGTTCCTCGCGCCGCCCGCACTTGAATGCGCCGGCCCTTGCCGCCGCCGATTTCCGATTCGTCCTTGCTCATCGGAAGAGTGTACCAAATAGGTTAGTATTTGTCAAGGTTCTTGTGCGGCCCGGAGCGAGGTGCATGTCTATTGACCCGATCGGTCCGCTCGCCGCCTGCTCCAGCGCCGGGGACGAATTGGGAAGCCGGAGTCGTGGACGCGTTAATGTCGGTGATGGGTGGAAAGCTGCATCCAGCAACGATGCAGTTCAGTGCCTTACTGTATTGCTGCACCAAAGCGTGTTATGTTCCCCGCCCGTTGGCAGGGGAAATGATGTGAATCACGGGATCGTGGATGTCTTCGCCTTCCAGGAGGCTTTGCTCATCGAGGCGGTCTTCGGAATTGCACTTCTGGCAATGGTCTGGGTCGGTTTCAGGCGCTGGCTTCGGCACAAGGAGGAGATGGGCCGGTTGATGGCCCAGAATGGCTCCGCCATCGAGCGCGTCGAAGCGCGCTTGCAGGCGATCGAGCAGGCGTTGGCCGATGCGAGCTCGTGCCGGCTGCTGACACCAACCGACCACGGCCTGGCCCCGATCACCGCGGTGCACGACCCGGAGCTGGTCGAGCTGCT
>Ga0157373_10002855_pt1 | contig 13072 bp, 14 predicted proteins | sample C65metaG_FD_113460 | JGI IMG/M metagenome (GOLD analysis project Ga0157373, IMG submission 113460) | Corn rhizosphere microbial communities from Kellogg Biological Station, Michigan, USA - C6-5 metaG | ecosystem: Host-associated > Plants > Roots > Rhizosphere > Soil | place: USA: Michigan... | reverse complement strand
TCGCCACGCACGAGTTGGTCGTGCCAAGGTCGATGCCGATAATCTTGCTCATTGCGGTCGTTCGCTCCTGACTGGCGGACGGCGGTTACGAGGGCCTTCTTCGAAGCGCCCCTGTTTTTCTCGTTCCGTCCCCGGTTCGATACGTACTCATTACGGACGGGCCAAACGGCCCGGATGCGTAGCCTCATACCCTTCTTGAGGGAAGGCCCCGCTTCGATGCCCGATATGGGAACCCGGCGTCTCGCTGCAAGGGAGAACCACTTCCTTGTGAGCGCGCGCGGCCCCATCCTGGGCCCCATGGAAAGCCCCGCCGGATTTCGCCTGCTGCCCGCACGCCTCGACGCGGCCGCCCAGAGCGCGCTTGTGGAGGCGGTGCTGGCGGGCGCAAAGGCCGCACCCTTCTGGCGGCCGATTACGCCGGGCGGAAAGCCGATGAGCGTGGAGATGACGGGGTTTGGGCCGCTCTGCTGGGTGACGGATGCGAGCGGCTATCGCTACGAGCCGCGCCATCCCCTCACCGGTCATACCTGGCCGGCCATACCGCCGCTGTTGCTGACGCTCTGGGCCGAGGTCTGTGATCCTGTAACGCCGCCGGACGCCTGCCTCGTGAACCTCTACCGCGAGGACGCGAAGATGGGCCTCCACCAGGACCGCGACGAGGCGGACTTCGGGTTTCCGGTGCTGTCGGTTTCGCTGGGCGACACGGCCATCTTCCGCATCGGCGGGGTGACGCGCGGCGGATCGACCCGGTCGGTTCGGCTGGCGTCGGGCGATGTCTGCGTGCTCGGGGGCGCGGCGCGGCTGGCCTATCACGGCGTCGATCGCATCCTTCCCGGCTCATCGAGGCTTGTCCCCGGCGGCGGACGGATCAATCTGACGCTCAGACGGGCGATGCCCGCGTGATGGAAGGGGCCCGCGCATGACCAACCTCACACGGCCGCAAGGCGCGGCGGGAGCCGACCTCAACCTCTCACGCCGGATGCTCGGCGGCGCCTTCTTCGCGGGCTACGCGGCGTTCGCGCTCGGCGCCTCCGCTGAACCGATCCACACCGACGAGGTGGGGCTGGTCACGGGGCTGGTGCAGCTGCCCGCCGCCGACCGGCCGATCCCGGCCTATATCGCCAGGCCGGACGTAAAGGGCCGCTCGCCCGTGGTGCTGGTCGTCTCCGAGGTGTTCGGCATCCACGAATACATCCGCGACGTCTGCCGCCGCCTCGCCAAGGCCGGCTACGTGGCGCTCGCGCCCGACTTTTTCGCCCGCCACGGCGATCCCGCCCCGCTCACCGACTTCGCCGAGATCCGCAAGATCGTGGATGCGGCCACGGAGGCCGAGGTGATGGGCGACATCCATGCCGCCGTCGCGTGGCTGGGTCAGCAGCCCTTTGCCGACCGCAGGCACATGGCCATCACCGGCTTCTGCTGGGGCGGGGCGGTGGTGTGGCTGGCTTGCGAGACCTTCAAGGACTTCCGGTGCGGCACGGCCTGGTACGGCAAGCTCTCGCGTCCCAAACCCGGCGAGTTCATGAGCCAGCCCGAACGCCACTGGCCGCTGGAACTCGCCGCCTCGCTGAAGGCGCCGGTGCTCGGGCTCTACGGCGGACAGGACCAGGGCATCCCCATGTCCGACGTCGGCGCGATGGACGACGCGCTCGGGAAGGCCCGCGTGAAGGGCAGCGAAATCATCGTCTACGGCCGCTCGCAGCACGGCTTCCACGCCGACTACCGCCCCAGCTACGACGCGACTGCGGCGCAGGACGGCTGGCAACGGATGCTGGCCTTCTTTGCGAAGAACGGGGTCAGGCCGCGGGGTTAGCCGCGCAGCTTCCGCGTCAGGGTCTCGAGGTCGCGGGCCAGCTGCTGGTCCTCGGCCCGAAGCGCCTCGATGCGGCGCACGGCGTGCAGGACGGTGGTGTGATCCCGTCCGCCGAACCTGCGGCCGATGTCGGGCAGCGAGCGGGTGGTCAGCTGCTTGGCCAGCCACATGGCCGCCTGCCGCGGCCGGGCGACCGAGCGGTTGCGGCGCTCGGAGATCAGATCGGCCTGCTTGAGCCCGAAGTGCTCCGACGTCGCCTTCTGGATGTCGTCGATGGTGATGCGCTTTTCGGCGCCGCGCAGGTGCGGGCGCAGGATCGCCTGCGCCTCATCGAGGGTGAGGCGCCCCATGCCTTCCCCGATCCGGGCGACCAGGGTGTTCAGCGCACCCTCAAGCTCGCGCACGCTGTCGGTGAAGCGATCGGCCAGGAAGGTCAGCACCTCGCCGCGCGCCTTGCCCGCAAAACCCTGCTGGCGGCCAAGCCCGTCCAGCTTGCGCTCCAGGATGCCGAGCCGCAGCGCCTTGTCCGCCGGTTCGATGCCGCAGACGAGACCCGCCGAGAGGTGCGAGCGCAGGCGCGCGTCGATCTCGGTCAGCGCCGAGGGCGGACGGTCGGCGGAGAAGACAACCCGGCGGCCGTCTTCCATCAGGGCGGTCAGGGTGTGGAACAGCTCTTCCTGCGTCGACTGCTTGCCGCCCACGAAGTGGACGTCGTCGATCAGCAGCAGGTCGGCCGCGCGCAGCTCTTCCTTGAAGGCGGCCGTCTGGCGATCCATCACCGCCTTGACGAAGGTCGACAGGAACCGCTCGGCGGTCAGATAGACGACCCGCTTGTTGGGCTGGGTGCGCATGGCCTCCCAGGCGAGCGCGTTGAGCAGGTGGGTTTTGCCAAAGCCGTAGGGTCCGTGGAACACCACCGGGTTGAAGTGGCCGTCGGACCAGGAAGCGACCCGCCGCGCCACGGCGTGGGCGAACTCGTTGGCCGGGCCGGGGACGAAGGTGTCGAAGGTGAAGCGCTCCTGCAGGCCCGCGGTGCGCGAGGGCGCGCTCACGGGGGCCACGGCCGGAACGTCGGTGGAGACCGGCTGGGCGATCTCGATGACCTCAGCGATCGGCTCGCCGTCGGTCTCGAACTCGGTGCGCGACTTCAGGTCGAGACGGCGGCCCTGCGGGTCGTTCTGCGCCCACAGTTCGCCGATGCGCCGCCAGGCGTTGCGGCGGATCCAGTCGCGCGCGATCCCCGTCGGCGTCACCAGCACCAGCGACCCACCCGGTCCCTCGCGCAACGACGCCTGCGAAAGCCACGATCCAAACGTGTCGTCGCCCAGCTCGCGCTTCAGCGCCTGACACGCTTTGCCCCAAAGGGCGCCAACCGGCGATTGTGCCGCCATGGCCGCATAGCCCCTGTTCGTCATCTGCCCCACCCGATCAGCTAGTAAGCCCCAACATCCCACACTGCCTCGTCGCGGCCCCCCGCGCCGGGGTTCTCAGCAGACATGAAGGCTCACGCCGAGGTCGCATGTGCGCCCCCGACCTTCTTGTTTCCAGGCGATGGAAAGTCCGTCTGAGAGCCTCAGAGTAGTCAGCGGCCATGGGCCCGCAAGCATGAAATTTAGCTTCGCCGTGTCATATTTCTGTTGACTCCGCGAAGGTCCAAATACGGCAAGGGAAACGCCAATGGTCGAGCTTGTTCACTGAGCGAATTCGTCGCAGCCGGTGTGCAATGCACAATGAAAAACGGGCCGGAGGAATAACCCACCCGGCCCGCTACAGTAATGATTTGGTTGAATATTCCGCGATATGGCGTCGCGGGGCGCCGAAAGTCTAGGCTGTCGCCAATTTCTTGAGCTGAGCGGCCAGGCGCGAGACTTTGCGTGATGCCGTGTTCTTGTGCAGGACGCCCTTGGTGACCGCCCGCATCAGTTCCGACTGGGCCTGGACGAAGGTGTCCTTGGCCACGCCCGCGTCGGCCGCGGCGATGGCTTCCTCGAACTTGCGGACGTAGGTGCGGACGCGCGAACGGCGCGCCTTGTTGACTTCGGTGCGGCGCGCGATCTTGCGGATGGCCTTCTTGGCGCCGGGGTTATTGGCCATGGGTGTCGAACCTCGAATACGGACGGTGAGGGGCGCTCGCCCCTGAAAAGGAAGGGCGGGCCTATACGTGAGGACCCGCCTCCGGTCAATGCGACGGACCCGTCAGCGGCCCTTGAAGTCGGGCTTTCGCTTCTCGACGAAGGCCGCCATGCCCTCCTTCTGGTCCTCGAAGGCGAAGAGGGAGTGGAAGAGCCGCCGCTCCAGCGCCACGCCGGTGGTCAGGGTCGTCTCATAGGCCGCCTCGACCAGCTCCTTGTTCATCATCACCGCCAGCGGCGAGAGCGCGGCGATCTTGGCCGCGGCCGCCAGCGCCTCGTCCATCAGCTTGTCGGCGGCGACCACGCGGCTGACCAGGCCCGAGCGCTCGGCCTCGGCGGCGTCCATCATCCGGGCGGTCAGGATCATGTCCATGGCCTTGGCCTTGCCGACGAAGCGGGTCAGGCGCTGGGTGCCGCCGATGCCGGGCGCGACGCCGAGATTGATCTCCGGCTGGCCGAACTTCGCGGTCTCGGCGGCGATGATGAAGTCGCACATCATCGCCAGCTCGCAACCCCCGCCCAGCGCATAGCCCGCGACCGCGGCGATGATCGGCTTCCTGAACGTCTCGATCCGGCGCGCGGCGGCCGTGAAGAAGTCCAGCATGAACATCTGGGCGTAGGTCTTGTCGCTCATCTCCTTGATGTCGGCGCCGGCCGCGAACGCCTTCTCCGAACCCGTCAGCACCAGGCAGCGGACGCCCTCGTCCGCCTCGGCCACGTCCAGCGCGGCGGACAGCTCCGACAGCAGCGTGGAGTTCAGCGCGTTCAGCGCTTCGGGCCGGTTCAGGCGGATCAGCGTCACGCCTGGCGAGGGGCTCTCCACGATCAGGGTCTCAAAGGCCATCAGCTCGTCTCCCTAGGGTCCCTCGACGGCAATACCGCGCCGCCGCAGCAGGGCCGGCACGCCGTCCTTTCCGATCAGATGGGCCGCGCCCACCACCACCACCGTTTCGCCGGAGCCTTGCAGCCGCGCGGCGATCGCGTCGGCCCAGCGCGCGTTCCGCTCGGTCACCAGCCGCTGATACAGCACCGGCGAGGCGCGGCGCATCGGTTTCAGCCCCTCCCGCTCCAACGCCTTCACGTCACCGGCCATCCATGCCTTCACCAGCTGCGAATACTCGTCCGGATTCTGCTCCATCTCGCGCAGGGTGTCCTCCAGCGAGGCGACCTGATCCTTCTCCGGCGCGTCGGCGAAGAAGGCGATCTGCTGCTCGGGCGTTTCGAAGGCGCGCCGTTTGGCGGTGGCGGGCGCGGCCTGATTGAGCGTGCGCTCTACCCCGTCCGAGCCGTTGGCGCCGCCCTTGGCCAACTGCGCCACGCCGAGGGTCACTTCGGCCAGCCACGGGCGCATGCGCTCCAGCGCGTCCATGGAAAGGTTCATCGACCCCGCGACCCGCGCCAGCCGCCGCTTGCCCGTTCGCGAGAGCCTGTCGCTCAGCCGCTCGCCCGCAGGCAGCACGCCCCGCGTCGCGGCGAGCTGTGATGCGGCCTGCGAGTTCTCCGCATCCAGCGGCAGTTCGAACCAAATGTCGTCGGCGTCCCGGATCGCCGTATCCAGCGCTTGCGGGCGCCAGTTCAGGTTCGGCGGCAGCATATGCACCGAGCCGAACAGGACGATGGTCGAGTCATGGTCCCTCACCACCCAGACCGGCGGCTGGGCGGCGGCCGGGAGAGCGGTCGCCAGCGCGGCGATCAGAGGAAGGGCGAGGCGTTTGAACACGGGCGCGACCCTATCGCTGGCAGACGGGGCAATGGAAGGTCGAGCGGCCCGCCTGCACCGTCCGCGCCACCACGCCCTTGCAGCCCGGCGTCGGGCAGGGCTCGCCCTCACGGTCATAGACCCGGAAGCGGTGCTGGAAGTAACCGAGGGCGCCGTCGGCGCTGGCGTAGTCGCTGATGGAGGATCCGCCGGCTTCGATGGCTTCGGTCAACACGTCGCGGATGGCGACGATCAGCGGGCCGATCTTGCGCCTGGCGACCTTGCCCGCCGGCTTGATGGGAGAAATCCCGGCCCGGTGCAGCGCCTCGCAGACGTAGATGTTGCCGAGCCCCGCCACGACCCGCTGGTCGAGCAGCAGCGTCTTTGGCCCCTGTTTGCGCCCGGCGAAGGCGGCCGCGAGGTATGGCTCGGTAAGCCCGGGTCCGAGCGGCTCAGGTCCCATGTCCTTGAACCACGGATGCTCGGCCAGCTGCTCTGTCGCGATCAGGTCCATGAAGCCGAACCGCCGGGGGTCGTAGTAGGTGACCCGCGCCCCTGCCTCCGTCTCGAAGACCACGTGCGCATGCTTCGGATCGGGCGGGTTGGCGTAGAGGAAGTCGCCGGGACGCACCTGCTTCTTCGCCGTCTCCACCTCGAAGCGGCCGGTCATGCCGAGATGCATCACCAGCGTGTCGCCCCGGTCGAGCGGCGCCAGCAAATACTTCGCCCGCCGCTCCAGCCGCTCGATCGTCGCGCCGGTCAGCCGCTGGACGAAACCCTCGGGCAGCGGAAAGCGCAGGTCAGGCCGTCGGGCCTCGACACGCGTCAGCCGCGCACCCTCCAGCGCAGGGGCGAGGCCAACGCGGACCGTCTCGACTTCGGGAAGTTCAGGCATGGCGCCCTTCATCTCACGGCGCGGGCGATAGCGGAACCGTCAGCGCTGGCGCGCTCTATGCCGGGAAGCTAAGACGCGAGCGCAATGACCAAGCCCACCGCCACTTTCGGCTACCAGGACGTCGATCCCGCGCAGAAGCCCTCGCTGGTGCGTGGCGTCTTCGACCGCGTCGCCGGCCGCTACGATCTGATGAACGACCTGATGAGCGCGGGCGTGCACCGGCTCTGGAAGGACGCCATGGCCTCGCGGTTGAACCTGCAGCCCGGCGAGACGGTGATCGATTGCGCCGGCGGCACCGGCGACATGGCGCGGCTCTACGCCAGGCGAGCCCGGCGCGCGCAGGAGCGGCGCGGCGGATCAGACGCGAAGGTGGTGGTGGTCGACTACACCTACGACATGATCGCGGCCGGCCGACAGAAGGGCTCCGAGCCGGAGATCGTCTGGGCTGTCGGCGACGGCCATCGCCTGCCGCTGCCCGAGGCCTGCGCCGACGCCTATTCCATTGCTTTCGGCATCCGAAACTTCACTGACCTTTCCACCGCCCTGCGTGAGGCGCGCCGCGTGCTGAAGCCCGGCGGACGGTTCCTGTGCCTAGAGTTCTCGCGCCCGATCACCGAGGCGCTGCAAAAGGCCTACGACGCCTATTCCTTCAACGTCATCCCCCGCATCGGCGAACTGGTGGTGAAGGACCGCGCCTCCTACCAGTACCTCGTCGAGAGCATCCGGCGTTTTCCCGACCAGCGGACATTCGCGCGGATGATCGAGGAGGCGGGTTTCTCGCGGGTGGGCTTCACCAACTACGCCGGCGGCGTCGCGGCCCTGCATCAGGGCTGGGCGATCTAGGCGATGGCCAGGGTGGCCTCCTTCGGCCGGCTGGTCGCCGCGGGCTGGACGCTGGTCCGGGCGGACGCGCTGTTGCCGCGCGAGTTCGACGACCTGCTGCCGCCTGGCCTGCAGGTGACCGGGCGTGTGTTGCGGGTATTCTCAGGGCGCGCCTCGCGGCAGGGCCGGCCAGGGGAGCGGCTGGCGATCGCGTTGGAAAGCCTCGGACCCGTCGCCATCAAGCTTGGCCAGTTCCTCTCCACCCGCGCCGACATCTTCGGCTCGACCTTCGCCGAGGACCTCTCACGCCTGAAGGATCGCCTGCCGCCGTTCGACACCGCCCAGGCGAGGACCTGCGTGGAGCAAGGCCTAGCCCGGCCGGTGGACGAGCTGTTCGACGATTTCGGCGAGCCCGTCGCCGGCGCCTCGCTGGCGCAGGCCCACGACGCGCACCTGAAGGACGGCCGCCGCGTGGCCGTGAAGGTGCTGCGGCCGGGTATCGAAAAGCGGGTGGCGCGCGACATCGACACGCTGCGGCTGGCGTCGTCGCTGGTTTCGGGCCTCGGCCCGACCGCCCGGCGGCTGGAGCCCCGCGCGTTTGCGGCCACCGTGATCAAGGCGCTGGAGCTGGAGCTCGACCTGCGCTTCGAGGGCGCGGGCGCGGCCGAGCTTGGCGAGGTCATGGAGCGCGACGGCTACATGCGCGCGCCCAGGGTGATCTGGGACGGCGTCAGCAAGCGAGTCCTGACCACCGAATGGGCGTTGGGCATGCCGCTCTCCGACCCCGCCGCGCTGGAGCAGCCGGGGATCGACCGCCCGACCGTCGCCACCAACCTCGTGCGCGCCTTCCTGGCCCAGGCTCTGGACCACGGCGTCTTCCACGGCGACCTGCACGAGGGGAACCTGTTCCTCAGCCCGCCCGCCATCCTGACGGCGGTGGACTACGGCATCGTGGGCCGCCTCGGCGCGCCCGAGCGGCGCTATCTCGCCCAGATCCTTTACGGCCTGCTGACCCGCGACTATCGGCGCGTGGCCGACATCCACTTCGAGGCGGGCTACGTGCCGGCCACCGAGGACCGCGACGCCTTCGCCCAGGCGTTGCGGGCGGTGGGCGAGCCGGTGTTCGGGCGCACGGTGCGCGATGTCTCGATGGGCCGGGTGCTGGCCCAGCTGTTCGAGATCACCGGCATGTTCAACATGCGCCTGCGTCCCGAGCTGGTCCTGCTCCAGAAAACCATGGTCACCGTCGAGGGCGTCGCCCGCCGCGTCGATCCCGACTGCGACCTCTGGGCCGCCGCCGATCCGGTGGTCCGCCGCTGGGTCGCCCGCGAAGTCTCCCCCGCGGCCATCGCCCGCGACCTCGCCGAGGACGTCCGCAAGGCCCTCCAAGGCCTCGCCCGGCTGGCCGAAGGCACGACCCAGCCCCACGTGGTCGTCGACGCGCCCGAGCCCAACCGCGAGTCCGCCTTCCGCTGGTTCGCCGCCGGCGCCCTGGTCGCCGGCGCGGCCTTCCTGCTGGCGCGTCTGCTGAGCTAGCCCTGGTCGCTCTTCGATCCGCGGTCGGCCTGCTTGGCCACCGAAGCCTTCTGCTTGGCCCAGTAGGCGGGGCCGTCATCGGGCTTGAACATGGTGCGGGGTTCGCCGTCCTTGGTGGCCACCGCGAAGACGTTGCCCGCCGGGTCGTAGATTAGCTTGTCGCCGTTGGCGCGGGTCAGGGTCTGGGCGCCTTTCGGCGGGCTGGAGATGAAAGCGTAGGCCTTGCGGGAGAAGTCCTCAGGCGAGCTCGCGCCGAACGCCTGGCCGTCGCGTTCGAAGTGGTACTGGGCGTTGTCAGCCGCCGAGTGTTTCGAATTGGACGACCAGATCGGCTTGCCGTCGACCAGCGGCGCCGGAGCGTCCGCTTCGGCCTTAACGTCCACCGGCGCGGTGATCACGGTCGCGCCTTTCGAGTGGTCCCGCGCGGCCACGGCCGATGCGCCGCTGTCGCAGCCGATCAGCGCCAGCGCGCTCGCCATCGCCACCCACCGAAAATCATTGAGTTTCATCAGGCTCCCCCTTGCCTACAGGTTGTCGAGAACGAATAAAGAACAAACCTCGCCGTTTGTCCAGAGCCCCCCTTTCCCCTAGAACTCCCGGCCGTGGAAAAGCGTGTTCTCCTGATCGTCGGCGGCGGGATCGCGGCCTACAAGGCGCTCGAGCTGACGCGGCTCCTGCGCAAGGCGGGCGTCGGCGTGCGGCCGATCCTCACCGACGCGGGCGCGCAGTTCGTCACCCCGCTGTCGCTGTCGGCGCTGTCGGAGGACAAGGTCTATTCCGACCTCTTCTCCCTGACCGACGAAGCCGAGATGGGCCATATCGAGCTGTCGCGCTCCGCTGACCTGGTCATCGTCGCGCCCGCCACGGCCGATCTGATGGCGAAGGCGGCCAATGGCCTCGCCAACGATCTCGCCTCCACGACCCTGCTCGCCACCGACAAGCCGGTGCTGATGGCGCCGGCCACGAACGTGCGGATGTGGCAACACCCGGCGACGGTTCGGAACTTCGAGCGCCTGAAGGCCGACGGCGTCCACTTCGTCGGGCCGGACGAGGGCGCCATGGCCTGCGGCGAGTTCGGGCCGGGCCGCATGGCCGAGCCGCCCGCGATCTTCGATGCTGTCATGGCGCTTCTGGAGGGCGCCGCCCGCCCTTTAGCCGGTAGGCATGTCGTGGTGACCGCGGGGCCCACCGCCGAGCCGCTGGATCCGGTGCGTCTGATCACGAACCGTTCAAGCGGCAAGCAGGGTTACGCTATAGCGTCCGCGCTCGCCGCCTTGGGAGCAAAGGTGACGCTGGTCTCGGGGCCGACCGCCTTGCCGACACCCGCGGGCGTCGACCGCGTTGATGTCGAAACCGCCCTCCAGATGCTGGAGGCCAGCCAGGCCGCGTTGCCCGCCGACGCGCTGGTCGCCGTCGCCGCCGTCGCCGACTGGCGCCCCGACGAGGCGTTCGGGGTGAAGCTGAAGAAGGGCAAGGACGGCCCGCCCGCCATCCGCCTTGTCGAAAACCCCGACATCCTGGCGACCCTCGCCCATGAAGGCCCGAACCGGCCAAAGCTGGTGGTCGGCTTTGCGGCCGAAACGCACGACGTTGAGGAACACGCCCGCGCCAAGCTCGCGCGCAAGGGCTGCGACTGGATCGTCGCCAACGACGTCACCGAGCCCGGCGTCATGGGCGGGGCGGACAACAGCGTGCTGATCATCTCCCGCGCCGGAACCGAGCGCTGGGAGCGGATGCCCAAGGAAGCCGTCGCCGGGCGGCTGGCGAACAAGATTGCGGAGGCGCTTGCTTGATTCCCGTCGTTCCCATCACCCGCCTGCCGCACAATCCCGACCTTCCGCTTCCCGCCTACGAGACCGACGGCGCCGCCGGCATGGACCTGCGCGCTGCGGTTCCCGACGACGAGCCGGTGGTCCTCAAGCCCGGCAGCCGGGCGATGGTCCCCACGGGCCTGTCCTTCGCCGTTCCGCTCGGGTTCGAGGCGCAGGTGCGGCCACGCTCGGGGCTGGCGGCGAAGAACGGCGTCACCTGCCTCAATACGCCGGGCACGGTGGACAGCGACTATCGCGGCGAGGTGAAGGTGATCCTGATCAACCTCGGCGAGGAGGACTTCACCATCCGCCGGGGCGACCGCATCGCCCAGCTGGTGATAGCGCCCTTCGCCCGCGCGGAATGGCGCGAGGCCGACAGTCTGGACGAGACGGGAAGGGGCGCCGGCGGCTTCGGTTCGACGGGCGGCCGATAGCGGTCGTTATCAGTTCGGCAGGATGTATGGCGCTAAGGCCAGAAATCCCAGGAAGCCGGTCGAGAATGCTAGCCCCGCGACCCACAGGAATGGCGCGATGACCTCGGCGGGATGGTCGGCGGCGGCGCGCATGAGGCGGTTCCTTCAAGAGATGCTTGAAACCAGAACACTCAACAGTCGCAAACGGTTGCGGCGCATAACTGACATGACGCTGTCATGATTCGCCTTGAGGCAGATCAAGCCATGAGGGAACTGGCCCGCCGTTTACGCGGGACCCGAGGACGAATCTTCGTCCCCTGTGGCGCCGGAGAACCACTTGCCTTGCATGCGGCGCTGGCCGCCGAGCCGGAGCTGGCCAAGGGCCTGACCTTCATCGGCGCCTTGCTGCCCGGCGCCAACCGCCACGACTGGGCGGCGTTGCATCCCGACGCGCGGACGGAGGGGACGTTCGTCTCGGCCGACTGGCGCGCGAGCTTCGAGGCGGGGCGGTTTGCGTTCCGGCCGCTGACCTACTTCCAGACCTACCGCTGGCTCGCGACCACCCCGCTGGACGCCGCCCTCTTCCACGTCAGCCCCCCGGACGAGAACGACCGCTGTTCATTCGGCGTCGCGGCCGACCTTTCGCAGGCGGTGGTGGGACGCGACGTGCTGAAGATCGCACTGGTCAACCGCCAGATGCCCTACACGCGTGGCGCCAGCACACCGCAGGAAGCCTTCGACATCGTCGTGGAGATCGACGAGCCGCTGGTGGAATACGACGCCGGCGCGCTCGACCCGACCTTCGACCGTATCGCGCAGACCATCGCCGAGCTGACGCCCGACGGCGCCAGCGTCCAGTTCGGCCTCGGCAAGGCCGGTGTCGCGGCGCTGGCGGCGCTGCAGGGCCGCAAGGGGCTGAAGATCCACTCGGGCATGGTCACCGATCCGCTGCTGCCGGCGCTCGACGCCGACGCGGTCGACGAGGTGGTCACCGGCCTGGCGCTCGGGACAAGGCCGCTGTTCGACCGCTGCGCCGGCGACATCCGCATCCGCTTCGAGCCCACCGCCTTCACCCACAACATCCGCACGCTGGCCGGCATCCGCAGGCTGGTGGCGGTGAACTCCGCGCTGGAGGTCGACCTCTTCGGCCAGGCCAACGCCGAGTTCATGGACGGACGCCAGGTATCCGGCGTCGGCGGCCTCACGGACTTCCTGCGCGGCGCGAGGCTCTCCGACGGCGGCGTTCCGATCGTCGCGCTGAACGCGACGGCCAAGGGCGGCGAGATCAGTCGCATCGTGCCGCGCCTGGCGCCCAACGCTGTCTCCGTGCCGCGCGCCGACATGGGGGTGGTGGTGACCGAGCACGGCGCCGCCGACCTGCGCGCCCTCGACCTCGACGGCCGCGCTCAGGCCCTCATCGCCATAGCGGCGCCGGAGCATCGGGACGGGCTGTCGAACGCCTGGGACGAGATGCGGCGGGGCATGTGACGGCGGGCTTGCGCTCTACCCGTCGTCATCCTGGGCCTTGTGCCCAGGACCCAGAAGCACCGTCGCTGGTCGTTCGGAGTAGAGCGGTTGCAAGCGCCCAGCCAAATCCTGTCGCGCCTGTGTCTCTGGGTCCTGGGCACAAGGCCCAGGATGACGGGGTAGAGAGGGATGGGGAGAAGGCTACTTGAGCAGCTCGCCCGTCTGCTCGCCCAGCTTCGGGGCGCGCTTTCCGGGCATGCGTTTGCCGTCCACCTTCACCGGCGAAGCGAGCATGTGCAGGCCCTGCGGGCGGTCGGGGTGGTCGATGACGTCGCGCATGCCGACCTCGGCGACGAAGGGGTTGGCCAGCGCCTCGTGGATGTCGTTGACCGGGCCGTAGGGCACGCGGCCGGCCAGCGCCTGATGCCACTGCGCCGTCGTGCGGGTGGAGAAGAGGGCGTCGATCTCGTCGGTCAGCGCCGCC
>Ga0157373_10002852_pt1 | contig 13078 bp, 12 predicted proteins | sample C65metaG_FD_113460 | JGI IMG/M metagenome (GOLD analysis project Ga0157373, IMG submission 113460) | Corn rhizosphere microbial communities from Kellogg Biological Station, Michigan, USA - C6-5 metaG | ecosystem: Host-associated > Plants > Roots > Rhizosphere > Soil | place: USA: Michigan... | reverse complement strand
GGAATAGAGCCGCCGTCCGGCGCAGATTGCTACCATCGCGGCGTAGACGGCGCGTTCCATACCCCCGAAAATCGCCGCATGCATGGCGAGCGCATCACCTATCCGCCGCTCAATACGCTAAAAGCGATCGCGGAAAATGTCTGGATCGTCGACGGGCCGGCGATCGGGTTCGGGCCGCCGGGCCTGAAAATGCGCTTTTCCACGCGCATGACCGTCATCCGCATCGGCGGCGATCTCTTCCTGCACTCGCCGACGATGCTTACGCCCTCGCTCGGCTTCGAAGCCGCACGGCTCGGGACGCCGCGCTGGATCGTCGCCCCCAACCGCATTCATTACTGGTGGATTCCCGACTGGCACGCGGCCTTTCCGGCGGCGAAGATTTATCTCGCGCCGAAAATCCGCGAACAGGCGAAGGGGCGGATCGATTTCCCCGCCGGCGAACTCGATCGCAAGGACGGCTATCCATGGGACGACGCGATCGCGACGCTGCCGGTTGCGGGCAGCTATATGACCGAGGTCGTGTTCTTCCACCGGCCGAGCCGGACGCTGGTGCTCACGGATTTCATCGAGAATTTCGAGCCCGAAAAGCTCGGCTGGTTCGCGCGCTGGCTGACGCGGCTTGGCGGCGCGAACGGCTCGATGCCGCGCGACATGCGCGTTTCGTACCGCGACAAGACGGCGCTGAAAGCCGCGGTGGAGACGATGATCGGGTGGGATCCCGCGCGGATCGTGCTCGCGCATGGGCGCTGGTACGAGCGGGACGGCGCGAAGGAGCTAAGGCGGGCGTTTTCCTGGCTCTTGGATTGAGTGCGATGGCCGGTATAGTTTAGGCGGCCGTCCTCCGGGGGATTTCAGTCTCGTGATTTTGCGAAAATTTATTTCGATTTCGATTTCGATTTCGATCGCCGCCGCGGCGGCGTTTTTTCCGGTTCAACAAGCGCACGCGCAAACCAATGCCGACACGACGCGCGAGCTTGTGGTCGCGATCAAGGACGCGCCGCCTTTCACGATGAAGGACGGCAGCGGCGAGTGGACGGGTCTCAGCGTCGAGCTCTGGCAGGGCATCGCGCGCGAACTGAAACTGCAATATCGCTTCGTTGAGGCGGCGACGGTGCAGGATTTGCTGGATTCCGTCGCCGCGCGGAAGGCCGACGCCGGTATCGGCGCGCTCACGGTCACGGCCGAGCGGGAGCAGCATCTCGATTTCACGCAATCCTTCTACGTCACCGGGCTCGGGATCGCGGTGCCTGCGGTGAGCAGCATGAGCTGGGTGCCGATCGTGCGGGCGATGACGTCGTTCGGATTCCTGCAGGCGGTGCTCGGATTGCTCGGGCTCGCGCTCCTCTCGGGATTCCTGATGTGGCTGTTCGAGCGGCGGCATAACGAGGATTTCAGCGGCGGGCTGAAGAAAGGGCTCACTTCGAGCGTATGGTGGTCGACGCTCGCCATGACCCAGCGCACGCGCGCCGATACCGGGCCGAAGACCATGGCCGGAAGGGTCGTCGGCATCGTCTGGATGATCGCATCGATTATCGCGATTGCGGTTTTCACCGCCGGCATCACCTCGCTCTTGACGACCAAGCAGCTGCAGGGGCTTGTGCACAACGTCGAGGACTTGCGCTCGGTACGGACCGGGTCAGTGAAAGACACCGCGGCCGATGCGACGCTCTCGAAAATGCGGATCAAACATCGCGGCTATCCGACGGCGAGCGACGGGTTGAACGCGCTTCGGCGCGGCGCAATCGACGCTTTCGTGTTCGACAAGGCGCTTCTCGCCTGGACGATCCGGCAGAATTATTCGTCGGCGATTCAGCTGCTCGATACGACCTTCGATCCGCAGAACTACGCCTTCGTGCTGCCGACCGGCAGCCCGCTGCGGAAGCCCGTCACCGTCGCGCTTTTGACGGCGACGCAGAGCGACTGGTGGAAAGAGGCTTCGTTCCGGTATTTGGGGACGAGGGAGTAGCTACTTCTTCGCTTTCGTTGCCTTGCGAGCGTCTGCGAAGGCGGCCTTGAACCCTTCGGTGTCGAGCACGCCGGAGAAGCGCAGCGTATTGAAGATAAACGAGGGCGTCCCGCGAAAGCCGATGATGTCGGCCTGCTCGTTGGTGCGGGCGATTGCGGCGTCGATCGTCTTCGCGTTTTTCTGCAGGTCGTCCTGCGCGCGCTTCACGTCGATGCCGGCCTTCTCGAGCAATTCCTGCACGCGCGCTTCATCGAGCTTGGTCGTCGCGGAAATCACCGCCTCGTGCGCCTCGGCATATTTGTCCTGGTATTTGGTGGCGAGCACGAGCCGCGCGGCATAGACCGAGACGTCGCCGAAGATCGGCCAGCTCTTCGAGACGACGCGCACCTTGCCGTCCTCCTCCACCGCCTTCTTGAAATAGGGATGGATCGTCTTGCAGTAGGGGCATTGATAATCGAAGAACTCGACGACGGTAATGTCGCCCTTCGGGTTGCCGGTGGCGGGAATATCCGGATCGCGCAGCACCCGGTCGCGCGAGACGGCGTCGGTGCCGGAATTGGCGCTTTGCGCAGAGGCGGCGGAGGGCAGGAGAGCGGCGGCGAGGAAAAGTGTGAGCGCCGCGGCAAGCGGTTTCGCAGGAATGTTCATGCCCCGGTCTTAGCAGGAATAGCGGGCGAAGCGAGGCGCCGGCCGTTCACAATCGATGTCCTGACGGAAAAATGATCGCCGCGTGAATTTTCAGCGGCTGGTCGCGACCGTGCCCGTGCGCGGCGGAACGCTCGCATGCACGCCGTCCATCTTGCTCGTCGCCTTCACGTCGTCGGCAATCGCGGCGGCGAGATAGCGCGCGGTGCAGCCGTAGCTGAAGTCGTTCATGTGCAGGAGATCGGGCGAGAGAAATTTCTCGTAGGGCATTTCGAGATCGTCGCGCCAGTGGCGCATCAGCTCGAAGCGGTGGAACAGCGGAATGTTCGATTCCTTCGCGATCTTGGTCATCATCTCGACCATCGGAATCGCGTCGGGATCGCGCAGCACTTTCGGCGCGAATTGCGGATCCATCATCACGATGTCGGCGTTCGCTTTTTTGAGGCGCCGCAGGCCCTCCATGATCAGCGGCTGCTCCGGCGTGATGCCGTCGTCGCGCAGGATCGCGTTGGTGCCGAGCTGCCAGATCACGAGATCGGGCTTCACTTTCATGATGTCGCGATCGAAGCGCTTCAGCATCTCGCTGACATCCTCGCCGCTCACGCCGCGGTTCACGACGCGAACCGAAATGCCGGGGAAGTGCTGCTTGAGTTCGGCTTCGAGCCGCGCCGGATAGGTCGCGCGCGTATTGCTCGCGCCGACGCCCTCGGTCGAGGACGAGCCGAAGGCGACGACAGTGATCGTTTCTTTCTGCGCGACGCGCGCAGCGACATGAATGAGGCCGCCGTTCTCGAAGCGGGCGATGCCCGCCTTGCCCTTGCAGTCGCCGGCAACGCTATCGTCCGCGCGCGCTCCGCCCGCCGCGATCGCGGCGAGAAAAACGGCGAAGAAAAAAGGGCGCAAGCGCACCATCATTGCTCCAAGCTGCCAGGGAGCGAACCCGCACGCACGATAAAGTCGGACAGGAGCCCCCCCAGGCACCTATGCAGCTTCTCATATACTCCGTCATTGCGCATCGCGGAAAGGTCGAAAATGCCGGTTTCCGCCCAATATTTCATGATCTCGTAGCGGTTAAAGAGCGCAATATCCTTACTTTGCGCCACATAGCGCATGTTGTCGGTATAGGGGGCCCCGTCGAACATGTAGTCGGTGCGCGGGCTATATTGCTGGTTCATCAGGATCACATCGGACTTGGCGGCGAGAATCAGCTCCACGCCCGCAAGCAATTTGTCGCCATAGACGTCGGGATCCATCGCCCGGATGGCCTCGACCGTCCCGGTTTGCCAAATCACGAGGTCGGGCTTCTGTTCCGTGAGAAGCTGCGGCAGGGCCGCCACCATGTCGTCGATTGGCTTCCTCGGAATGGAGTGGGCGAAGACCGTGACGTCGGTTTTCTTGAGCCGCGCTTTCAGCGCGAGCTCGAGGAAATACGGATAGCTCTTGAGGCCCGCGGCCGCGCCGGTTTGCGTGGGTGCCGCCGACACCACGAGAATGTTAAGCTTTCTGTTTTTGGTCACGTCCGCATGCACGCGCGGCAGCGGCGCGAAGGTCGCGACCAGCTCGTGGCTGACGGGACAGTTCTGCGCGAAGCCGGGCGCGATACCGGCGGCAATGCAGGCGAAACATATTGCGATGGCGGCGAGACGCTTTCTCATGCGGGTCGCTCTCCCAAGCCCGTTTGCGCGGGCGGCGGTTTCCCGCCGCGCCGGTCGATGTTCTTGTACCAGCTCATCACTGACGCAACCCCGATCATGATGCAGATGCCGGTGATGCTCACGAGCATCTGGACGGGAAGGCGCGCGGAAATCTCGGTGATGAAGAAATGCGCCGAGAACGAAAGAAACACGCCGAGGCAGAAAATCTCGAGCGAATGCTGTCCGCAGAGAATAATCGGCCGCGCCCAGCTCGATCGCAAAAAGGCGGCGTCCATCGGAATGAAACGGACGACGATATTGGCGAGCGCGAGAAAGTGGAACAGTCGGAAGAGCGAGAGATCGCTCTTGTTGAGCGGCAGGATCATCGCCCAAGCCGGAAATTTCCGCATGACGCCCGGCATGAGCCAGCTCAGTTGCAGAACGGCGGCGTAAATCAGGAACAAGATGCTGAGGACGAGAACCGTCCGCGACTTCAGGAAATTCTCGATCCGCTGCACGCCGCCGAGCGCGCACCAGCCGCCGATCACGAACAGAAGCTGCCAGCAGAACGGGTTGAAGAACCAATAGCGGTCGTAAGGATAGAGCGAGATGTTCCAGTCGAGCAGGCGGGCGATCGTGTACAAAACCACGGAGCCTATGAGCGTCACGTTCGGCCAGCGCCGGAGCGGCCATAGGACGAACGGAAAGAACGCCATGAGCACGATATAGAGCGGCAGCACGTCCACGTTCGCCGGCAGGAAACGGAGCTTCAAGGCCTCGATGAGAATTACTTCGGGCTTTTGCAGGAATTCGAAGAAGCCGGTCTCTTCGGTGTAGAGCGGGTTCTGAAAACGGGTCGCAAGATACGAAATCTCCGCGACATAAAAGACGAACAGAAACACAAAGGCGACGTAGATCTGCCAGGCGCGCTTGAGAATTCGCGCGGCGCCGATCATAAAGCCGCGCTCGTTCATCACCCGGCCATAGACGAAGGCCGCGGTATAGCCGGAGATGAAAACGAAGATTTCGGACGCGTCAGAAAAGCCGTAATTGCGAACGGTGACCCAGGCCATGATGTTCGACGGCACATGGGCGAGGAAAATGAACCAGAGCGAGAGCCCGCGAAAAAAATCGAGCCGCAGGTCGCGGCTCTGAGGCGCTGGGGAGGCAGCAGGGGACATGGTCGCTTTCGGCGCGAGGGACGGGGCGATTCTAGGGGACGCCATGCGCATTGAAAATGAAGCCCTGTGGACGCCGTTCCGGGCGCTTTATTGTCATATGTAGGTAATTCAATGTGTAGTCTATATCCTTGTAAATGCGCGTATTTCCGATATTGAGCAATGATCCTCGCCCGGTTCGCGCGCCGGCACGCGATATGCGAAACCAAACATGAAACCGATTGCGCTACAGGAAGCAATGGCTGAGCGGCACGACTCTCTCGGATTTTCGGCGTTGCTTGCGGGACTGAAAGCCTCCGCGGAAGACACGCGCTTCCGGCTGCTTGCGCTCCTCGGCGAAGAGGAGCTTACGGTTTCGGATCTCACGGATATTTTGCGCCAGTCGCAGCCGCGCATCTCGCGGCATCTCAAGCTTCTCTCCGACGCCGGGCTGATCGAGCGCTTCCGCGAGGGAAGCTGGGCGTTTCACCGGCGCGTCTCGCGCGGACAGGGCGCGAAATTGGGGAAAGCGCTGCTCGATCTTGTCGACCATGCGGACCCGGTGCTCGCACGCGACCGCGAGCGGCTCGCGCAAGTGCGCGCGCAGCGGCAGGCGGCGGCGCAATCCTATTTCCGCAACCACGCCAAGCACTGGGACGAATTGCGCAAGCTGCACATTTCGGAAGCGGCCGTGGAGTCCGCGATCCGGGAAGCGCTCGCGGGCGTGCGTATTGAGAGCCTCTTGGATCTCGGCACCGGCACCGGGCGGATGCTGGAAATGTTCGGGCCGGAGATCGGCCGCGGCGTCGGCATCGACATGAACCCGGAAATGCTGTCGATCGCGCGGGCCAATCTCGAAAAGGCAGGGCTCAAGCACTGCACGGTGCGGAAAAGCGATATTTATAATTTGAACATGCGCGACCAGTTCGATGTCGTGATCGTGCATCAGGTCCTGCATTTCCTGGATGACGGCGCGCGCGCGATCCGCGAAGCGGCGCGGGCGCTGAGGCCCGGCGGCCGCTTGCTTGTGATCGACTTCGCGCCGCATGAGCTGGAATTTTTGCGCGAGCAGCACGCGCATCGCCGCCTCGGCTTTGCGCAAGAGACGATCGCGCAATGGATGAAAGCGGCGGGGCTCGATTTCGTCTCGCACCGGATGCTCAGCCCCGAAGGCAAGGTGAAAGAAGGGCTCACTGTTTCGCTCTGGCTCGGGCGCGACCGGCGGCGGCTGATGGCGGGCGCGAACCGCGAAGTCGCTTAGAAATTTTCCCGCCGGTGCATTTCGGTCCGGCGTTTTTGCAAAAAATCGCGGATGGCGGGATTTGCTTCTAGACCGATCGCGCGCTCGTAGGCATGATCCGCTGCGCCGATTTTTCCGGCGCGCGCGGACAGCTCCGCACGGGCCGCCCAATAGGGCTGATATTCGGCGAGCCGATCGTCCACGGCGAGGGCGTCGAGTTCGGCGAGGGCGGCCGCTGCGCCATTGATCTCGGCCAGCGCGACCGCGCGATTGATCGTCACCACCGGCGAGTTCGTCAGCGCCGATAAAGCGGCATAAAGCCGTTCGATGGCGTGCCAGTCCGATTGTCCGGTTCGCCGCCGGACGGCGTGGGCCGACTGCACCGCCGCTTCAAGCTGATAGCGCCCCGTCGCGCCGAGGCCGTTCGCGCGCGACAAGAGCACTTCGGCCTCGTCGATCAAAGAGATATCCCATAGTGCAGTGTCCTGCTCGGCGAGCGGCACATATTCGCCGTATGCGTTGCGCCGCGCGCCGCGCCGGGATTCCGCATGCAGCATTAGCGCCAGGAGGCCGAGCGCTTCGGGTTCGTTCGGCAGAAGCATGACAACGAGCCGCCCCAGCCAAATCCCTTCTTCCGCGAGGTTGCGCCGGCGGGCCTCGGTGCCTGCGGGATCGGACCAGCCTTCTGTAAAAGCGGCGTAGATCGCGTCGAGCACGGCGTCGAGCCGTTCACGAAGCTCGGCGCGCTCCGGCACCCGGAACGGAATCCCCGCCTGCTTGATCTTGTTTTTCGCGCGCACCAGCCGCTGACTCATGGCCGCGGGCGAAACGAGAAAGGCCGAGGCAATCGTAGCGGCATCGAAACCGAGAACGGTTTGCAGGGTCAGCGGCGCGCGGATCGCCGGTTCGATCGCAGGATGCGCGCAGGCGAACATCAGCGCGAGACGGTCGTCGGGGATTTCCTGCGCGTGTTTCGCCGCGGCATTCAGCTCCTCAGCGATCAGGCGCTGGTGCGCGGCGGCATTTTCGCTACGGCGCTGCCGCCTGCTCGCGTCGATGACTTTGCGAAGTGCGGCGGTCATCAGCCACGCTTCAGGACGATCGGGGATTCCGCTCGAAGGCCAGTCGGAGAGGGCGGCTGCGAACGCGTCGGACAACGCATCCTCAGCGCCCGCAACGTCGCCGGTTCGTGCCGCGAGAAAGGCGACGAGCTTGCCGTAGCTTCGGCGCGCCACTTTCTCGGCCGCCTCGCGGACATTCTCGCCGTCTTTTCGGGACATTGCGACCTACACCGGCCAGATCGGGCGAACCTCCATCGTGCCGCGGCTGGCGCCCGGGCAGCGCGCGGCCCAGGACAACGCCGCGTCGAGATCGGGCACGTCGATCAGATAATATCCGCCAAGCTGCTCCTTGGTTTCGGCATAAGGCCCGTCGAGCACATTGGTCTTGCCGTCGGTGACGCGGACATTGCTCGCCGACGCCGTCGGCTTGAGGCGGTTGCCGCCCAGATAGACGCCGGCCTTTTTCATCGCTTCGGTGTAAGCGCCATAGGCGGCCATTGTCTGGCTCACCGTTTCCTGGCTTGCGGCCAGCATCTTCGCTTCGTTTTGGTAGATCATCAGCAGGTATTGCATCGCGGTCTCCTTCATTGCGGCCGGGCGGAATGCTCCGGCAACACAATGACGTTCGGAGAGGCCGGATTTCGACGGAGGGTAGAACGAAAAATGCGCGCTTTGCAGACGAGCGCCATTTTGCCGCGCGGCGCCGCCTGAAAAGAAAAACGCCGGGGAAAATCCCCGGCGTCTCTCTTTCCTTGGAAATCTCTCAGAACATTCCCAGCAAGACCGCGCCCAAAAACACAAACGTGACGCAGATCGCGAGGGCATTAAAGCTGCGGGCGGATTCCAAAGCGTGCCTCCCGTGCAATTAACCGTGAGTCGACCCTAACCGGACAAAGCGGCGCCGCAAGGGACCGAAACGACGCGACACGCAACTTCAGAGTGCGGGAACGGGGAAAACCGTTTGCGAACAATGGCTGCCTTTTTGCTGTGCAGCGAAAAACGCAAGATTATTTGTGTAGGGGTAATTTTGTTTCGTGGATGGGTTGGATTTTACCGGCGGCGGGACGCGCCGTGGACATAGGCTTTTCCTGTTTAGAGACGGGGGATTCGATGAAACGCACTTTGCTATTTCTCGTTCTTGTCGCCGGCACGCTTTCCGTATTCGGCTTCTTCTCGCCGGCATCGGCGAGCTGCAGCTGTTCAAAGCAACCGAACGGCACCTACTGGTGCACCTGTGTCGATAACAGTGGCCGGCACTATTGCGTGTCGTGCCGTAGCAGCGACGCGGGCAGTTGCTCGCGCGTGCGCTGCTGATCCGAAATGGGCGAGGGCCCGGCGGGGTTTCCGCCGAGCCCTCTCACTCAAGCATCAGCCGGCCTATAAGCCGGGTTCTGTAAGGCGGGATTTCTCCCGCGCGGCGGCCATTCCTCTGGGACGACGATCGCTCGCCGCCTCAAGCAGCCAACCCGAATGGCGAATCCGAAGACGGATCTCGGTTGCCCGATGCCATTCCTATTCGGCTTTGCTCCCGGTGGGGTTTGCCGTGCCGCGGATGTTGCCACCCGCGCGGTGGGCTCTTACTCCACCCTTTCACCCTTACTCTCGCCGAAGCGAAAGCGGTCTGCTCTCTGTTGCACTTTCCCTGGGGTCGCCCCCGCCGGACGTTATCCGGCACCGTGTCTCCGTGGAGCCCGGACTTTCCTCCGCCGTAAAGCGGCGGCCGCCCGGCCGACTGATGGGGGAGATGTGAGGGCTCTCGTGCAGAACGTCAAGGCGCAAAATCGAAATACGACTAACACAAGCACAATCGTCATTCCGATCGGGATGAAAAAGGCCGGGAGTGCGACGTTACGCATATGCTTCGAGAGCATTTTGTCGTGATACCCAATTGCGACGCGCGTAGAGCAGGCAACGACAAAAGGGAAGAAAACGGGCTCAATTGCTATTGGAGGCATTCATGAAAGCACTGAGAGCTATTTTGGTGATGGTCTCGTTTTGGGTTGAAGCGGCGCGTTAAACGAAGCGGACTATCGTTCGATCCGAACCGGCGATCACTCCACGTTATTTCGCCGCCATGAAGCTGCGCACCTGCGAGCAATAGGAGCGCGCGGCGCCGGTCATCTTGCTGATCTCGTGGCCCGCGAGATATTTCAGCGACGTCTGGCAAAGATCGCCGCCCGCGAGCTTGTAGGCGCCGGCAAGATATTTCACGCCCCAGCGGATATTCGTGTCGGCGTCATAAAGCGCCGCCTTCGTGCCGCTGTAGCCGATCTCGCGCGCGGTTTCGTACCGCAACTGCATCAGGCCGATCTCGCCGGCCGATCCGGTGAGCCGCTGGTTCCATTCGCTCTCCACCCGGATCACGGCGCGCACAAGGCTCGCGGGAATGCCGGCCTCTGCGGCGCGGTAATCGACGATTTGCAGAAGTTCCTTCCGCGAGAGGATGGAGGATTGATCGTGAGCGTAAGATTCAAAGGAGACGAACAAGCCCGCAACAAAAACCGACAGAATTGCGGCGCCGCGCACTACTCGCTTGAATCGCATCGACAAAAACTCCTCCTCGCGCGCGCCGCGAAAACCGCAGGCCGGCGGAACATAAAAATTCGGATTCGAATGTGCGCATTCAACGCGCGGAAGAAAGGACCGTTCCGTGCGATCTGACTCGAACGAGTTGAGCAGATGGATGGGGATCCCGGATCAGCGATGCACCGCATAGCAAGCTGGCTCTAGCCGGCTTGCGACATCGAAATGCCGAAGCTGGGTAAACCCGACTTCGGTGCGCTGCATCGCGTCCGGGATGACGAGAACTTTGTTCTCGTCAGTTCGCCGCCATGATGGTGCGGACACGGCCGCAATAGGCGCCCGCGGCGTCGGTCATTTTTGTCGCCTGATGCCCGCTGTTGTATTTCAAAACCGTTTGGCAGAGATCGCCGCCCGCGAGTTTGTAACCCGCCGCGAGATAGGCGACGCCCCAGCGGATATTCGTCTCGGGATCGTAGAGCGCCGAATCCTCGCCGCGAAATCCCATGTCGCGCGCGGTTTCCGGCTTGATCTGCATCAGCCCGATTTCGCCGGCGAAGCCCGTGAGGTCCGAGTCCCAGTCGCTTTCCACGCGGACCACCGCGCGAACGAATTCGGCGGGGATGCCGGCCAAGTGGGCGTAGCGGTCGGCGATTTCCACGAGCTTCATGCGCGCAAGGAAATCGGGTTCGATGCCTTGTGTGCGCGGAATGCGATTTGGATTTTGGATTTGCGAACGTTCATGAGCGGAAAGTTGAAGCGAGTAGAGCGCGCTGCACGAGACGATCATCGTGCAAGCAAGCGCGCGAAGTGAGAACCGCATTTTTCAGAAAAGTCCTTCTCGATGTGGGGATGAGCCCCAGAGAAGTCACGGCAAATGCGTCTCCAATCGGGCAAAATATAAATTATGCACGCACGGATCGGGCGAATTTCGCGCACGCGGCGGAATCATCGTTCGCGCGATTCAAAAATCGACAATATTCTTGCGAAGAAGCGGTGAGCTAGCCGCGAATGAAACGGCGGCTAGACAAAAGTTTAGCGAGCGTCACGCGCGTCGATGCGTCGAGCGTGCCATCGACGCGTCTTGGACTAAAGTGGCGTTGGAATGCGGCGACGATACTCTTCGTTTGTGCGTCGAATTTTCCGCTGGCGGTAATTTCGTAGCCGTATTCGCGCAGTTGCTCCTGCGCCGCACGAATTTCTTCGCTGCTATCGCCGAGACGAAATCTTTTTCGCCGCAGCGTGACCGCCGGCCGCACCCAGTGGCCGACGCCTTTTCTGTGCAATCGGCCCCATGGAAACTTCTCGCCGGGATCCCGCTTGCGTGCGGGCGCTACGTCGGAATGCGCGAGCACGCGATCGGCGCGGATTTTTTGGCGCTTCACGATGTCCTTGCAGAGCGCGATCACCGCATCGATCTGCCGCTTCGGAAAATCCGGATAGCCGAAGTCGTGGCCGGGATTGCAGATCTCGATTCCGATCGAGCGCGAATTGATGTCGCTCTCGCCTTCCCATGAGGAGATGCCCGCGTGCCAGGCGCGGCTTGATTCCGGCACCATCTGCACAATGCGGCCATCCTCGAAGACGAGGTAGTGGGCGGAGACTTCCGAACTTTTCTCGCAGAGACGGCGGAGCGCCGCTCTCGAATCCTGCATGCCGGTGTAATGGAGAAGAAGTATGTCCGGCCGCTTCGCGCCGCGCCGCTCGCCGAAATTGGGCGAGGGATGAACCGCGGTCACCAGGCGGCTATCGGCGGGAAATGGCGGCAGCATTGGATTTCGGCTCGGCCTCTCTACTCCTCACGCCATACGCGGCTGCGAGCAACAAAATCTTAAGCTTCACAGGGCGTTAATCGGACGGCGCGAAGCGGGGCGCATGCGCCGCCGTGGACAATTACACCGGTTTCGTTGACGGACCATGACTTCCCATGATATCCCAAGAAATCCCGTACCGGTGTAGGTCTTTCCCAGCGTCGGCGTATCGGGAGGGCCCAAGTTCACGCGTCGGGCGGATCCATGAACCGCTTTGTATCGACCTTCACCATGCGCCTCGACGCCAAGGGCAGAGTTTCGATTCCAGCGAGCTTCCGCGCGGTTCTCGCGAAGGACGGCTTCGAAGGACTTTATTGTCATCCGGCGCTCGACCGGCCGGCGCTCGATGCCGGGGGCAACGCACTTCTTTCCGAGATCGAGACACTGATCGATCGCTATCCGCCGTATTCGGAGGAGCGCGAGCAATTCGCCGCCGCTCTCTACGGCCGCAGCGAAACTATGAAGCCCGACTCCGAGGGCCGCATTATTTTGTCGGAGAGCCTGAAGGCTCACACGGGGATTTCCGATTCGGCGAGCTTCGTCGGGCTCGGACACAAGTTTCAGATTTGGGAGCCGGAGCGGCTCAACGCGCATCTCGCCGAGGCCAACGAGAAAATCCGCGCGTTGAAAAAATCGCTCGGCTCTTCGGGCGGCGCGGGAGAACCTTCCGGAGCATCGGGATGATTGCGGGCCGCGGTCCCGGGAAACCGGAGGCCGCTGGCGGACTGGCCCGCCATGTACCTGTCATGCTCCGCGAGGTTCTCTCGCGGCTAAATCCGAAAGACGGCGCTCTCTATATCGACGGCACCTTCGGCGCGGGCGGCTATACGCGCGCGATCCTGCAGGCGGCGAACTGCCGCGTGATCGGGATCGATCGCGACCGGAGTGCGATCGCGGCGGGTGCCGCGATGGTCGAGGAATCTTCCGGGCGGCTCACGCTCGCCGAGGATCGCTTCTCTAATCTCGATCAAGTTGCGCGCGATCTCGGGCATGCGCAGGTGGATGGCGTCGTGCTCGATATCGGCGTTTCTTCCATGCAGATCG
>Ga0157373_10002851_pt1 | contig 13081 bp, 6 predicted proteins | sample C65metaG_FD_113460 | JGI IMG/M metagenome (GOLD analysis project Ga0157373, IMG submission 113460) | Corn rhizosphere microbial communities from Kellogg Biological Station, Michigan, USA - C6-5 metaG | ecosystem: Host-associated > Plants > Roots > Rhizosphere > Soil | place: USA: Michigan... | reverse complement strand
TACATCCACAAAGCGAAGCCGGGGAGTATATCCCTTGAATGTAAGATTGCGCCCAAAAACGCGGAAAGTGTGGCCGGGCATAACCTGATCATACTCCAGCGTGACTGCCCTGGCCCTGTTCAGGTACACCGCCTTGCTCCATGAACCGGAAGTTCCTGCCCGCTTCACCCATACAGCAATCAGGGCACCTGGCTGGAAAGCCGGTTCATCAGGAATAAGTACAGACAGCTGCTGATCTGAACCACTGACGATCTTTAGTTTACGTAAGGGCTTCAATGACCCTAGCACATCGGAAACTACCGCACACCATACTTCCGCCTTCAGGCCAAAAAAAGCGCCCTGAAGACCGAACACCTCTCCGCCTTTCACCGTTTCACTACTATTGAAAATTACTGGCCGTATCTTTTGTTCAGCAGATTGTACAGAGGCACAGCACAACCACAGAAATATACTCAGGACAGCTGACATCACTAAGGAATTGATCATGAATTTGATTTGATTCGTCATCATTTAGCGGATTACTGAGTATCAGTTCTGAATGGTGATGCTGGCAGGTCATGTTCATTGTAGAGGTTCACATCCGGCGTGTTGGCCCAACCATACCTAACCGCCACGGGTATAGGAACATCAGGGCTGTACACCACCAGTTTGTCGCCTTTAAGCTCTGCCCTGGCGGGTACAAAGTTTTTATCTGCACCGGCAATCATAAAACCCCTTAATTCACCGCCTTTAGCCACCAATTTTTTCTGATGTGTAAACGAAAGAATTGCTTTTGAATCCCTTACCATCAGGGACTCATAGACGGGCCCGGAGTATTCAATTTTTTCTTGGTAGGCTAATGCACGCGCTGCCAGTGCCAGTCGGGCACCCACAGGTTGCTTCAGCACAGGGTGGATATCCTCTGCGTTTCCGCAGTCGGTAGTCACCACCATCGCCGTATTTGGTGTCTTCTGCCAGCTGATGAGCTGTGCTTCGCGGATCTCAGGACTCATGCCTTTAAAAGGTGCAATTTGTACAAAGAGAAAAGGGAAATCCCCCTGTCCCCAGCCCGATCTCCAGTCGGCAATCAGCGTAGGAAATAAAGTCTGGTATGTGTTCGCACTGGAGTTGTTAGCTTCGCCCTGGTACCAGATGACACCTCTGATCGCAAATGGCTGCAGCGGCTCGATCATCCCATTATAATAACCACTGGCACTGCCCGTCTCTTCAGGATTTTGTGGAGGGCTGGGTTTTCGGGGAGCTGGTTTATTCTCTTTTTTTGCAGCTTCAGCATCCAAATTGTACTTCTCCAACAGGGCAGGTTCCTCCGCTTTGTACTTAGCAAGGCGTGCCGGATAAGTGCTCACCTGGCTCTTGTAAGTCCCTAATGTATGTTTAAACAAAACATTACTTTCCAACGCTGTACGGCTCAACCAGTATTCTGCGGGTGTTCCTCCAACTGAAGAGGAAACCAATCCGATCGGCACATTCAGCGTTTTGTAAAGATCCCGTGCAAAAAAGTAACCTACGGCTGTAAAGTTTTTAATCAGATCCGGACTGCACAACAGCCAGTTGCTTTTCACATCTTCAAGGTTCTGACGCGCAGCTTTATAGGGTACATTGAACACCCTGATCTGCGGATAATTTGCATTCTTCATCTCCTCAGCGCCATTATGGATATTTGGATTGAGCTTGTAGGCCATATTGGACTGCCCGCCGCATACCCACACCTCGCCGATAAGAATATCATTTACCGTAACAGTATTATCTCCCCTGATTGTCATCGTGAATGGCCCCCCAGCTTTCAGCGGCTTGAGTTTCAGTAACCACTTTCCTCCTGAGGCAATGGTCTCTGCCTTCTGACCTGCGAAATCGACACTCACCTTTTCACCATCTCTGGCGGTACCCCATACTGGCAGCACCTGGTTCCTTTGCAGCACGGCATGGTCACTGAACAGGCTATTGGGAACAACGTCAGCCTTTGCAGGATGTTGAAAAATGACAAATAGAATTGCGATTATTGTTAAAAGATTATGTTTCATGTTTATGATGGTTTAGGATTTACTAATCTGGATTTTGTACAACATTGGGACTTGCCGTGATTTCTGCATCAGGGATCTTGAACAGCAATTGATTACTGTTCCATGGCAGAGGAAGAGCCCCTAAACGGCTTCCGGCATTGATATTGGCGCGCATCCGCCGCAGGTTATGGAGCCTGTCACCCTCAAACGCCAGCTCGCGGACCCTTTCCTTTCGCACTTCGGCCAGCACCACAGTGGCATTGACCGTTACTGTTGTAGCGGGAACATAGCCCGGAATGGCCCTGTCGCGCAGCACATTGAGGTCGGCCAGTGCGGCGGCATGTGCTGCTGGATTACTTACCGCATTCATGGCGTTGATTTCTGCCCTGTCCAGTATCAGTTCAGCTGAACGGATCACCGGCACATTCAGCAGTAGCCTGTCGTATTTCCTGGAGTAGTTTTTAGCGCCCGCGGTAGTGATCAGGCCCACTCTTCGTGCATCCGTTGTACCAAAGGCCGCATCAGCCAGAAAGGCACTGCTTATCGAAAGATGTGGTTCTACGGCCACAGTTCTCAGGTATTTTCTGCTGATCGCTCCGTTCACCGGAGCTGAGACTACGCTCACAAAATCAAAGATATTTTCTGTAGCAAGACCGGTTCCTGCACCAGAAGTGTTAAAGGCGGCCAGCACATTTGCAGCGGCCTGCGCGGCATTGATAGTACCGGTCAGCGGACTGCGTGCCAGGGGGTAGGTCTGGATAGTCCCGGGAATACTGCCAATCACCTTGTTGATCTCTGTCAGTGCATTCTGATAGTCGTTCATCTGAAAGTACACACGCGCCAGCACCGCTGCAGCGGCATAATTGCTGGCCCTGCCTCTTCTCGACAAATCATTACCTACAGGAATCAATGTCTGCGCAGCTTTGAGGTCAGTAATGATCTGCTGGTACACCGCCTCCACTGTTGCCCGCGACTCGTTCTTCAGTTCATCGATGCTGGTTATATTGATCGCAGGTTTCGTCCGCAGAATAATACCGCTGTTTGCTGAAGACGAATTATGACCATACTGATGCCCATAAAAGCGAATCATCTCAAAATAGGACAAGGCACGCAGAAAGCGCGATTCCCCTTCAAGCCTGCTTTTATTCAGATCTGTGAACTCAGGATCTTTTTCCTTTGTGACGATGTTGTTCTCTATTGCATAAATTACCAGGTTAGTGTTCTGGATAGCCGTGTAGCCTAGTTTCCAGCTTTGCGCATATTGTGCTAGCGCCATATTGCGGTCGTAAAGTTGCCTGTAAGGATCTGCAGGCAGGTTTTCCGTCACATTCAGCTCCACATGATCGGCCAGTATCTCAGGAAACACACGCCAGTACCCGGATAGAGCATTGTCATTGGCCAGGGCACTGTAGGCACCGTAAAGTAAGTTATCCAGGTCGCGGCTTGTATTGAGCACAGCCGATGTGGTCAGCGTAGAGTGATCCGGTCCGTCTAGTTTTTTACATCCTCCAAGCAGTACGGAAATCAGCAGCAGGTGTAGGATTATCTTTTTCATTGTTGTTAGCTTAAGGATTAGAAGTTGAGGTTAAAGCCGGCGGCGAATGTCCGTACCTGAGGCACATCCATATAGGTAATGCCCTGGTTGAGATTGCGGTCCAAGCTTGTGCTGTAGTTCCCCGATACTTCAGGGTCCCATCCTTTGAATTTGGTTAGGGTAAAAAGATTCTGGGCTGAAACATATAAGCGGGCATCACGGAGGAATTTGATCTTCCTGATATAATTTTTGAAAGAATAGCCGATGGTGATATTTTTCATCCTCAGATAAGAAGCATCATGCAGGAAACGGGTAGTATTACTCCCTGCGATCGGGTCATTATACACGAGCTGTGGAAAATCTGTACCGGGCGACTGAGGTGTCCACCTGTTCAAAGCTCCTTCCCGGACGTTATTCGTTCCTGAAAGGTAACTCAGGTAGCGCTCCCCTTCATCCAGCACATAGTTACCATAAGAATAAGTCATCAATGCTGTCAGATCGAAGTTCTTATAAGTCAGGGTATTGCCAAGGCCGCCGAAAAACTTCGGCGCTGCAGCTTTATCATACTGAGGCTTCCGGGCAGCATCAATTTGAGCTGCACTGAGGGCTGCCACCCTGTTTCCATTCAAATCGTAAATCATCTCTCTGCCTGTGGCTGCATCTACTCCGGCATATTCTGCAAGATAAAATATACCCAAAGGATGCCCTTCGCTGGTAATGATATTCTTATTATACCGCAACTGTTCAGAGCTAATGCCACCTAAATCCAGCACTTTGTTGGCATTATGTGCAAAAGAAAAGGAGCTGCTCCAGGTGAATAGCCTGCTATTAATATTCTTTGAGGAGATACTTAACTCAACACCTCTGTTGCGCAATGCTCCGGCATTTAGTAATAATCCTTGCTGGGCCACGCCCACTGATAATGGCGCATCGTAACTCAGAATCAGGTTTCTGGTGTGTTTATCATAGAAATCAATGGAACCTGAAATTCTGTTCTTCAAAATTCCATAGTCAATTCCGATATCCAGTTGTGTTTGTTTTTCAGGTTTCAGGTCCGGACTGCCCAGGCTCTGCATCTGTATACCCGACTGCAGCAAGTAGCGCGAGTTGGAGTTTAAAGACCAGCGCTCTACCGAAGAGTAGTTGCCAATGCCTGAGTTACCACTCTGCCCATAGCTCGCGCGAAGCTTAAGCTGACTAAAAATGTGTTGCTGTTTCATAAAATTCTCCTCAGAAAGAATCCATCCTGCAGACACTGCCGGGAAAGTTACAAACTTATTATTGGCACCAAACCGTGAGGATCCGTCCGTCCTGAGCGTTGCTCCCAGCAGGTATCTATTCTTAAAAGCATAGTTGACATTGCCAAAGAAGCCAAGGAAGGCGTGGGTATTGGCAACCAGCGCAAGTCCTGTAATTTGATTTTTATAGGCTGCAGCACTTGGCTCCCTTGTAAAATCGTTGGCATATCCCTCGCCTTCACCAAAAAATTCGGGATTTTCATTGTAGATATACTCAACACCGGCAAGGGCGGCAATACGGTGGTTCCTGCTGGTCTTCTTATAGTTCAGCATACTGCGCCCGGTAGTGAGGTTATTGGAATACTTTTCATAACCTGCATATGCTGTTGGGAATCCCTCTCTTCCTATGCCAGAACCTACAGAGCCATTGCGCAGTCTCTTCGACAGGTAGTTAGCGCGGGTATGATAGTATTGTTCCAGTGCTGCATCGGTAACAAAACTGAGCGATTCAGAAATTTTATAGCTGAAATTTGCAGCAATAAAAAACCTGCGAGTATGCTCTTCATTGTAGTATTCTTTCCGGCTTTGGTAAGATGCCACATTGTTTCCTGGTATATTGAACACTACCGGGTCACGGGGGTAAAAATACGTACCGTCGCTATTGTACAGCGGAATCACAGGCAGGTTAGCCTGTGCGGCATTAAAACCACCGCCCGGACTTGAACCTACCGGCATTACTGTCTGATCCGTATAATTGATTCCTAGCCTCACACCAAGCGTAAGCCTCTTATTAATCTGGTTACTGACATTCATGCGCCCAGTATAACGCGTCAGTCCATTCCCACGCAGCACACCCTCCTCGTCACGATATGAACCGGAGAGAAAAAAGTTGGTCTTATCACTTCCTGAGGCCATAGATAAGTTCATTTGTCTGAGGCTGCCGTTATGAAGAATCAGTTCCAGATTATCAGTATTTGTGCCGGAGGCAAGCTCCCTTGTCAACCCTGCTATTGCTGGTAATGGTCCCTGCCCCGTCTGCCCGCTGTTAAGCCATGCTTCGTCAAGTAACTGAAGATATTGGGGGCCGTCCAGGCTGTTGATCCTGTTGGTCACACTCGTCAGCCCCTGAGCATAATTGAAGTCGATCTCAGTTTTATTCCGCTGTCCTCTTTTTGTGGTGATCAGGATGACGCCATTCGCACCGCGTGCCCCATAAATGGAAGTCGCAGCTGCATCTTTCAATACCTCTATCGAAGCAATATCTGCTGTGTTGAGATCGCTGAGTGGGTTAAATTGTGCACCCCAGCCCCCGCCAAGGCCCTGATCGGCCACTTCCCGGGGTCCTGTATAGATTGGAATGCCATCCAGCACATACAGAGGTTTTGTCTCCGCGAAGATTGACGAAGTGCCCCGCAACCGCATGATCGTCTCTGTACCAGGCGTACCATTCGACTGGATAACATGCAAACCGGGAACCAGTCCCTGCAATGCACTCTCAACATTGGGCACAATAAGGGGCTGAAGCTGAACACCCGGAACGGTGGTCACAGCGGTAGAAAGCTGCGCCTGCGTACTGAACGATATCACCGTCAGGACCAAAAAACCCGATAATAGTCTTATCATCATAAAAATTTTATCATTTAATTCCTTATTTCTTTATCTCTGCTTCCAGGTATTCATTTGCCAGGTCAATGCTGCTTGCCGTCGTAGAGCCTGAAGTCACGGAGGGAATCTTTTTCAGTGAGATCCCTGCATAGCTGAAGCTGCCGCCGCGGTTGATTTTTGCGATGTAATAGGTTCCTGCCACGAGGTTTCCTGTGCCGGTGGCCGGCACAGGACCAAGTGTTGACACACCACTAAATTCGTTTGCCGCCGAAATCGCATTATAAGCCGTAACATACTGGGCTGGGGCATTGTATTGCGCCAATGTGGCTAGCTTAAATTTTGTTCCGTTCCCACTGCTAAAACCCGTAAGTACCGTGAAGCGCTGGTTTGTCAGGTTATTGATCACTGTCGCGGTAGAGGCTACCAGATCCTGTGTAGCCATAGGCAGCGTTGCCGGCACGCCAGTGCTGCCCAGCAAATCGAGCGCACTGAATTTGAAGTAAGCAGCAGCAGCGGGACTATACAAACGTGCCCTGCGTTCCCCAGTGCCCACCAACCTTACCGTATATTCCTTTTCGTAGGCTTCAGTGGCAGAGGCAGCACTAAACCTGAACTTCATGTCTGCTGAAACTGCAGTTGCAGATGGCGGAAGCGCAAATTCAAAAACACCGAAAGCAGGTGTAAACTCTGAAGGCTCGCTGAGGTCTGCGTAGGCAGGCAGAGCTATATAATCCGCGCTACCGGGAAATTTGAAGCGAATCCCAAACTGTGTAACCGGGGTATCAGCTTTTACCCTCACTTTGAAGCTGACGATGGCGCCAGGCAGAGCTTCCTGATACGCTTTTACAGGATTAAACTCAATACCTTGTATATTGACTACTACCGGATCCTTTTTGCATGCGGCAAAGCCACAAGCAACTGTCATCAGTATGATAAATGATAGAAATTTCATAACCTGCATTTAATAATTGTTTACCAGTAGTGGATTTTTGTCCTGCTCGAGCAGGAAATACTTGAATACAGTTTCCAGACCATCCCAGGGCAACATGGCGACTGCGGTCCTGTCGCCCGGTGGCAGCGGCAGTTTCAGCCGCTTCAGGTTCCAGAAACGGTCGCCCTCAAAACACAGCTCCCTGATCCTTTCGGTACGTACCGAATCCAGCAGCGCTGCAGGACTGATGCTTTCCGGCAGCGGCGGCAGAAATGCCCGCTGCCTTACCACATTGCAATCTCTCACACCACTGCTCACATTATTTTCCAGCGCATAAATCTCTGCCCTGTCCAGCACCATCTCGGCAGATCTGATCAGCGGAATATTCGAATTGTCCTTTGAAGAATATTTTATCGGCATGATTGCCCCCGTGGTCATCAGACTGAAAAGCTTCGCATATCGCTGATCAGAGCCGTAAAAACGCGCATTTTGTTTGAAGGCATTACTCGCCAGGCCGTTTACATTGGCAGGGTTGCTTGTTGGTCGCGCATAGATTGACGTATTACTGTTATACCAGAAGCCATTCAAACCTATACCGGTCACTGAGGCAGTGCTTTGGTAAATCATTTCCGGACTAATCTCATTTGGCCCGGTTGTGGTAAAAGTCTGCAATACATCGGCATCAAGTGTATGGCGTGAAAGCGAGCCCGGGCTTGCGCCGATCAGCCTGTCGATCACTTCCCTGGCTTTCGGATAATTCTGCTGCTGAAAATATACCCTTGCCAGATAGCCAAGCACTGCATCTTTGTAAGCTCTTCCATTATATCCGGAGGGATGAATGCCGGGATTGTAGCGCTCCGGCATCAGTCCTTCAGCTTTCGTCAGGTCGTCCAGGATAAAAGCATATACCTCGGCAACAGTGGATCGTGCTTTTACCTGACTAACGCGGTCGTCTACAGGCTCCTTATTGATGATGATCCCCAGGTGCGAATTATCAGACGTCGCTCCCCAAGGTTTTGAGAAAAACCGCAGCAGCTCAAAGTTGGCAACGCCACGCAGAAAATAACATTCTGCCATGATCCTATCCTTATTCGGTGCAAAGGTGGGGTCTTCCCTAGCCACATCGTTTTGTGTAGCCCGTAGCACGAGACTCGCAAAATTTACGCAGTTATACATCTCGCGCTGCTTGATATTGTTTACCCCACGCGGATCTGTGCCACTCACCTGCTCCTCGGCAGCAGCACTGAGGTTGCGGTTGTAATAGTTCAGATAATTATTGAGGGTACCTTTGTAGAACAGCTCATCAGACATCAGTTCCGTCCAGAGCGTCATATTGGTGCCGATGTTACTGTGCAGCAGAAAATAAGCATGGCTGATGGCGGCGTCAATAGATTCCGTTGAGGAGAGGGCACGCTCTTCCACGGCCACAAAATTGGGTACGATTTCCAGTTTTTTTTCGCATCCCCAAAAACTGAGCACCGGGATGGCGAGGAGTACAAATAGTATTTTTTTCATCGTCAAAAGCTTTAATTTTAAAATCCAATGTTCAAGCCGAGGGTAAGTGTTCTCGACTGCGGTACTACGTTTCTGATAATCCCATATCCAAGGTTCCTTTCGCGGTAGTTAGTCTGGATTGTGACCGACTCAGGGTCTATCCCTTTAAAGCGTGTGAGCAGAAATAGATTCTGGCCGGTGATATTCAGCCTTGCGCTTTTCAGCCTCAGCCTGGACAGCAGTTCCGGCGGAAGGGCATAGCTCAGCTGTACATTTTTCAGCCTGATGTAGGAGGCATCAGAAAGAAAGCGCGTGGTGTTCCTGTTGCGAAGAATATTATTTACTGGATCATTGTAGTATACTTTGGGTATGTCGGTGATCTGTCCCGGCGTCGTCCATCTGTTAAGAATTGACACGGGCAGGTTTCCCAAAAAGATATTTGGTACGGTAGAGTTATTGGTCACGCTGATGTTGCCCACATAGCTCATCACCCGTTCACCGGCATCCAGAAGGTAGTTACCTACCCGGTAGGAGAAAAACACACTCAGGCTAAAACCTTTGTAATCAAAATTATTACCCAATCCGCCGTAAAATTTCGGCGCCGGCTATTTATCGTACTGCGGCTTACGGGCGGCATTCAGCTGCTGTGCATTCAGCGAACTTGCCAGCACCGTATTCCCGTCCTTGTCGTGAACCAGCTCTCCACCTGTAGCAGGATCAACCCCCGCAGATTCTATCAGGTAATAAACCGGCGCATTTTTACCCACATACAACTGAACATCTCCGGATGCCGCGGATACCGTATTGGGATCTATACCACCCAGATCGGTAATGCGGGTAATGTTATGTGAAATATTAAAGCTTGCATTCCATTTGAAGGCACCTTTGAGGATATTGGCATTTGCAGAAAACTCAATACCTTCATTATAAAGCGAGCCCCTGTTCTCGAGAAAGGTCAGATCCGACCCAGCCGCGTTATAACCGAAATTTACCGGAGTAGGAATAGACAACAGCATTTCTTTGGTGATATTTTTATAGTAATCGATGGTTGTGGAGAGCCTGTTGTTCAGCAGTCTCATGTCGATCCCTGCATCGTACTTAATTCCCTTTTCCCAATGCAGATTGGCATTTGCAGGCTGGAGGGCGGCATTACCAATTGTACCCATATATCCGGTGTATGGACTACCACTCTGCCAGGTGGTTTTTGAGGAGTTGTTCCCTATTCCACCTGCATTTCCAGTTAAACCAAAGCTGCCTCGGATTTTCAGAAAGCTGATCACCTTACTACGTTTAAGGAAGCTCTCGTCAGAAGCTACCCATCCAGCAGACAATGCAGGAAATGTTCCGAATCTCTTGCGGTCGCCAAATCTCGAGTTACCATCACGGTTCACTACCAGCGACAGCAGGTACTTCCTTTTAAAGCCATATTGGGCACGTAAGAAATAACCCAGGTTGGCGTTCATATCTCCCTGCACACCGGTCTGTATGTTCTGGTCTATCCTCGCCGCCTGCGACGGATATATAAAGTTGGAGTTCGGCACATTATCCCCGTACATGGCTTCATAGTAGGTAGCATTGGATGAAAAGCGCATCCCCAAAACCCCGTCGAGTGCATGTTTTTTGCCAATAACTTTTTTGTAGGTCAGGTAATTCTCCATAGAATTGATATACCCATATGAATTCTGGTGCTGGAGCCTTGAAGTCTGGTCATTAGCAAAAGGACTGATGTTTACATCATTGGTGATTCTCAGTATTCCTGAGATGTAGGTGGGCGCCACCTGGTTGAAATCTTCACGCTGGAAAATACTTTTTAATTTGAGGTCTTTGCTCAGGTCTGCCTCTACAAACAGCGATTCGGAAATCCGGGTTCTTTTGTTATCCCCTGTAAACAGATCCCGGTCCTGGTAAGCTACAGGGTTTGTCCAGGGGTTAAAGTAAGTGCCATCCGTATTGTACAGGGGATAGATTGGCAGGTTGGTACTGAGTGCCGCACCATATCCTCCAAGATTGATCGTATTACTGGACCCCAGTCTTTTTTCTTTATTGAATGAAGGTGTAACGCTAAGTCCGAGCCGGATGTATTTACTGATATTGTGGTCCAGGTTCAGTTTAAAGTTATACTGCTTCATGCCTGTACCTTTTATCGTCGCCACATTGTCCCGGTACGTACCACTCAAATAATATTTGGTGTTGTCAGATCCGTTGGAGGCAGAGAGTGTAAGCTCACGGAACATCCCTGTTTGCAGCACCACATCAAAAGGGTCATTATTTGTCGTGTCTGCCTGTCCCCTGGTAAAATTAGTGATCGCTGGTATCGGCGTCGCGGGCAACGGCAAATTGATGTTGGAGGGCGTGCTATAGAATGTATTGCGGTAGGCTTCATCCAGGATGTCCAGCAACTGCGGGCCGTTCAGCAATTGCTTAACCTTTGATATCCTGCTGAAACCCGTAATATAGTTGACATTAAAGGCAGTTCTGCCGGCCTTGCCACGTTTGGTGGTGATCAGGATTACCCCCCCGCTTCCACGGGCACCATAGATTGCGGTGGCTGCAGCATCTTTCAGCACATCGATAGACTCGATATCATTGGGATTGATATCGGTCATCACATTGGTCTGACTGCTGCCCGCATCAAAGCCATTATTCAGCGGAGCGTCGCCATCTACCCCGCCGCCGGTAAATACCGGTACACCATCTACTACATACAATGGACCTGCACTTCCGTTAATTGTGTTCAGTCCGCGGATTCTGACGTTTACGGCTGAGCCCGGCACACCATTGGATTCATACATTTCTACGCCAGGCATGCGGCCCTGCAACGCAGATTGAAAGGTATTGACATTGTATAAAGCAATTTCGTCGCTCTTGACACTGGAGATCGAACCCGTAACAGCTCTCTTTTCCTGGGTTCCATATCCAATAATCGCAACTTCATTTAATCCCCCCTGAACCATCATCAGGGAAACGTTGATGATTGTTCTGCCATTGATGGGTACTTCCCTGCTGGTATAACTTACATGTGTAAAAGTAAGCGTACCTGTACCCTGGGCTACGGTAATCCGGTAATTTCCCTTTTCATCCGTCACCACTGCGTTAGTCGTACCCTTAAGGCGGACATTTACTCCGGGAACAGGTGTCCCATCTTCAGACCTCACAGTACCCTGCACCAGCAAGGGTGGCGGAGCAGGCAAAGCTTTCAGATCAGTGCCGCAAAGCAGACAAATCAGAAAGGAGAATAAGTAATTTATTCCCAAAACTCTTTTGAGCGGGTTAATCATACAGTTTATTTTTTATTTGGTTTCGAGTCAAATGTATTGAGAGGACTGATGATTCGGTTGTACTCAGGTAACATTCTTATGTACTCTGGTGATCATTTCATTAAGTCTGTATTTCGGGACGCCTGTACACAATTTTGCAAGTACTGTACACCTCTTTGAATCAGCTGATTTCTACTTTTGTAGACCAGATATAAATCCCAAGAATGAGATACAGCGCGGTTTTCCTGATATTTTTCACAGCTTTTCTGTATGTCCCGGGTAGCCAGGCACAGCCTGTGATATTTAACCATAGTGAAACTGCCCGCCCCGGAGAAACTTTCAGTTTACAGGGTCATGCTTTCGGCATCGAACCAAAGTTCTGGCTCAGTATCCTTGATGGATCCGGGAAAACACTGCGCTCCCGCAGGAGACTCCAGGCCGTTCAGTTGTCAGCAAACTTTGCGGCTGTAAAACTTCCCGCGAACATACCGGCCGGGCTTTACGCGGTATCGGTTTCCAGCAATGGTCAGTTTAGCAAAACTGTATTTATTAACTGGGCACGCCCGATAGTTTCGCAATTCAATGAGATCCAACCAGGTACAAACTTTAGTGTATATGGCAGGAATATGTCTGTTAAAAACGTACAGCCCAGGGTTACATTTATCCCTTTAGACCACGCACTGCCGAGCCTTACTGTGCCTGCTTTGGGTTCAGAATTTGAGATTAAAGTGACTGCCCCTGAAAATCTCAGTCCCGGAGCATTGTATCAATTGAGCATTACAAATGGTTATGGAGGGCAATATGGAAAAGCGTTGCTGGAAGATACGATAAGGGTACTCAAACCTGGAGCTGATCCTTTCGGTTTTGAGGTACCCTGGGCCGCAGCTTTTGATTTTCACAGCAACGTTTATAATATAAAAACCGATCCACGATTAAAAACGAAGGCATCTGGTGACGGAAAGAAGAACGACCGTGCAGCAATTCAGGAAGCTATCGATCTTGCTGCCGTCAGTGGTGGTGTT
>Ga0157373_10002848_pt1 | contig 13090 bp, 10 predicted proteins | sample C65metaG_FD_113460 | JGI IMG/M metagenome (GOLD analysis project Ga0157373, IMG submission 113460) | Corn rhizosphere microbial communities from Kellogg Biological Station, Michigan, USA - C6-5 metaG | ecosystem: Host-associated > Plants > Roots > Rhizosphere > Soil | place: USA: Michigan... | reverse complement strand
CCTTTGACCCCCCTGGCGTACTCCGCCAGATCCTGCTGCAAGTGCTCCGCGTGTTGCAGCAATACCCGGGCATGCTGTGCCAGGGCCTTGCCGGCCGCTGTGGGCGTTACGCCACGCCGCCCGCGTTCGAGCAACCCGGTTCCCAGGGACGCTTCCATGGCACGAACCCGCGCACTCGCCGCCGCCAGGGACAGATGACTGCGGGCTGCACCGGCGGTGATGTTGCCGGTGTCGAGGATGTTCAGGTAGAGGCGCAGGTCGGTGAGGTCGAAGTGCATGGGGGATCCTGTGCCGGGTTTTGTGGTGTCTGATGGATTGCCATCGCGAGCAGGCTCGCTCCCACAGTGATCGGTTTGAGCACAAGACTTGTGTTCACCCTGTGGGAGCGAGCCTGCTCGCGAAGGGGCCAGGAACACCACCAAAGTCTTCAGCCTCTTGCTGAGCAAGAGGCTGCCTCAGTATATGACAGATTTCCAAACAACCCGCCTGGGCCCAGGATAGCCCCATGAACACATTCATCGCTTTCTACCAGAACCTGGGCCCAGCGCTATCCCTGCTGGTCATCGCCACGTTCCTGCTGGCCGGCACGATCAAGGGGGTGATCGGCCTCGGCCTGCCGACCATCTCCATGGGGTTGCTCGGTCTGGCTATGGCACCGGTTCAGGCTGCCGCATTGCTTATCATCCCGGCCACTTTGACCAACCTCTGGCAACTGGCCTTCGGCGGTCACTTGCGTACCTTGATCCGGCGCCTGTGGCCGCTGTTGCTGGCGATTTTCATCGGCACCGGCGTTGGTACGTTGTGGGTCGGCATGGCTGGCGGGCCTTGGGTGGTGCGGGCCTTGGGGGGCGCGTTATTGGTGTATTCCCTGAGTGGGCTGGCGCTGCCGACGCTTCGGATCAGTAGCCACCTTGAACCTTGGCTCGCCCCGCTCTGCGGGCTGCTGACCGGCGTCATCACATCCGCCACGGGCGTGTTTGTCATTCCTGCGGTGCCTTATCTGCAAGCACTGGGCTTGAGCAAGGACGAGTTGGTGCAGGCCCTGGGTCTGTCTTTCACGGTGTCGACAGTGGCCCTGGCGGCCGGCCTGTTGTGGCGCGGCGCCCTGGGCGGGGGGGAACTGAGCGCATCGCTGCTGGCCTTGGTGCCGGCACTGCTGGGGATGTGGCTGGGACAGTGGTTGCGCCAACGGATCAGCGCCGTGCTGTTTCGGCGGGTGTTCTTCATTGGCCTTGGCGGCCTCGGCGCTCACTTGCTGATCAGCGGCTAGACGGCGCACTCAGCATCTCGACGCGGCGAATCTCGAAGTCGCGTTCCAGGTAATCCATACGGTGTTCAAAGAACTGCTTCATGTGCGGCAGATTCGAATGCACGTCCAGGGGGGCCTGGGATTGCCAGATTTCATAGAAGATAAACAGCGTTGGGTCCTGTTGGTCCCGCAGCATGTGATATTCGATGCAGCCCGGTTCGGCGCGACTCGGTTCGACGTAGGCGCGAAACAGTGCTTCGAAGGCTTCGGCTTTTTCCGGGCGGGTCTTGGCGTGGAGAATAAAACCATGCACTTCGCTCATTGCGTGTCTCCTGAATGACGGTGCATTGAATCCTACGGCAACAATCGGCAGGTGATTCGTGCATATAAGTCAAATCAGTTTTGCCTTCGCAGCGCTTACTCCGCGCGAGGCTCATCGGTAGTCTGCCCCCCAATCATTTCCAACCTTTCCATTCGGCAGCCCTGCGACGGTGCTCGCCGTGGAACCCGATGAGGCTTCCCATGAAAAAAGTCCTGCTGCTCAACGGTGGTAAACAGTTCGCTCATTCCGACGGCCGCTATAACGCGACCCTCCACGACACGGCCCTCAGTGTGCTGGACCGTGGTGGCCTGGACGTGAAAAGCACGTTCATTGACGGTGGCTACGACATCAAGGAAGAGGTCGCCAAGTTCCTCTGGGCCGATGTCGTCATCTATCAGATGCCGGGCTGGTGGATGGGAGCGCCATGGACCGTGAAGAAGTACGTCGACGAAGTGTTCACCGAAGGTCATGGCAGCCTCTACGCCAGCGATGGCCGCACCCGCTCCGACGCCTCGCAGAAGTACGGCAGTGGTGGCCTGGTGCATGGCAAGCAATACATGTTGTCGCTGACCTGGAACGCTCCGCAGCAGGCCTTCGATGATCCGACCGACTTCTTCGAAGGCAAGGGCGTGGACGCGGTGTACTTCCCGTTCCACAAGGCCAACCAGTTCCTGGGCATGACCGGCTTGCCGACCTTCCTGTGCGTCGACGTGATGAAGCGCCCTAACATCGAAGCCGATGTTGCGCGGTATGAACAGCATTTGATCGAGGTGTTCGGCCTTTCGCGGTAATCCGGCTACTCTCGCCACATTGACTGTGCATCCCATGAGAGGACATTTGTGAAAGCCAGATCCGACGAGTTGCAGATCTTCGTCTGCGTGATCGAGTGCGGGTCGATCTCCGCCGCCGCCGAGTAGGTCGGGCAGACGCCGTCGGCGGTCAGCCGCACTTTATCCCGGCTGGAAGCCAAGCTCGACACCACGCTGATCAACCGTACCACCCGACGCATGGACCTGACGGAGGAGGGCCGGTATTTCTTCGAACAGGCCAAAGGCATTCTCGACCAGTTGGAAGCGTTGGAGGAGCGCTTGTCCTCTCGCCAGCAAAAACCTTCAGGGCGGTTGCGGATCAACGCTGCGTCGCCGTTCATGCTGCATGCCATCGTGCCGCACATCGATGAGTTCCGCAGGCTCTACCCGGACATCCAGCTTGAGCTCAACACCAATGACCTGATCATTGACGTGCTGGAGCAGAGCACCGACGTTGCCATCCGCATCGGCGTCCTCACCGATTCGACGTTGCATGCCCGTCCCCTGGGTTGCAGTCCGTTGCATATCCTGGCCAGCCCGACCTATCTGGAGCAGCGCGGTACGCCTTCAACCGTCGCCGAACTGGCAGAGCATGCATTGCTGGGGTTTGCCCAGAATGACGGGCTCAACCAATGGCCCCTGCGCCATCTTCACGGCGACCGCTGGCCCATCCAGGCGGCCATCAGCGCGTCCAGTGGCGAAACGGTGCGCCACCTGGCGCTGCAAGGGCAGGGCGTCGCCTGCCTGTCGGACTTCATGACCCGCGACGACATCCGTGCCGGCCGATTGAAGGTGCTGCTGGCCGAAGCCAATAGCGGGTACCGTCAGCCGATCAACGCGGTCTACTACCGCAACTCTCAGCTCGCATTGCGCATCCAGTGTTTCCTGGATTTCATCCAGGACAAGCTCGCTGAATACGCCTCGCGGGATTCGTGACTTCAAGGCAAGAGTGATTTGGGCAATGTGGACTGTTTCGCCAAGGATCGGTCCTCGATACTCGTTCCATCACTGATCCTGCCAAGGAGTTTTTCCATGAACGTATTCGTCACTGGCGCTGCCGGTTTTATCGGCGGCTCCATTGCCACCGGTCTGGTTCGGGCCGGGCATCAAGTCATCGGTCTGGTTCGCAACGCCGAGCAGGCGAGAGAGCTCACTGCCCTGGGTATCCAGCCGGTGATCGGCACTCTGGAAGACAGCGCGCTGCTGACTGGACAGGCCAGCGCTGCCGATGCGGTGATCAATGCCGCCAGCAGCGATCATCGTGGCGCGGTCGAAGCGCTGCTCAAGGGCCTCAGGGGCTCGAACAAGGTCCTGCTGCACACCAGCGGTTCGAGCATCGTCGGCGATGCTTCGGGGGGACTTGCCAGCGCTGATATCTATCAGGAGAACAACCTGCCGGAGCCTACCGTCGACAAGGCTGACCGTGTCGCGATCGATAACCTGGTCCTTGATGCGGCAAAGGACGGCGTGAACTCGGCGGTGATCTGCAACACCTTGATCTACGGTCACAGCCTGGGCGTCAACCGTGACAGCGGGCAACTGCCGCGCCTGCTCAAGCAGGCGCGTAAAAGCGGAGTGGTGCGGCATGTCGGGCCGGGACGGAATATCTGGTCCAATGTGCACATCGAAGATGTGGTCGAGCTGTACCTGCTCGCCCTGACCCGCAACCGGCCTGGCACGTTCTACTTCGTCGAAAGCGGCGAGGCCTCGTTCCTCGACATGACCACGGCCATGGCCCGGGCGCTGAACCTTGGCGAACCCCAGGACTGGCCGCTGGCCGATGCCGAGGCCGAGTGGGGCTATGAAATGGCCAACTACGGCCTGGGCTCCAACAGCCGCGTGCGAGGCCAGCATGCCCGCGAACTGCTGGGCTGGGCGCCGAAGCGGACGGCGGTGGTGGAGTGGATTCTCAATGAAATGGTGTAAGGCGTAGCACGTCGCCCTGTAGGAGCAGGCTTGCTCGCGAAGGCGTCAGGCCAGTCAATCTTGAGTTGGCTGATGCGCCGCTATCGCGAGCAGGCTCGCTCCCACAGTTGCCCAGCGACCACCACATTATCTCGGTCCAGCACAATTCCCCCGTGGGAGCGAGCCTGCTCGCGAAAGCGTCAGGTCAGTCCATCTTGAGTTGGCTGATGCGCCGCTATCGCGAGCAAGCTCGCTCCCACAGTTGTATCAGTCGTGATGCACGCCGGCGCGCTTGAGCATCTGCTTGCAGCGTTCCGAGAGGTGGAACACTCGGAGGTGTTTGCCAGCCTTGCTGTAACGGTCACGCAGGGTCTTCAACGCGGCGATGGCCGAGTAGTCGACGAAGCTCAGATGACGGCAATCCAGGGTCACCTGAATTGGATCATTGGCCGGGTCGAATTGGTTGAGAAACGGCGTGGTCGAGGCGAAGAACAGTGTGCCGTGCAGGCGATAGAGTTTGCTGCCGTCGGCCTCCAGATGGGTGTCGGCGTAGAGTTCCCGGGCCTGTTGCCAGGCGAAGTTGAGCGCCGCGACGATGATGCCGCACAGCACTGCCACGGCCAAGTCGGTGAACACGGTGATGACGGTCACGGCAATGATGACCAGCACATCATTCGCCGGCACCTTGTTGATCACCCGCAGCGCGGCCCAGGCAAAGGTCTGCTGCGCCACGACGAACATCACGCCCACCAGGGCCGCGAGCGGGATGCGCTCGATCAGTGGCGACAGGAACAAGACGAACAGCAGCACCATCACCCCGGCCACCGCACCGGACAACCGGCCGCGCCCTCCCGAGCTGAGGTTGATCACCGTCTGGCCGATCATGGCGCAACCGCCCATGCCGCCGAACAGGCCGGAGGCGATATTCGCCGCGCCGAGCGCCACGCACTCGCGGTCCGGATAACCTCGGCTTTCGGTGATTTCATCGGTCAGGTTCAGGGTCAGCAGGGTTTCCAGCAAACCGACCAGCGCCATGATCACCGCATAGGGCAACACGATCTGCAGGGTTTCCAGGTTCCAGGGAATGCCCGGCAAGGCAAAGTCGGGTAAGCCACCGGCGATGTGTGCCATGTCGCCCAGCGTGCGGGTCGGCAGGCCGAACAGGTAGACCGTCAGGCCGACGCCGAGAATCGCCACCAGGGCCGGTGGCACGCTGCGGGTCAGGCGTGGCAACAGGTAGACAATGGCCATGGTCAGCGCCACCAGGCCCGCCATCCAGTACAGCGGTGCGCCACTGAGCCAGGTTTCGCCGCGCTTGAAATGCTCCAGTTGGGCCAGCGCAATGACAATCGCCAGGCCATTGACGAAGCCGAGCATCACCGGGTGCGGCACCATGCGCACCAGCTTGCCCAGCCGCAACAATCCGAATGCCATCATGAGCAACCCACCCAGCAATACCGTGGCCAGCAGGTACTGCACGCCGTGCTGCACCACCAGCGCGACGATCACCACCGCCATCGATCCAGCTGCACCTGACACCATGCCCGGCCGTCCGCCAAACAGTGCGGTCAGGGTGCAGATGACGAAAGCGCCGTACAGCCCCATCAACGGGTTGAGGTGGGCCACCAGGGCGAAGGCGATGCATTCGGGGAGCAAGGCGAAAGACGTGGTAAGGCCGGCGAGGACGTCGGCGCGAAGGCGTACTGGTTTCATGGGTTACCTGACTGGGCGCCGGTTGGGAGTCGGCTGCCGGGGGACGTGATGCAAAAAGCAGAAGGATGGTACGCAATTGCCGGACGTAGGAACAGTGGACCTGTGGGAGCAAAGCTTGCTCGCGATCCAGACAAGTCAGTCGCAACGGCATTGGCGGGTCTGCCGCTGTCGCGAGCAAGCTTTGCTCCCACAGGCATGAAAGTTTCGCGATGGATTTTCATGGCGGCTGCTTCGCAATGTCCGTCAGCGACACGTCTTACCCAGGCACGAAAGTTATTTTCAAAGCATTTGAAGATTTCTCCTTGAAATGATTTATGAGTTTCACAACTCATAGACGTGACCCTGTTCAAGGAGTACCGCATGGCACCTGCTTTCGGTTATTGGCTCTTGGTCTACGCGGCCATCGCCATCATTGCGCTGATCGTCCTGATCGCCCGCTACCGGCTCAATCCGTTCATTGTGATCACCTTGGTCTCCATCGGCCTCGCGCTGTTGGCGGGGATGCCGCCGTCGGGCGTGGTGGGCGCGTATGAGGCCGGTGTGGGCAAGACGCTGGGGCACATTGCGCTGGTGGTGGCCCTGGGTACGATGCTCGGCAAGATGATGGCCGAGTCCGGCGGTGCGGAGCGGATGGCGCAGACCCTGATCGAACGCTTCGGCGAGCGAAACGCCCATTGGGCGATGGTGTGTATCGCCTTCCTGGTCGGGCTGCCGCTGTTCTTCGAAGTCGGTTTTGTGCTGCTGGTACCCATCGCGTTCACCGTCGCCCGGCGCGTGGGCGTGTCGATCCTGATGGTGGGACTGCCGATGGTCGCCGGGCTCTCGGTGGTCCATGCCCTGGTGCCGCCGCATCCGGCAGCAATGCTGGCGGTGCAGGCGTTCCAGGCCTCGGTGGGGCAGACCTTGCTGTACGCGATCCTGATCGGCATCCCCACCGCGATCATCGCGGGTCCGCTGTATGCAAAATTCATCGTGCCGCGCATCCAGTTGCCGGCAGAGAACCCGTTGGAACGACAGTTTCTCGACCGCGAGCCTCGCGCCAGGCTGCCGGGTTTCGGCATCACCCTGGGGACCATCCTGCTGCCCGTGATCCTGATGCTGATCGGTGGCTGGGCCAACCTGATCTCTACGCCGAGCAGCGGTTTCAACCAGTTCCTGCTGTTCATCGGCAACTCGGTGATTGCGTTGTTGCTGGCGACCGTCCTCAGCTTCTGGTCCCTCGGCCTGGCTCAGGGCTTCAACCGCGAGTCGATCCTCAAGTTCACCAACGAATGCCTGGCACCCACGGCCAGCATCACCTTGCTGGTAGGGGCCGGTGGCGGCTTGAACCGGATTCTGGTGGACGCCGGGGTCACGCAACAAATCGTCGGGCTGGCCCAGGAATTCCAATTGTCGCCACTGGTCATGGGCTGGCTGTTCGCCGCGTTGATGCGCGTCGCCACCGGTTCGGCCACGGTGGCGATGACGACCGCCTCGGGCATCGTCGCGCCCGTGGCGATCGGCCTGGGCTATCCCCATCCCGAGTTGCTGGTGCTGGCAACCGGGGCCGGGTCGGTTATCTTTTCCCACGTCAACGACGGCGGTTTCTGGCTGATCAAGGAATATTTCAACATGACCGTTGCCCAAACCTTCAAGACCTGGACCGTGCTGGAAACGCTGATCTCCCTGGTCGCCTTCGGCTTGACCCTTGGGCTCGCGCGTTTGCTCTGAGCGCAACGCAACCACACAGGAGCCGTCATGGACATCCTCTACCAGATCCGCGCTCGTCAGGATTCCTTTAGTGCCGGCGAAGGACGAATCGCCAGGCTGATGCTCGACGACGTAGGATTTGCCGCCTCCGCCAGCCTGGACGACCTGGCCCGGCGCGCCGAAGTCAGCAGCGCCACGCTGTCACGCTTCGCCCGTACCGTCGGTTGTCGTGACCTGCGGGACCTGCGCCTGCAACTGGCCCAGGCCAGCGGGGTCGGCAGTCGTTTTCTCGACCCCGCAGGCGCGCCCGAGCAATCGGCGTTTTATGGGCAGATTGTCGGCGATATCGAAGCCACGTTGCGTCAGCATCTGTCGGCGTTCGAAGAGACGCGGTTCGCCGATGCCGTGCGGATGCTCGGCAAGGCACGGATGATTCATGCGTTCGGGCTCGGTGGCTGGCCGGCGTTGTGCAGTGAGGAGTTGCAGGTGCGTCTGGTACGTTTCGGTTATCCGATTGCCGTGTGCCGCGACCCGGTGATGATGCGCATCACCGCCACCTCGTTGAGCGAGGCGAATGTGCTCATCGCCTGCTCGCTCACTGGCATCACCCCGGAACTGCTCGGTGCAGTTGAATTGGCGCGGAGTTACGGCGCGGCGATCCTGGCGATCACCCGGGCCGACTCCCCGCTGGCCCGATTGGCCGATGTCGTGTTGCCTTTGCAAGGCGCCGAAACCTCCTTCATCTACAAACCTACGGCGGCGCGCTACGGCATGCTGCTGTCTATCGATGTGCTCGCCACCGAACTTGCGTTGGCAAATCCCGAAGACAATCAAGAGCGCCTGCGCCGAGTCAAACTCGCCCTGGACGACTACCGTGGCGGCGACGACGACTTGCCGCTGGGAGACTGACATGCTGTACGACACCCTTATCCGTAATGCGCTGGTCATCGATGGCCGCGACGTGCCTGGCTACACCGCCGATGTGGCGATTCGTGCCGGGCGCATCGAGCGCATCGGCGACCTCGGCGCAGCCCAGGGGATTAACGAGCTCGACGCCGCTGGTCGCGTGCTGGCGCCGGGGTTCATCGACGTGCACACCCACGACGACACGATGGTCATCCGCCAACCGCAGATGCTGCCCAAGCTCAGCCAGGGGGTGACCACGGTGATTGTCGGCAACTGCGGGATCAGTGCCTCACCGGTGCGTCTGCGGGGCGATCCGCCGGACGCGATGAACCTGCTCGGCACCGCCGAGGCGTTCGTTTATCCACGCTTCAGCGATTATCGTGACGCGGTAGAAAGCGCCGCTCCGGCGATCAACGTCGCCGCGCTGGTGGGCCACACGGCATTGCGCAGTAACCACATGGATGATTTGTTGCGCACGGCCAGCGTGGGAGAAATCGCCGCCATGCGTCAGCAACTGCGCGAAAGCCTGGAGGGCGGTGCGTTGGGCTTGTCCACCGGCCTGGCCTACGCCAACGCGTTTTCAGCGTCTACTGATGAAGTCATGCAACTGACCGAAGAGCTGAGTGCATACGACGCGGTCTATACCACTCACCTGCGCAGCGAATTCGAACCGGTGCTCGAAGCCATGGACGAGGCCTTCCAGATCGGCCGTCATGCACAGAGCCCGGTGATTATTTCCCACCTCAAATGTGCCGGCGTCGGTAATTGGGGGCGTAGTCCGCAAGTGCTCGCCGCGCTGGAAAACGCTGCAAGGAAGCATCCGGTCGGCTGTGACTGCTACCCCTATGCGGCAAGCTCTTCGACGCTGGATCTCAAGCAAGTGACCGATGCCCATCCCATCACCATCACCTGGTCGACGCCTCATCCAGCGATGGGCGGTCGTGACCTTGTCGACATTGCCAGCGAGTGGGGTGTGCCGTTGTTGGAAGCGGCGCGCCGCTTGCAGCCGGCTGGCGCGGTGTACTACGGCATGGACGAAGCCGATGTCAGGCGAATCCTCGCACACCCGCTGTCCATGATCGGCTCCGACGGTTTGCCCGAAGACCCATTCCCCCATCCACGCTTGTGGGGCGCTTTCCCACGGGTGCTGGGACATTTCAGTCGTGACGTCGGGCTTTTTCCGCTGCACACCGCCGTGCACAAAATGACCGGTCTTTCCGCGGCACGCTTCGGCTTGAAAGCGCGCGGTGAAATTCGTGAAGGACATTGGGCGGACCTGGTGCTGTTCAATCCGCACACCATTCGCGATGTCGCAGACTTCATCGAGCCGCAACGGGCTGCCGAAGGCATTGATGGGGTGTGGGTCAACGGCGTTCTGAGCTACAGCGATGGGCAGGCGAACGGACGCAGGGAGGGGCGGTTCTTGGCGAGAGCAGGACAGGCAGGTTCATGAATCAGGCGCAATGGCTCGTCAAGCCATACACCTTCGAGCGCCCACGAACCCACGCCATGCCCTGGGTAGCCAGGGCATGGTGGTGGGCGATCCGTTTGGGAAACGGTGGGTGCATCATCGATGCGATCAGTGCCTGAAGCGCTGGCGCGCAGCGGATGTTGCTGGGTCGATTGACCCAGGGTTTGTCTCCGGCACGCTAGACGATCGCATATCGGCCCCGTGATTGGTTGTATTGGTTGAGCCTGAACAGCAGTTCCCGTCCGTGTTGTATGTTTGCCCGAGTGACGCGGATCTGTTGCTGTATTTCGGTACGGCGCACTGTTCGAGCGCTTGCGGTGCCCGTCGCATTGCTCATTCGATCCAGGGTTCGATCCAGCAGTCCCTTCGCGCCATGGGTATAAAACTCCTCCACCCCAAGCGTATCGAATGCGGTATCGATGGCCTTGGCGTCATGTTCCAGATGCTTATCGAGCTCAAGCAGCGCATTGTCCAAACGCTTGATCTTTTGTCCCGGGATACCGTTGGAAGTCTTGGTTGCCTGGGTGGATGCTTCGAAGTTGGCGATCCATGCGCCGGGAATCCGAAGTACCTTGGTCAGGATGAAACTGGTCATCATCAATGACAGTTTTTTTTGTCCGGTCGTATTACGCGGGTCCAGGTCCTTGATGGCTTTGCGGGACTTTGCGTTCAGGTCGTAGAAGGCCGTCCTGCCCTCATGCTCGATCTCTTCGGGGTCCAGTCGACTGACTTGTGGATAAACCGAAGCAGGCAGGTGTCGCGTTGCATCTACTTTGCCGGCCAGGGTATCGCTTCCCACCGCGGTGCCGCTCATGGCTGTCCATGAACCGACCAACCCGGCCGGCGCAGCCAGGGCGCCGGCGCCCAGCGCGGCCAGGTTCTTGAAGGCGTTGTAGGCGTAGGCCTGGAAAACGCGCTTGGTGATGTCTTTCGTTCTCATGCTGTTGTACAGCTGATAGTTCAACGTGCTGACCCGGTTGTTTATCGCAGACAGGATATTGGGGTAAACCGCTATCTCCTGCTTGAGGTTGACGTCTTCTTTGTCGTGGCCATTCGGATCGGTGTAGCGCAATGGGTTGTTGCCCACCATGCAATACAGATTCAACCCGTCGATCGCCCCCGCCGGGTCGGGACTTATCCAGCGTTGCAGCCAGGGTGCGTAGTAACGGTGTCCGTAGTAGTACAGTCCGCTGGCGTCGCGCTCCTTGCCGGAGTAGCGAATGGTCCGGTAATCGGCTTCCACGGCTGAGCGGGAAGCCGCCCACGCGGTTCCACCGTATGGCAAGTAGTTTTCCTGGCTGATCAGCCGGCCCTCATCGTCGAGTTCCATTGTGCTGGACCCCAGGTGGTCGTCGAGGCTGTAGCGAAACGGGTTGGTCGCAATACCGGCCGGGCGTCCTTCGGTCCAGTGCAGATAGCGCACACTGCAACGGCCGGCTTGCACGGTGATGACCTCCAAGCGCTCGTTGTGACGGCTATGCACTTCCAGGCCGGGCAGGTAGCGGACGTCCCGAGTGTGCGTCACCGCCGCGGCCCGGGTGGTTTGTATCTTGCGTACCCGTAGCCCATTGCTGTCGTAACAGTAACGTTCGTTATCGTCGGGTCCGTCTTCGCGGCGGACCAACGTTACCTTGGCGAGTTGATTGCGGGAATTCCACTCTAACCCCTGGCCCGGACCAAGCCCTTGCTGGTTGCCGTTGTCATCGAAAGCAACGGCCACGGCGGGCGTTGAGTCGCCAGTGTTCCAGGACAGGAGACGATTGCTCGTGGCGGACAGGTTGTAGCGCCGTGTGTAGTGGTTGCGGTCGCGGACATGGCGCAGTTCGATCAGGTTGCCGCCGGCGTCGTACTCGTAGTGCTCGGTAAACTTGAACAGTTGCCGGGCATCGAATGGCACTCGGCCGAACGCAGGAAGGCTGGGGTTGCCGGTCTGCCCCGCTGCTTCACGGCCGGTCGCGGTGATCAATTGGTAGAGGCTGTCGTAGTTGAACGTACTGGTGGCGTCGACCCGCTGGTTGCTGCCGAATTGTACGGGTTGGGCCTTGTCTTCCATTTGCGTCACGTTACCCACGGCGTCGTAGTGGTAGCGCAGATCCTGCAGGGTGCTGCCGGACACTGAAGCATTGAGCGAGCTCAGTCGGCCATTGGCCGGGTCGTACACGGCACGGCTGATGACGCCATTGCCGGCCGTCTGGGATTCGACTTGGCCGGAGGCGTTGTAGACCAGATCACTCATGAGGGTCTTCTCAGGTCCAGTGCCTTTTATCTGCAGGCTCACGGACTTCAGTTGGCCGGCGATATCAAATGCGTAGCGCTGTTGGTGCCCGGCCGCATCCGACTGCTGGATGAGGGTAGCCAGTGCGTCGTAGCGCCAGTGCGTCGCGTAGCCGTTACCCGGCTCCAGCAGTCCATCGCGGTCCTTCTCATCGGCTGGCCAATGGGGGGAGGCGTCATCGACCAGGAAACGCCTGACCTGGCCTAGCGGTTTGCCGCATAGCCCATAGTCGCTGATGAACAGGCTGCCCGCGCTGTCGTCGTGGCGGGTCAGGGCACCACAGAGATTGTGTGCCGCAGCGGCTGGAGAACTGTCGCCGTAGCGCAGGCACTCGAGCCTGCGCTGTCCTTCCAGCGCCCCTTGTTCATGAACCTCTGTTGGCCTGAGCTGATTGTCGTAGAGGGTCCGCCAGCGGTGCCCACGCTGGTCCCAGCAGCGCAGGATCTGGCCGGCATCGCCCGGCAGCTTCAGGCGCCAGCCAGCATCGGCGCTGTCTACCCGCAAGGGCCTGCCGGAAAGGCTGTAGACGGTGGCCAGGTTGGCTTGCGGTGCGTCGGTGGAGAAGCGCGGATCCCATTGGGCAACCAGGCGTCCGGCGACGTCGAAGGTTTGGCGGGTGATGCGCGCCTGGGCGAGTTCGTCTGTGTGACGCCGGCAGTAGGCGACCTGTCGCACGGACAATCCTCGGTTGTCGACGGCATTGATTGTCGGTGTTTTTCGGTGCAGGCGCGGGTTCATGCCACATCTCCGG
>Ga0157373_10002845_pt1 | contig 13093 bp, 6 predicted proteins | sample C65metaG_FD_113460 | JGI IMG/M metagenome (GOLD analysis project Ga0157373, IMG submission 113460) | Corn rhizosphere microbial communities from Kellogg Biological Station, Michigan, USA - C6-5 metaG | ecosystem: Host-associated > Plants > Roots > Rhizosphere > Soil | place: USA: Michigan... | reverse complement strand
ATTCCCGCGCTGGAGCCGACCGGCGCCGGCGGCGTGCGGTTGCGCTGGCGCTTCGGCGCGGAGGCCGAACGCCAGGCCGAAACCAGCAAGGGGGGCCCCGTCCCGTCCTTCGCCTGACCGACCCCATTTTGAATCTGTCTGCAGGAGTACTTCATGCCCCATTCCTTCTTCCGCCTGGCAGCCATGGCCGGTGCCGGCCTCGCCTGCGCCGCGGCACTCGCCCAGACCACCGTGACGGTCGCGCAGCCGGCGGACATCCGTTCCACCAATCCCGGCGTCAATCGCGACAACACCACCGACGGCATCGTGCTCAACATGGTCGAAGGGCTCGTGGGCTACCGGCAGGACGGCAGCGTGGGACCGCTGCTCGCGCAATCGGTCGACGTCTCCAAGGATGGGCTGACCTACACTTTCAAGCTGCGCAAGGGCGTCAAGTTCCACAACGACGCGCCGCTCACCTCGGCCGAAGTCGCCTGGAGCTGGAAGCGCTACATGGACCCGAAGACCGACTGGCGCTGCCTCAGCGAGTACGACGGGCGCAACGGCCTCAAGGTGGTGGACGCCGCAACGCCCGACGACGCCACCTTCGTGCTGAAGATCAACCGTCCCTCGGCCGTGTTCCTCGATACGCTGGCGCGCTCCGACTGCGGCATGACGGCCATCCTGCATCCGAGCTCGGTCAAGCCCGACGGCAGCTGGGACAAGCCCGTGGGAACCGGCCCGTTCAAGTTCGGCGAATGGAAGCGCGGCGAGTACGTCACGGTGACCGCGTTCAAGGGCTACACCTCGTCGCCGGGCGCCACCAAGGCCGATGGCTACGTGGGCCTGAAGGCGCCGCTCGTGGACACGGTGCGCTTCCTGGTTGTGCCCGACGCGGCCACCGCCGCGGCCGGCCTCAAGTCCGGAGCCATCGACGCCGGCCAGATCACATCGAGCGATGCGCAGGAGCTCAAGGCCGATCGCAACCTCGTCGTGCAGGCACCCACCGAGGCGGTGAAGAACACGCTGCTCTTCCAGACGCGCGATCCGCTGCTGAAGAACGTGAAGCTGCGTCAGGCGATCGCGGCCTCGCTCGACATGGAGCAGATCGTCGCGGCCGCATCCGAAGGCCTGGGTTCGGTCAACAACTCGGCGATTCACAGGGGCTCGGCCTTTTACGGCGCAGCCGAAAAGAAGGGCTTCCATTACGACCCCGCCCTGGCCGCGAAGCTGCTGCGCGAGGCCGGCTACAAGAACGAGAAGATCACCATCCAGACCAACAAGCGCGCCCATGTGCCGAGCTACACCGTGGCGGTGCTGGCGCAGGCGATGATGCAATCGGTGGGGATCAACGCGCAGATCGAAGTGCTGGAGTGGGCCACGCAGCTCGACCGGTACAACAGCGGGAACTACCAGATGAGCTCGTTCAGCTATTCGTCACGGCTCGATCCCGCGCTGAGCTACGAGCAGTTCTCCGGGCCGAAGGACAAGCAGGCGCGCAAGGTGTGGGAAGACCCGCAGGCGCTGAAGCTGCTCGACGAGAGCTTCACCGAGACCGACCGGGCAAAGCGCCAGGCGCTGTTCGACCAGCTCCACGCATTGATGATCCAGCAGGTCCCGATGATCATGCTGTTCAACGGCATCGACGCCTGGGGCGTGCGCAAGCGCCTCGCCGGGTTTTCGGTATGGGAAGGCAAGCCGCGGCTGTGGGGGGTGTCGGCCGCGGCCAAGGCGGGCTGAAGCAAGACCTTCGTCGGGGCGGCCCGACGAACTGCTTGGAGCCGCTGCACGCACGACCAACGAACGGGCCCGCAGCCTGGATGGCCTCGAGCAAATCGCCAGCCCTGTTCTTCTGACTTCCAATCGGATTTTCCCGTGTCCAAGGCACATCGGCAGACTTCACGCGCGCCGCATCTCTCGCCGTCCTTCCGATCGGCTCGGACGGCATCGCCCATGCGCGGCGCGGAGGCGATCTGGAGATCCTACCTGGCCAGGCAGGACGCGAACTCTCTCGGCATCCGCTGCCCGTCGAGCAATGTCGTTGACCTGCTCGGCGGCGCCGAAACGGACCCGTGCCTTCACATGGTCGACCGCTCCCGCAGCGCCATGACCCAGGGCCCGCACCGGCTGGCCCGAGGGCGTACGCACTTCGACTGCCCGAAGGGCCGCGTCGGCAGAAAGGGCGCAACGTACTTTGCGCGGCGGTCGTATGGAGCGCGCTGTACCTGCAGGCCTGGCCGACCGCGACGGCTCCGCGGAAATACTTCACGCATCTCGGCCTCTGCTCGCGGGAGCTGTGTGACTGCGTAACAACACTCTCGCAAATGATGTACTCCTAGGTCGCCGAAATGCCAAAAAGTTCTCATAACCCTCTCGAAGTGGCATTGTTACACTTGTTAAGATTTGAGCATGATTTCAATTTGTCAATTAACACCATTTTGGTGCAGAGCAGTGCGATGCGGGGACGAAGTTAGCGAAAGCCTTCGTGTTCGTCGACAAAAAGAATGACGGAATTCTGGCTTGAGAATAAAAACAGTGCGCCGTTTCCACGGCGACAATGCCAGAACGCGGGCCAAATAAATAAATAGATTGCCTGCGAGATTGGATGAGTGCCGAGCAGATATGGAGGCACTTCGGTGGTGGAGACAAATCAGGGTGATTGCGTGATCGACAGCATGCGGGAAAAGAATTCCGCGCTGCACGACGCGATTGCTTGCCTGCAGATCTCCGTTCACAGAAGCGCTTTTTATCGAGCTGAAACGCCGCCATTCCAGAGGAGAAGCTGGAAAGCGCAGGCGTTCCGCTCAGGTTCGGAAAATCATGGATTTATTGATGTCGGATGTGCGGCTGTTCGTGAAAGCCGTCGAAGTGGGAGGGTTGACGCAAGCGGCCGACGCACTGAGCGTGCCCAAGGCATCCGCGTCCCGGCAGCTCAAGAGGCTGGAGGCCTTGGTGGGCCACACGCTCCTGCACCGGGGGGCAGGTCGTTTCGGTCTCACCGGGGAAGGGCGCGAGTTCCTTTCCACGGCGAAGGAAGTTCTGGAGGCAGTGAACCAGGCGCTCTCGCGGCTCTCCGACACCAACGAAGCCCTGACAGGCCAACTGCGGATCTCGGTTCCCGGCTATCTCGGCCGCGAACTGCTCTCCTCGCACCTGTCGGGCTTCATGGCCGCGCATCCCCTGCTCAAACTCACTGTCGACGTGAACTCCGGTCGCGTGGATCTGTTTCGTGAAGATGCCGACGTGGCCATCCGGGTGGGACTCGAAGGCTGCGAAGATCTCGTCGCGAGACGCATCAAGAGGCAGATCCTTGTCCTGTGCGCCGCACCCTGGTATCTCGAGCGCCATCCGGCGATCGAGGAGGTCGACGATCTCGCGGGACACTTTTTTCTGACCTGTGGTCCGGAGCGGCAGGCGATGGAAATGGTCGTTCCAGGCCTTGACCGGGAGCACATCGTCAGGGCCGCGGGCGTATTCCGGGCCAACGATCCGGAATTGCTGCTGAGACTCGCCTGCTCGGCCGGCGGGATCGCCTTGGTCCCTCTTCTTTGTGCCAAAGCCGAGATTCAGGGCGGCTCTTTGGTCGCAGTCCTTCCGTCGTTCGAGCTGATGCCGGAAGAATTGAATCTGACGTATTTGCCCGCGCGGCGCAATACTCGAAAAATCAGAGCCTTCGTTGACTTCATATCCAAGGCGCTAGAGCAAGCCTGATTTGCGCCTTTGCCGCATCGGAGATCTTCGTGACTCCGGCGGTTTCTCCACGTTCCATTTTTTAACGGCGATGCAGCCGGGCTTCTGCACGCCCCTGCATTGCCCTAGGCAGTTCCACGCATTGGCAGTTCCAAAATTGAAACCTCCATTTTCAAAATTGGAATCCTGTTTTTTGTAGCCGCCGCGGGCAAAATCGGTGTTGGTTACAAGTGAAAGTGAACGTACATTTCTGCGGATCGAGGGACTCAGGCATGTTGGAGTCGCCCGCGGAAAAAAGTTTCGCCGCATTGTGACTTATTTCCAGGTATTCGCGACCCTGCTGGCGATTCATGCCGAATTGCCGTGATCTTTGAACTGGAGCAATCATGCTTATACAAAAACTGACTCAATCTTTTTTCCGCACGGCAGGCAGGCTGCCTGCTTTGGCTGCAAGCTTTGGCGCCGGAATGATCGCCGTGGCCAGCCTGGCTGCGCCGGCCTCGGCACAGCCTGTCGCGACCCCGTCTGCGCTCGCCCCCGAGAAAACCGTTGCGGTCACCCTGACGCAATTCAAGGTGGTGAAGGCTGCGGACGGCAAGGAGCAACTGCTGGATGCTTCCTCCGTCAAGCCGGGCGACATCCTGGAATACCGGGCAACCTACATCAACAAAACCGGCAAGCCGGTCTCCGGCCTGGTCGCCGATCTGCCGATCCCCGAGGGGCTCGAGTACCTGCCGCGCAGCGCCAAGCCTGGTGCCGCATTGGTCAAGGCGGCCACCAAGGATGGCGTTTACGGCGCCGAGCCGCTGACGCGGAAGGCTGCGAACAACAAGACGGAGCCCGTGCCCTACGGCGACTACCGCGCGTTGCGCTGGACGCTCGGCCAGCTGCCCGCCGGCGGCGAGACCGCCGTGACTGCGCGCGCCAAGGTCGAGATCGTCGTTCCGCCGGAGCCCAAGACCTCCGCCGCCGCGCCGCAGGCGCCGCCTGTGACGGTGCAGTCCGCTGCAGGCGCTGCCTCGCGCTGAGGTCGTGGTGGTTTCGCCTCCTGGCTTCCGTTCCCTTGCTTTCCTTTGCTATTGCGCGCAACCCGGCCCGTGTCTTCCGCCCGCGGAATCCATGAGCCGGGCTTTTTTTGTTCCTTTTTTTTTGACAACCGAGGAGAAACCACGTGAGTCCCACCTTGCCAACCCGGCGCATCGGCTCGAGGCCGAGAGCCGCATGGGCGGGCGCCGCAGTTCTGTCTCTGGGCTTCCTGTTTGGAAGCTCGAGCGCATCTGCCGCACCGCCGCCCGCCAACACCGTCATCGGTAACCAGGCTTCGGCCACTTATTCGGATTCGTCCGGCGCCACCCAGCTGGCCACCTCCAACCTGGTTCAGACCACGGTTCAGCAAGTCGGCTCCTTCACGCTGGACACCGTCAACCAGGTCACGACGACGGTCGTCAACACCAAGCTGGGCGCTGCAGGCTCGGTGGTGTACGCGCCGCACATCTTGACCAACACCGGCAACGGCTCGGACACCTTCACCATCACGGTGGATGCCGACAACGATGCCTTCTCGAAGGTCGAGGTCTATCCGGACGCGAACGGCGACGGCGTGCCCGACAGCACCACCCCGCTGTGTACCGCCGCGCCCGCTGCAGTCTGCAGCGTGCCCGCGCAGACCGTGCCCGGCAACAACGGCACGTTCCAGTTCGTCGTGGCCTACACGATTCCCGGCACGGCCACCACGCCGACCACCCCGTTTGACACGGCCACCATCACGGCCACCCCGGGCACGCCGGCGCTCTACACGGCGCCGAACACCTCGGCGGCCGACAAGGACCAGGTCAACCTGACCACCGTGGCCGCGTTCGGCGCCACCAAGTCGCTCGGCGTTCCGGCAGTGGCCGGCCCCGGCGGCGCGGCCTGGCCGCTCGCGAGCACCGGAGGCCCGCGTTCGTCGGCAGCCTCCTGCTCGACGACCTGGGCTGCAGGCCTGGCTTCCAGCGCGACTTGCCAGTACACGGTCTACACGCTCACCTTCAACAACACCGGCGGAGCGCCCGGCAAGTTCGCCCTGTCGGACACGCTGCCATCGGGCTTCACCTATGTCGCGGGTTCCGCCGTCTGGAGCAGCGCCCCGGGCGTGGCGCTGGGTGACGGTGCTGGCGGCGATCCGGCCGGCATCGACTTCCAGGTGGCCGGCAGCACGCTGAACGCCGTCGTGAACTCGCTCGGCCAGAACGTGACGCAGACGATCAGCTTCGTGGTGCTGGTGAACAACACCGCAGTGGTCGGCACCTCGACCACGACCAACGTGGGCCAGTACAACCCGACGGATTCCCCGGCTGCCACCGCCACGGCGATCGGCACCCTGGGTTCGAGCACCAACCCGGCGGCCTACACCGTCGTCGCCAGCTACGGCCTCGTCGTGGGTACCAACCCCTCGACCGCGGCAACGGCGGTCGACACGGTGGCGGGCACGCCCAATGGCACGGCGGCGGACACGACCACGCAGCCCTCGGTGGTTGCCGGCGGCAGCGTCAAGTTTCCGCAGACCGTGTTCAACACCGGCAGCGGCGTCGACAGCATCAACCTGAGCATTGCCAACGGAAGCTTCCCGGCGGGCACGACCTTCCTGCTGTTCGCGGCGGATGGCGTGACGCCGCTGCTCGACACCACCGGCGACGGCGTTCCCGACACCGGTCCGATCCCGGTCGGCGGCAGCGCCAACATCGTGGTGCAGGCCAACGTTCCGGCCAGCGCGACGGTGGGTTCGGGTCCGTTCAACGCGATCCTGACCGGCCGCTCCGCAGGCGACGCGACCAAGATCGACGCCACGCTCGACCAGGTCACCATCGTCGTCGGTTCGCTCGTCGACCTGACCAACAGCGCAGCCGGTACCGGCTCGGGTTCGGTGGCGGGCGGTGACTTGGGCCCTGGCCCGAGTCCGCAGCCGACCACCACCAACGCGACCCCTGCGGGCACCGGCACGATCTTCACGCTGTTCGTCAAGAACAACGATGCGACCGGCCCGGCAACGCAGACCTACGTGCTGGCGGCCAGCCAATCGACCAGCTTCCCGGGCACGCTGCCGGCGGGCTGGACGGTGAAGTTCGTGGCCGCGGGCGGTACCTGTACCGCCGCTGCGATCACCAGCGTGACCGTGGCTGCCGGTGCGCAGCAGCAGGTCGACGCCTGCGTGACGCCTCCCGCGCCGCAGACGCCGGTGACGGCCCAGCCGATCTAATTCCGCGTGCTATCGAGCGCCGTGGCATCGACCGGCGTGCTCGTGTCCGACGCCAAGCATGATGCGGTGACCGTCGTCGCCGCACAGACCCTGGGCGCCACGCTCACGCCGAACAACGTCGGCCAGGTCGCTCCGGGCGGCACCGTCGTCTATGCGCACACGCTGACCAACACCGGCTCCTTGAGCTGCGGCGCTTACACGCTCACGGCCACCGTGCCGGCAGGCGATGCGACGTTGGGCTGGACCACCGCGATCTACCTCGACGTCAATGGCGACGGCCAGATCGATGCGGGCGACACGCTCGTCACCGGCCCGATCGCCGGTCCGCTGGCGGCAGGCGCAACGCAGAAGCTGCTGGTGCGCGTGTTCGCACCGGGCGGCGCCGGCGCCGGCGCGACCGACACGGCCACCGTGACGGCGACGTTCACCGATCCGGCGCCGAACTGCGGCGCGCCTTCGGCCACCGACATCAGCACCGTGATCACCGGCCAGATCCGCGTCGTCAAGACGCAGGCCGCCGACATCGCCTGCGACGGTACGGCTGACGCCGCTTTCGCAGCGACGCCCCTGTCGCTGAAGCCCGGCCAGTGCATCGTGTACCAGGTCGTCGCGACCAACGAAGGCACTGCGCCCATCACCAACATCGCGATCAACGACGCGGCGCCTGCATTCACCGGTCTCGCCGGTGCGACGCAGCCAGCCAACCAGTGCGTCTCCACGGGCGTGACCGGCACGGCGCTGGCCTATGCCCAGACCGCGACGGCGGTGAGCTGCGGCAGCGCAGCGAACACCGTGGCGCCGGCCGGTACCGCCACCTTGACCTTCGCCGTACGCATCAACCAGTGATGCGCGATTGAGTCGCCGGCAGGCCGCTTCGGGCCTGCCGGCTTTACGCGAGGCGCCGCCTTCACGGCCGCGCTTCGCCTTTTTCCCCTGCCGCTTTCTCGCCGCGCGCTTACGCACGCGTGCATGGCAGCGGCAGAGGAAAAAGACCCAGGTATTCACGGCCCAAGCAGGCGCCGAAAGGTTAAGCGGAGTGCAATTCTTGTCTGACTCATTGATGGGCTGCCGCTCGCAGCGATGGCGCCGTGCCGGCGCCAAGCTCGCGATCGGCCTGGCGCTGCTCTCGGCGCTCTTCCTGACGCTGTTCCTGGCGTCCGCCGCGGTGCATGCAGCACCCGCACCCGGCGGCAGCGTCATCCGCAACGTGGCCAAGGCCAGCTATGTGCCGGCCGGCTTTGCGCAGACCGAGGCCTCCAGCTCCAACAGTGTGGTGGCCAACGTGCTGCCGGTCGAGGCGCTGGTGCTGACGCAGGACCAGGCGGTCACCCGGCCGCCGGCCACTGTCGTCACGCTGAATCACCTGCTCACCAACACCGGCAACGTGCCGTCGAGCTATGCATTGGGCTTCGCCAACAACGCGGGCGGCTGCCCGGCGGACACGCTCGATCTGTCGGCGCTGCGCGTCGTGCGCGACATCAACAACAACGGCGTGGTGGATCCGGGCGATCCGCTGCTGCCGCTCGGCGCGCCCGGCGCGCTGGCGCTGCGACCCGGCGAAACCGCCTCGCTCCTGGTGGAGGGAACGATCCCGACCACCGCGGACGGCGTGGCCTGCGCTGCGCTGACCGCGACCACTGCGCTGCAGAACCTGAGCGCCACCAACCGCGACACCGTGACGGTCGGCAACGTGGCGGTCATTGCCCTCACCAAGAGCGCGAGCTATCCGGGCGTCATCGTTCCAGGACAGAGCCGCATCGATTTCATGATCTCCGGCACCAACATCGGCGCCCGCGATGCGCAGCCGGGCAATGCCACCGCGCCGGCCGGCACGCCGGTGCTGGTGAACGGCGCGCCCGCGAGCCTGGTGCTGGTGCGCGACCTCGTGCCGGCCGGCACGCAGTACATCGCAGGCACACTGCAAAGCACGGCCGCGGGCGCCGTGCGCCTGTTCCGCCTGCCGGGCGATCCGGCCTTCAGCTACCGCACCGCCGACGACGCGGCCGCGATCGAAGTGGCCATCGGCGTGCCGACGGCCGTGTCGCGCAACGCCTCGATCGCCATGCAGTTCGCGGTGCTGGTGAAGGCCGACCAGTCCGGCGACATCCGCAACACCGCCCAGGGCCACTACAACGACGGCACGGCGCCGGTGGTGTCGCCGTCCAACACGGTGCTTATCACCACGAGCCAGAGCCGCATCGGCGTGGCCAAGACCGCATCGGTGCCGCGTGCGAACCGCGGCGCCGACGGCCTGCTCGACGGGACCGCCACCGTGCGCTTCAGTGTCGACGTGCGCAACTACGGCGCCGTGTGGCTCTACGGCGTGCAGGCGGTCGACCTGCTCGAAGGCAGCGGCGCGACCCAGTTCGGCAGCTACACCGGCGCGGCGGTGCCGGGTCCCGGGCAGTACACGGTCGTGCCAGGCTCGATCGCCATTGCGGGCAACCAAGGCAACGGCGTGAGCGGGACCGTGGCCGCCGCGAACAACGGCTTCACCGGCACCGCCGCCGCCCAGAACCTGCTGGCGCCCGGTGCGGTGCTGCCTGTCGGTGCGCAGGTCACCGTGCAGTTCGACGTTCGCATCAACGTCAACGGCCGCACCGGCACGCTTCTCAACAGCGTGCGTGCGCAGGGCGCCCTCACGCCCGGCGGCGCGCCCGTGGCCTACGACGATTCGGTCGACGGCGCCAGCCCGGACCCGGACGGCGACGGCAATCCCAACAACAACGCCTCGCCCACGCCGGTGTCGATGCAGCTGCCCTCGCTCTCGCTCGCCAAGACCGCTTCGCTGCCGCGGCGCGTGGCCCAGGGCGTCTACGAGATCGACTATCGGCTGCTCGTCACGAACACGGGCGTCGCGCCGGCGCCGAACGTGCGCGTGATCGACAACCTGAACTGCACCTTCGACATGGACAAGCCCGAGGGCCTGGTCGCGTCGTGGGAACTGGTGGGCGCGCCCAAGGTTCGCAGCGGCTTGCTCAACGCCGCGGGAAGCTTCACCGGGCGCGCGGCCTGCGACCGCGAGGCCCTGGCCAGCAGCGATGCATTCAGGCTGCCGACCGAGGCGGTGCTCAGCCTCACCGACGGCAGCCGCGGCCTCGAGCCCGGCCAGAGCGAGGAGGTCAGCTTCAGCGTCCGCATCACGCAGAAGCCTGGCGCAGGGGACCGCCGCGCGACCTTCAACAACAAGGCATGGGCTGCGGCTTTCGACCAGAACACCATCAACGTCACGCCCGCGATGCTGGTCGCGGCCACCGCGAATTCGGTGCAGTCGCTGCTGGCCGATCCGGCCGGCACGGTCTACAACGCCGTCACGCGAGAGCCCGTCCAGGGCGCGGTGGTCACGTTCACGCGGCAGTCGTGCAGCAGCGGATCGGTCACGCCGATGAACGCGGCGGAAATCTACGGCGGCTCCTCGGGCACCTACACGTTCAATGCCGACGGCAGCGTCTCGATGACGACCGGTGCCGACGGCAGCTATCAGTTCTACCTGCAATCGCCGCCGGTCATCGGCCTGTGCACCTACACGCTGCAGGTGGCGCCGCCGGCAGGCAGCGGCTATGTCTTCCCGTCGCAGCTGATCCCTGTGACGGCCGGCACCTTCGGCAGCTGCGGTCCGGTGGTGCCCGGTGCGCTGCCGCCCAAGGGGGCCGAGCCGACGACGCACTATTTCTCGGTGTCGTCGGGCTTCAACGCATCGAATGAAGCGTGCGACGTGGTGCACAACCATATCCCGCTCGATCCGGGCAATGTGCTCGGCCTGGTGCTGCGCAAGGAAGGCAGCAAGCGGCAGGTCGAGTTCGGCGACTTCCTGGACTACGCGCTGACCGTGACCAACAAGACCGGCGCGCCGTTGACGGGCGTCTCGCTCAGCGACAGCCTGCCGCCGGGCTTCGCCTACGTGAACAACAGCGCACGCCTGAACGGTGCGGCCACCGGCAATCCGGCCGGCGGTGCGGGCCCGAAGCTGGTGTTCAACTATCCGACGCTCACGCTCGGTGTCGACCAGATGGCGATGGTGCGCTACCGCGTGCGGGTCGGCGTGGGCGCACCCACGAACGGCGATGCGATCAACCGTGCGCGTGCCCATTCGGGTCCGCTGCAGTCGAACCTTGCGAACTGGACCGTGCGCGTCACCGGGGGTGTGTTCTCGGACGAGGCCTTCATGTTCGGCAAGGTCTACATGGACTGCAAGGCCGACGGCAGGCAGGAGGGCAGCGACGAGATCGGCGTGCCCGGCGTGCGCCTGTTCATGGAGGACGGCACCAACGTCGTCACCGACGTGGAGGGCAAGTGGAGCCTCTACGGCCTCAAGCCGGTCACCCATGTGCTGCGCGTCGACCAGACCACGCTGCCGTCCGGTGCCCGCCTCGAATTGCTGGACAACCGCAACGCGGGCCGCCCCGAGAGCCGCTTCGTCGACCTGAAGAAGGGCGAATTCCACAAGGCCAACTTCATCATCGGCAACTGCGACAACCGCGCGACGCTGGACGACGTGGTGGCCCGCCGCGCGGCCATCGCCGCGATTCCGGACACCGAAGCCGAAGCCCAGGTGCGCATGCGCCTGAATGCGGAAGGGCAGATCGTTGCGGTGGGCGACCTGCGCTCGCTGCCCGCGAGCGGCCAGGCGCTGGCGAGCGGCAGCACGGGCTCGACCATGACGTCGTCCGCGCCGCTGATCGCCATGCCCGATGCGCCGGCCAATGCCAGCAGCTTCGTCGGTGCCGCCTCCGGCAGCATGAGCGGCACGCTGGGGACGGCGGCTTCGGCGGCGCCGACCCCGGCAGGCAGCCTCTTTGCCGCACTGAACGGCTTGCCGGCGGCCGCGAAAGGCGTGTCTGCCGAAGGCGGTGCGGCAACCGGTGTCGGCGCCTTTGCGAGTCGGCCGGTCAACACCTCCGCCGCCATGCTGGAGCCGCGCAGTGCACCGCTGCTGCCCGAGGCAGTGCCCAGTCCCATCGAGCTGGAGGTGCTGCTGCCGCAGATCGAAAGCAACGCGCTCGGCTTCCTCGGCCTGAAGAACGGCGACACCGTTCCCGCACAGTCGATCAACGTGCGCGTCAAGGGCGAGTCCGGCCTGGCGCTGCGGCTCAGCGTCAACGGCCAGGCCATCGACGAGCGGCGCGTCGGCAAGAAGACGCAGCTGCCATCGAAGAGCATCGGGGCCTGGGAATACATCGGCGTGGTGCTGCAATCCGGAACCAACCGCCTGCAGCTCGATGCGGTGGACGATTTCGGCAATGTGCGCGGCAGCGAACAGATCGGCATCGTCGCGCCCGACAAGCTCGGCGCGATCCAGATCGACCTGCCCGAGACCGCCTATGCCGACCTGCGCACGCCCGTGACCGTGAAGGTGCGGCTGGCCGATGCGGCGGGTGTGCCGGTGACGGCGCGCACCCAGCTCACGCTGGAGGTCGACCGCGGCCGCTGGCTCGACGAGGACCTGAACCCGGCCGAGCCGGGGACGCAGGTCTTCATGGACGGGGGGGCGGCCGAGTTCCGCCTGCTGCCGCCGGGCGAGGCGGGCGATGCGCGCCTGCGCGTGAGCGCCGGCAGCTTCGTCAAGGAAGCACGGCTTGTGCTCTTGCCCGAGATGCGCCCGATGCTCGGCGTGGGCATCGTCGAAGGCGTGCTCGATTTCACCCAGCGCGGCAGCGTGCCGCTCGGCGCCATGCCGGCCGGCGCGGCCTTCGAAGCCGAACTGACGGGCCTCGCGGACGAGCGCGAGAACCGCCGCGCGGGCGCCCGCGCCGCCTTCTTCTTCAAGGGCACCGTCAAGGGCGACTACCTGCTCACGGCCGCCTTCGACTCCGACAAGACGCGCAAGGACCGGCTGTTCCGCGACATCCGGCCCGACGAGTTCTATCCGATCTATGGCGACTCGTCGGTCAAGGGCTTCGATGCGCAGAGCACGCAGAAGCTCTACGTGCGCATCGACAAGAACCGCTCCTACCTGCTGTACGGCGACTTCACGACCAGCAGCAGCACGGAGGTACGAAACCTCAGCCAGAGCAACCGCGCGCTCACCGGCCTCAAGCACGTGTACGAGACCGCGGACGTGCGCGCGACCAGCTATGCGTCGCGCACCGCGCAGACACAGCAGGTGGAGGAGTTCCGCGCCGTCGGCACGTCGGGCCCCTATTACCTGAGCACGACCGGCGGCGAGTTCGTCGACAACAGCGAGCAGAT
>Ga0157373_10002841_pt1 | contig 13096 bp, 14 predicted proteins | sample C65metaG_FD_113460 | JGI IMG/M metagenome (GOLD analysis project Ga0157373, IMG submission 113460) | Corn rhizosphere microbial communities from Kellogg Biological Station, Michigan, USA - C6-5 metaG | ecosystem: Host-associated > Plants > Roots > Rhizosphere > Soil | place: USA: Michigan... | reverse complement strand
GATGTTGATCTTGACGCCGCCAAAGCGAATACCGGTGATCTTGGCGAGGATGGTGATGCCGCGCTCGCGTTCGAGTTCGTTCGAGTCCATGACGCGGTCCATCACGGCCTCGTTCTCGCGGAAAATGCCGCTTTGTTTGAGCATGGCGTCCACCAGCGTGGTCTTGCCATGATCCACATGGGCGATGATCGCAATATTTCGAATACTTGAACTCAATGATTGCTCTTTTCTCTGAGAGGACTTGGTAACACTTTACATGAGTTTAGTCAGGTGGGGTTTCGTCCCGAATGCGAACCCCCACCTTTGTGCCATGCCGCCGGCACCGACCAGCCATAGCTATTAAGTCAAACATATAGCTATAGTTAGCTGCGTTGGAGTCAACGCCGGGTTTTCACAAAATATGTGCAGAGATTTGCAGATGCTGCATTTTCCAGCGGTGGCGGTTACTACGGTAAGTCCTTTATTTGTAGTAACAACGAGAAGCATCTACTTTGGTAATGGGTATGCAGTAGAAACATCCTAATCTGCGGGTTTTGGGATTGTTGGGGATCGGCCCTCCGCGGAGGCCACTCAGGTCACCCACAAAGCAGTTCCCCTGGGTTCGAAATCGGAGGAGCAATATGAGACGAGTATTTTTGTTGGCCTTGTTGGCCTTGGCCCTGCCCACCGCAGCTTTGGCTGACACTATTGACTACGGCAACCTCGGCAGTATCGGGGGTGGCACCGCAACTATCAGCGGCAGCGCTACGGCCGGCTCAACCTACACATTAACCTCTCAACTATTATCGATTCTGGACGTAAATACCAATTCCCTGAGCCAGGGTGCTCTTGGGTGGGTCACGCTAACAACTGGGAATTTGTCTTCTTGCGCCTCCGGGTTGTGTTTCACCGGCGGTACGCTGACAATCACTGCTACAGGTGGTGCGACACTCTTCCAGGGGACCTTCACCGGCGGCACGGTTTCCGTTATTAGCGGCGTCACCTTTGTGAATGCCTCATTGGGTACTGGCGGAGGAAGCACACAGATCTCGATGGGTATCGGCCGGACCGGTACGGTCAGCGGCGACACAATCGTTACGCCTGAACCCAGCACGCTCGGTCTGCTCGGCACTGGACTTATCGGTCTCGCCGGCATCGTGCGCCGCAAAATGCGGGGGTAATTCGGAACCACTTCAACCAACACAACACTTGCCTCATGAAGCCTTGCTGGAAACGGCAGGGCTTCCTGCTTTTTGCGGCAGGCCTGGTCGATCAGGTGGAATATTCCGCGTTGATCCTGACATACTCCTGCGTGAGGTCCGTGGTGATAAATTCCAGGCGAGCCTTCCCTCTTCCCAGTCGCACCGTTACGCTACATTCGGGCTGTGATAGGTCCCGGTGAGCCAGCGGAGCATCGAAATCGCAAGCCACGGCGCCGCGGCAGACCAGTTGGCTTCCGATTGAAATAGAGACTCGCGCGGGATTAAGCGGAACGCCGCTTCTGCCAATCGCCGCCAGAATGCGACCCCAGTTCGGGTCGGCTCCCGCCCACGCGGTCTTGACCAGAAGCGAATGAGCAATCGTGCGGGCCACTTGCAACGCTTCCTTCCGGCTTCGCGCCTGTTCGATCTTCAGCCTGATAATCCGCTGGACACCTTCCCCGTCGGCGACAATTTGCTCCGCCAGCGAACGGCAGATCGAACTCAAGGCATTTGCAAATTCATTGCGAATTTTTCTGAGCGGAATTCCGCTCGAACCTGACGCCAAAAGCAGAACGCTATCGTTGGTGGAAGTATCACCGTCAACTGAGATCACGTTAAAGGAATCGTTGCAGGCCCATCGCAACGCGCTGCCCAGTTCGCCCGGAGTAGCGCTCACGTCCGTGAGCAAATACACCAGCATGGTCGCGAGCTGAGGATGGATCATTCCCGAGCCTTTGGCGATTCCTGTAATTGCGCCTTTTCCCGCCTGCAAAGGCACACTCGCTATCTTCGGACGTTTGTCAGTGGTAAGGATCGCGTCTGCAAATGCACGGAGATGATCGACCGACGCCTCTGCCCCTGCAATCAAAGACCTCAGATGTGAGGTGATCTTCGCTGTGGGGAGGGGAACTCCAATTATGCCCGTTGAGGATGGAAACACTTGCGAAGGCTTGGTTTCGAGCAGCTTCGCCGTCTCCGCACAAACAGATTTGCATGCGCGCAGGCCTGCGACTCCGGTAGCGCAGTTCGCATTTCCGGAATTCACCACGACCGCCCGCACTTGACTGCGACTAGCTTCAAGCGCAGCGCGCCCAACTTGCACGGGGGCAGCAACCACAAGATTTTTGGTGAACATCGCCGCCGCGGTCGCGACCGGCTCGGCTGAAATCAACGCCAGATCAGGCTTCCCACTGGCCTTAATTCCGGCCGTTAGCGCTGAGAATTTGAAACCTTTAGGCAGAAAGATCGGATCGGACGAGCTCATGCTTCCAGCTTCACCAGCCAGCTTGTGGGCTCGGGAAGAATGGCAAAACGAGGCAGCTCACCCTTGACCATCGCAACTTCGTCACAGGCATGAAATCGGGGACAGACACAGCAATCTTTGTTGATCTTGTCGGGGAGGTCTTCGCGAAGGGCAACGTCAAACCCAAGCTTGGCGAAAAATTGCGGACTGCGCGTGAACAGGCAAATACAACTGACCTGGTGCTTGCGAGCCTCGGACATCAGGGATTGAACCAGCAACTCGCCGCCGCCGCGCTTCTGGAAATCGCGCGCGACAGTGATGGAACGGATCTCCGCGAGATGCGGGCCGTAAAGGTGCAGCGCCCCGCAACCAATGACGGTGCCTGCTTCTTCAAGCACGATAAAATCCCTCACGTTCTCGCAGAGTTCTGCGAGGCTTCGTGGCAGCAGCGTGCCATCACCCGAATAAGAGCAAATCAATTCATGGATACGTTCGGCATCCAGTAGAAGGGCTTCACGCGTGTGCATGGGCCTCCTCGCAAGCTGAACTGAGTTTTTTCCTCGCAGTCTCGATGGCTTTTTTCACGCGCGCTGGCGCCGTGCCCCCGGGTACGTCGTGGATCGCAAGAACGTTTTCGAGCCTTGCGAAGTCGTAGAAGTCTTCTGCGAAATGGGCGTCAATCGCCCGCAATTCTTCGAGTTTTAACTCCTGCAACTCGCATCGCTTATCGAGCCCGAGCCGTACGGCTTTCCCGACCTGTTCGTGCGCAATACGAAACGGTATGCCCTTTCGGACGAGATATGTTGCCGCCGCAAACGCATTCATGTAGCCGCTTTCAGTCGCCTTCCGCATGCGGTCGAAGTTGAATTCAAACGCTTCCATCCATCCCGTGATCAACGGGAGCAATGAAATCATGGTTTCGGTAGCGTGAAAGAGTGGCTCCTGAGTTTCCTGCAGGTCCTTGTTGTAAGCCAGTGGCAAGCCTTTGGTGGCAATCAGCAGTGATGTCGCGTCTCCGATGATCCGCGCTGCCTTGCCGCGAACCAGTTCCAGCAGGTCGCCGTTCATTTTTTGCGGCATAGCACTGCTTCCGGTGGAGAACGCCTCGGGCAGTTGAATGAAGCCGTATTCCTGCGTGGAGAACAAGAGCATCTCTTCTGCCCAACGGCTCAGGTGCAATGCGAGCATAGAAAGCGCATTCACGAATTCCAGCGCAAAGTCGCGATCGCTGGTGGCATCGATGCTGTTGCCGGTCGGGGCAGTGAAGCCAAGTTCTGCCGCCATCAAGCCTCGATCGAGGCCCAAGGTAGATCCGGCGATCGCTCCCGAACCCAGCGGGCAAACATTCACCCGCTTACGGCAATCTTCTAAACGCTCGCCGTCGCGCCATAGCATTTCGACGTAAGCCAACAGCCAGTGCGCGACCAGGACCGGCTCCGCGCGCTGCATGTGCGTGTATGCCGGCATCGGAGCGCTCCCGGCCTGCTCGGCCCGGTCCAGGAATGTAGTGGCGAGCTTGTTTAATGCTGCCCCAATTTCGTCACAAGCCGCACGCGTGTACAGGCGCAGATCTGTAGCGATCTGCTCGTTCCGGCTGCGCCCGCTATGCAACTTGTAACCGATATCGCCGATCAGACTGACTAGTTGCTTTTCAACGAAGTGATGAATGTCCTCCGCCTCCGGATCATTCATCGCATCGACGGATTCGGCAATCCGATCCCCGAGCTGCTCCAGGCCTTCTAACACTCTCGCCAATTCATCAGCCGACAGCACACCCGCTTGTTGTAACGCGCGGGCATGCACTGCGCTCGCCTCGAGTTCGCACTCAAGCAAGCGGCAATCGAACTCGAATGACCGCTGCCAGCTTTCAAACTCGGGATTCAACGGCTGCCGGAAGCGGCCGGACCACATCTTCACCGGGTCACCTCTTCTGGTTTTGGAGAAGCCGACGCTTGGGCTTGCTGTTGCTTCTTTAAGGCGAGAGATCGCGAAGGCAATCCCAGAATACGAATGAATCCCGCCGCGTCTTTCTGGTCGTAACTCTCCCCCATCGTGAACGAAGACAGATCGGTGCGATAGAGCGAGTGCTGCGACTGCCGGCTCACAATAGAAACATTGCCCTTGTAAAGTGAAAGCGCAACTGTACCTGTGACCTCCTGCTGCGTACTTTCGACGAAAGCATCCAGCGCCTCTCGCAGTGGCGTAAACCACAGCCCGTAATAAACGAGTTCGGCATATTTCAGCGCGATGTGCTGCTTAAAATGCATGACATCGCGCTCGCAGCACAGCGCTTCCAGTTCGCGATGCGCGGCAATCAGCAGTGTTCCGCCGGGCGTCTCATAGCAACCGCGGGATTTGATTCCCACAAAACGGTTTTCGACGATATCTGTTCGGCCAATTGCGTTACGGCCGCCAATCTCGTTCAACAGTTCAACCAACGAAACCGGCGCCATGCGGATCCCATTTACGCCGACAGGAACGCCTTTCTGAAATTCGATGTCGACCTTCTCCTCTCGATCCGGTGCCTCCTGTGGCGCCTTAGAAATTTGCCAGGTACTGGCAAAGGGCGCGTTGCCGGCGTCTTCGAGTTCCCCGCCCTCATGGCTGATGTGCCACAAGTTACGGTCGCGACTGTGAATCTTCTCGCGGCTCGCGGACACCGCGATTCCGTGTGCCTCCGCGTAGTCCAAACAGTCTTCGCGCGACTTCAAGTCCCATTCACGCCACGGCGCAATCACGCTGAGTTCCGGCGCCAAGGCCTGATATGTCAGCTCAAACCGCACCTGGTCGTTTCCTTTCCCTGTGCATCCGTGCGCAACCGCCGTCGCGCCTTCGCGTAACGCGACTTCCACCTGATACTTCGCAATCACCGGCCGGGCCAGCGAAGTTCCCAGCAGATATTTGTGCTCGTAAACCGCTCCAGCTTTAAGCGCAGGATATACGTAGTCCGTCAGAAACTCTTCGCGCAAGTCTTCGACTACGACCTTGCTGGCCCCAGTCTTGTAGGCCTTCTCGACAACGGCATCGATGTCATCGCCCTGGCCGACGTCGGCGACCATCGCGATCACGTCGTAAGAATAGTTCTCCTTCAGCCACGGAATAATGATGGAGGTGTCGAGGCCCCCGGAATATGCAAGTACAACTTTCTCAGGCATGAGCGCTCCTTGTGGGCAGGCGGCCTTTGCCGCCGATCAGCATCATCAGAATTGCTTTCTGAACGTGCATGCGGTTCTCGGCCTGATCGAAGACGACCGATTGCACCGAGTCGATGACCGAATCCGTAACTTCTTCGTTGCGGTGCGCTGGCAGGCAGTGCATGAACACTGCATGGGGCGCGGCTTCCGCCATCAATGCGTCATTCACCTGATACGGCGGGAATATCTGATTACGCTCTTCGGTTTCATGTTCGTGGCCCATGCTGGTCCAGGCATCGGTGTAGATCGCATCCACGCCGCGAACAGCTTTGCCAGGATCTGTCATCAGTTCAATCACCGCGCCGGTTCCTTTTGCAATATCGTTTGCGTCGGCAAGAATCTGCGGGTTCGGGCCATAGCCTTTGGGCGTCGCAATGCGAATCCGCGAACCCAGAAGCGCGGCGGTAAGCAGCAGCGAATGCAAGACATTGTTTCCGTCGCCGACATAGGCAAGCGTGATCTTTCTCAGGTTGCCGAACTTCTCATGCAGGGTGAAGTAATCGGCTAGGGCCTGGCAGGGATGCTCGACCTCGCTCAAGGCATTGACCACCGGAACGCAGGCATGCTCCGCCATGCCTTCGACCGTCTCATGCGCAAACGTGCGCAACACAATTCCGCTGACCCAGCGCTCCAGATTATGCGCGATGTCATTCAGCGTCTCGCGCGCGTCAAGCCGCTCGTGTCTTTGATCGATGAAGGAAACCGAGCCTCCGAGTCCGCAGATGCCCGCTTCAAATGTGATTCGAGTGCGCAGCGACGGCTTCTCAAAAAACATCACAATATGTTTCCCGGCGAGCGCCGAGCGAAAGTCTTCAGGCCGGGCCTTCATCAGGCCTGCCAGGTGGAACAACGACTCCAGTTCAATGGGCGACAGATCGCGGATGGAGACCAGGTCCCGCCCCGGGAAGGTGGTGGTAATCGGATGAGGCGCCGATTCCGCCGTTATGGTTTGGCTGCGCAATTGAGTTGCTCCTTTCAGGTCCCAGTTCAACATCGGCAGCTTCAGGCAGCTGCGGTTTTCCTTGGTGTAGCTTTGTGTCCTTCGCGCTTTTTGCTTTTGCTTACCGCGAGCGCGGAGTTGAGCGCATTGATAACTTGATCCACATGCTTCTTCTCCGCGATGTATGGCGGCAGAAAACGCAACACGGTATCGTGGGTACGATTGATCAAGATGCCCTTGGCCAAGAGCTCGCCAACCACAGCTTTCGCCGTGTCGGCGGAATCGAGGTCGATCGCCAGCATCAAGCCCATGCCGCGGACATCTTGAACGGCGGTGTGCTTTGCTTTCAGTTCCTGCAGTTCGCCAACGAAATAATCTCCCAGTTTCGACACATGTCCGCGCAGCTTTTCAAGCTGCTTCAGGAACTCAATCGCAACCGCGCACGCCAGCGGGCCGCCGCCAAACGTCGTTCCGTGCAAGCCCGGATGCATACCGGTGGCTACGCGATCCGTGGTAAGTAGTGCTCCTAAAGGCAGTCCGGCCGCCAGCGGCTTTGCAACCGTCACGATGTCAGGCTTGATGCCGTAATGCTGATAAGCGAAATACTTTCCAGTTCGTCCGAGCCCCGATTGGATTTCGTCAAGTAGCAATAGCGCTCCGGACTTCTCCGTCAAGTCGCGGGCCGACTGCAGAAACTCTCGGCTCAGCGGATTAATCCCGCCCTCACCTTGAATTGTTTCCAGACAGATTGCGCAAACACTGCCATCAAATTGCCGCTTAAGATCGTTCAGATCGTTGAAAGCGACAAAGTTCACACCTGGCACGAGCGGGGCAAACGGGTGCCGATATTTTTCCTGTCCGGTGGTTGCGAGCGCGCCAAAAGTCCGGCCATGAAAAGAATTTTCCAGCGCCAGTAAGCGCCACTTGGCTTTGTGTCCATTGCTGTTGTGTTCGCGCGCATACGCACGCGCCAGCTTAAGCGCACCCTCCCAGGCTTCGGTCCCGCTGTTACAGAAAAATGCCCGATCGAGTCCCGAGATCCTGGTGAGCCGCTTGGCTAATTCAGATTGATACTGGTGATAAAAAAGATTCGAGGTGTGAATCAGCTTTCCTGCTTGCTGCTTCAGAACTTTCTGGATCGCCGGATGCGCATGTCCGAGCGCATTCACACCAATCCCGCTGACAAAATCGAGGTAGCGTTTACCCTTCGAATCCCACAGATAAACGCCGCGACCGCGGACGAACAACACCTTCTGGCGGTCGTAGGTGGGCAGCAGCAATTTCTGCTCAGCTTGAATAACAGCAGCCAGGCTCATGCGCCGATCACCTCCGTGCCGTATTCGAGCTTCTGAAAATAAAACTGTGGAAGAATTTCCGCCTGTGCCGCTGGAAGAATGCGGACCCGTCCAACGCCTTTCTTCAAAGCATTGCTGCAGGCTTCGAGTTTGGGCAGCATGCCTCCGCCGACGGTAGCGTCAGCAATCAAACCCGGCACCTGCTTGGTGGTGAGCCACGGCATCACGATCCCGGCGGCATCTTTCACTCCGGGGACGTCGGTCAGGAAAATTAACGTGTCGGCGTGGCATGCGATGGCGCACGCAGACGCCATCTGATCGGCATTCACGTTGTAATATTCACCGTCGGATCCGAGGGCCAGAGACGAGAGCACAGGGACACCACCTTCACTCCAGATGGCCTCAAACCAGCGCGGCTCGACGGCGCAGATTTCGCCAACGAATCCGAGATCGTAACCCTTGGTCTCTTTCTTGCGCGCGCGGAATGTCATGCCATCGCCGCCACAAAAACCGACCGCGGGCAATCCGGCCTTGACCACAGCAGCCACAACTTTCTTGTTTACCATTCCGGCAAGCACCATAAGCGCAACATCGCGTGTTTCGGCGTCGGTGATACGCAGGCCATTAATAAAGTCGCTCTGTTTGCCAAGCAGCTTCAACGTGCGCGTTAAAGCCGTGCCACCGCCGTGTACGACGGCGACTTTGTGACCGTCTTTTGCCAGATCAACCACTGACCGCGCACACTTGTGCAGTGTCGCTTCATCCTCGAGCGCCACACCGCCGATTTTGATTACGATTTTCACAGCAGCCCCGCTTCTTCGGACAAACCGAACATCAAATTCATGTTCTGCACTGCCTGTCCCGCCGCACCTTTGATCAAGTTGTCCTCGCATGAGACGATCACCAGTCGCTGCCCGTCGGGCGCGAGGCAGAAACCCAGGTCGCAGTAGTTCGTGTGCAGGGAGAATTGAATCTCCGGCAGCTTCGGAGTCTGAAACACGCGCACGAACTTTTTCCCCTTGTAGAAATCCCGATAGACCCTTTCAATTTCCGCGCCCGTCGTTGGCTGCTTCAGATTCACGTAAATCGTGGATAGGATTCCTCTCGGAATCGGTAGCAGGTGGGGCGTGAACGTGATTTCATTCGTGCGCAAATGCAGCTGCTCGGCAATCTCTCCGAGATGGCGATGAGTAAATACGCCGTAAGCAGACAGATTGTCAGCGACCGATACGAAGTGTGTGCGTGACGTGGGCTCTTTGCCGGCGCCGGAGACGCCGGATTTTGAGTCGGCAATAATTCCCTTCTCAATATCTGCCAGCCCGGCCTTGAGCACCGGCGCCAGCCCGAGAATCACAGTGGTGGCATAACAGCCGGGATTTGCGACAACGCTTGCATTAGAAATTTTGTCGGCATTCAATTCCGGCAACCCGTACACCGCGCTTTCGGTAAGCTGCGCCGCGGTCACCGAATCTTCATCTTTGAATCCGTAGATGGCGCGATGCTCCGCCTGTTTCAATCTCCATGCTCCGCTGAGGTCAATCACCCGAATGCGGCTGGCCACGGCTTCGGGAACGAGTGTGCGTGAAACATCATGCGGGGTGGCCAGAAATAGCAACTCGACACCTTGCGTCTTCAGCGCTTCCCAAGCCAGCGGCTCGAGTGGATAGCTTCCGTTGCCGGAGAGCGCGGGAAAGATATCGGCGAGATTGACGTGCCCATTCCCGGAATCAGCCGATCTCCGCAACAGTACCGGTTTCTCCAGCTGCGGATGGCGCAGCAAAAGCCGCGTCAATTCCAGACCGGAATAGCCGGTCGCTCCCAGCACCGCGACTTTGAGTTTTGCCGACATCAGGCAAGCATTTCCTGTATGCGGCCCGCGAGGCGCCCGGCCGCGCGCTTGTCCTGGCAAACGATCAGAATAGTGTCATCTCCAGCGATAGTACCGATCGCCTCCGGCCAATTTTCTTCATCGAGGGCGGCGGCCACCGGCTGTGCGCTGCCGATACTGGTTTTAGTTACAAGAAGATTTTCCGCAGCGCGCACGCTGGTAACGAATTCGCGCACCAGTCGGCCGACAGAAGGCAGATCGGTCTCGCCGTCCGCTTCCCTGCCTGGCAAGGAATATCCGCCTGCGGATTTCACCAGGCCCAACTCGCGGATGTCGCGTGAAAGCGTGGCCTGACCGGCCTCGAGCCCGCGCCGGTGCAGGAGCTTCTGCAACTCCTCCTGGCTTGCGACCGGACCCTCGTCCAGCAGGTCGAGAATCGCTTTTTGTCGTGACAGCTTGCTCATGGATAAATATTCATCACTACGAATAATTATTCATTTATTGTAAAGCAATGGCCGGGGGTGTCAAGTAGAAATCGCGGGAAGAACGATTGTTTTCAGGTGACTAGGACGGGGTCGAACGCCTACTTTCACCATTCACTCCGCAAAGGACCGCCAGAAAAGACACAAGCTCAAATTCTGCAATACTGGGACAATGTCCTACGTCCCCATCCGCATCGTTTCACTCCAACCGAGCGCAAGCGTGATCCTGCGTGACCTCGGTCAACTGGAGCGGATGGCAGGATGCACCAAGTATTGCGTCGAGGTCTGCCCCGAAATTATGGGACGGAACATTGCGATCGTCGCTGACTCGTGGACAGCACAGTCGCAACAGATATCCGAGATCAAACCCGACCTGGTCATCGCATCAGTTCCCTACCAGGAGAAAGCCATTGCCGAGATTATGAAGTCGGGCGCGCGGTTTCTGGGGCTTGCGCCGAAGTCGCTCGCGGACATCTATGGCGACATCGCAGTAATCGCCGGCGTGATGGATGCACGCGATCGGGGACGGCTGGTAATTGCAGGCATGCAAAGCGCAATTGAAGAAGTGCATTCAAAGGCAAGCTCATTGCCCCGCCCAAGAGTCTTTTGCGAAGAATGGGGGAAGCCGCTGATCGCCTCGCAAGGCTGGGTAGCGGAACTGGTGGACGCGGCGGGTGGGGAATTCGTTGGAACACCCGGAGCACAAACGACGGCCGCGGCCGTCGAGGCAGCGGGACCGGACACATTGATAGCTGCATGGTGCGGCGCTGGCGACCGTGTACCGCTCGCAAGGATCATTCGACAACGTGGCTGGAAAAATTTGCCCGCCGTAAGAAATAGACGAGTGTGTTGCATTCGGGATGAATATCTGAACACGCCCGCGCCAACTCTGGTGCAAGGATTGCATGCACTAGCGGCTGCAATTCATCCTGACCATTTTCCACAGGCGCACGGACTACGATGGATGGAAGATTAATTTTGTAATTAGCAACTAGGAAGTCGAATCGCAGTCCGTCGTTCACTGTACATACTTGCGAACCGGCCGAGGCCCAGTGAAAAGAGTTGTAGCTGCTCTGATCTGGAAAGACGGAAAGATACTGATTTGCCAGCGTACCCGGCATCAGCGGATGCCGCTCAAATGGGAATTCCCCGGCGGGAAAATTGAAGAAGGCGAGCAGCCGCGCGATGCGCTGCGCCGCGAACTGGATGAAGAGTTAGGAATCGCAGCTGTCGTTGGCGACGAGGTCGAGCGCATTCATCACCAGTATCCAAGCGGAAACTCTGTAGAGCTGCGCTTCTTTGATGTGCACTCATACTCGGGGCGGTTGGAGAACCGAATTTTCAAACAGATCGTATGGGCCCTGCCTTCCGATTTATCGACATACGACTTCCTTGAAGCCGACCTCGCGCTGGTTGCGAAACTTTCAAAGAATGGTTCGACGAATCCGCAGACTGATTGCCGCTAAGACACCGCAGCAATTCAACTTCTTGAACGAACGACTATAGCGGGCCGCCCGTCGGCATGATTGCCAGCTCTTCAACCGTGCTTTCCGCCGGAAGCTTCAACGCTGAAACCAGGGCTTCGGCGACGGTTTCAGGGCGAATCATCTTGTGACGCGGCGCTTCCGGCCATAGCACGTTCCAGATGGGAGTGTCGGTGGATCCGGGCAGCACTGCGATAACCCGGATTCCCTGCTGTCGAAGCTCTTCCCGTAAGGTATTGGTGAAGCCGAGTGCGCCAAACTTCGACGCATTGTAGGCCGCGAGATTGGGAAACGCGCGTTTGGCCGACATCGAAAGAATGTTTGCGATGGCGCTACCCCGCTTCATCAGCGGAAGCGCCGCCTGCGTCACCAGAAACGTCCCGGTCAGGTTAGTCGCGATGACGTCGCTCCATTCTTTGATCGTGATTTCCCGAGTCGGTTTAAATGCATGCGCGATTCCGGCGCTATTGACCAGGATGTCGAGCCTTTTGAACTTGCGAGTGACCGCAGTAAACATGCGTTTTACGGTGGCAGGATCGCGAACATCGCAGGCGAAGGCTGTAATCTTCGTTTTTTTAGATAGCTCTTTGGCGGCGAGGTTCAGACGGGATTGGTTACGTCCGCAGATAATCAGCTTGCAACCCTCATCCGCGAGAGCCTGGGCGATTGCGAGACCGATGCCCTGCGATCCGCCGGTGATCAGGGCAAGTTTTCCGTGGAGCGACAAGAAATGATTTTAAACCGTCATGATCGACGAAAAAATTAGAATTCGCCCCTATTGCCGCGATAGGGGGCGGACGACCGACGCGTGTTACACTCCGTTTGGCCGCTGCCGAATCAGTGACAGGAATTCCTGCCGCGTTTCCTGCTCTTCGCGGAAACAACCAAGCATTGAGGACGTAACCGCGGCGGAATGCTGTTTTTCAACACCGCGCATCATCATGCAGAGATGGCGGGCTTCGATCACTACGCCCACGCCTTGCGGCTGGATCACTTTCTGTATCGTCTCGGCGATTTGGGTGGTAAGGCGCTCCTGAATCTGCAGGCGCCGCGAAAATATTTCGATCAGCCGTGGAATCTTGCTGAGCCCGATGACTTTGCCGTTTGGAATATACGCCACGTGCACCTTGCCGAAGAACGGCAGCATATGGTGCTCGCACTGACTGAACATTTCGACGTCTTTCACAATCACCATTTCGTCATAGGTGACAGTGAACAGCGCCTTCTTTAGCATGACCTCGGGGTCTTCGCTGTATCCCTTGGTGAGGAACTGAAACGCTTTCTGCACGCGCTCCGGTGTACGCACCAGGCCTTCGCGCTCAGGATCTTCGCCGAGGCGGACTAGGACTTCGCGGACGAGGTCCTCGAAGGTGGCGGAGGTTAAGGTTGCGGATTCAGTGATTGGTTTCATGATTGAGCGAAATCAATTTCCATCGTACTCAAACGAAT
>Ga0157373_10002840_pt1 | contig 13098 bp, 12 predicted proteins | sample C65metaG_FD_113460 | JGI IMG/M metagenome (GOLD analysis project Ga0157373, IMG submission 113460) | Corn rhizosphere microbial communities from Kellogg Biological Station, Michigan, USA - C6-5 metaG | ecosystem: Host-associated > Plants > Roots > Rhizosphere > Soil | place: USA: Michigan... | reverse complement strand
TGTCTGGACGCGCTGGTCCAAGAACGGGCTCTTCGCCCATCGGGACGTTCTGGAAGACGGAGAACTGTCCCTTGCCGTCCATCGACGGACCTTCATTCCAACGTGCCGGTGGAGGAACGGACCCATCCGTCGCGGTCGCGAAGAAATCGTAGTTGTGCGTCTGGTCTTCCTTATCCTGCGGGAAGCTGTTGGGAATAGGAAGCGCACCTTCGTTGCCACCAAGTTCCTCAATGACTGCGAGCCATTGCTGCTGATGCATCGTGTCGCGTGCAATCATGAAATGCAGCATGTCCTTCATGCCATCGTCATGGGCAGCGTTGTAAAGCCGCGTTGCAAGCACGCGGCCCGTGCTTTCGGCAGCCACGTTGCAATACATGTCGGCCGCGAGGTTTCCGCTCGCGTAGATGTGGGACATGTCGAAAGGAACGCCCTCGGAATTGCCTGGGAAGGCCGCCATGCCTGTCGACAGGATATGGCGATGGAGCATTCCCTCAACCACGTGGCGTGGGTTCTCGCCGCCCATCACGGCACCAACAATACCGTCGGCCGCACCAGCTTCCGCAAGGCTTGCCGGGGCCTTGTCGAGGTTGAGCGCAACGGCTGTCGCAAGCATCTCGATGTGGCCGATTTCTTCGGTTGCCGTATGAAGCAGCATGTCACGGTATTTCGTAGTTGGACCGCGAGCGCCCCAGGCCTGGAAGAAGTATTGCATGCAAACTCGGATTTCGCCTTCGACGCCGCCGATGGCCTGCTGGAGCATGCGGGCAAAGATTGGGTCGGGCGAGTTGACCTTAACTGGATATTGTAGACGCTTGTCAAAGCTGAACATGATTTCTCCTTGAAAGGTTGGGACTGAAATCCGATTGGATAACGGATTGTGAACCACAACTTGGCGGAGATGTTCCTGCACTGGCGGTGCAGTCTTCGGCCTTGTACGGTTTCGGACGAACGACAGACCCTCTTATACGGTGATGCCTAGCGCGCCACCAACTTGCAGCCGCTACAGCGATTTTACCTTGGGCCTCTGTCGTGGTTTGAGCGCTAAACGCAATATACTTCACTTCGCCACTATGGCTTGCTTCGTAACGAGCAATTGTAGCGTTTTATCGACAATAGCACTGATTAAACTGGGCTGCTGATACGGGGTAAGGATCGCTAAGCGCGGGTTTCTGTCTGAAAACGTACCAACCAAAACAGCTTCTGGAAATCACGTGAAGCCTGCAGCATAAGCCGTTGATCAAGTTTTGGAACAACGAGCCTCGGCTCTTCCTTTGGAGGAGATATGAACCTGCCTTCTCAGGAGAAAATGCGCAATCTTCTACTTCGCGCTGCTAGTCCCGACGCGTTCGCAACGATTGCACCTTATATGCAAGCAATCGAGCTTCCGCTCAGACTGACACTTGTTGAACAGGACGAGCCCAACCAGACGATCTGTTTTCTCGAGCGAGGGCTAGCCTCAGTTGTTGCCATCACGGCAGAGGATGAAATGGTAGAGGTCGGGCATATCGGATTTGAGGGCGCGACTGGATTGCATACTGCTCTTCATGCTACACAATCACCGTCCAAAACCTTTATGCAGGGCGAAGGACTAGGGTATCTTGTTCCCGTTTCAGTCGTCACTTCCGCTCTCGAAAGCATTCCAGAGTTCAGGGCTTTAATTCTGAGATACATTCACTCATGCAATATCCAGTTGACTTACACGGCCCTCGCTAATGCCCGATACAGCATCTACGAGCGATTGGCACGGTGGCTGCTGATGTGCCAGGACCGCCTGGGTGATGACCTCGGTCTAACGCATCAGTTCCTGTCGATCATGCTCGGTGTACGGCGATCCGGCATTACGGATCAGTTACATCTCTTGGAAGGGATTGGAGCGATCAGATCGACGCGGGGAAATATCCGCATCCTCAATCGTAGCAAATTAGAAGACATTGCTGGCGGTTGCTACGGCGTTGCGGAAAGAGAATATGAGCGGCTAATAGGCCAGCGACTGAGTTTTCATTAATTGTTTCGAGCCTCCTCTCCGATCGAACTAACCATGACAGGTAAGCGAGGGAATGAATGGGTTGCGCGCCTCGAGTTATGAAAACTGCTGTCTGAAACCACCATTGAAGGAGTTTAAGGCCGCTTGGAAAGTGCGTCAGCAAACGGGACGACCGCCAGCAGTTCTCCTGCTTCGTCCCGGATTTCGACACGGCGCCCCGTTACATCATATCCTGCTCTAACAGCGTCGCTCATAATGGCGCGCGCATCTTTCATCGCCTCCAATCGTGCTTCATCGATAGAAGCGAGCTCAGAGCCTTCATTGTCCGTTACGGTTTGCTGACCAACGAGGTCGAAGAAATAGCGGGGCATCAGCACCTCCAGCATGCCCAATCATCCTGCACCACCAAAGTTCCAGCCCCAATCGTAGCCGCCGTATCCCTTCAACGAGCTCCGGAACGCGATGCATCTAACCACCTAACTAGCAGGACTCTCTGCGCTACTTCTAGGAGAGTAGGTCCAGCGTTGCACGTGCCAACGCGTCAGGGTTGATGGGTTGCTCGTGTAGCGACTGGCCCGTAGATATTATCTGACTTAAGAGACGCGAATGGCGCATCCGCGCAATAAGCACTTTCCAGCCTTTTTTTGACAACATGTTCACCGCACACCCCGCCGCAGCATCGTCATTAAGACATTATTGTGTACGATAAGGCTTGATCATCTGCCATCTTCCCAGGCGCAGATGGCTGAGAGATCATACTTGCTCTTGCCTGTGTAGGAGCATGAGATCGTTGGCCCGATATTTTTTCAACGTTCACGACGGCATATCAGTCGCCGATACGGTAGGCTCAGAGCATGCCGATATAGAAAGCGCGCGGAGCGAAGCGGTCGAGACTATTGCCGAGCGCTTACAGCGAACCATGCTGAAAAAGACGGATGTCTCCGCATGGCTGATGAACGTTGTTGATGAAAGTGGCTTCACCGTGATCGTTCTTTCGTTCACGGCTGCCGTCAAGATTATCGATCGGTCCGAAACGCCGACAGCAGAGATCGCCGCTTTTTAAAAAAGTGAAGTTTCGCACAGCATCGGAATGCTGATCAATAAAGAGGTTTGGGCGTCACCCTATTCATGCGCGAGTTTTACGCTCGTTAACATGACGCGGCGCTTATTATCGCCACGTTAGATTGTGTCGGCTGTCTAAAACGATAAACTTTCAGCGTAGCAGCATCTGGAGCAAGAACTTCAACGTGCATCGGCCATTTGATCCGTTAGCCTCTCTTCGGCAACGCTGCAGTATAATGATGCCGCCAATGTCCCATTTCCTCTGGCGACGTAAGCCATCCCGCCTTTGCCGGATCCCGCGCTCATGCCCTCTTCGCTTTCTTGTAATTCCGGCGTGCGACTGCAATAAATTGATGACGTCACAACTCCTCGATACGGATGATCTCGAATTTGTCACGATGTCGAAAACAATATTGCAATCAACTACCTTAGTGAACAAAGACGTGGAGTGCGTCCGGCGCTGGCACATAAGCTAACGATTTCGCGGGCCGGCTCTTGAGGGCAATTGTCAAAATCGTACAGTTCGTTCATTGCCCTGGAGTAGTTTGCCGATCTGCGCCATAGTCTATGGATATCCTTCTATCCACACGATCCTTGAGTGCGGGCTCCTCCCCGTTGGAGACCGACATGACGATGATAGTAAGAACCGACATTCACAACCGGCTTCTTCAAGCGCTCGATCCGGAAGCATTTGATATGCTCCATTCTGGTATGGAGCGAGTTCAGCTGCCGCTGAGGACCGTTCTGGTAGAAAGTGATCAACCGACCGACCACGTGTTTTTTCTCGAAAGCGGACTTGCGTCCGTCGTCGCTAGAACGGTCGATGACGAAGCTATCGAGGTTGGGCATGTTGGCTGGGAAGGTCTGTGCGGGACGCATCGACTACTGAGGCTTGAGACAACGCCGAACCGTACCTTCATGCAGATCGAGGGACATGCGATCAAAGTCCCTGTGCAAGTTTTGTTCCGTTTGATCGAAGAAGACGTCAGATCCCGGGACTTGTTTCTGCATTATATCCACACTTGTGAGTTACAGCTCGCGCACTCAGCATTGGCTAACGGCAGGTACAATATGGTGGAGCGCTTGTCGCGCTGGCTGCTTATGTGCCATGATCGAATTCGCCACGACGATATGGCGCTCACTCACGAATTTTTGTCACTCATGCTAGGCGTACGGCGATCTGGCGTAACAGATAATCTGCATATTCTCGAAGGGATGCGGGCCATCAAGGCCACTCGAGGGCGTATCCTGATCCGCGACCGGGCCAAGCTTGAGGAGATTGCGGGCGGCTGTTACGGGTCGCCTGAGAAAGAATATGACCGCCTGATCGGAAGCAGATGAAGATCGGATCGAAGCAAATACGCCTCGGTCTGCTCGTAAATCACCTGCAAAAAGGGCGTTGGCGCAAACTACCAAGCCAAGTAGGACTCAAAACGGCGCTGATCGCTCAGGACCTTGAACTAATCGAGGCGCGAGGCGACGACCTCAGGCAACGTACTTACCGACTCACCGCGGTCGGTCATGCCTATCTGCGAAAATCTAATCCCACCTAACGAGCAACACTGGCATGCTGGCGATCTGGAGCAACCAACCAGCGGGATCGATACGCTCGGTTGGTACTCGGCGAAGGTGCGCTTTCTGACCAAGCCGGACGTCCGCGCGTCGTAGGTGTATAGTAGTTACATCACAGCTGAAAGGATGGTCATGCTCATGCCCAACATTTTGCTACTGGAAGACGAGGCATTGATTGCGCTGGATGTAGAACGAACGTTTGCGGATGCAGAAATTGGACAAACGACAAGTTTTGCATCCTGCGTAGGAGCGCTCAGTTGGTTAAGGACGAATACGCCGGATGTTGCCGTTATCGATATTTTCCTAAGGGACGGCGAGTGTGATGAAGTTGCGGAAATACTGGTTGCCCGCGGGGTCCCACTTGTCATTCACAGCGCACGCAGGGGAGTGGCTAGCGACACCCACCGCGTGTTTTTGAACGGGACTTGGATCTGTAAACCTTCGGACCCCGACGAGCTGACGCGTGCGGTCAGGAACTGCCTCGCGAAGCCCGTGCAACGCCAGTCTGCGGCGACAAACGGGGAAAATCTGAAGGCTCGCAAAAGGCAAGCCTGGGGTCTTCACGCCTAATTACCTGTATTACAGTGGAACCAAGGACGAGCATAGGATTTGAAGCTCATCGGCGCCGATGTATGAGACGTGGCCCAACAGCGAATGCCGTAAGATGTTGCGCTAAGGTACAGTTCTCTACCTGCCGCAGAGTGCTCCAATGAACTCATGCCCGTAGAAATTGTGCGGCCTTCGTTCCGCCTCCGTTCCGTCATTGTTTTGTCTAGGTTAGCACTTCCTAATTTACTGGAGTGGTGTGCTACAACGACAATTGGTCGCGACCGCATTCGTGATCAGTATCTTCGGTGAATATCGCTTCCAACACCTTCAAGACTTGTGCCACTTCCGACGATGCGCAAGAGTAGTAGATCGTCTGAGCCACACGACGACAATGAACGAGTTTTGCCAGCCGCAACTTTTGTAGGTGCTGTGACAGCGCAGACTGGCTCAAGCCTACTCAGCTGCAAGCAGCCCGACTGATATTTCATTATTGATGATCAGCGACAGAATGATGAGACGTTTTTCGTTCGACATAACATCGAGAAGGCCAGCGGCTTTGGCGAGTGTTTGTTCATCCGGGGTATTCGCAAGCATAATCTCTTTCAGACCACACTGAGCTGTAGTAGCTTAGCACAACGACACAATTAAGGATAATATCGGCAGGAGCTTGAATATACAATTGGCCAAGTTAGGAAGATCGGAAGTGTACGATTTCGCACTCCAGAGCCGAATTGAATAACTACCCTGCACCTCAAGAAGCTTTCCGCAAACTCTGTCAGTGGCTAAGTCAGCTGGCTCATGAGGCGTTCTTCATCGAAATTTTAAGCTTGCTGCTGACGATTATTGTCTCGCCCGAACGGGGTACCAGAAGCCTTTGTAGATGGTCCGCACCTCTGGATCGCTCGAAGTGTTTCGTGGCTGGGTTAACTTGGTCTGAAGAACTCACCGCCCCTCGCCTTGAGCGGATTTAAACCGCGCCGGGTTTGCCGGAGGCTTCAACTTCTGAGAAAGTGGAGCGATCATGAGCAAAACAACTAACAAGTTTTCACCTGGAGTCCGTCAACATGCCATTCGTATGGTGCTGGATCGCGAAGCCGAGCACCCTTCGCGGTGGGCTGCCGTTTCATCTATCGCTGCCGAGATTGGCTGCTCGCCAGCCAGGATCGCGAAGGCGTCTTCGGTCGCTTCCGTCTTCCAAACGCCTTTCGTCGGTGATGAGGAAGGCGTGCTCGAGATCATCGAGCGCGCCAAGGCGGCGGGCTATGCCTACATATGCGCCACCTATTCGCCGATCCGGCAATGGCGGGAACGAATGATGGAAGACCGGTTCTCGCTTCGTTACGAGGTCTCGCCCTCGAACTTCGGCACTGGCAAGTCGGATCCCGCAGCGACGCTGGAATTGCTGCAGCGCGAATTTCGTTTAATGCTCGTTCATCTCGAGTGGCTTCAGCCGCCGGCTGGAAGTCAACCGCGCCGCCTGCCAAGATCGATTCGTGGACGACGGCCACATGAATGCCCGGCTCTTGCCGCCAAGTGGCTACGACGTCGAAGACCTTCATTTCCCGCTACTTCCTAAGGGTGATTTCGGCTCTTCATCGGCTTCACCAACGACGAACGCGCTGAGTTTGACAATGACCCTGCTTAGGCGTTGGCGCTTCTTACTGACTCATGTCGAATGCTCCGAGGATGCCGCCGTGAGAGGCCTCCACTTCTGTTACCATCCCGGAATCGGGAGTTCCGGCTAAACCAAGCCGAGGTCTTTGTAATTGCTGTGCAGTGCCTGGTCTGCGTCGCTAAAGCGCTCCATGGCGAAATTGTGCTGATGCCAGTACGGGTAGATATATGGCGGCCGACTGATCTGATTGAGCCTTTCGTGATCCTTCGCATCGAGCTTGAGATCGACCGCTGCGATATTCTCGCGGAAATGTTGCTCGGTCAGTCCGCCGACAACGAGCGAGCACACGGCAGGCCGGGTCAACGTCCAGGCGAGCGACACCTGTACTGCCGTCACACCTCTTTCTGCGGCGATCTCCTCAAGGATGTCGACAATTGCCCAGAGGCGATCCTTGTCTCGGATGGGAGGTTCCGACCAGCCTTCGGCTTGCCTTGAATCATTCGGCGTCTTGTTGCGGCCGAAGGCCCCTGAAAGCAGGCCGGCGGCCAGCGGGCTCCAGACTGTAACGCCCAGCCCCTGATCGACCGAGATCGGCAGCAACTCGTATTCGGCCTCGCGCGCTTCCAGCGTATAGTGGATCTGCTGCGTGACGAAGCGGGGCAGACGCCGCTGGTCTGCCACGCCAAGCGCCTTCATCAAATGCCATCCGGAATAGTTCGAGCACCCGATATAACGCACCTTGCCGGAACGAATGAGACTATCCAGCGCCGACAGCATCTCATCCAGCGGCGTCACGCCATCCCACTCGTGCATGTGATAAATGTCGATGTGATCGGTTTGCAGTCGTTTCAGGCTGCGTTCGCATTCACGGATAAGGTGGAAACGCGAGGTGCCCTCGTCATTCGGGCCGTCGCCGATCCGCATCCGCGCCTTCGACGAAATCAGCACGCTGTCACGCCTGCCCTTAAGCGCCTCGCCGAGAATTTCCTCGGAACGGCCGAGCGAATACATGTTGGCCGTGTCGAACAGGTTCACGCCGCCATCGATGCAGACGTCGACGAGACGCCGGGCATCGCTGACGTCCTGGCTGGCGACTTTTGAAAACGCCCCTACCCCGCCGAACGAGAAAGTCCCCATCGAGATTGCCGAGACCTTAAGGCCCGACTTTCCTAGAACGCGATATTCCATCCTTGCCTCCTCCTGTCGAAATCTTTTCCTTGCCCTACTGGCGAACCTCCACTCGCGGGCAGGCTACCGTCATTCGGCCAACTGCTTTTTGCCGACACGGTTTCGCTGCTGCATCGGAGCCGGTCGCGGTGCATCCCGAGCATCGCTGGCGCGCAATACAAGATCGGCGCCGACCAGCATTTTCACCGAAGGCTGGCTTTCGGCGGCATTGATGAGATCGTCGAGGATCGTCACCGAGAGATAGCCGATCTTGCGCTTCGACACGTCGATCGTGGTCAGCGACGGATCGCTCGTGGCGCTTTGCGGCAGGTTGTCGAAGCCGATAATCGAGACATCATCGGGAACCCGGATGCCGAACTCCTTGAGTGCCTTGATGAAGCCGTAGGCGATGATGTCGTTGGTGCAGAAATAACAGTCAGCAAGATCGAGCCCGCCTTCCATCAGCGCACGGGTGTCTTCATAGGCCCCCTCGTGGGTGGATTCTATGGACAGCACATCGCTCTCGCGAACCTTCAGGCCAAGCCGCGCCATGTTCTTGAAAAACGCTTCCTGCCTCAGCCGGAAGTTGGTCGTGCCGACATGACTTGCGACAAAGCCGATCCGCTCGAAGCCATGGCTTAGGAACCGCGACAGTACCTTGTAGACCGCATCCTCGTTGTTCATGTCGACGAAATTGGCATCGACGACGTCGTAGAAAGTGTCGATGAACACCGTTGGAAAGCCAACGCTCTGGATGAGCATGATGTCGTCCTCGGACAACTCGGTGCCGAGCGCGATCACTCCGCTGATCGGCGCACCGGCAAGCGATTCCGCCACCGAGCTGATCGACTGTCCCTCGAAGCTGACGACTTCCAGCGTGTAGTTTCGTCGGGTGGCCTCGGCCGACATGCCGTCTATGTAATCGGAAATAAACACGCTGTGGTCGCGGTTAACCGTATGGCCGTGCTTGGAAATTTTGAGGAATCGCAGCGTCTCTCCGCCGCCCTCGTTGCCGCCCTTGAGGTTGCGTGGGACATATTTGAGCCGCGCAACCGTTTCCAGCACCCGTGCACGGGTTACACCGGAGATCTCGCCCTTGCCGTTGAGGACAAGAGAAACGGTGGCCGGCGAGACGCTGGCAGCCCCGGCGATATCGCGTATCGTCAATTTCTTCGCTGGCTTCATGCGCAATCTGGACCTTCAAATCGGTTAAAACACAAAAAAGTGTTTAGTAAACAGCCCAGTCTCCATTTCGAGGGTTAGGCCAAATCCCCAAGGTGCGCAACCGCAAACATACGCAAAAAACCGCTTGCTAAGCCAAAAATGCTTTGATAGCCATTTAGTAAAGTTTGCGCTTGTTTACTAAACATGGGGAGGAGACCATGCACAAAACCGGCGAACAGCTGGTCATGCTTGTCGTGATCAACTGCGCATTGCTGGCTGTTGGCGCAGGGATTTCCGGCGGCAATTTTCTTTCCCTGTTCAATCTTCAGTCTATGGCCAGTCAGGTCCCTGAAATCGGTCTGCTTGCGGTCGGTGTGATGCTTGCCATGTGCGCCGGCAACGGCGGCATCGACCTGTCGGGCATCGCGCTTGCCAATCTCTCGGGCGTGCTCTCGGCCGTCGTGCTTTCGTCCTTTATGTCGAGCGTTGATAACGAGCTGGCCTTCAGCCTTTCCTTCATGGCGATGACGGTTGGAGTAGGCCTCGTCGGCGGTGTGATAAACGGGCTGCTGATCTCGAAACTCAACATCACACCCATACTTTGCACCCTTGGCACGCAGATGGCTTTCATGGGTCTTGCAGTCGTCGTTTCCGGCGGCAGAGCTGTGACCGTCGGTAGCCCGGACCTGCTGTCGCGCATTGGCAACGACATGTTCATGGAAGTGCCGATCAGCTTCCTGATCTTTCTCGCGGTCGCCGGACTGATTGCCGCCGCCCTCAAGTTCACACCCTATGGGCTCTGGCTGATGATGATGGGCTCCAATCCGAAGGCCGCCCTTTATGCGGGTTTCCCCAGGACGGGCATCATCGTCTCGACCTACGCAATCAGCGGCATGTTGTCCGGCCTTGCAGGCATGATCATTGCTGCCCGCAACGTCAACGTGAAGTTTGATTACGGCAGCTCGTATCTGCTGATCGCCATCCTTGTCGTGGTGATGGCCGGGGTGAAGCCGGAAGGCGGATATGGCCGTGTTGTCTGCGTGGTTCTAAGTGCGGTCGCATTGCAATTGATGTCGAGCCTGCTCAATTTCGGCGGCTTGTCCAACTTCGTTCGCGATTTTGCCTGGGGCCTGTTGCTCCTCACCTTTTTGGCGGTTGGCCGTTACGACGTCGTCGGCTTCCTGAGTCCTTTCAACCGTCAAGACAACTCTTCGGTGCCGCGCCCTCAAGCGCCGAAGCCAAATAACTGAGGGTTCTCGTGGAGGAGAAAATGAAGACAGTATCGAAGCGTATCCTGTTCGGCGGCGTTGCAATCGCTGCCCTTCTCACCGGCACTGCCGGGACCCTGATGGCCCAGCAGAAGCCGGTCATCGCAACAGTCGTCAAGATCAGCGGCATTCCGTGGTTCGACCGTATGAACACCGGTGTCGAGGCCTACCAGAAGGCCAATCCGGACGTCGTCGCAACGCAGAGCGGGCCGGCAACAGCCGACGCTGCCCAGCAGTTGCAGATCATCCAGGACCTGATCGCCAAGGGCGTCAATGCACTCGCTGTCGTGCCAATGGATCCGGCCGTCATCGAAGGCACGCTCAAGCGGGCCATGGATCGCGGCATCGTCGTCGTCACCCATGAAGCCGACAACCAAAAGAACACGCAGGCCGACGTCGAGGCATTCGACAACAGCGACTACGGTTCGGCCCTCAACGTGCGCCTTGCCGAATGCATGGGCAACAAGGGCAAATGGACGACGTTCGTCGGTTCTCTCGGCAGCCGCACGCACATCCAGTGGGTTACCGCCGGCGAAGAAAACGCCAAAAAGCACCCTGACATGCAGCTTGTCGATCCGAACAACGAATCCTTCGACGATGCCAACGGCACCTATGAAAAGGCCAAGGAAATCCTGCGCAAGCACCCGGATATCAAGGGCTTCCAGACATCGGCGGGCAACGACGTGCTGGGCGTTGGACGTGCCATCGACGAAGCCGGTCTTTCCGGCAAGATCTGCCTTGTTGGAACCGGTCTTCCGAACCCTTCGGCCGACTTGCTAGAGTCCGGCGCTATCACCGCGATCGGCTTCTGGGATCCGCAGAAGGCCGGCATGGCCATGAACGCAGTCGCTAGGCTTCTGCTCGAAAAGAAGCAGGTCGTTGACGGCATGGATCTCGGCGTACCGGGCTACGAGAAGGTGACCGTCAAGAAGGGTGCCGGCGATGGTCTGCTGGTCATCGGCAACGGCATGGTTCTGGCCGACAAGGCCACCTACAAGGAACACTTATTCTAGATCCTTGCTCTCTGAAAACCGATCGGCGCACCACGCGCCGGTCGGACAGCATTGCCACCTGTCGCGATGCGCAATGATAGAGGACCTTCCATTGTCGGCGAATTTCACTAACCCAAACACGCCCGGCCGCTTTCTGGAACTTCGAAACATCCAGAAATGGTTCGGCGGCGTGCATGCCCTGCGCGGCATCGATCTGAAGCTCGAGCTCGGTCAGGCCTATCATCTGCTCGGCGAGAACGGCTGCGGCAAGAGCACCGTGATCAAGATTATGTCCGGCGCAATTGCTCCGAGTTCCGGCGAAATCATTCTGGAAGGTGAAACGCATGCGGCGATGACGCCGATCCAGTCGCTGAGCGCCGGCATCGAGACGGTCTATCAGGATCTCTCCCTGCTGCCGAACCTGACCGTCGCCGAAAACGTCGCGCTTAATGAACAACTGGTGTCTGGCAAGGGACGGCTCGGGCGGGTCTTCGATCGGAAGCGATTGAAGGCGACCGCGGAAACGGCGCTGGCCGCAGCCGGACTTCCGACCGACTTGGCCTTCATGAACACTGTCGTCTCCGATCTGCCCCTTGCAGCACGGCAACTAGTGGCGATCGCGCGCGCCATTGCCACCCGTGCCAAGCTGGTGATCATGGACGAACCCACGACATCGCTCACCCGCCGCGAAGTCGACAACCTGATCGGCGTCGTCGAAAAGCTCCGCCGGGAAAACGTCGCGGTGCTATTTGTTACCCACAAGCTGGATGAATGCTACCGGATCGGCGGCAATGCCGTTGTGTTTCGGGATGGTCAATGCGTCGCGCAGGGACCGATAGAACAGTATTCAAAAAAACAGATCGCCGAGCTGATGACAGGCCGGACGATCGACTCCGAGCGCTATCGCACCGGTCAGCCTCAAGAGGGCGAACTGCTCTCGGTGGCAGGCCTGAGCGCCGGCGGCTTCGAGCCGATGAGTTTCAGCCTGCGCAAGGGAGAAATTCTCGGCGTGACAGGGCTCGCCGATTCTGGTCGCAACGAACTGGCGATGGCGATTACCGGTGTGGCTCCGGCCCGATCTGGAACGATCACGCTCGCTGGGAAAACAGTTTCGATCCGTCGCCCCGCCGATGCGATCGACAACGGGATTGGCTACGTTCCCGAAGATCGCCTCGCGGAAGGGCTTTTCCTCGACAAGTCGATACTCGAAAACGAGATCGCGCTGATCCTGACCCGTCTCAGCAACAGCTTTGGCATCATCGACAAGAATGCCGGCCGCGCGACTGCCGCCAGGCTTTCGGAGGAAATGCGCCTCAACACGAAAAATCTCGACCTGCCGGTTGGCGCGCTGTCTGGCGGCAACCAGCAGCGTGTCCTGATCGGTCGCTGGCTGAGCATCGAACCAAAACTTCTGGTGCTGCACGGACCGACCGTCGGCGTCGATGTCGGATCAAAGGATACGATCTACCGTGCCATTCAGGCACTTGCGGAAAAGGGCATTGGCCTTGTCATCGTCAGCGACGACCTGCCGGAACTGCTGCAGAACGCGGACAGGATCCTTGTCATGAACGGCGGCCGGGTGGTTGCCGAGTTCAATGCCGAACAGGCAACCGAGGATCAACTCTACCAGGCAATGCTGGCATCCAGGCTGGAGACAACCCGATGAACCCTCCAGGACTGGAAGAGTTGCAGCAGGGAGCCACGAAGCGTCAGGGATCCGGCTTC
>Ga0157373_10002839_pt1 | contig 13101 bp, 10 predicted proteins | sample C65metaG_FD_113460 | JGI IMG/M metagenome (GOLD analysis project Ga0157373, IMG submission 113460) | Corn rhizosphere microbial communities from Kellogg Biological Station, Michigan, USA - C6-5 metaG | ecosystem: Host-associated > Plants > Roots > Rhizosphere > Soil | place: USA: Michigan... | reverse complement strand
CCACCGACCAGGCACCGGCCGCCATCGGCCCGTATTCGCAGGCCGTGCGTGCCGGCAACACCGTCTATTTTTCCGGCCAGATCCCGCTGGACCCGACCACCGGCAGCCTGGTCGACGGCGACATCGGCATGCAGACGCGACGGGTGTTCGACAATCTCGCCGCGGTGGCGCAGGCTGCCGGCGGCTCGCTGGCGCAGATCGTGCGCGTGGGCATCTATGTCACCGACCTCGCCAACTTCGCCGCCGTCAACGCGGTGATGGCCGAATACTTCCAGCAGCCGTATCCGGCGCGCTCGACCATCGAGGTTTCCGCGTTGCCGAAGGCGGCGCAGGTAGAGGTCGATGCGATCATGGTGCTGGACTGATCCACGTCGCGGCTGTCGCCGACAGCCCGCAGCGGCGGCATCCTTACGACTGACGGGGATGCTCGGTTAGGCTTGGGTTTCATGGCCACGCGCAACGCCCGTCCCGTTTCTCCCGTCATTGCCGACCCCGGCATCGCGCCGCTCGCCACGTTGCCCGGCGTGGGCCCGGCGCTGGTCGCGTCGCTGGGCAAGCTCGGCCTGACGCGGGTGCAGGATCTGTGGTTCCACCTGCCGTTGCGCTACGAGGACAAGACGCGCATCACCGCGATCGCGGACTTGCGCGCCGGGGAACGCGCGCAGGTCGAGGGCGTGGTCGAGGCCGTCGAGCGCGGCTTCCGCCATCGCCCGCAACTCAAGGTGGCGATCGGCGACGCCAGCGCGCAGACCCTGCTGCTGCGCTTCTTCCATTTCAATCGCGCGCAGGCCGAACAACTGGTGCCGGGCACGCGGCTGCTCTGCTACGGCGAGGTGCGCCACGCCGCGCAGGGGCTGGAGATGGTGCACCCGAGCTACCAGCGCCTGGGTGGCAGCGAAGCCTCGGTGGTCGACGAGCAGCTCAGTCCGGTGTATCCCACTACCGAGGGCCTGGGCCAGAAGCGCCTGGTCGCGGTGATCGGCAAGGCACTGGCCCTGCTGCCGCCGGCCGGGCAACTGGAGCTGATTCCGCCGGCGCTGTGCCGCACGCACGGCCTGACCTCGCTGCGCGATGCGCTGCTCTACGTGCACCGGCCACCGCCGGACGCGCACCTGGGCCAGTTGCTGCTCGGTCGCCACCCGGCCCAGCAGCGGCTCGCCTTCGAGGAGTTGCTGACCCAGCACCTTAGCCTCAAGCGCCTGCGCGCCGTGGTGCGGCAACGCCGTGCGCCGGTGCTGGGCGCACCGCGGCAGCTGCATCGGCAATTGCTGCGCGCATTGCCGTTCCGCCTCACCGCGGCGCAGCAGCGCGTGAGCGAGGAGGTCGCGCGCGACCTGGCGCAGGCCCAGCCGATGCTGCGCCTGGTGCAGGGCGACGTCGGCAGCGGCAAGACCGTGGTGGCCGCGCTGGCCACGCTGGCCGCGGTGCACGCGGGCTACCAGACCGCCCTGATGGCACCGACCGAATTGCTGGCCGAGCAGCATCTGCGCAACTTCCGGCAGTGGTTGCAGCCGCTGGGCATCGAGGTGGAATGGCTGGCCGGCAAGGTCACCGGCAAGACACGCCGGCAGGCGCTGGCCCGCGTGGCCGACGGCGCGGCGGTGGTGATCGGCACGCACGCCTTGATGCAGGAGGGCGTGGCATTTGCGCGGCTGGGCCTGGTGATCGTCGACGAGCAGCATCGCTTCGGCGTGCAGCAGCGGCTGGCATTGCACGAGAAGGGCCGCCAGGACCGACTGGTGCCGCATCAACTGGTGCTCACCGCCACGCCGATTCCGCGCACGCTGGCGATGAGCGCGTATGCCGATCTCGACGTCTCGTCGATCGACGAATTGCCGCCCGGACGCACGCCGGTGCAGACCATCGCGGTATCCAATGCGCGCCGCGCCGAAGTGATCGAGCGCATCCATGCCGCCTGCGCCGAGGGGCGGCAGGTGTACTGGGTGTGCACCCTGATCGAGGAATCCGAGCAGCTGCGCGCGCAGGCGGCCGAAGTCGCCCACGCCGAGTTGTGCGCGGCGCTGGAGGGCTTTGCCGTGGGTCTGATCCACGGCCGCATGAAGGCAAAGGACAAGCAGGCGGTGATGGACGCGTTCAAGGCCGGCGAGCTGGCCGTGCTGGTGGCCACCACGGTGATCGAGGTCGGCGTCGACGTGCCCAATGCCAGCCTGATGGTGATCGAGAACAGCGAGCGGCTTGGCCTGGCACAGCTGCACCAGTTGCGTGGTCGCGTCGGCCGCGGCGCGGTGGCCTCCAACTGCGTGCTGCTGTATCAACCGCCGCTGGGCCAGCTCGCGCGCGAGCGCCTGCAGGTCATGCGCGAAACCAGCGACGGCTTCCGCATCGCCGAGAAGGATCTGGAACTGCGTGGCCCCGGTGAAGTGCTCGGCACCCGCCAGACCGGCCAGCTCGCCTTCCGCATCGCCGACCTGTCGCGCGACGCGCACCTGCTGCCCGCGGTGCAGGCGGTGGGCGAGCGCATGCTGGCCGAGTTCCCCGACCAGACCAGCCGGTTGATCGAGCGCTGGATCGGCGGCGCCGCGCGGTTCGCAGATGCGTGAGCGGTCATCGGCAGTCGCCCCCCGCCGTTTCATCCCATAAACTGGACGGCTGGACAGGAACCCGATGCACATGACCAAGCCGCAACTCCTGATCGACACCGATCCCGGCGTCGACGACGCCCTCGCCATCCTGATGGCCGCCGCGCATGCCGATATTGCCGGCCTCGGCATTGCCGCCGGCAACGTCGGCCTGGAGCACACCCTGCGCAACGCACGCACGCTGGTCGACCTGCTTGGCCTGGCCACGCCGGTGTTCGCCGGTTGCGCCATGCCGCTGGTGCGTGCGCCGGAGGAAGATGCCGCGTTCGTGCATGGGCGTGACGGTTTCGGCGACGTCGGCTTCGCCGAGCCCGCCGCCGCGGTCGCCGCCGAGTCCGCTGCGCTGGCGCTGCTGCGCCTGACCCTCGAGCGTCCCGGCGAGCTGACCTTGGTGGCACTGGCGCCACTGACCAACCTGGCGCTGGCGTTGCGGCTCGACCCCGGCCTGCCGCAGCGGGTGAAGCGGCTGGTGGTGATGGGCGGCGCGGTGACCGGCCACGGCAATACCGGCAGGGTGCCGGCCGAGTTCAACATCGGTTTCGACCCCGAGGCTGCGCACGTCGTGTTCGAGGCGTTCCCGTCGTTCGACCTGGTGGACTGGGAGGCAACCCTGCGCCACGCCTTCGACGACGCGGAGTTCGACCGCTGGCTCGCTGCCGGTGACCGGCGCGCGGCGTTCTTCGGCAAGATCGCGGCGACCGCGCGGGGCTACAACGCCAAACACGACCGCCACGGGCTGGTGGCGGCCGATGCGCTGGCGATGGCGGTCGCGCTCGACCCGACCATCGTCACCCGCAGCGAACGCCGCGCGGTCGCGGTAGAGCTGGACGGCCGCCTGACCCGCGGCGCCACCGTGGTCGACTGGAAAGGGCGCCTGGGCCGGCCGGCGCAGGCCAACATCGTGCTGGAGGTCGACCACACCCGCTTTGCCGCGATGGTGCAGCGCGCGCTGGGGGTGCCCGGCTGAACCCCCGTGCTTGCGCGTTCCCGGCGTTGCCAGCTACAATGCCGCTCTTTTCACCGCCGCATTCAGAGTCTGTCATGAAAGCCGATACCCATCCGAACTACGCCCCGGTGGTGTTCCAGGATCTGTCGTCCGATTTCTCGTTCCTCACCCGGTCGACCATGTCCAGCAAGGAAACCGTCAAGTGGGAAGACGGCAATGAGTACCCGCTGATCAAGGTGGATATCTCCAGCCATTCGCACCCGTTCTACACGGGCAAGCAGAAGACCCTGGACGTGGGTGGCCGCGTGGACAAGTTCCGCCGCCGCTACGCCGGTTCGGTCAAGGAATAAACCCTTTTACCTCCGCTCCCTCCGGGTTGCGGGCGGTTCGAGACACGGGGCAGGCGCAGGCTTGCCCCGTGTCTTTTTCGTGCCCGGCGTACGACCATTCGCCATCGAATGCGCGACCGCCGTTGTGCGATAATGGGCAGTGGCCCGATGCCTGCAGCAGAGTGGCGCAAGTCTTCGCGGAGCTTGTTCCAGCCGGTTTCCGGCATCGGTTGCGTCGCGTGCTTTCCCCGGCTGCCGACATCCACCCTTTCCCTTGCCGCGCGATGACGTCCCCACCGTCGTCGCCGGCGACGAACCACATGCGAGGAGGTTTCCGTGTCCGACCCCAAGACCGTCAAGCTGGTCGATGAATCGAGCCACAAGAGCAGCGAACTGCCGCTGGTTTCCGGCACGCTCGGTGCCGCGTGCATCGACATCGGCACGCTGTACAAGGACACCGGCCATTTCACCTATGACCCGGGCTTCGGCAGCACTGCCAGCACCAAGAGTGCCATCACCTACATCGACGGCGACAAGGGCGTGCTGCTGTATCGCGGTTACCCGATCGAGCAGCTGGCCGAGAAGTCCAGCTTCCTCGAAGTGGCCTATCTGTTGCTCAACGGCGAGTTGCCCAATGCTGCCGAGTTCGACACGTTCGAACATGACATCACGCATCACACGATGATGCACGAGGCGCAGAAGAACTTCTTCCAGGGCTTCCACCACGACGCGCACCCGATGGCGATGCTCGCCGCGGCAGTGGCGTCGCTGTCGGCGTTCTACCACGACAAGCTGGACGTGGAAGACCCGGCCGACCGCAAGATGGCGGCGATCCGCCTGATCGCCAAGATGCCGACCATCGCGGCAGCCTGCTACCGCTACACGATCGGCTGGCCGGTGCGCTACCCGCGCAACAACCTCGAGTACGTCACCCGCTTCCTGCACATGATGTTCGAGGTGCCGAGCGAGCCGCTGCAGATGAACCCGGTGGCGGCCAAGGCGCTGGACCTGCTGTTCATCCTGCATGCCGACCACGAGCAGAACGCGTCCACCTCCACCGTGCGCCTGGTCGGTTCCACCGGCGCCAACCCGTATGCCTCGATCGCCGCCGGCATCACCGCGCTGTGGGGCCCCGCCCATGGCGGCGCCAACGAGGCGGTGCTCAAGCAGCTGGAGGAGATCGGCACGCCGGACAACGTCGAGTCGGCGATCCTGCGCGCCAAGGACAAGAACGACAGCTTCCGCCTGATGGGCTTCGGCCACCGCGTCTACAAGAACTTCGACCCGCGCGCCAAGATCATTCGCGAGATGTGCCACAAGGTGCTGGACGAGCTGGGCGTCAACGATCCGATGCTGGACGTGGCGATGAAGCTGGAAGAGGCGGCGCTGAAGGACGACTACTTCGTCGAGCGCAAGCTGTATCCGAACGTCGATTTCTACTCCGGCATCATCTACAAGGCGCTGGGCATCCCCACCGAGATGTTCACCGTGATGTTCGCCATCGCGCGCACCGCCGGCTGGATCGCGCACTGGATCGAGCAGCACGAAACGCCCGGATCGCGCATCGGCCGTCCGCGCCAGGTCTACACTGGCGCCGACGTGCGTGATTACGTGCCGGCCGGCAAGCGCTGATTCACCGCTTGGGCTGATCCTCGGTTTCGCGCAGAACGCCCCGGCCCGGCCGGGGCGTTCTGCATCTGGCGCTCGGCGCGGTCAGCGCAACGCGGTGCGCAGGCGCTGTTCGAAGCCCTCGTCGGCATCGTCCTCGGCCAGCAGCATCTCCACCTGGGCCAGCGCGGCGCGGCGCATCGGCCGGTCGTCGGTGCGATCCAGCGGCGCCTGGCGCAGCGCGTTGCGCGGCAGCACGGTGAGGTCGAACGGCACGGCGTCGGCGGCGAACAGCAGCACCGGGTACTCGGGCTGCTCGGTGCGGCTGTAGCGCAGGCGGCGCACCTGCATTTCCAGCGGCACGCCGTGCTCGCGCAGGAAGCGCACCACCGCTTCGGCATCGTCGCTGTACACGTGCAGGCACACCGCCGAATGCATGTCGGCGGTGCCGTCGAGCACGGCGCCGACCAGGCGCGGTTCGAACGGGGCGAGGAAGGTCATCGCCTCGACCGCCGCCTCGCGCCGCTGGCGCAGCAGCTGGGGTTGGCTGTCGCCGAGGAACAGGCGCTGGTGTTCGCGCAGCGCCTGTTCGATCTCGAGGTTGCGCGGCAGCGCCTGGCTGTCGAGTATGCCCAGCCGTTCGGCGGCCTTGAGCTTGGCATGGTGGAAATTGCGGATGCCGTGCTCGCTCATCAGCCGGGCCGCTTCCTGGGCCACGCGCAGGCGATTGCGTTGCAGCCGGTCATGGGCGTGGATGCGGTGGTGTTCGCCTCGGGACATGACGCACTCCTCGACATTGGATGGCGGCGTCCGGGAGCGGCGTCGCCTGCCCCCGGGTCAGAAGATCTCGTAGGCGTGCTGCTTGTCCTGCTCCTTCTGCTGGGCGGCCTGGCTGCGCAGGCGGTCGACGTCTTCCACCTTGAACATCTCGTTCATGCCGTTGGGGTCGTCCGCACCGGTCGGCAGGCCGCTTTCGCGGTTGATCCATACCGTACTGATTCCAGGCGGCATCGGCAACGTGCTGGGCGGCAGCCCCTTCAGCGCCGCGCCCATGTACTGCATCCACACCGGCAGGGCCGCCTTGGCGCCGAATTCGCCGCGGCCGAGCGAGCTGTAGTCGTCGAAACCCACCCAGACCGCGGTGGACAACTCGCCGTCGAAGCCGACGAACCAGGCATCGCGATGGTCATTGGTGGAGCCGGTCTTGCCGGCCAGGTCGGGGCGCTCCAGCGCGCGCGCGGCCGAACCGGTGCCGCGCAGGATCACGTCCTTCATCAGCGAGGTGATCAGATAGTCGTTACGTGGACCGATCACCCGCGGGGCGAGCACCGGCGCATGCCGGGCGCCGTCGTGGATGTCGGCCGGCAACACCGCATCGCCGACGCCGTCGACACTCTCCGACTCGGCGGGCGCGTCGGTGCTGCCGGCGGTCGCCAGGCGATTGGCCGGCGGCCGGGTCATGTCCGGCGGCGGCGGGCCGGGCGGGCGCGTGTCGAGCAGGCGTTCCTGGCAGTTGCGGCAGGCGCGGGCGGGATTGGCCAGGTACACCGGCTTGCCGTCGCGGTCGTCGATCTCGTGAATGAAATACGGCGTGACCAGGTAGCCGCCGTTGGCGAACACGGCGTAGCCGCGCGCCATGCCCATCGGCGAGACCGAGGCGGTGCCCAGCGCCATCGACAGGTTGGCCGGGATCGCGTCCTGCGAGAACCCGAAGCGGGTGGCGTATTCGCGCATGTAGCTCACCCCGATGGCATCCAGCAGTCGCACCGAGACCAGGTTCTTCGATTGCACCAGCGCCTCGCGCAGGCGCATCGGGCCGGCGAACTTGCCGTCGTCGTTGGACGGCGTCCAGATGCCGTTGGGGCGCGAGGGGTCGGGCAGCGCCAGCGGTGCGTCGTTGACGATCGAGGCCGGGGTGAAGCCGCGATCGAAAGCGGCGGAATAGAGGTACGGCTTGAAACTCGAACCCGGCTGGCGCGCGGCCATCACGGCGCGGTTGAACTTGCTGCGGTTGAAGTTGAAGCCGCCCACCAGGGCCTCGATCGCGCCATCTTCCGGATTGAGCGAGACCAGCCCGCCCTGCACGGCGGGTATCTGCGCCAGCTGCCAGTTGCCCTTCTCGTCGCGGGCCAGGCGGATGACGTCGCCGCGCTTGAGCACGGCATCGACCCGCGTGGGCGCGGCGCCGACGCGGCTGTCGCTGATGTGCGGCCGAGCCCATTTCACCGCGTCGAGGTCGAGCCGGGCGCTCTCGTGACTGGACAGGTAAACGCTGGCATGGTCGGCGTCGCTGCTGATGACCAGTCCCGGCTGCATGCCCGAGACGCTGCCGTAACTGGCCAGCGCCTGGTCGAAATCCGCCTCGCCGGCGCCCTCGGCCAGCTCCTTGTGCGCCTCCGGCCCACGCCAGCCATGGCGGTGGTCGTAGGCGACCAGGCCGTCGCGCAGGGCGTCCACCGCCTCCTGCTGGCGCATGCTCTGCACCGTGGTGCGGACCACGTAGCCTTCGGTCAGGGCGTCATTGCCGAGGCGGTCGAGCACCTGCCGGCGCACCATCTCGGCGAGGTAGGGCGCGTCGACCTCGATCGGCTGCTCGTGGGCAAAGGCGCGATTCGGCTCGGCCACCGCCTGTTCGTACACTGCCTGGGTGATGTAGTTGTGCCGCAGCATCTCGCCGAGCACCCAGTTGCGCCGTGCCATCTCGCGCTTGGGGCTGTTGATCGGATTGACCGCCGAGGGCAGCTGGAAAGTGGAGGCGATCGCCGCGCACTCGGCCACGGTGAGCTGGTCCAGCGTCTTGCCGTAGTAGTACTCGGCCGCCGCCGCCACGCCATAGGAACGATGGCCGAGGAACATCTTGTTGAGGTAGAGCTCCAGGATCTGGTCCTTGGTCAGCTCGTGCTCGATGCGCAGCGCGATGAAGATCTCGGTAAGTTTGCGCGAGTACAGCTTTTCCGGGCTCAGGAAGAAGTTGCGCGCCACCTGCTGGGTGATGGTGGAGCCGCCGGGTCCCTTGTCGCCGCCGGTGATGATCACGTGCCAGCCGGCCCGGGCGATGCCGCGCCAGTCCACGCCGGGGTGGTGGTAGAAGTCGGCGTCCTCCGCCGACAGCACCGCGTGCTTGAGCCGGTCGGGCACCTCGGCGATGTCCACCGGGATGCGCCGGGTTTCGCCGAAAGTCGCGATGAGCTTGCCATCGGCGCTCAGCACGCGCAGCGGCACCTGCATGTGATAGTCCTTGAGCACCGCCACCGAGGGCAGCCGGGGAGCTATCAACCAGTACGCCACGCCTGTCGCGAGCACTGCCAGAAGCAAACCGGAAAAGGCCAGGAGCAGTGCCCAGCGCAACAAACGCTTGAAAATTCGCATGGTGTGGATAGCGAGACCTGAGTCAAAGCATGACAGAGTATAGATGTAGCAACATGCTCGTCAGGCAACCGAGGACGGCTCCGCAAAGCAAGAGGCGCGCCAGCCGGGCAAGCTCTGCAAATGTGGTGGACATCACGCCAATTACTTGAGAAAGTTCCTGTAGACCGTTGCCATTGCGTTAATTTTTAGATTTAATGCCACTGCGCATCCCGCCAGAACTCTGGTCAGGGCGTCAGCGGCAAGGGGGACACACCGTGGGGCTCTTTACACCGAAGAAGCCGGCGCTGATCGGCGTCGACATCAGTTCGACCGCCGTCAAGCTGCTGCAGCTGAGTCAGGCGGGCGGGCGCTATCGCGTGGAGCACTACGCGGTGGAACCGCTCCCGCCCAATGCGGTGGTCGAGAAGAACATCGTCGAGGTCGAGGCGGTGGGCGACGCGATCCGCCGCGCCCTGGCCCGCTCGGGTTCCAAGCTCAAGCACGCCGCCGCCGCGGTGGCCGGGTCGGCGGTGATCACGCGGATCATCCCGATGACCAGCGAGCTATCCGACGATGACCTCGAGGGCCAGATCCAGGTCGAGGCCAATCAGTACATCCCGTATCCGATCGACGAGGTCAGCCTCGATTTCGAGGTGATCGGCCCGGTACGCGACAACCCGGACATGAACAACGTGCTGCTCGCGGCCTCGCGCACCGAGAACGTCGACATGCGCGTGGCGGCGTTGGATCTGGGCGGCCTCACTGCCGGCGTCATCGACGTGGAGGCCTTCGCGATGGAGAACGCCTTCGCGATGGTCGCCGACCAGCTCAACGTCGGCCGCGACGCCCTGGTGGCGGTGGTCGACATCGGCGCGACCATGACCACGCTTTCCGTGCTGCGCAACCAGCGCACCATCTATTCGCGCGAACAGGTGTTCGGCGGCAAGCAGCTCACCGACGAGATCATGCGCCGCTTCGGGCTCTCCTACGAGGAGGCTGGCCGCGCCAAGCGCAAGGGCGGCCTGCCGGAGTCCTACGAGACCGAGGCGCTGGAGCCGTTCAAGGAGTCGCTGATCCAGCAGATCAGCCGCCTGCTGCAGTTCTTCTTCGCCGGCAGCGAATACAGCAAGGTCGACCAGGTGGTGCTGGCCGGCGGCTGCGCCTCGATCGAGGGACTGGGCCCGATGCTGGAAGAGCAGCTCGGCGTGCCTTGCGTGGTCGCCAACCCGCTGGCCCGCATGTCGTTGTCGCCGCGGGTGCAGGCCCAGGCGCTGGCGCAGGATGCCCCGGCCCTGATGATCGCGGTCGGCCTCGCCCTGAGGAGCTTCGACTGATGGCACACGTCAACCTACTTCCGTGGCGCGCGGAGCGGCGCAAGCAGCGCGAACGCGAGTTCTACATGCAGCTGGCCGCCGCTTTCGTGGCCGCCGTGCTGCTGGTGCTGCTGTGGATCTTCTGGATGGACCAGCGCATCGACAACCAGAACGACCGCAACGCCTACCTGCAGACCGAAATCAAGCAGCTGGACGTGCGCATCGCCAAGATCAAGGACCTGGAAAAAGTGCGCGAGCACCTGCTGGCGCGCAAGCAGATCATCGAGCAGTTGCAGGCCGATCGCTCGCAGATGGTGCACCTGTTCGACGAACTGGTGAAAACCATCCCGACCAGTGCGCGGCTGACCGCGCTCAAGCAGAGCGGCCAGTCGATGTCGCTCGACGGCGTGGCGCAGTCCAACGCCAGCGTCGCCGAGTACATGCGCAACATCGAGTCCTCGCCGTGGATGGGCCATGCGGACCTGCGCAAGACCGAAAACACCCATGATGCGACCCGCATGCCCTACCAGTTCGGCCTCAACGTGACGCTGAGCCGGCCCAAGACCGACGAGGTCGACCCGACCAAGGCGCAGGTGGAACCGACTACCTCCACAGCCACGCCGGCCGTACCTGCAGCGCTCAACGCGCCGCCGGCCAGCGCGACCTCCGCCACGGCCAGGTCAACGCCGGAAGTCACGCCCACCCCTGCCGCCGCTGCCAAGGGAGGTGCCGGATCATGAGTTTCTTCAGCGATCTGCAAAACCTCGACAAGAACAACGTCGGCGGCTGGCCGCAGTCGGTCAAGATCTTCTTCACCGTGCTGGTCCTCGCGGTGGTGCTGCTGGTGGGCTGGTACTTCATCGTCAGCGACCAGCAGGACAGTCTCGACACGCTGGCCACCAAGGAGAACAGCCTCAAGCAGGAGTTCTCCACCAAGCAGGCCAAGTCGGTCAATCTCGAGGCGCTGGAGCAGCAGCTCAACGAGATGCAGGACATGCTGCGCCAGTTGCTGCGCCAGCTGCCCAGCAAGACCGAGATGCCCGAGTTGCTGATCGACATCTCGCAGACCGCGCAGGCCGCGGGGCTGGAGAGTGACCTGTTCGTGCCTGGCGCGGAAACGCCCAAGGACTTCTACGCGGAGAGACCGATCGCCTTGAAGTTCACCGGCACCTACCATCAGTTCGGCACCTTCATCAGCGGCGTGGCTTCGCTGCCGCGAGTGGTCATCCTCACCATGCACGACGTCTCGCTGACGCCGAAGGCGCCGACCAAGGCGGGCACCGCTGGCACCGGACAACTGGTGCTGGAGGGCACGGTCAAGACCTACCGTTATCTCGATGACGACGAAAGCGCTGCCGCGGCAACCAAGGCGGGGGCGAAGAAATGATGAACAAGTCGATTGCCCGCAAGTCCGCCGGCGTGACGCGGCTGCTGCTGATCCTGCTGGCTGTGCTGGTTCTGGCCGGTTGCACCCGCGGCATGTCCGACCTGCGCACCTGGGTCGCGCAGGAGAAGGCCAAGAAGGGTGCGCCGATTCCGCCGCTGCCCGTGATCAAGACCTTCGAGACGTTCAAGTACGAAGACCAGGACAAGCGTGATCCGTTCAGCCCCAGCACGGCCGAACTGCAGAACGACAACGCGACCAGCGGACCGCGGCCGGACGCCAACCGGGCCAAGGAGCCGCTGGAGATGTTCGCCCTCGACAGCCTCAAGATGGTCGGTACGGTCGGTGTCGGTCCGAAGATGGAGGTCCTGATCAAGGACCCGGGTGGTGTCATCCATCGCGTCCATGTGGGGGAATACATGGGACAGAACTACGGACACATCACCGCCATCAGCGAAGACCATGTCGATCTGGTCGAGTTGGTATCCAACGGCAATGGTGGCTGGATGGAACGTCCCGCCAGCGTCGCACTCGGCGAGCAATAGGTACACAGGGGCAGATGCAATGACCAACCAATTCCAATCCGTGCGGGGCCGAGTCATGCGCCATGCGAGCCGTTACTTCCTGATGGGCCTGCTGATCGTCGGTGCCACCTGGGCCAGTGCCGCCATCGCGGCCACCACCACGCTGAAGAACATCAGCTACGACGCCTTGCCAGGCGGCAGCGTCCAGCTGCACCTGAACTTCGGCGACGGCCCGGTGCCGGAGCCGAAGATCTTCACCACGGACAATCCGCCGCGCATCGCGGTCGACCTGCCCGATACGACCAATGCCGCCGGGCGGCACATGGACATCGGCAAGGGTTCGACCTCCGGCGTCTCGGCAGTGTCTGCCGGTGGGCGCACCCGAGTGGTGGTCGAGCTGATGCGCGCGTCGAGCTACCGCGCCAGCGTCGATGGCAACAGCCTGGTGCTGACGATCAACAACGGCACCGCCGACCAGGCGGTCACCACCGCCTCCACGATCGACCCGACCAAGCGGCTGCCGTCGTCCTCCGATGGCCCGGCGATCTCCAACATCGACTTCCGTCGCGGCCCGAACGGCGAGGGCCGCGTGCTGGTCAGCTTCAGCGGCAGCGGCGCGCAGCCGGAAATGACCCGTCAGGGCGACAAGGTGGTGGTCACCATCGATCACGCCAACCTGCCGGCCAACCTCGCGCAGCGCCTGGATACGCTGGACTTCGCCACCCCGGTGCAGTCGATCACCAGCCGCGTCGGCAACGGCGGCGGCGCGCGCATCGAGATCGACACCAAGGGGACGGTCGAGACCTCGGCCTACCAGACCCCCGACCAGTACGTGGTCGAGGTGGCACCGAAGAAGGCCGCCGCCAAGGATGAGCGCCTGGCCAAGCTGGACGCGCAGCCCAATTACAACGGCAAGCGCGTCACCTTCAACTTCCAGGACATCCCGGTGCGCTCGGCGTTGCAGCTGATCGCCGATATCTCCGGGCTCAACCTGGTCGCCTCCGACAGCGTCGGCGGCAGCGTCACCCTGCGCCTGGTCAACGTGCCGT
>Ga0157373_10002838_pt1 | contig 13108 bp, 13 predicted proteins | sample C65metaG_FD_113460 | JGI IMG/M metagenome (GOLD analysis project Ga0157373, IMG submission 113460) | Corn rhizosphere microbial communities from Kellogg Biological Station, Michigan, USA - C6-5 metaG | ecosystem: Host-associated > Plants > Roots > Rhizosphere > Soil | place: USA: Michigan... | reverse complement strand
TACGCGGCCTTCGCGCTCGGCGCCTCGGCCGAGCCGATCCACACCGACGAGGCGGGGCTGGTCACCGGCCTCGTCCAGCTGCCCGCCGCGGACCGGCCGATCCCGGCCTACCTCGCCCGGCCGGACGTGAAGGGCCGCGTTCCCGTGGTGCTGGTGATCTCGGAGGTGTTCGGCATCCACGAGTACATCCGCGATGTCTGCCGCCGCCTCGCCAAGGCCGGCTACGTGGCGCTCGCGCCCGACTTCTTCGTCCGCCACGGCGATCCAGCCCCGCTCACCGACTTCGCCGAGATTCGTAAGATCGTCGACGCCGCCACCGAGGCGGAGGTGATGGGCGACATCGGCGCGGCGATCTCGTGGCTGCACGACCAGCCCTTCGCCGACCGCAAGCACATGGCCGTCACCGGATTTTGCTGGGGCGGGGCGGTGGTCTGGCTGGCCTGCGAGACTTTTAAGGACTTCCGCTGCGGCGTCTCCTGGTACGGAAAGCTCAGCCGCCCCAAACCCGGCGAGTTCATGAGCCAGCCCGAACGCCACTGGCCGCTGGAGCTCGCTGGCTCGTTGAAGGCGCCGGTGCTCGGGCTCTACGGCGGACAGGACCAGGGCATCCCGATGTCCGACATCGGCGCGATGACGGACGCCCTGAAAAGCGCCCGCGTGAAAGGCAGCGATCTGATCGTCTACGGCCGCTCGCAGCACGGCTTCCACGCTGACTACCGACCCAGCTACGACGAGGTAGCCGCCAAAGACGGGTGGAAGCGGATGCTCGAGTTCTTCGCGAAGAACGGGGTCAAGCCGAAGGGCTAGCCCCGCAGTTTCCGCGTCAGCGTCTCAAGGTCGCGGGCCAGCTGCTGGTCCTCGGCCCGCAGCGCCTCGATGCGCCGCACCGCGTGAAGCACCGTGGTGTGATCCCGTCCCCCGAACCGGCGGCCGATGTCGGGCAGCGAGCGGGTGGTCAGTTGCTTGGCCAGCCACATGGCCGCCTGCCGGGGCCGGGCGACCGAGCGGTTGCGGCGCTCGGAGATCAGGTCGGCCTGCTTGAGCCCGAAGTGCTCGGAGGTGGCCTTCTGGATGTCGTCGATGGTGATGCGCTTTTCGGCGCCCCGCAGGTGCGGGCGCAGGATCGCCTGCGCCTCATCGAGGGTGAGCCGCCCCATGCCCTCCCCGATGCGAGCGACCAGGGTGTTCAACGCGCCCTCGAGCTCGCGCACACTGTCGGTGAAGCGATCGGCCAGGAAGGTCAGCACTTCGCCGCGCGCCTTGCCCGCAAACCCTTGCTGACGACCCAACCCATCGAGCTTGCGCTCGAGGATGCCCATCCGCAGCGCCTTGTCGGCGGGTTCGATGCCGCAGACCAGGCCCGCCGAGAGGTGCGAGCGCAGCCGCGCGTCGATCTCGGTGAGCGCCGAGGGCGGCCGGTCGGCGGAGAACACGACCCGACGGCCGTCTTCCATCAGCGCGGTAAGCGTGTGGAACAGCTCTTCCTGCGTCGACTGTTTGCCCCCGACGAAGTGGACATCGTCGATCAGCAGCAGGTCGGCGGCGCGCAGCTCTTCCTTGAAGGCCGCCGTCTGGCGATCCATCACCGCCTTGACGAAGGTCGACAGGAACCGCTCGGCGGTCAGATAGACCACCCGCTTGTTCGGCTGGGTGCGCATGGCTTCCCAGGCGAGCGCGTTGAGCAGGTGGGTTTTGCCGAAACCGTACGGTCCATGGAAGACCACCGGATTGAAGTGTCCATCCGACCAGGAGGCCACCCGCCGCGCCACGGCATGGGCGAACTCGTTGGCCGGGCCCGGCACGAAGGTGTCGAAGGTGAAGCGCTCCTGCAGGCCCGCGGTGCGCGAGGGCGCATTGATCACGGGCGCCACGGCCGGCACGTCGGTGGAGACCGGCTGGGCGATCTCGATGACATCCGCGATCGGCTCGTCCTCGACCTCGAACTCGGTGCGCGATTTCAGGTCGAGACGCCGGCCCTGCGGGTCGTTCTGCGCCCACAGCTCGCCGATGCGACGCCAGGCGTTGCGGCGGATCCAGTCGCGGGCGATCCCCGTCGGCGTCACCAGCACCAGCGACCCGCCCGGTCCCTCGCGCAACGACGCCTGCGAAAGCCACGATCCAAACGTGTCGTCGCCCAGCTCACGCCGCAGCGCCTGACACGCCTTGCCCCAAAGCGCCCCAACCGGCGATTGTACCGCCATGGTCGCATAGCCCCTGTTCGTCATCTGCCCCACCCGATCGGCTCGTAACCCCAACATCCCACACTGCCCTCGTCGCGGCCCCCCGCGCCGGGGTTTCTCAGCAGACATGAAGGCTCACGCCGAGGCCGCTGCCGCGCCCCCGACCTTCTTGTTTCCAGGCGATGGAAAGTCCGTCTGAGAGCCTCAGAGTAGCCAGCGGCCATGGCCCCGCAAGCATGAAATTTAGCTTCGCCGTGTCATATTTCTGTTGACTCCGCGAAGGTCCAAATCCCGCAAGGGAAACGCCAATGGCCGAGCTTGTTCAGTGAGCGAATTCGTCGCAGCTGGTGTGCAATGCACAATGAAAAACGGGCCGGGCGGCTAACCCGCTCGACCCGTTACTATGATGATTTCATTGAATAATCCGCGAAAGGTGGTCGCGGGGCGCCGAAAGTCTAGGCGGTCGCCAGTTTCTTGAGCTGGGCGGCCAGGCGCGAGACTTTGCGGGATGCGGTGTTCTTGTGCAGGACGCCCTTGGTGACCGCCCGCATCAGTTCCGACTGGGCCTGGACGAACGTGTCCTTCGCCACGCCGGCGTCGGCTGCGGCGATGGCTTCTTCGAACTTGCGGACGTAGGTGCGGACGCGCGAGCGGCGCGCCTTGTTGACTTCGGTGCGGCGCGCGATCTTGCGGATGGCCTTCTTGGCGCCGGGGTTGTTGGCCATGGGTGTCGAACCTCGAATACGGACGAAGAGGGGCGCTCGCCCCTGAAAAGGAAGGGCGGGCCTATACGTGAGGACCCGCCCCCGGTCAATGCGACCCGCCCGTCAGCGGCCCTTGAAATCGGGCTTCCGCTTCTCGACGAAGGCCGCCATCCCTTCCTTCTGGTCCTCGAAGGCGAAGAGGGAGTGGAACAGCCGCCGCTCCAGCGCCACGCCGGTGGTCAGCGTCGTCTCGTAGGCCGCCTCGACCAGCTCCTTGTTCATCATCACCGCCAGCGGGGACAGCGCGGCGATCTTGGCGGCGGCCGCCAGGGCCTCGTCCACCAGCCTGTCGGCGGCCACCACGCGGCTGACGAGCCCCGAACGCTCGGCCTCGGCGGCGTCCATCATCCGGGCGGTCAGGATCATGTCCATGGCCTTGGCCTTGCCGACGAAGCGGGTCAGCCGCTGGGTGCCGCCGATGCCGGGCGCGACGCCGAGGTTGATCTCCGGCTGGCCGAACTTCGCCGTCTCGGCGGCGATGATGAAGTCGCACATCATGGCGAGCTCGCAGCCGCCGCCGAGCGCATAGCCCGCGACCGCCGCGATGATCGGCTTCCGGAACGTCTCGATCCGCCGGGCCGCGCTGGTGAAGAAGTCCAGCGTGAACATCTGGGCATAGGTCTTGTCGCTCATCTCCTTGATGTCGGCGCCGGCCGCGAAGGCCTTCTCCGAGCCGGTCAGCACCAGGCAGCGCACGTCCTCGTCCGCCTCGGCGGCGTCCAGCGCGACGGATAGCTCCGACAGCAGCGTCGAGTTCAGCGCGTTCAGCGCCTCGGGCCGGTTCAGGCGGATGAGCGTCACGCCCGGCGAGGGGGTCTCCACGATCAGGGTCTCAAAGGCCATCGACTCGTCTCCTTAAGGTCCCTCGACGGCGATGCCGCGCCGCCTCAGCATCGCCGGCACGCCGTCCTTTCCGATCAGATGGGCCGCGCCCACCACCACCACCGTCTCGCCCGAGCCCCGCAGCCGCGCGGCGATGGCGTCGGCCCAGCGCGCGTTCCGCTCGGTCACCAGCCGCTGATACAGCACCGGCGAGGCGCGGCGCATCGGTTTAAGCCCCTGTCGCTCCAGCGCCTTTACGTCGCCCGCCATCCAGGCCTTCACCAGCTTGGCATACTCGTCCGGGTCCTGCTCCATCTCGCGCAGGGTGTCCTCCAGCGAGGCGACCTGCTCCTTCTCCGGCGCGTCGGCGAAGAAGGCGATCTGCTGCTCGGCCGTCTCGAAGGCGCGGCGCTGGGCGGTGGCGGGCGCGGCCTGGTTCAGGGTGCGCTCGACCCCGTCCGAGCCGTTGGCGCCGCCCCTGGCGAGTTGGGCCACGCCCAGCGTCACCTCGGCCAGCCACGGACGCATTCGATCCAGCGCGTCCATCGAAAGGTTCATCGACCTGGCGATCCGCGCCAGCCGCCGCCTGCCCTTGGGGGAGAGCCTGTCGCTGAGCCGCTCGCCCGCGGGCAGCACGCCCCGCGCGGCCGCGATCTGCGAGGCGGCCTGCGAGTCCGCCGCATCCAGCGGCAACTCGAACCACAGGTCATCGGCGCTCTGGATCGCCGTATCCAGCGCCTGCGGCCGCCAGTTCAGGCCGGGGGGAAGCATGTGCACCGAGCCGAACAGGACGATGGTCGAGTCCTGATCTCTCACCACCCAGACCGGCGGCTGCGCGGCGGCCGGCAGGGTTGTCGCCAGCGCGGCGATCAGGGCAAGGGCGAGGCGCTTGAGCACGGCGCGACCCTAGCGCTGGCAGACGGGGCAATGGAAGGTCGAGCGGCCCGCCTGAACCGTCCGCCGCACCACGCCCGTGCAGCCGGGCGTCGGGCACGCCTCGCCCTCGCGGTCATAGACGCGGAAGCGATGCTGGAAGTAGCCGAGCGCCCCGTCGGCGCTGGCGTAGTCGCTGATCGACGAGCCTCCCGCCTCGATGGCCTCGGCCAGCACATCGCGGATGGCCACGATCAGCGGGCCGATCTTCTTCTTGGGGACTTTGCCAGCCGGTTTGATCGGCGAGATTCCCGCCCGGTGCAGGGCCTCGCAGACGTAGATGTTGCCGAGCCCCGCCACGATCCGCTGGTCGAGCAGCAACGTCTTGGGCCCCTGCTTGCGACCGGCGAAGGCGCCCGCGAGGTATGACTCGGTAAGACCTGGTCCCAGCGGTTCCGGACCCATCCCCTTGAACCATGGATGCTCGAAAAGCTGGTCGGTCGGGATCAGGTCCATGAAGCCGAACCGGCGAGGGTCGTAATAGGTGACCCGCGCGCCGGCCTCCGTCTCGAAGACGACGTGTGCGTGCTTCGGATCGGGCGGGTTGGCGTACAGAAAATCGCCCGGACGCACGGCCTTCTTCGCCGTCTCCACCTCGAAGCGGCCGGTCATACCCAGATGCATCACCAGCGTGTCGCCCCGGTCGAGCGGGACCAGCAGATACTTCGCCCGCCGCTCCAGCCGCTCGATCCGCGCGCCGGTCAGCCGCTGGACGAAGCCCTCGGGCAGCGGAAAGCGCAGGTCCGGCCTGCGCGCCTCGACGCGTGTCAACCGCGCGCCCTCCAGCGCGGGGGTCAGGCCACGGCGGACCGTCTCGACTTCGGGAAGTTCGGGCATGGCCGCCTTCATCTCACGGCGCGGCCCCCAGCGGAACCGTCAGCGCTGGCGCGCTCTACACTGGGCAGTTAAGACGCGAGCGCAATGACGAAGCCCACCGCCACTTTCGGCTACCAGGATGTCGACCCGGCCGAGAAGCCTTCGCTGGTGCGGGGCGTCTTCGACCGGGTGGCCGGCCGTTACGACCTGATGAACGACCTGATGAGCGCGGGCGTGCACCGGCTCTGGAAGGACGCCATGGCCTCGCGGCTGAACCTCCAGCCCGGCGAGACGGTGATCGACTGCGCCGGCGGCACCGGCGACATGGCGCGGCTCTATGCGAAACGGGCGAGGCGCGCACAGGAGCGGCGCGGCGGGCAGGACGCCAAGGTGGTCGTCGTGGACTACAACGGCGAGATGATCGCGGCGGGGCGTGCCAAGGGCTCGGAACCGGAGATCGTCTGGGCCGTGGGCGACGGTCAGCGCCTGCCTCTGCCGGATCGGTGCGCCGACGCCTATTCCATCGCGTTCGGCATCCGGAACTTCACCGACATTCCCGCCGCGTTGTGCGAAGCGCGCCGCGTGCTGAAACCCGGCGGCCGGTTCCTGTGCCTTGAGTTCTCGCGCCCGATCACCGAGGCGCTGCAGAAGGCGTACGACGCCTATTCCTTCAACGTGATCCCGCGCATCGGTGAGCTGGTGGTGAAGGATCGCGCCTCCTACCAGTACCTCGTCGAAAGCATCCGCCGTTTTCCCGACCAGCGCACCTTCGCGCGGATGATCGAGCAGGCGGGCTTTTCGCGGGTGGGCTTCACCAACTACGCCGGCGGCGTCGCGGCCCTGCACCAGGGCTGGGCGATCTAGACGATGGCCGGCGCAGCATCCTTCGGCCGGCTGGTCGCCGCGGGCTGGACGCTGGTCCGGGCTGACGCCCTGTTGCCGCGCGAATTCGACGACCTGTTGCCGCCGGGCCTTCAGATGACCGGCCGGGTGCTGCGGGTGTTTTCAGGCCGGCAGGCGACAGAAGGACGCCCGGGCGAGCGGCTGGCGGTCGCACTGGAAAGTCTCGGGCCCGTCGCCATCAAGCTTGGCCAGTTCTTGTCCACCCGCGCCGACATCTTCGGCTCGACCTTCGCCGAGGACCTCTCGCGTCTGAAGGACCGCCTGCCGCCGTTCGACACGGCGCAGGCTCGGACCTGTGTGGAAGAAGGCCTCGCCCGGCCGATGGACGCGCTGTTCGACGACTTCGGCGAACCGGTGGCGGGGGCCTCGCTGGCGCAGGCCCATGAGGCGCACCTGAAGGATGGCCGCCGCGTGGCCGTGAAGGTGCTGCGGCCGGGCATCGAGAAGCGGGTGGCGCGCGACATCGACACCCTGCGGCTGGCGGCCGGGTTGGTCTCGGGCCTTGGCCCGACCGCCCGGCGGCTGGAGCCCCGCGCCTTCGCGGCGACCGTGATCAAGGCGCTGGAGCTGGAGCTTGACCTGCGCTTTGAGGGCGCGGGCGCCGCCGAGCTCGGCGAGGTCATGGAGCGCGACGGCTACATGCGCGCGCCGAAGGTGATCTGGGACGGCGTCAGCAAGCGCGTCCTGACCACCGAGTGGGCGCTGGGCATGCCGCTCTCCGACCCTGCGGCGTTGGAGCAGCCGGGGATCGACCGCCCGACCGTCGCCACCAACCTCGTGCGCGCCTTCCTGGCCCAGGCGCTCGACCATGGCGTCTTCCACGGCGACCTGCACGAAGGAAACCTGTTCCTCAGTCCGCCCGCCATCCTGACGGCGGTGGACTACGGCATCGTCGGCCGCCTCGGCGCGCCGGAGCGGCGATACCTCGCCCAGATCCTCTACGGCCTGCTGACGCGGGACTATCGGCGCGTGGCCGACATCCACTTCGAGGCGGGCTACGTCCCCGCCACCGAGGACCGCGACGCCTTCGCCCAGGCGCTACGGGCGGTGGGCGAGCCGGTGTTCGGGCGCACGGTGCGTGATGTCTCGATGGGCCGGGTGCTCGCCCAGCTGTTCGAGATCACCGGCATGTTCAACATGCGCCTGCGTCCCGAGTTGGTCCTGCTCCAGAAGACCATGGTCACCGTCGAGGGCGTGGCGCGCCGCGTCGATCCCGACTGCGACCTCTGGGCCGCGGCCGATCCGGTCGTCCGCCGCTGGGTAGCCCGCGAAGTCTCCCCCGCGGCCATCGCCCGCGACCTCGCCGAGGATGTCCGCAAGGCCCTGCAAGGCCTCGCCCGCCTGGCCGAAGGCCCGGCGCCCCCGGTCGTTGTCGAGCAGCCCGAACCCCGCGAGTCCGCCTTCAGCTGGTTCGCGGCGGGCGCGCTCGTCGCCGGCGCGGCCTTCCTGCTGGCGCGGCTGCTGAGCTAGCCCTGATCGCTCTTCGAGCCGCGATCGGCCTGTTTGGCCGCCTCCGCCTTCTGCTTTTGCCAATAGGCCGCGCCGTTGTCGGGCTTGAACATGGTGCGCGGCTCGCCGTCCTTGGTGGCGACCGCGAAGACGTTGGAAGCAGGGTCGTAGATCAGCCTGTCCCCGTTGGCCCGCGTCAGGGTCTGGGCGCCCTTGGGCGGGCTTGCGATGAAAGCGTAGGCCTTGCGCGAGAAGTCCTCGGGCGAGGTCGCGCCGAACGCCTCTCCGTCCCGTTCGAAGTGGTATTGGACGTTGTCCTGCGCCGAATGCTTCGAGTTCGAGGCCCAGATCGGCTTGCCGTCCACCAGCGGCGCCGGGGCGTCGGCCTCCGCTTTCACGTCCACGGGCGCGGTGATCACGGTCGCGCCTTTCGAGTGGTCCCGCGCGGCCACGGCCGAGGCGCCGCTGTCGCAGCCGATCAGCGCCAGCGCGCTCGCCACCGCGATCCATCGGAGATAATCCGGTTTCATTGAAGCTCCCCCTTGCTCTCAGGTTGTCGAGAACGAATAAAGAACAAACGTCGCCGTTTGTCCAGAGCCCCCCTTTCCCCTAGAAACTCGGCCCGTGGAAAAGCGTGTTCTCCTGATCGTCGGCGGCGGGATAGCGGCCTACAAGGCGCTCGAGCTGACGCGGCTCCTGCGCAAGGCGGGCGTCGGCGTGCGGCCGATCCTCACCGACGCGGGCGCGCAGTTCGTCACCCCGCTGTCGCTCAGCGCCCTGTCGGAAGACAAGGTCTATTCCGACCTCTTCTCCCTAACCGACGAAGCCGAGATGGGCCACATCGAGCTGTCGCGCTCGGCCGACCTGGCGGTCGTCGCGCCCGCCACGGCCGACCTGATGGCCAAGGCCGCGAACGGGCTCGCCAATGACTTGGCCTCCACCACCCTGCTCGCCACGGACAAGCCGGTGCTGATGGCGCCGGCCATGAACGTGCGGATGTGGCTGCATCCGGCGACGGTGCGGAATTTCGAGCGCCTGAAAGCCGATGGCGTCCACTTCGTCGGACCGGACGAGGGCGCCATGGCCTGCGGCGAGTTCGGGCCGGGCCGCATGGCCGAACCTCAGACGATCTTCGACGCCATCATGGGGCTGCTGGAGGGCTCCTCCCGCCCTTTAGCCGGTAAGCATGTGGTGGTGACCGCCGGCCCCACCGCCGAACCGCTGGATCCGGTGCGGCTGATCACCAATCGCTCGAGCGGCAAGCAAGGTTACGCTATAGCATCCGCGCTCGCGAACCTTGGCGCCAAGGTGACGCTGGTCTCCGGCCCGACCGCTCTGGCCACGCCCGCCGGCGTCAACCGTGTCGATGTCGAGACCGCGCTCCAGATGCTGGAAGCCAGTCAGGCCGCGCTTCCGGCGGACGCCCTGGTCGCCGTCGCCGCCGTGGCCGACTGGCGCCCGGACGAGGCGTTCGGCGTGAAGCTGAAGAAGGGCAAGGACGGCCCACCCGCTATCCGCCTGGTCGAGAACCCCGACATCCTGGCGACGCTGGCCCACGAAGGCCCCAACCGCCCGAAGCTGGTGGTGGGCTTCGCGGCCGAGACCCACGACGTTGAGGCGCACGCCCGCGCCAAGCTCGCGCGCAAGGGCTGCGACTGGATCGTCGCCAACGATGTGACCGAGCCCGGCGTCATGGGCGGGGCGGAGAACAGTGTACTGATCATTTCCCGCGCCGGAACCGAGCGCTGGGAGCGGATGCCCAAGGAAGCCGTCGCCGGGCGGCTGGCGAAAAAGATTGCGGAGGCCCTTGCTTGAATCCCGTCGTTCCGATCATCCGCCTGCCGCACAATCCTGACCTGCCGCTTCCGGCCTACGAGACCGACGGCGCCGCCGGCATGGATCTGCGCGCGGCCGTGCCGGACGAGGAGCCGATGGTGCTGAAGCCGGGTTCGCGCGCGATGGTTCCGACGGGCCTGTCCTTCGCTATCCCGCGCGGGTTCGAGGCGCAGGTGCGGCCAAGGTCGGGGCTGGCGGCCAAGAGCGGCGTCACGTGCCTCAACACGCCGGGCACGGTGGACAGCGACTATCGCGGCGAGGTGAAGGTGATCCTGATCAACCTCGGTGAGGAGGACTTCACGATCCGCCGGGGCGACCGCATCGCCCAGCTGGTGATCGCGCCGTTCGCCCGCGCGGAGTGGCGCGAGACGGACAGCCTGGATGAGACGGGCAGAGGCGCCGGCGGCTTCGGCTCGACCGGGAAGTGATCAGTTCGGCAGGACGTAGGGCGCGAGCGCCAGGAAGCCGAGGAAGCCGGTGGAGAATGCGAGCCCCGCGACCCACAGGAATGGCGCGATGACCTCGGCGGGATGGTCGGCGGCGGCGCGCATGAGGCGGTTCCTTCAAGATGCTTGAAACCAGAACTCTCAAGAGTCGCAAACAGTTGCGGCGCATAACTGACATACCACTGTCATGATTCGCCTTGAGGCAGATCAAGCCATGAGGGAACTGGCCCGCCGTTTGCGCGGGACCGGAGGACGAATCTTCGTCCCCTGTGGCGCCGGAGAACCACTTGCGCTCCACGCGGCGCTCGCCGCCGAGCCGGAACTGGCCAAGGGCCTGACCTTCGTGGGCGCATTGTTGCCCGGCGCCAACCGCCGCGACTGGGCGGCGCTGCATCCCGATGCGCGGACGGAGGGGACCTTCGTCTCCGCCGACTGGCGCGCGAGCTTCGAAGGCGGGCGGTTTGCGTTCCGCCCCCTGACCTACTTTCAGACCTACCGGTGGCTCGCGACCACGCCGCTGGACGCCGCCCTCTTCCACGTCAGCCGGCCCGACGAGAACGACCGCTGCTCTTTCGGCGTCGCCGCCGACCTGTCGCACGCGGTGGTCGGCCGCGACGTGCTGAAGATCGCGCTGGTGAACCGCCAGATGCCCTACACGCGCGGGGCCGGCGTGGCTCGGGAGACCTTCGACATCGTCGTCGAGGTCGATGAGCCCCTCGTCGACTACGACGCCGGTGCGCTCGACCCGGCCTTCGATCGCATCGCCCAGACCATCGCCGAGCTGACGCCCGAGGGCGCCAGCGTCCAGTTCGGCCTCGGCAAGGCGGGCGTGGCGGCGCTGGCCGCGTTGCAGGGGCGCAAGGGGCTCAAGATCCACTCCGGCATGGTCACCGATCCGCTGCTGCCGGTGCTCGACGCCGACGCCGTCGACGAGGTGGTCACCGGCCTGGCGCTGGGGACGAAGCCGCTGTTCGACCGCTGCGGCGCCGACATCCGCATCCGTTTCGAGCCGGCCTGGTTCACCCACGACATCCGCAACCTGACGCGCATCCGGCGGCTGGTGGCGGTGAACTCCGCGCTGGAGGTCGACCTGTTCGGCCAGGCCAACGCCGAGTTCATGGACGGCCGCCAGGTCTCCGGCGTCGGCGGCCTGACCGATTTCCTGCGCGGGGCGAGGCTCTCCGACGGCGGCGTTCCGATCGTCTCCCTGAATGCGACCGCCAGGGGCGGTGAGATCAGCCGCATTGTCCCCCGCCTCGCGCCGGGCGCCGTCTCCGTGCCGCGCGCCGACATGGGCGTGGTGGTGACCGAGCATGGCGCCGCCGATCTGCGCGACCTCGATCTCGACGCACGCGCGCAGGCTCTCATCGCTATCGCCGCGCCTGAGCACCGCGACCGGCTCTCGAACGCATGGGACGAGGTGCGCCGGGCAATGTGATCGCCCGGAGGGGTGCGCCATTTTTTCAAGCTGTTAAGGTGGAGGCTCTTCGGGTCGGCATCTGTCTTCCCCGCCGGAGGTGACGCCGCCCATGATCGAGACTTCTCTCGCTCCGTCCAAATCCTTCCGCGACACCTCGGACGAGTTGGCCGACCTGCGCAGCGAGGCCCTTCTGGTCGCGCAGAAGCGATCTCTGGAGATGGTCCTGCGCGGCGCGCCGCTGCCTTCGGTCCTGGCCTACCTGACCCAGGTCGTCGAGGAGCAGGCGCCGGGCGAAGTGGTCGCCGCGATCCTGACCCTCGACGCCGACGGGCGCCTGTGGACCGGCGCGGCGCCCAGCCTGCCGGATGAGTACAACCAGGCCATTGACGGCCTGAAGGCGCAGGAAGACCTCGGCACCTGCAGCCACGCCGCCGTCACCAACACCGTGGTGATCACGCCCGACATCGACGCCTGCGCGCGGTGGGCGCCGTTGAAGGCGCTGCCGCTGGGCCTTGGGCTGAAGGCCGCCTGGAGCCAGCCGATCCTCGCCCACGACGGGCAGGTGCTCGGCACCTTCGGCACCTATTTCCGCGAATGCCGCGGCCCGACCTCGCTGGAGCGGCGCCTCGTCGAAACCCTGGTCCAGACCGCCGCGCTCGCCATCGAGCACAAGCGCGCCGAAGAGCATCAGCAACTGCTCGTCAACGAGCTGAACCACCGGGTGAAGAACACGCTGGCTACGGTCCAGTCGATTGTCATCCAGACCATGCGCGCGGCCGCCGACCTACCCTCGGCCCGAGAGAGCATCGAGGACCGCGTGCAGTCACTGGCCCGCGCCCACGACCTGCTTACCGCGGAGAACTGGTCGGGCGCCGACCTCACTGAGACCATCGAGCGGGCGCTGGAACCGTTCCGGCCGTCCGACAGTGCAAGGCTTGTGATCGAGGGACCGCCGGTGCGGCTGGCGCCCCGTCAGGCGCTGGCGCTCTCCATGGCCATGCACGAGCTGGCGACGAACGCCGCCAAATACGGCGCCCTCACGCAGCCGGAAGGGCGGGTGCGGATCGCCTGGACCGTCACCGACGGCGTACTCCATCTGCGCTGGACGGAAGAAGGCGGCCCCGCCGTCACCCCGCCCACCCAGCGCGGCTTCGGCAGCCGCCTGCTGGAAAGCGGGCTGGCGGGTGAACTCGGCGGCTCGGCCCGCTTGGCCTACGAGCCCACCGGCCTCGTCTGCGAGATCATCGCCCCGCTTTAGGGCCGAGTAGCTCGTCCGTCTGCTCGCCCAGCTTCGGGGCGCGCTTTCCGGGCATGCGCTTGCCGTCCACCTTCACCGGGGAGGCCAGCATGTGGAGGCCCTGTGGCCGGTCCGGATGATCGATCACGTCGCGCATGCCGACCTCGGCCACGAACGGATTGGCCAGCGCCTCGTGGATGTCGTTGACCGGGCCGTAGGGCACGCGGCCGGCCAGCGCCTGATGCCACTGCGCCGTCGTGCGGGTGGAGAAGAGGGCGTCGATCTCGTCGGTCAGCGCCGCC
>Ga0157373_10002835_pt1 | contig 13111 bp, 14 predicted proteins | sample C65metaG_FD_113460 | JGI IMG/M metagenome (GOLD analysis project Ga0157373, IMG submission 113460) | Corn rhizosphere microbial communities from Kellogg Biological Station, Michigan, USA - C6-5 metaG | ecosystem: Host-associated > Plants > Roots > Rhizosphere > Soil | place: USA: Michigan... | reverse complement strand
TACGGCGATGGCTTCCTGACCAATACCGGAAAACCATTTGCCAATGCGGCCCTGGCGAAGAAGGATCAACATCTTCTCTTCTATCATTCTTGGATAGAGGAGCTGCCGGTAAAGGTTCAGCAGGACGTTGTCAGTTTTATCCTTCCTATCGAATGTCATGCGCTTTAGTTGTTGTCGGCTTTGTTCTTTTCTTCGTACAACCGGGCAAACGACTTCGGAGCCACTTCAGGCATTTCCCGGTATTTGCCCCAGCTTTTTCTGAACAGCAGTTTCATAAAGAAATTCTTGAGCTTACCACCTAACATGTCCATCCTCGATCGCTTCTGCATTCCTGTCTTCCACATCTTCCAGCCAAGTTCTTCTGTTTTTGGGTTCTCGTGTGTGGCAGCGGCATCTCTCCGGTTCAGGAGCAGCATTTTGTGGATGTCGATCTTCACCGGGCAGACTTCGGAACACTTCCCACATAAACTGGAGGCATAGCTTAGGTGCTTAAATTCCTTCATACCTTTGAGGTGCGGCGTGATGATGGAGCCTATAGGGCCACTATAGGTGGTGTCATAGGTATGACCACCAATATTCTTGTAGACGGGGCAGGCATTGAGACAAGCACCACAGCGAATGCAGTACAGCCCCTGACGCTGATCTTTTTGAGCAAGCAGGTTGGTACGGCCGTTGTCGAGCAGGATGACGTACATCTCCTCCGGCCCGTCGGTTTCTTCGGGACGTCTTGGGCCGCTTAGTATGGTATTGTATACGGTTAAGTTCTGTCCCGTACCATGACTTGCAAGCAGTGGCCAGAAAAGGTCGAGGTCTGCCATAGAGGGAATGATCTTCTCGATGCCCACAATGGCTATGTGGACCTTCGGGAAGGTGGTACATAACCTTGCATTTCCTTCGTTTTCTGTCAATGCAATGCTGCCGGTGTCCGCAATCAGGAAGTTTCCACCTGATATGCCAATATCTGCCTGCAGGTATTTCTCACGCAGCAGCTCCCGTGCTTTCTGTGTCAGTTGTTGAGGTGTGGCGTCAATAGGCGTACCAAACCTGTCGTGGAACAGCTTTGCAATTTCCTCCTTGCTGAGGTGCATCGCAGGGGTTACAATATGATAAGGAGGCTGCCCAAGCAACTGTACAATATATTCACCAAGATCGCTTTCCAGCGATTCTATGCCATGCTCGCCAAGGAAGTCGTTCAGGTGGATTTCTTCGGTGGTCATGGACTTTGATTTGATGACCGTCTTGCCGTTTCTTTTATTGATGATGTTCAGGATTTCCTTTTGTGCTTCTGCAGCATCATTCGCCCAGATCACCTTCCCACCACGACGCTGGAAATTGGCCTCAAATTCAGGGAGGTATTTATCCAGGTTCTCCATGACACGCCATTTAATGGCATGCGCTTTTTTCTTTGAGTTTTCAAGGTTCTCAAACCTCGAGATGCCCCGTGTAACGGCAACATTGTACTTGCCAATATTATGATTGATCGTTTTACGATGGTCCAAATCAAAAGCCTTCTCATCGGACTTCACCAAAAACTCATCAGCTGTTTTCATCATGTTCAAATATAAAAATAAATAAGCGTAGGCTCATTTTTATTGAAAAACCAATTTGCAGTGATAACGTAAAACTGATGCTGAGCGTATATGCAAAAGCCGCTGATGGTCGTCAGCGGCTTTTGCATTATTTTTTAACTAGATAAATGGTTAATTTTTCGGCGTACCGTCGTCGTTTTTATCGACTTTAGGTCTTGTGGCACCATTTGCCAGTTCCCATGCCGTAAAGTACACCAGCTGTGCTCTTTTTGCCAGCATAGGAAAATCAATTTTGCTGACCTCATCTCCGGGCTGATGGTAATCATCATGTACTCCGTTGAAATAGAAGATGACCGGAATGCCATGTTTGGCAAAGTTGTAATGGTCAGAACGATAGTAGAAACGGTTAGGATCTGTTCTGTTGTTATAACGTTCATCAAGATTGATGTTGACATAATCTTTGTTGGCTTTCTTGCCAATCCTGTCGAGGTCTGTACTCAACATATCAGAACCAATGATGTATACGAAGTTATTGTCGGCAGCATGGTCCTTATCGCCGCGGCCGATCATGTCAATGTTTAAATCCGCGATTGTATTCTCCAGTGGAAATACTGGATTTTCGGAATACCATTCTGAGCCATAAAGCCCTTTTTCCTCACCGGTGACGGTCATGAAAAGAATGCTTCTTTTAGGTCCTTTGCCTGCTTTTTTGGCCTTGCTGAAAGCTTCTGCCATCATCAGTACCCCCGTTGTTCCCGAGCCATCATCGTCTGCACCATTGTTCACTTTATCTTTTGCTTCAGGATCATTTACCAGACCGATGTGGTCATAGTGCGCCGTCACCACCAGTACTTCATTTTTTAATTTAGGGTCTGAGCCTTCTAAATATCCGAGCACGTTTTCAGCCCGTACCTTCGCCTCATCCTTTTTGCCACTTGCAGTAACCGTCACACCGATTTCCCGGGTTACTGGTTTGCCGGTAGATTTCAACTGTTTCTGCAGCGCATCTAAGGTGACGTTTCCAGGTGCGAGGATCAGGTTGGCAGCAGTCGTGCCAACATTGATCACCGGCGTTCCTTGAGGAACTTTCGCCTGTTGTTTCTCCTCTTTGGTCTTCATCGTTAGTTGAGTGGAGCTGAGGTAGTTTTTCAGGTCTGCTGGCATGGCATCCACCATCGGATCAATCACCAGGATGGCAGCAGCCTTATGTTCAGTCAGGTATTTGATCTTTGGGGCCAAATTGTTCCGCGTGGCATTGGGTTCACCCGTTCTAAGGATCATGACCACCTTTCCGGTGATGTCTTTACCTTCGAAGTCATTGTAGCCCTCTTTGTTTACACCGTATCCCGCAAAGATGATGCTGTTGGCGTTAAACGCAAAACCCTCGGCACCGACAGACTGTGGTGCAATGTAAAAGTCCTTCATTGCTTCAGCAGGCTGTCCGTTGATGGTAAGCACCTGTGACAGCTTGGTGGTCACCATGTCGATTGGCTGGAAGTAATCCCCGGATACAGGCCCTTTCAGGCCGAGTTCTTTAAAATAGTTTTTGATGTAGTCTGCGGCCATCCATCCGCCCTTGGTACCTGTTTCGCGTCCTTCGTATTCATCAGAGGCCAATACCGATAGGTGTTTGTAGGCAGTTTCACTGTTGATGGTCTTGCTGAACTTTACCGCATCTTTGTTTTGTGCAGTAGCGGTGCAAGCCATGGTCAGCACCATTCCGGCATATAACAAATGTTTTTTCATGTTGATTGTATGGTTAAGTTGATTCTTTATGTTGATTAGCAGGAAATCTTACCGACACGTCCTGCGTGTCTTCCGCCTTCAAAAGCCGTTGTTAAAAAAGCATTTATCATCTCTTTAGCCAGTTCCGGGGAAACAAAACGTGCCGGGATACAGATGATATTGGCATCGTTGTGCAGACGCGCCAACTCAGCAATCTCCTTCAGCCAGCAGATGGCAGCCCGGATGTGCTGGTGTTTGTTCGCTGTGATTGCCACGCCGTTGGCGCTGCCGCATACGAGAATGCCAAAGGTAAATGCCTTGCTTTCCACAGCCTCAGCTACGGGATGTGCAAAATCAGGATAGTCCACCGAATCCGCAGAAAAGGTTCCAAAGTCTTTAATTTCGTGCTCAGCGAGCCATTCTTTGATCAGTTCTTTGTATTCAAAGCCGGCGTGGTCGGCGCCAATTGCAATTTTAACTTTTGTTTCGGTTGACATCTTTCAAAAATTATAGGTTTTATTAACTTTTATTCGTTTTGGCTACACCGTATATGGCTTTGTTCCTGTTCCGCTCAATGTTCGCAGAAATATAGATGCTCAGCTCGTAAAGCAGGAACAGCGGGAAGGCAACAATCAGCATGGTATATGGATCTGCTGTAGGGGTTACCACCGCGGCAACGATGAGGATCAGTACCGTAGAATACCTCCGGCTTGCACGCATGAAGGCCGGGGTCATAATGCCCAGTTTGGACAGGATGAAGATGATGACCGGCAGTTGGAAAATGACACCTGATCCCAGAGTCAGCGTCATCACGGATGACAGGTAGGAGTCTATGGTAAATGTATTTTCGATGTCAGGACTCACCGTAAAGTTGGTCAGGAAGTTGATCGACAGCGGGCAGATCATGTAGTAGCCAAAGAGGATACCCAGGAAAAACAGGAAAGAGGCGAAGGCCACAAAACCACTGGCAGATTTACGTTCGTTGTCATGAAGCGCCGGTTTTACAAATAACCAAAGCTCAAACAACAGGTAGGGGATACCCAGTATGATCCCCACCATGACACAGGAGTTGAGCTGTAACGTAAACTGACCCGCCATTTCCGTGTTGATGATCTTCGCATCGATTTTGGTGATGCAAAAATCCGACCCTATGGAAGGAAACTTCTCCACCAGCTTGCACATCATGCGGTAGGTCCAGAACTGCGGGTTTTTGGGGCCCATGATGATCTCATTAAAAATGAAGTCTGTATAGTAAAAAGCTCCGGCGGTCAGCACCAGGATCACAGCAAGTGCGCGGAGTAAATGTTTTCTGAGTACGTCAATATGGTCGAAAAAAGACATTTCTGCCTCTAAAGTTTTTCCTTTTTCTTTGATAGCACCTATCAGGTCCCTTTTTTTAGTATCACTCATGCACTTTATTTGTAAAACAAAAATACCATTCTATTTATATAGAATGGTATTTACGCTTTAAATCTACTAAATAGTTTGTCTATTCTGAAAATTCGAAAGTTTCCATAAACTTAGTGGTAAAATTACCAGCCCTGAAGTTAGGATCTTTCATTAATTTCAGGTGGAAAGGAATCGTAGTTTTTACACCTTCGATTACGAACTCGCTCAATGCACGTTCCATGGTGCTAATGGCTTCCTCACGGGTCTGTGCAACACAGATCAGCTTGGCAATCATGGAATCGTAGTTCGAAGGAATCTGATAGCCTGCATATACATGTGTATCAACCCGCACACCATGGCCACCCGGAGAATGGAAATTGGTGATTTTTCCAGGAGATGGACGGAAGTTGTTGAAAGGATCTTCCGCATTGATCCGACATTCGATGGCGTGCATATCAGGAAGGTAGTTTTTTCCGGAGATAGGTACACCCGATGCTACTTTGATCTGTTCTTTGATGAGGTCATAGTTGATGACTTCCTCCGTTACCGGATGTTCTACCTGGATGCGGGTATTCATTTCCATGAAATAGAAGTTGCGGTGTTTGTCGACCAAAAACTCAATCGTACCAGCACCTTCATATTGGACTGCGATGGCGCCTTTGATGGCCGCTTCACCCATTTTTTCACGAAGTTCAGGTGTCATGAAAGGAGATGGGGCTTCTTCTACCAGTTTCTGGTGACGACGCTGAATGGAGCAGTCGCGTTCCGAAAGGTGACAAGCTTTACCATATTGATCACCAATGATCTGGATTTCAATGTGGCGCGGATCTTCGATATATTTTTCAAGATAAAGACCATCATTACCAAAGGCAGCACCAGATTCCTGTCTTGCGCTGTCCCATGCGTTTTCAAAGTCTTCGTCTTTCCACACCACACGCATTCCACGGCCACCACCACCGGCAGTAGCTTTCAGAATTACAGGGTAGCCCATTTCATTGGCTATTGTGATGCCCTCTTTCACGCTTTCCAGCAGTCCCTCAGAACCAGGGATCGTAGGCACACCTGCATTTTTCATGGTCTCCTTCGCCGAAGCTTTGTCGCCCATGGAATTGATCTGCTCAGGTGTTGCACCAATAAATTTAATCCCGTAATCACGGCATACAGAGGAGAACTTAGCATTCTCAGACAGGAAGCCGTAACCTGGGTGTATGGCGTCTGCATTGGTCAGTTCCGCAGCAGATATAATATTAGGAATGCTCAGGTAAGAATCCTTACTCGGTGGAGGCCCTATACAGACGGCTTCATCGGCAAAACGTACGTGTAAGCTCTCGCGATCTGCAGTAGAGTACACAGCTACGGTTTTGATGCCCATTTCTTTACAGGTACGTATAATACGTAAAGCGATCTCGCCCCTGTTGGCAATTAATATTTTTTTAAACATATAATTGATAGGAAAATTTGCTCCTGGCAAATATTAAATGGGTTCTACTAAAAATAAAGGTTGATCGTATTCTACAGGTGATGCATTTTCTACAAGAACTTTCACAATTCTTCCTGAAACTTCACTTTCGATTTCGTTGAACAATTTCATAGCTTCGATGATGCAGATCACTTTACCAACACCAACCTCATCACCCACATTGGCGAAAGAAGGTTTGTCAGGGCTTGACGAACGGTAGAAAGTACCGATCATTGGCGACTTAATGGTAATGTATTTTGAGGTGTCTTCAGCAGCAACAGTTGTTGCTTTTGTTTCTACAGGGGCGACAGGAGCAGCAGCACCAGCTACAGGAGCAACAGCAGGAACAATCGCTGCCGGGACGGTTGCGTTGACAACAGTAGGGGTCTGATTGGTCTTGATAGTGATCTTGAAGTCTTTTTGCTCAATGGCAACTTCATTTACGCCCGAACGAGAAACAAATTTAATAAGTTCCTGAATTTGTTTGATATCCATTTTTTAGGTTTATTTTGAGAAAACAGTATTCCTTAAGAATTATCTAAGTTAAGATTATTTATTTTAATAAATTAATAGGCCCATTTAATGTAAACGGAACCCCAGGTGAAACCACCGCCGAAAGCCGCAAGGATGATGTTGTCGCCTTTTTTGAGTTGGTTTTCCCACTCCCATAAACAAAGTGGAATGGTACCATTGGTTGTGTTTCCATAACGCTGGATATTGATCATCACCTTTTCTGCACCCAATCCCATTCTCGAAGCCGTAGCATCGATAATGCGTTTATTTGCCTGATGTGGTACCAGCCAGGTTACATCTTCTGAGGAAAGGTTGTTGCGCTCCATAATTTCAGCAGCTACATTGGCCATATTGGTCACGGCAAATTTAAATACTGCCTGACCTTCCTGATGTACAAAATGCTCTTTGTTGTCTACCGTTTCGTGCGTTGCAGGTTTCACGGATCCGCCGGCTTTTTGATGCAGGTACTGACGGCCTGCACCATCGCTCTTCAATACCGAGTCGATGATCCCGTTGCCTTCCTCGTCCGGCTCCAGCAGCACGGCACCACAGCCATCACCAAAGATGATGCAGGTCGTGCGGTCTTCATAATTGATGATCGAAGACATCTTGTCGCCGCCAACCACCAGGATTTTTTTGTGTTTTCCCGATTCAATGAACTGTGCTGCAGTCGATAACCCGAAGATAAATCCGGAACATGCCGCAGAAATGTCATATCCCCAGGCATTGGTGGCACCGATTTTATCTGCTAAAACATTTGCTGTAGCAGGGAAAGGCATATCTGGTGTAGTGGTACAAAAAATGATCAGTTCAATTTCTTCCGCAGTGATCCCACGTTTTTTCAACAATCCGTTGACTGCATGAACTGCCATATCCGAAGTACCGAGGCCTTCACCTTTTAATATTCTTCGTTCTTTGATGCCGGTTCTGGAGGTAATCCATTCATCTGTAGTATCTACAATGGATTCCAGCTCCTGATTGGTAAGGATGTAGTCTGGGACATAACCGTTAACCGCCGTAATCGCAGCATGAATTTTATTCATTTTCAATTTTCCTTATTTAAATGCGGCTTGAATTTTACCTACCAAGCCAGTAGTAATCATGTCCCTTGACTGCAGGATCATGTTTTTGACTGCCGTCGGACTGGATATGCCATGACCTATGATCACCGGGGCATTGACACCTAAAACCGGGCTTCCGCCATAGTTTTCGTAGTTAAAGCGGTCGAAGAATTCATCCTTCAGCCCTCTTTTAAGGGTCAGTACATAGAATGATTCTGCCAGTTTCAGCACAACATTCCCCGTAAATCCATCGCATACAATCACGTCGGCCTTGTCGTTGAATAAGTCCCTGCCTTCCACATTGCCCACAAAATTGAAAAGAGGTGTGTCTTTCATCAGAGGATAGGTAGCCAGGCTCAGCATGTCACCTTTTTCCTCTTCTTCACCAATGTTCAATAAAGCTACCTTAGGTTTTTCTATCTGCATCACATGCTGCGCATACAAACTGCCAAGTACACCAAACTGGACCAACGTATCAGGCTTGCAGTCGGCATTAGCGCCTACATCAAGCATGAGCCCTAGGCCGCCACTGAGTTTGGGAAGAATGGTAGTAATACATGGCCTGATGATTCCAGGAATAGATTTTACACTAAACATGGCACCAACAAGCATAGCGCCCGAATTTCCAGCGCTGGCAAATGAATCCAGCGTGCCCTCCTTGAGCATGGAGAATCCAACGGAAATACTGGAATTAGGCTTTTGAACAATAGCCTTTGTGGGATGTTCGCCCATACCAATCACCTCTTCGGTATGGACATATTCAAAGTGATCCGGATTGAATCCGTTTTCGGCTAGTAGGGGCTTAATCTGCGCTGTATCTCCAATAAGCACCAAGTGCTCCGTGGGAGATAACAATTCATGAGCAGCTATAGCTCCTAAAACGTTTGCTTTAGGAGCATAGTCTCCGCCCATTATATCGAGACCTATTTTCATAGTAAAAAATCAGTTTGTGTTTTCGGGGGCACAATTGCCCTTCTTTGCAGCTCTAAAGTTAACCTTAAAGCGACTTAAAACACAAACTATTTTTCAAGAAAAATTAACCTATTGAGGTATTTTCGATCACTAATTTACCGTTGTAGTATAGGTTACCATCAACGTTGTATGCATGATGAGGTACGTGGATCGCACCTGTGGTTTGACAAGTTGCTAAAGAAGGAGCTATTGCTTTATAGTGAGTTCTTCTCTTATCTCTTCTGCTTTTAGAAACCTTGCGTTTTGGATGTGCCATTGCTGATTTGTTTAATTATTATTTTAATTTTTTTAATGCTGCCCATCGTGGGTCATCATCTTGTTTATCTTCTTGTTCTTGTGTTCCTGCAGTAAAACTTTCCAGTCTTGCTATCATTTCCTCGTCGCATTTCTGGCCATTGCCATTCTGCTCACAGATCTTTATGTAAGGGACCGATACGTTAATAAATTCGTAGATCAGCCCTGATACATCAAGCTCACTTTCCTTTTTGTTCAATACAATGATCTCCAGATCATCGCTTTCCAACTCATCTTCAGCAAATTTTACAATCTGCCGTTCTTCGATGTCAAGTGGCGCATTAAATTCTGATAAACATTTATCACAATCCAATACAATCGTTCCTGTAATGTGGAACTTCAAAATTAACATTGTTTCCTGTTTATCCAGTTCAATGTCTGCTTTTAAATTCCCTTTTTTTACCAAAGAGTACTCAAAAGCATCAAAAAAGCTGTTATCAATGTCAAAATCAAACTGATGTTTGCCAATTTTTAAGCCGGTAAAAGGGATTGAAAATTGTTTTAATGGTTTCAATTGTAACAAAATTTTAGCCCGCAAATGTAGGGATTATTTTTATAGATGTAAAATGTTTTTTATTCTAATTTGCATCATCTTTTGTATCCGCAGCAGTTTCGATAATTTTTCCACCGCTTCTTAGCTGTGTTCTCAGCAATTCTTCCTGTTCTTTTCTGTTTCTTACAATGTGAACTGCTGCAAAAAGTGCTTCAGCAAAAGAGCCCGGGTCCGCAAGATTTTTACCGGCAATGTCATAGCCGGTACCATGATCTGGTGAGGTACGTACAATCTTCAGTCCTGCGGAGAAATTTACGCCCCTACCGAAAGCAATGGTCTTGAAAGGGATGAGCCCCTGATCATGATACATCGCCAGTACGGCGTCAAACTGTTTGTAACTGCCTTTGCCAAAAAAACCATCTGCGGGATAAGGACCAAAGGAAATGATGCCTTTGTCAAAAGCCTGCTGGATTGCCGGCATAATGATCTCTGCTTCTTCTGTACCCAGCAATCCGTTGTCCCCCGCATGTGGGTTCAGTCCCAATACAGCAATTTTTGGTTTTTCAATCCAGAAGTCTTTTTTCAGGCTATCGTTCATGAGTTGCAGCTTTTTAACGATCTTTTCAATAGTAATACTTTTTGATACCTCAGAGACCGGGATGTGGCCCGTAACGACACCCACACGGATGTCTTCACTCAGCAGAAACATCAGCACATCTTTGCTGCCGCTCCGCTCCATAAGGTATTCGGTATGTCCAGGAAAACTGAATTGGTCGGACTGGATATTATGTTTATTGATTGGTGCCGTAACCAAGGCATCTATCTCTCCCTTTACCAGGTCTTCTGTGGCTTTTTCCAGCGACAAAAGGGCGTATTTTCCTCCAGTCTGGGTAGCTGTGCCGAGTTCAATCTTCACATCTTCTTCCCAACAGTTGATGAGGTTTGCTTTTTTTGGGTTTGCCAGTTGTGCCTCGGTGATGACGTTAAAATTAAAATCGCTCAGACCTAAAGCCTTGCGGTGATAAGAGGCAACCTTGGTATGGCCATATACTATTGGTGTGCAGAAATCAAGGATCCTGCTTTCTGATAAAGTCTTCAGAATTACTTCTAAGCCTATTCCGTTGGTATCTCCTATACTGATGCCGATTTTAATCTTATTACTCATACTCCAAAAAATTTGGTGCAAAATACAGATTTCATTTTAAAAAGCTTGTTTTTCCTCCTTTTACATCGTTCGTGTTTAGTGCTTGTATTGATAAGTGCTATCCGGTGCTGTCGGTAATAGCGAGCTTAACAAAAGGTTGCCATTCGGAAGATACTAGTAAAACTTTGCGTATTTTTGCGGCTTTTAGTTGTAAAGGTTATTAAATATGAGTTTGGTAAGGGCAAAAAAACATTTAGGGCAGCATTTCTTAACCGATAAAAAGATCGCTGCAAAGATCGTAGATGGTCTTGTGCACACCGATCAGTATAGGCAAGTACTCGAAGTTGGTCCGGGAATGGGCATCTTATCAGATATTCTTCTGGAGCGCGACTATTTGGATACGTTTCTGATTGATATAGATGTGGAATCTTATGAATTCCTGAAAGGTAAATATCCGCAGTTGGGGGAAAAGCTCATTAATGGTGATTTTCTCGCACTAGACTTATCTTCCATATTTAAAGGTAAATATGCAGTAATTGGAAATTTTCCCTACAATATTTCCTCACAGATTCTTTTTAAGATCCTTGACAACCGGGAGCACGTGGTAGAGATGGTAGGGATGTTTCAGAAAGAGGTAGCCGAGCGGTGTGCTTCGAAGTCGGGAACAAAAGAATATGGCATCCTGAGCGTATTGATACAGGCATATTACGATATCGAGTATCTTTTTACAGTAAAGCCCGGTACCTTTAATCCGCCGCCAAAGGTAAATTCCGGTGTGATCAGACTCAGTAGAAATAAAGTGGAAACATTACCTTGTGATGAAAAGCTCTTCTGGAGAACCGTGAAGGCAGGCTTTAACCAACGGCGGAAAACATTGAGGAATGCACTTTCGGGGATAGTCGCAAAAGACAGAATGGACGACCATTTTTTCTTTGATAAACGGGCAGAGCAGCTGAGTGTCGACCAGTTTATCGAGCTGACACAACATTTAACAAAACTGATGTCCTGAGATTTCAGGTAAATAAAGAAATGAACAAAGGAAAAATATTAATCGTTGATGAGTTGCATTCCGTCTTCAGGGATCGCGCGGAGGCAATGGGTTATGAGGTACATGATGAACCGCAATTTACCCGCGCACAAACGTTGGCCGCCATCGCCGACTATGATGGCATTGCTGTAAGGACAAAATTCCGTATTGACCGCGAGTTGATGGATGCTGGAACACAGCTGAAGTTTATTGCACGAGCTGGTGCTGGTCTGGATAATATTGATGAGGCCACTGCGCTGGAGCGTAACATTCAGTTGCTCAATGCACCAGAGGGAAATATGGATGCCGTTGGAGAGCATGCGGTAGGATTGATACTTTCGCTGATGAACAACTTCCGAAATGCAGATATGGAAGTCCGGGGAGGAAAATGGGACCGGGAGGGGAACCGTGGTTATGAGCTGAAGGGCAAGACGGTGGGTATTATCGGCTATGGTTTTATGGGCAGCAGCCTTGCACACAAGCTGTCTGGTTTTGGTGTTCAGGTGATTGCGTATGATAAATACAAAACCGGTTTCAGCGACCAGTATGCGAGAGAAGTGAGCATGGAGGAAATCGTTAAATGTAGCGATGTGCTCAGTCTGCACATACCATTGACCAATGAGACGCGGCAGCTGGTAGATGAGGAGTATCTGCTCCATTTCCGAAAACCGATTTTTTTAATCAACACAGCGAGAGGGGAAATCCTGAACACCCGGGCGGTGCTTAACGCTTTGAACCGAGGAAAAATCCTAGGTGCAGGACTGGACGTGCTTGAGGTAGAAAAGTTCCCTGCCCTGGCAGAGCAAGCCTGGTTTCCGGAGCTGATATCGAGTGGTAAGGTGATCCTCACACCACACGTAGGTGGCTGGACCTTTGACTCTTATCGTAAAATTTCTGAGGTGCTGGCGGATAAGCTGGCAGCGCTCTCCTAGCAGAGATTTTACAACTATACTGCATGATTTCAGGTGAATAATTTGGTTTTGTGCTTAGACCCCATTATCTTCGTTTTAATTGAAGCAAGACTATGTAGGCTTAGGAGCCGATATAGTCTTGTTTGTTTTTTAGAGTAACTATAAAATAAATTGAGCTATGACAGAGGTAACGTATTATACCCAAGATGGTTTAGATAAACTAAAGGAAGAACTCCATCATATGAAGACTACAGGAAGGCAACTGATCTCCAAGGCAATCGCCGAAGCAAGAGATAAAGGTGACCTTTCAGAGAATGCAGAATACGATGCTGCAAAGGAGGCGCAGGGCTTGCATGAAGCAAAAATAGCAAAACTGGAAACTACTTTGTCTACCGCCAGATTAATTGATGAATCCAAGCTGGACACCTCAAAGGTGCTTGCTTTATCCATAGTAAAGATCAAGAATGTTAAAAATGGAGCTACCATGTCCTATCAGCTGGTCGCCGAAAGTGAGGCCGACCTTAAAACAGGAAAGATCTCTGTGAAATCGCCGATTGCACAGGGCTTGTTAGGCAAGTCGGTAGGCGATAAAAC
>Ga0157373_10002833_pt1 | contig 13111 bp, 12 predicted proteins | sample C65metaG_FD_113460 | JGI IMG/M metagenome (GOLD analysis project Ga0157373, IMG submission 113460) | Corn rhizosphere microbial communities from Kellogg Biological Station, Michigan, USA - C6-5 metaG | ecosystem: Host-associated > Plants > Roots > Rhizosphere > Soil | place: USA: Michigan... | reverse complement strand
GCGCAACCACACATCACGCCCGTCGTTGCGTAGATGTGATTGATGCTTTGCCCCAACGCTCATTAGCCTTGCGCCTATGCCTGTCCGTTCGCGCATAGACCGCCGCACCTTCATCGCGCTCGTTCTCGCCGGTTGCGCCGACTCCACGCGCCAGATGCCGCCGGTGATCACGGCGCCGACCCGAGCGCCGCCCCCGGCCGCGCCGCCGCCTGTCAGCATGCCGCCGGTCGCCGACAACGGCTTCGAAGCCTGGCTGGCGAGCTACCGGGCCAAGGCGCTGGCGTCGGGCCTGCCCGCCGGCCTGCTCGACCGCGAGCTGTCGGGGCTGACGCCGAACCCGAAGATCGCCTCGCTGGACGCCAAACAGCCGGAGTTCTCCAAGCCGGTCAGCGACTACATCAAGGGCGTGGTCTCCGACGACCGTGTCGCCAAGGGCCGGACCTACTACAGCCAGGTGCCCTACCTGTCGGCCATGGAGCAGCGCTACGGCGTACCGCGCGAGATCGTGCTGGGCGTCTGGGCGATGGAGTCCGCCTTTGGCCAGATGCAGGGCGACATGGACGTGATCCGCTCGCTGGCGACGCTGGCCTGGTCGGGACGTCGCCGCGACTGGGCGGAGGGTGAGCTCACCTCGGCCCTGCGCATCATCAGCCAGGGCGAGGCGGTGCGCGGCCAGATGAAGGGCTCCTGGGCCGGCGCCATGGGCCAGACCCAGTTCATGCCGAGCGTCTTCCTGACCACCGCCGTCGACGGCGACAGCGACGGGCGGCGCGACATCTGGGGCTCGACCCAGGATGCGCTGTTCTCGACCGCCAACTATCTCGCCAGGGCGGGCTGGACGCCGGGACAGGACTGGGCGCGCGAAGTGACCCTGCCGCCAGGCTTCGACTACTCGGTCACCGAAGGGCCGAAGAACCCGCCGTCGTGGTGGGAGGCGCTGGGCGTCAAGACCGCTGACGGCCGCCCTTGGGCTTCCGCCGATCAGAACGCCCCGGCGCAACTGTTGCTGCCCTCCGGCGCGAGCGGGCCGGCCTTCCTGGCGCTTCCGAACCACTTCGTGATCCGCAAGTACAACAACTCAATCAGCTATGCGCTCGGCATAGGGCTGCTGGCCGACGCATTCGCGGGCCGCTCGGGACTGGTGAAGCCGTGGCCTTACGAGCCGTCGTTATCCCTCGATGATCGCATGCTGGCCCAGCGGGCGCTGGCGAAGCTCGGCTTCGACCCCGGACCGCCGGACGGGCTGATCGGCTCCAATACCCGTGCGCAGCTGCGGCTGTGGCAAAAGTCGCGCGGGTTGACCGCCGACGGCTATCTCTCGCTCGGCAACATCCGCCAGCTGGCGACCGAAGCCGGACTGTCGGCCTAGAAGCCGCCTTCGTCGCTGCGTTCCAGCATGGAGGTGGCGGCGTCCTCATCGCTCGTGGCCCGTTCGCCCGCGCCCTGCAGGATGCCGTTCTTCAGCGCATAGACGAGCAAGCCCGCCAGGATCGCCGTGTTCAGCAGGAAGGGCGCCGGGTGGATGGCCTCGTAGAGCCAGACGAACAGCGGGGCGACGATGACGTTCAGCCCGTTCAGCGCCCCGATCGCGCCGGCCGCCGCGGCCTGCTCATGCATGTCCACCGACAGCGAGGCGCCGGCCGTGAAGCCCGGCCGCGCAAAGCCGTAGCCGAGGCTCGAGACCGCAAAGCCGATCACCACCGTCCAGTAATCAGGCGCCAGCGCGACCAGCAGATTTGCCCCGGCCGCCAGCGCCACGCCCCAGCGGATCAGGTCGCGCGGACCCATCCGGAACATGCGGATCAGACCCCATTGCGCCAGCAGCCCCGCCACCGCGCCCGCCATCATGGCCACGGCGGTGAAGCCTTGGGCCTCCATCGGCGGAACCTTCAGCTTGTCGATGATGAGGAAGCCCAGCGTCTGGGTCTGCACCGTCTGGCAGGTGGCGACGAGGAAGCCGTAGATCAGGAAGGGCGCGAGGCGCGGATCGCGCCACAGGGTCGGGCTCTTGACCTTTTCCAGCTTCGGTCCTTCTCGCGCGGCGGGCTTGGCGTCCTCCGGCAGCAGGCGGATGGTCAGGATCAGCACCACCGCGGCCATTACCGAGAAAGCGTACAGCGGCCCGGCCAGCGTCACGAACGGCAGCACGAACAAGGGCGCGATGGCGGGGCCGATCACCGTTCCCAGGCCAAACGCGCTGGCCAGCAGGGCCATCGAGCCGGTGCGCTCGGCCCGCGTCGTCCGCTCGGCCACATAGGCCTGGCTGGCCGGGTTGGAGGCCGAGCCGATCAGGCCGAAGATCGCGCGGGCGAACAGGAAGAAGACGAAGATCATCATCGGCGCGGCGAGCTTGGCCAGCCCCGCGCTCACCACGAACCCGCACAGCAGCATCGAGACGGCGAACCCCGCCAGACCCATCATGATCATCGGCTTGCGGCCGCGCACATCCGACTGCCGCGCCCAGAACGGCGAGCCGATGGCCCACAAAAGCGCCGACAGCGAGAAGATCGCCGCCACCATCGGATCGGGGATGCCGATCTCGCGCCCGATGGCCGGAAGCACCGACAACAGGCCGGTGTTGCCGATCGCCACCACGATGGAAACGGCGAACAACAGGCCGAACGAGGTGCGGCTCAGCTTCGATGCGGCGGGGGCTTCAGACATGGCCGGGCAGCAGTTACCTCTGCAACGGTCTGCCCGCAACGGGCGGCGAACGATCACGGTCGGGTGAAAAAGTGATCACGCGCCCGTGAACTCTTTGCTTGCGCTTCGTTGGAATGACTGCATATTCCCGTGCAGCGGTCGGGGATTCCCGGGCGCGCACTCCATCCTCACAGGGGACCAGGGATCATGATCCGTAAGCTGCTCATCGCCGGCGTTGCTATCGCCGCTCTGTCCGTCGCCGCCTGCGGCAAGAAGGCCGAAAACAACGCGGCCGACACGAACGCCACGGCCGCGGAAGCGACCAACACCGACATGAACGCGACCGCCGCCAACACCACGGCTGCCGACGCCGCCGCCGACGCTTCGGCGACCAACGCCGCCGCGACCAACGCGACGACGACGACCAACACCACGACGACGACCACGAACACCACGACCAACGCTCAATAAGCGTTCGTCGGTTCGTACCGATCGGGAAGGGCCGTCCCTCACGGGGCGGCCCTTCTGCTTTATAGAGACGCCATGACCGGCGACTCCCAGGACCGAACCGCCTCCCCGCTCCAGTGGGACGAGAACGGTCTGCCGAGGTCCAGCCTCTACGGCGACGTCTACTTCTCCTCCGACGATGGCCTGGCTGAGAGCCGGGCGGTGTTCCTCGAAGGCTGCGGCTTGCCGGGCGCATGGGCCGGGCGCGAGCGGTTCGTCGTCGGCGAACTGGGATTCGGCACGGGCCTGAACATCGCGGCCCTGCTGGACCTGTGGCGGCGCACAAGCGACCCCGCAGCGCGGCTACACGTCTTCTCCATCGAGGCCGACCCGATCGCACGCGACGAGGCGCGGCGCGCACTGGCTCGCTGGCCCGAGATCGCCGAGGCCGCGGAGGCTCTGACCGCGCGCTGGCCGGGACGGGCGAGGGGTTTCCATCGCATCGAGTTGCCTGAGTTCCGCGCCACCCTGGACCTCGCCGTGATGGACGCCAGTGAAGCGCTGGCGGCCTGGGAGGGCGCGGCTGACACCTGGTTCCTCGACGGCTTCTCCCCGGCTCTGAACCCGCGGATGTGGAGCGAGGCGCTGCTGGCGCTGGTGGCGAAGCGTTCCGCGCCGGGCGCGAGGGCGGCGACCTTCACCGTGGCGGGGTCGGTGCGGCGCGGGCTCCAGGCGGCCGGCTTCGACGTCGAAAAGCGCCCCGGCTTCGGCCGCAAGCGCGAGCGTCTCGCGGCGCGGCTGGCAGGTCGGCCGGCCGTCTCGTCCATGCCGTCGCAAGTCGCCATCATCGGAGCCGGGATCGCGGGGGCCTCGCTGGCCAGAGCGTTCCGCGCGCTCGGCGTCGAGGCGATGGTGTTCGATGCGGGCGAAGGCGCGTCGCGCAATCCAGCGGCGCTGGTGACCCCCAGGCTCGACGCCGGGCTCGGCCTGCCCGCCCGGCTCTATGCGGACGCCTTTCGGCGGGCGATTTCACTCTATCGCGCGCTTCCCGAGGCCCTGATCGCCACAGGCGCGCGCCAGCTGGAGACCGGCCCCCGAGACGCCGCCCGTTTCGCGGCCATCGCAGCCAGCGACATCTTCGAGCCCGCCTCCATGACCGCCCGATCCGGCGAACTCTTCATGGAAGAGGCGTTGGTGATCGAGCCCGAGCAGGCGCTGGACGCCTGGGCGTCGGAGCGCGTCTTCCGAGCCGTGACGGCCATCGAACGGCGCGGCGATCGCTGGGTCCTGCGGACCGAGGGCGGGGAGCATGAAGCCGACGTGGTGTGCCTCGCCGCCGGACATGCCTGCACCGCGTTCGCGCATGATTTGCCGCTTCAGCCGATCCGGGGTCAGGCGAGTTGGGCAAACGGCTTCACGGCCGACGCAGCGGCGTTCGGCGGTTATGCGATCCCGACACGCGAGGGCGTCCTGTTCGGCGCGACCTACGACCGCGACATGGACGACACTGACATCCGGCCCGAAGACAACGCCCGCAATCTCGCCCTGCTGGCCAAGGGACTACCGGACCTCGCCGCGCAACTGACGGGCGCTCCGCTTGGCGCGCGGGCGTCGATTCGCGCCGCCACGCCCGACAAGCTGCCGCTGGCCGGGCAGATCGGGGAGGGGCTCTTCATCCTTTCAGGCCTCGGTTCGCGGGGATTTTGCACCGCGCCGCTGCTGGCCGAACACATCGCCGCCAGGGCGCTTGGCGCGCCATCGCCGCTGGCGCGCGACCTCGCGGCCCTCATTGAGCCGGGACGTTTCGCCGCGCGTCGAATGCGCAAAACGCGACAATCGGCGACTTAGCTTTCCGGGACGGGGCCATTTACGGTCACGTTATCGCCGGGCAGTATCCGGCTGCGGGGTTGGAGATCCTGGGGTGGACGGCAGCGTTGAGCTCTCACAGGCCTTTCGGCCGGAGCAATTCTTTCTGGGTCGCACGCGCGGCTGGGGCGTGGTGCGCAGCCTGGACGGCCGGCACCGGCGCTGCGAGATCGTCACCGATGGGCGGATGGACGAAACCTATCAGGCCCTGCACTTCGACGAGATCTTCACCTACGCCGATGGCCAGGTGGATGAATGGCGTTGGGCCATGTCGCGCCAGCGCGACGGCCGCTATGTCGCCGCCGAGGCGATGGCCGGGGCGGGCATCGTCGGGCGCTACGACAAGGACGATTATGTGCTGTCCTTCGCCCGGCCCCTGCGGCCGGAGGGTGGTTTTTTCACGCCCCGCTACACCACGCGCTTCACGCTGCTGAATCCTCGCGTGGCGCTCAAGCGCACCCGGGTGGCGATCTTCGGCCTTCCGGTTGGATATCTGACGGCCTTCCACGAGCGGATCGCTTGATCCGCCCGTGTCCGGCTTCGTTTAGCTGGCCCGCTTCCAGTGCTGGGTCCGGCAGATGGGACCAAGGCAACCCTTCACTTCAAGCGAGTTGGGTCCGGTCAGCTTGATCTTGCCCGAACGGCCGGTGTCGCCGGTCTTCGGGTCGTAGATCTTTCCGCCCGTCCACTGATCTGGGCCGCCGCGGTAGCCGGCGAAGAGGACGAGCCCCTTCACCTTGCGGCCGCGCTCGTCGGCGTTCTTGTTGTAGTGATCCGTCTGCTCGGGATTGGCGCGGATCTGGTCGGCGTCGACCAGCTTGCCGCACAGCGCGTCCCCGCACTGATAGATCTGCACCCGCCCATGGTCGGATTCAGTGGCCCAGACGCCGGTGGCGTCGGCCGCCATGGCGGTCGTCGCGGTGAGCAGGGCCGAGGCGGCGAAGAGGGCGGGCAGCAGTCTCATGCGGGAACTCCGACGGTTAGGGGACGAACGATGGTGGTTTCGGCCCGGGCGAGCAGGGCGCGATCGTCCTCCTCCCAGGGATGGAAACCGGGGCGGTAGTAGCTGAAGTAGCTCTTCAGCACCTTGCGGAGCAGGCCGGGCGAGAAGAACAGGTAGACGAACAGGTGACGCCAGCTCCTGGCGTTGTCGATTCCGTCCTGCTTGAACAGGTCCTTGGTGTTGGCGACGGCGGCGTAGATGAAGAGGATGGTCGCCACGACCATCACGATCGAACGCAGGCCCCAGCGGGCGACGCCCGGCCAGTTCTTCAACGTCGCCATGTAGGTATCGTAGGCGACCGCCTTGTGCTCGATCTCCTCCATGGCGTGCCATTCCCACATCTGACGAGCCTCTTCAGGCGCGTTTTGCATGTGGCGCGGATCGGCGAGCACGGCGTGGGCCAGCATGGCCGTGAAGTGCTCGAGCGCCGCGGTCGCGGCCAGCTGATAGATCTGACGCTTCGTGCGCGCCCAGCCGAGCAGGCGGGCGGCGCGGTTTTCCAGCTTCTTGATGTCGTAGCCGGCGTCGGTCGCCATCTTGTTGAAGACGACGTGTTCGCGGGTGTGCATGGCCTCCTGGTAGAGGAAGTCGGCCACCTGCTCCTTGAGCTTGCCGTCGGTGCGGTCGCGGAAGTGCTTCACGGCATCCATGAAGAACCGCTCGCCGAGCGGAAATAGGGCGGACAGGCCGTTGTAGAAGGCCGTCGGCACGGGATCGTTGTCCAGCCACCAGCGGGGGTGGGGCTCATTGCGCGCGAACTGATAGTCGCGCCGCTGGATAGCCAGCTCGTGGGGGGTTTTGGTCTTGGAAGTCACGGGGAGGTTTTCCTTCACAGGTGACGATGTGCGTACTGACATGAATGTAAACTGAACGTGAGACACACAGAGGTCGCGACACACAAAGAGGTTGCAGGTGCGGCCTATGACGCCGAGGAAGCCGCCATGGCCGGGAGTTGATGCGGAAAGCGCCTATCGCCTGCGGTTGCGGCGTATCGGCGCTGAGAGGGGCCGTAGAACATGGTGTTCCTTGACTCCGCTGTGGAATTCCGCGCGAAAGTGCCTTCGCCCGACCCGTGGAGTCTGGCGCCAGCCGCTGGTGGCCATTGACGACCGTCCCATCGGCTGATGGTTAGATAGGCAAGATTTACATCGATGTCAATACACCAGCCCGTGGCGCCGAAAAAAAGGCGTAAGCGCAGTCCGGAGGAGGCGAAGTACGAAGCGCTCGTCGCCGCCCGCGAGCTGCTGCTGACCGGCGGCCCCAAGGCGGTGACCCTCTCCAACGTCGGCAAGGCGGTGGGGATGACCCACGCAAACGTCATCCACCACTTTGGTTCGGCGGCCGAGCTGCAGTCGGCCCTGATGGGCTCGATGGTGGCCGACCTGAGGTCGTCCATCGAAGAGGCCGTGGCTCACGTCCGGTCCGATGAGGCCGCGCCCCGCCACCTGGTCGACATCGTGTTTGACGCCTTCGAGAAGGGTGGGGCCGGCAGGCTGGCCGCCTGGATGGCGCTGTCGCAGGAGGTCTCCCAGCTGGATCCGGTGGCCGACGCGGTCGGAGCGCTGGTCGGCGCCATCGAAGAGCGGGCCGGTGTCGGCAATGAGGTCGCCCATCGCCGTATCACCTCGGCAGTGCTGCTGATCGCCCTCTGCGCGTTCGGCGATTCCGTGATCGGGCCGCAACTGCGCGAAATGCTCGGGCGTGACGGCGAAGCGACGCGCCGGATGACGGCCCGTCTTCTCCCCACCTTCTTCGACGGCGACGCTTCCTAGAGGCTAGAAGAACGTCGGCAGCATGTGGGCCGCGATCCGACGCACCGACTCCCGATCCCGGCCCAGCATGTTGCATAGCGCTCCGCCGATCACGGAATCGCCGAACGCACAAAGGGTGATGAAGAGCAGCGCCGAAGGGATATGCCTTGGCGCCTCGCTGCCGTCGGCGGGGACCTTTTCCGTGATCGCTTCGACAAGATCGGCGACCGCGTCACGCACGGGCTCCAGCTGACCCATATCGTGGGACAGACTGATCCAGGCCGCGAGGTGGCCGGCGCCGCCGCCGTCGAAGGCCTCGAAGACGGTATCGACCAGCTCGCGAGGGCCGGAGTCCTCTCGCCGCACCTTCACGACCGCCGTTTCAAGCGCCCGGGTCAGATCGCGCACCATCGCGCCCATCAGCGCCGATTGCAGGCCGGCCGCCGAGCCGAAGTGGTGGATGAGGTTGCCGTGCGACATACCGAGGTCGTCGGCGACGGCCTTTAGCGTCACGCCGTCAGGCCCGCGATCGAGCAGCAGCCGTCGCGCCGAGACCAGGGCTTCTTCCTTCGCCTCTTCCGGCGAGCGCCGCCGCCTGTGGGGTACGGGCCCGGAATCGGACGTGATCGACATTCGTGTAAGTCCCCCCGCGCCGAAGATGGCTCGGAGTGGTGACAAATGCAATCATCTGAATACTCGGAAACCGATACTGGCCGAGAGCCGCGCGCCTTGGTCGCACCCGTCCGAGGCCAAGCTCCAAGCGGCGGATTCTCTTCGTGAAACCCGTTCGGCCGCCGACGTCGTAAACGCGCACTTAACTCTGTCCGTTCAACATATCGCAACGCGGAAAGCCGACTGTCGGCGAGCTCGAATGGGGATCGTCCCCGCAAAGTTCGTCTCCAGTCCAGGGGTTATGTCATGCGTGTCGGCACCATCGTCAGTCTCGGCGCCTCGGCCGTTCTCGGCCTCGGAGCCCTGGTCGTCGCCAAGGTCTGGCTGCCATCGACCGGCAAACACGAAAAGGCGGTTGAGACGGTCCCGATCGTCGCGGCGGCCAAGCCGATCGGCTTTGGAACCAAGCTCGATGAAAAGAGCCTCGTGGTCCTGAACCTGCCGGTCAACGCCGCGCCCGTCGGCGCCTACCACTCGATCAAGGAAGTCATCCAGGTCGACGCCGGCGGCGCGCCTGTGGCTCTCGTCCCCATCGCCGCGCGCGAGCCGCTGCTGCCCTCCAAGCTGAGCGGCGCGGGCGCCCGGCCCTCGCTCGCGGCGATGATCACGCCCGGCATGCGGGCCTACACCATCATGGTCTCCGAGCAGGCCGGCGGCGGCGGTCACGTCCTTCCGGGCGACCGCGTCGACGTGGTCCTGACCCGCTCGATCCCCGGATCGGACCAGAACGTTCAGTCTGACGTGGTCCTGCAGGACGTGCGTGTCCTGGGCGTGAACATGAACGCCGACCAGCAGGCGACCGACAAGATCGCGCCGCATACGGCCACACTGGAAGTCGCCGTAGACGACGCCGCCAAGCTGTCGCTGGCCGCCAAGGTGGGCGAGCTGTCGCTGGCGCTGCGCCGCACGGGCGCGGCCGAACTTACGCCGGTGCGGGTGCTCAAGGTCAGCGACCTTGGCCCCTTCAGCGCCGGCTCCGTGAGCAGCCAGCCCTATCAGCCGAGCGCGGTTCCGCCGCCCCCGGCTCCGCCAACGGCCAGCCGGAAGGCAAGGTCCACCGGCGGCTTGATCATCATCAACGGCGACGACCGTTCGTCCGCCAATTCGGGAGCCGGCGCATGAGCCGACTGACAGTCGCCCTTGTGGCTGCGTGCGTCCTTGGCCTGTCACAGGTCCCGGCCCACGCCCAGGCCTTCGCGGACGACCTTGCCCCGACGCGCGCGATCAGCGTGCCGAAGGACAAATCGGTGGCTTTCCGGCTTTCGCCGGCCGCCGCCGAGGTGGTCGTCGCCGAGCCGAAGATCGCCCAGATCGTCGCCAACAATAACAACAGCGTCTACGTCCGCGGCGAGGACATGGGCTCCACCAACATCCTCGTCTACGACAAGGCCCATCACCTGCTCGAAGTGATCGACGTCAACGTCGGCTTCGATGCTTCCGCGGCCCAGGCGGCGATCAATCGCGAGCTGCCCAACGACCACGTCATCGTCACGGGTCTGGGCACGGGCCTGCTGCTCAGCGGCGAGGTTCCGACCCCGGGCGACGCCGCCCGCGCCCGCGAGATCGCCGAGCGCTATGCGCCCAAGCAGGTCAGCTCGGAAATCAACGTCGCCGCCAGCCAGCAGATCATGCTGGAGGTGCGCATCCTCGAAGCCGACCGGGCCGCCTTGAAGGATTTCGGCATCAGCCTGGATGTTCATAACGGCAAGGCGGGCCTGCTGACGGCCGGCCTGGTCTTCCCGTCATCGACGCCTGGCACGGCCAACAGCGCCCTCTATGGCGTCAACAGCCCGCAGGGCCGCTTTGGTCTCAGCACCAACGTCGGCAGCACCTCGATCGACCTCCTTCTCGACGTCATGGAGGACAAGGGACTGATCCGCACCCTGGCCCAGCCGAACCTCGCCGCCGTTTCGGGCGAGGAGGCCAGCTTCCTGGCCGGCGGCGAATTCCCCTTCCCGGTGCCGAACGGCAAGGACAACGTCACCATCGAGTTCAAGCCTTTCGGCGTGCAGCTCAAGTTCACGCCCGAGGTTCAGAGCAACGGCCTGATCCGCCTCAAGGTGGCTCCGGAAGTCAGCCAGCTCAACAACGCCAACCCGCTGCGGATCAACGGCTTCGACGTCCCGTCGATGACGATCCGCCGGACCTCCACGACCATTGAGCTGAAGGACGGCGAAACCTTTGCGATCGCCGGCCTCTTCCAGCAGGACTACATCAACAACGTCCGGCAGGTGCCGGGGCTGGGCGACGTGCCCATCCTGGGCGCGCTGTTCCACTCGTCCCGCTGGCAGCGGCATGAGACGGAACTGGTCGTGCTGGTCACCCCGCGTCTGGCGACGGCGGCCGAGAGCCTTGGTCTCGCCCCCGACCCGCTGAAGGTGAACAACGAGCCGTCCGCCATCGACCTCATCCTCAACGGCAAGACGCTCGACCAACCCATCAAGGCGCCGGTGGGAGGCCTTCGCGGCCCCGTTCAGTAAACCGCAGCATTTCGTCCTTTAAGAGTAACTGATGGGTATCACGACCTTTGCTGGGCGACGCGTTCTTGCGATCGGTGACGGCTTGTCCGACATCGCTCGCGAGGCGCTGTCCGGAGCTCAGATCGAGGTTGCGGGCCCCGAGCGGCTCCAGGGCCGCTGGACGTTCGGAGACATTCCCGACCTCGTCCTGATCGACGCCGACTGCGCCACCACCGAGGTGTTGATCGGCGCCATCGACACCCTCTCACGCGCGCCGGGCACGCCCGCCACCATCCTGGCGGGCGCCAAGCTTCCGGCCGGCCTCGTGCGCGCCCTCCTGCGCCTGCCGCGTTCGGATGTGCTGGAAGCGCCCTTCGCGCCGGTGGACCTGGCGCTTTCCGCCGCCGCCCTGATGACTCCGGAGCCGGCCGCCGCCGCGGCTTCCGCCAATTCGCGCTGCTGGACCATCATGGGCGCGGTCGGCGGCGCGGGCGCCACCACGATCGCCATCGAAATCGCCTGCGCGCTCGCCCAGCGGCAGCGGCGGGACAAGCGCGTCGCGCTCGTCGATCTCAACATCGCCGACGGGGCGGCCTCCGCCTACCTCGGGGCGACCTCCAATATGCTTCTTTCCCGCGCCTCGGCGGCGCCGGACCGTATCGACGCGGCGCTGCTGGACGTCTTCTCCTCGCCCGCCCCCGGCAACTTCGATTTGCTGGCTTCCGCCCGCGATCCGCACGCCTTCGAGAATACCAGCGCCGAGGCGGTGATCCGGCTGCTGGAGGTCGCCTGCCAGACCTATGACTTCGTCATCGTCGACGCGCCTCGCCACCGCCATCCCTGGACGCTCGATGTGCTGTCCGGCTCGGACGAGATCGTCATCGTCTCCGAGCTGACCGTTCCGGCCCTGCTCGCCGCCCGTTCGCTGGCGACCGAGATCGAGGCCGAGGTGTCAGGGGGCGCGCCGCCCCGGATGGTGCTCAATCGCCTCGCCAAACGGGTCCTGGGCCCCTCGCCGTCGATCGGCGAGGCGGAGAAGGCGCTCGGCCGCAAGACCGAAGGCGCCGTCACCTCCGACTGGGAAGCCGCCGCGGCTTCGGTGAATCTTGGCGGTCCGATCAGTCAACACCGGCCAAAGTCACGGATCGTCAAGGACATCAGCGATATCGTCGACGCGATGCTGAAGAAACCCAGCCGTGACGACGCCAGTTCGAGGGCCGCCTGATGAGCCGATTTTCCCTACGCAAGAGCTTCCAGGCTGAACCGGCCGCTGAAAAGCCCGAGGCCGCGCCCGCCGTCGCGCCCATCGCAACGACCTCGCCGATTTTCACGCCGCCTCAAGTTGACGCACCCTCCAAGCCGGTCAAAGCGCAGGATGACTTCCTGGACGTGCGCCTGCGGCTGCACGGCCGCCTGATCGAGGAGCTCGACCTCTCCAAGCTGGACAAGCTGGATGAAGGCGAGATGCGCCGCCAGGTGCGCAACCTGATCAACGACTTCATCCGCGACGAGCGGATGGCGTTGAACGCCAGCGAGATCGACCGTCTCGGCGAGGAAGTGTTCGACGAAATGGTGGGCCTGGGCCCCATCGAGCCGCTGCTGAAGGACGAGTCGATCAACGACATCCTGATCAACGGCCCCTTCCAGGTTTACGTGGAACGGCGTGGGGAACTGGAGCTCACCCCGGTCCGGTTCTACGACAACAACCACCTGCTGCGGATCATCAACCGCATCGTCGCCGGCGTCGGACGCCGGATCGACGAAAGCTCGCCGATGGTGGACGCCCGCCTGCAGGACGGCAGCCGCGTGAACGCCGCCATTTTCCCGATCGCCATCGACGGCGCGGCGGTCTCGATCCGGAAATTCTCCAAGAAGCCGCTGAGCTTCCAGCGGCTGGTGGAGGTGGGCGCCATGCCCGCCTGCGTCGCCGAATTCCTGTGGGGCGCGGTGCGCGCCCGGGTCTCGACGGTGATCTCCGGCGGTACGGGCTCGGGTAAGACGACCCTTCTCAACGCCTGCTCGGCCGCTATCTCCGAAGGCGAACGCCTGATCACCATCGAAGACGCCGCCGAACTGCAGCTGCAGCAGCCGCACGTGGTGCGCATGGAAACCCGCCCGCCGAACATCGAAGGCAAGGGCGAGATCCGCCAGCGCGAACTGGTCAAGAACGCGCTGCGGATGCGTCCTGACCGGGTGATCCTGGGGGAAGTCCGGGGCGAGGAAGCCTTCGACATGCTCCAGGCCATGAACACCGGCCACGAAGGCTCCAT
>Ga0157373_10002831_pt1 | contig 13113 bp, 14 predicted proteins | sample C65metaG_FD_113460 | JGI IMG/M metagenome (GOLD analysis project Ga0157373, IMG submission 113460) | Corn rhizosphere microbial communities from Kellogg Biological Station, Michigan, USA - C6-5 metaG | ecosystem: Host-associated > Plants > Roots > Rhizosphere > Soil | place: USA: Michigan... | reverse complement strand
GCACCTACCGACCAGAAGTTTTCCCATCTTACAGAACGGCCAAACTTAGAGTTACCGTCTCTTCTCAAACTTCCGCTCAAGAGATACTTGCCGTCAAAGTCATAACTCAAACGTGATAAGTAACTTTCTATTCTGGCATTACGCTCATATGAGGTGGTACCTAAAACTGTTGAAAAGTTAGTTAGATCAGTAATCCCCTGAACGATTTGTCCACTGCGGCTTCCTGAAAGGTAGTTGTACTTGGTATTGAAACTTTCGTGACCTGCAATGATATTGAAATTATGTTTTCCAATATGTTTTGTATAGTCAAGGATTTGTGAAAGCGTTAATGAAGTGGTACGGTATGAATACTGATAAGCTCTTCCGCTCGGCGCACCGTCACCAACTAAAGTGTTATCATACAAGCGCTCCTGTGTATCCTGGAAATCAAATGCAACGTTGGCTGTACCTGTTAATCCCGGAAGAATATTAACAGTTGCATAAGTTCTACCATTTAAGGCACCTCTTGCGGAGTTTTGCGTATCATTCAGATTTTCGAAAATAACATTTCTTCCTGAAGTAAAGGGACGTAATGCACCAATATCATACTGAGACTGACCATTGGCATCCAAAATTAATGCACCGGTTGTCGCATCACGCAGGTGTACCGGATAGATAGGTCCTATGAATCTCGAGATATAAAAAGGGTTGATAATTGCAGTTTGGCTATCTGCATCAACATTGGCGAACATTGCCTGTGAATAGTTAGCAGCAATGTTAAAACCTGTGTTAAACCATTTGAGAGGTTTAGTATTCACATTGATCCTTCCATTATATCGTTTTAGGTTAGATGCAATCAAATATCCCTTCTCATTGGTATAACCCAAAGAGGTGTAATAATCGCTTTTATCACTACCGCCAGAATAGGCTAATGAATAATTCTGTCTTCTTTTACCTCCCTGTGCAGCCTGATCTGCCCAGTCAAGGTCATCACCATATTTAAGGCTGGCATTTGGATTCAATACGCCGTTCACATCTACGATTTCATTATCACCTACATTAAATGGGTTATAACCCAATAATGTTTTGATGCTTGAATAGTTGGCATTGTTGTATCTGGAAGTTATACCTGATGCAATGCTGTTAGCTACATCACGCGGAATAGCTAAAGCGCCATACTGAAGCGTATTTCTGTAGGCTTCCCACATCTTAGGATAATATTCCTGAGCAGTAAGACGCTCATATTCAGGCAATCCTCTGCTCACGATACCAGCACTGGCTTTGAACTGCAGGTTGTCTTTACCTTTACGCCCTTTTTTAGTAGTAATCATAACCACACCGTTACCAGCTCTGGATCCATAAAGAGCAGCTGTTGATGCATCTTTTAAGAGAGATACCGTAGCTACATCTTCCGGATCGATATTAGCAATATCACCATCATATACAGCACCATCAACTACAAATAATGCATCATTTGATGCATTCACAGAACCAAAACCTCTGATCCTGATAGAAGGTGAAGAGCCTGGTGCTCCGCTAGCCGTAGAAGCCTGGATACCAGGAGCAGATCCTGCCACTGCATTCAATACGTTTGTGATTGGTCGTTTCTCAAACTCAGAACTGTTAATTTGTGCAGTCGATCCAGTAAATGTTTGCTTGTTTGCCTTTCCGTAAGCTACAACAAGAACTTCGTTTAACTGATTTTCATCTCCGACAAGTGTTACATTCACTGTACTTCTTGATCCTGCTGATACTTCCTGAGTAGTATAGCCGATGTAAGAGAATACCAAAACAGCACTACTGCCATTTTTTACTTTAATTGAATAACTACCATTTGATGAAGTTTGTGTACCGGTTGTAGTACCTTTTAATTTTATTCCTACACTAGGAATTGGTAATCCGTCATCTTTAGATATAACGGTACCAGTAATGGTTCTTTCCTGAGCCCATGCAGTCACTGCAACAAACATCAAGACGAACAAACTTTGTAAAAGTTTACGCATGTTGTGGGGTTTTAGATAAATAGTTAATAATCGAACCCCTAATTTATATTTACAGAGGATTAAAACATACTGTTTTAACAAGAATTAGGGAAAATTAACTGCTTTTCTGAGATATTATTGTCCAATAGATAATAATTATTGTTTTTTGTAAAATAATCAAAACAATTTACCGGGGACATCTGTATACAAGCTGCATTTTCACCCAAAATTCTGCAAAACCGCACAAAAAAAAGAGGGCAACCATTACAGTTGCCCTCTTTTCTCATTTGTATCAGAAATGAAACTTATTTCGTTTCGTCTTTTACTTCTTCGAAATCTACATCAGTAACGTTATCGCCACCTTGTGCTGCAGATTCTCCTGCCGGCTGACCTGCAGCTCCTTCAGGAGCGCCGTCCTGACCTGCTTTGTACATTTCTTCAGATGCAGCATTCCATGCAGCCTGAAGCTCTTCCTGAGCAGCATCGATATCAGCAAAGTTTCTTGCTGCGTGTGCAGCCTGTAATTTTGCCAGACCAGCTTCGATTGGTGCTTTTTTATCAGCTGAAAGTTTCTCACCGAATTCTTTCAATTGTTTCTCAGTAGAGAAGATCAATGCATCAGCACTGTTGATTTTATCAGCTTCTTCTTTAGCTACTTTATCAGCATCTGCATTTGCTTCAGCTTCTTCTTTCATCCTTTTGATTTCTTCATCAGTTAAACCAGATGAAGCCTCGATACGGATTTTTTGCTCTTTACCAGTAGCTTTATCTTTTGCACTTACATGCAGGATACCGTTAGCATCAATATCAAATGCAACTTCTACTTGTGGAACACCACGTGGCGCTGGTGGAATACCATCCAGGATGAAACGGCCAATTGTACGGTTCTGAGCAGCCATTGGACGCTCTCCCTGTAAAATGTGGATCTCAACTGAAGGCTGGTTATCAGCAGCTGTAGAGAAAGTTTCAGCTTTCTTAGAAGGAATAGTAGTGTTTGATTCGATCAGTTTTGTCATCACGCCACCCATAGTCTCGATACCTAATGAAAGAGGAGTAACATCTAATAACAATACATCTTTAACCTCACCAGTTAATACGCCACCCTGGATTGCAGCACCGATAGCTACTACCTCATCAGGGTTAACACCTTTAGAAGGCTCTTTACCGAAGAATGCTTTTACAGCATCCTGGATTGCAGGGATACGTGTAGAACCACCTACTAAGATAATCTCATCGATATCTGATGTTTTTAAACCAGCATTTTTCAATGCAGATTTACAAGGCTCGATTGTACGTTTGATCAGATCAGCAGCCAGTTGCTCAAATTTAGCACGGCTTAAAGTTCTAACCAGGTGTTTCGGACCACTTGCATCAGCTGTAATATATGGAAGGTTAACTTCAGTTGAAGTTGAGCTTGACAATTCAATTTTAGCTTTCTCAGCAGCTTCTTTCAAACGTTGTAATGCCATTGGATCCTGTGCAAGGTCCATACCATTTTCGTTTTTAAATTCTGCTGCTAACCAGTCAATAATAATGTGGTCAAAGTCGTCACCACCTAAGTGAGTATCACCATCAGTAGATTTTACTTCAAATACACCATCACCTAATTCTAATACAGAAACGTCATGTGTACCACCACCGCAATCAAACACAACAATTTTCATGTCTTTGTGTGCTTTATCAAGACCGTAAGCCAAAGCTGCTGCTGTAGGCTCGTTGATAATACGTTTAACATTCAAACCAGCGATTTCACCAGCTTCTTTTGTAGCCTGACGTTGTGCATCATTGAAGTAGGCAGGAACAGTAATAACTGCTTCAGTAACCTCATGACCCAAAAAGTCTTCCGCAGTTTTTTTCATTTTTTGCAAGATCATTGCAGAAATTTCCTGTGGAGTGTATTTACGGTCGTCGATTTCAACTCTTGGTGTGTTGTTATCTCCCTTAACTACGTTGTAAGGAACACGGCCAGCTTCTTTAGAAACCTCAGCAAAGCTGCTGCCCATAAAGCGCTTAATCGAATAAATTGTTTTTGTTGGGTTAGTGATCGCCTGACGTTTCGCAGAATCACCTACTTTACGCTCACCATTCTCTGCAAATGCAACAATGGATGGCGTTGTACGTTTACCCTCACTGTTGGCTATAACTACAGGTTCGTTACCTTCCATTACGGCTACGCAAGAGTTTGTTGTTCCTAAGTCTATACCAATAATTTTTGACATGCTATTTATCTTGTTTATGTGATGAATTCTAATTTTCTAATTCTGTTTAACAAGCAATGTGCCAATCGGCATTTGGCAGGTAAACAGGCTGGTATTTTATAATTTTTGCTAAAATGTATTAAAAACGATTTACAATTCTGACAGGTTGTCATAAATCGGCTTTTGCTTTGGCAATAAACCTGTTAAAGACCAAGCAGTCTTTCAAGATGATGATAACCAATGCCAAAATAGCTCTTTGTATCTTTAATTTTCGTCGAAATATCGTCGTGCTTTATCTTAGTCCCTTTAACTTTTGAGCCGGTGATCAACACATTTTTCGGTGTATTCGCCTCTGATATAAATTCAAAAACTTTGGTCTTATATCCAAAGTACTCGAGGATCAGTGCCCGGATACCGTCAGTAACCATCACAGCCTGCCTCTCCAGGAAGATACCATGTCTGGTGATGAATCCAAGGTCATTATCAGCCTTTCCTTTTTCCATCTCCCTGCGGATTTGTTTATGGCAGCAGGGCGCAACAACAATGAGTTCAGCCCCTGCGCTGATCCCTTTGGCAATGGCGTCATCAGTAGCCGTGTCACAGGCATGCAGCGCGATGAGTAAGTCGATACTTTCATCCTGATGATCTTCAATAGTTCCCTGTACAAAGCTTAAACCTGTAAAACCAGACTCAGCTGCGATCCTGTTACACAGATCCACCATGTCCTGCCTGTATTCCACTCCTCTCACACTTACCTCCATCTTCAACACATTAACCAGGTAATCATACAAAGCGAAAGTAAGGTAACCTTTGCCGGAACCCATATCTACAACTTTCTTCAACTTTCCCGCAGGCAGCTCTCTGATCAGCGGATCAAGCAAGGCTACGTACTGATTAATCTGCTTATACTTATCCTGTGCATTTTTAAAGACGATACCATTCTTATCCGTAATTCTCAGTGCCGTCAGATAGGGTTTCTGCAACGATGCAATGAGTCGTGCTTTTTCCTTATCATGGCTCAGCGGTAACTGATCCTGCATGGTCGCTTTGTTCATATTAAGAGAATAGCCCTTTGATGGATGAGATAAAAGAACAATGTCGTTGTCAACCGTAAAGCAGGTACAGTTCCGGAAACCACTCTCAAGATAATCGAAAACCAGACGGAGCCCTTCCTGGGGCGCATAGTTCTTAACGATATCCTTTGTTTTATACCTGTAGGTAAAAGCGAGCATCGGCATCCGTTTGATCAGCACTTTCCGGACATATATATTCTTGAGTTCAGGCTCCTCACCCATGTAGTTACCAAGGGTAATTTTGATGAAAGTATCATTGGTAACACTCTCTGATACGAGCGTCTTAAACTGTTCAATTTTTTCAGACTCTGACATGATATCAAAATTAGGCTAAACTATTTATGCATAAAAAAATGCCTTTCCGTTTTACAGAAAGGCATCTTTATTCCGGAGAATGGAAAATTATTCTCCTTTGTTATCTTTTGCTTCTTCAGCAGCCGGAGCTTCTGGAGTTGCTTCTTCTGTAGCCGGAGCTTCTTCAGCAACTGGTGCTTCTTCAGCAGCAGCTTCAGCTTTCGCTGCAGGTGCGTCAGATTTTTTAGCTTTAGTTCTGCCACGACGGGTAGTTTTCTTCTCAGCAGCTTCAGTATCTACACCATAAACTTCGTTGTAATCAACCAGTTCGATTAACGCCATCTCAGCGTTATCACCTAAACGATTGTTTAATTTGATAATTCTGGTATAACCACCCGGACGGTTAGCTACTTTAGCAGCTACGTCACGGAACAATTCAGTAACTGAATCTTTATCCTGTAAGTAACTAAATACAATACGACGTGAGTGTGTAGTATCGTTTTTAGATTTAGTGATCAAAGGCTCAACATACATACGTAAAGATTTAGCTTTAGCTAATGTTGTAGAGATCCTTTTGTGTTTGATCAGTGATGAGGCCATGTTAGCCAACATCGCTTTACGATGGGAGTCAGTTCTGCCTAAGTGGTTGTTTTTTTTACCGTGTCTCATTTTTATTTTATTGAGTGCATACCGTCTCTTCTGAATTAAAGAGGGAATTATGCACTATTAACAATTTGTGATTTGTTATGCTTACTCTTCTTCCAGTTTGTATTTACCTAAGTTCATGCCGAAAGACAATTGTTTAGATTTTACAAGCTCCTGGATTTCAGTAAGTGATTTCTTACCAAAGTTTCTGAATTTTAACATGTCAGCTACATCATAAGAAACAAGATCAGCCAGTGTGCGGATATCGGCTGCTTTTAAGCAGTTTAAAGCACGAACTGAAAGATCAAGATCAACTAATTCAGTTTTAAGGATTTTACGCATATGCAGGATTTCCTCATCCACTTCTTTAGTTTCTTCTTTTGCCTGAGATTCAAGAACCAGGTTCTCGTCAGAGAATAACATGAAATGCTGAATCAAAATTTTGGCTGCTTCTTTCAAAGCTTCTTCAGGGTGGATAGATCCATCTGTAGCGATTTCCAAAATTAATTTTTCATAATCTGTTTTTTGTTCAACACGATAGTTTTCAATCGTGTATTTTACATTTTTCATTGGGGTAAAGATCGAATCGATAGCAATTACACCAACAACAGCATCATTAATTTTATTTTCTTCAGCCGGAACATAACCACGTCCTTTATTGATAGTCAATTCTACCTCTAAAGTAACTGATTTCTCCATGTTACAGATCACGAAGTCTGGATTAAGCACTTCGAAATTGTTAGAGAATTTAGTGATGTCACCTGCTAGAAACTGATCCTGGCCATTAACTACAATAAAAACTTTTTCAGAGTCACCTGAATCACCAGCTTTTTTGAAACGAACTTGTTTCAGGTTCAGGATAATTTCAGTTAAATCTTCTACAACACCTTTCATTGTAGAAAACTCATGTGATACACCAGAAAAACGAATACTTGTAATGGCATAACCTTCCAGGGAAGAAAGAAGTATTCTTCTTAAGGCATTACCAATTGTTACACCGAAACCGGGTTCTAAGGGACGAAATTCAAATATACCATCGAAATCCGTTGATTTCTGCATGATGACCTTATCGGGTTTCTGAAATGCTAAAATTGCCATTTATAATGTTTTTAGATCGTTATGAATATTTTGTAACGCAAAAAATTTAGCTGCCCGCGAAGGCAGCTAATTAAATATATGATTACTTCGAGTAAAGCTCGATGATTAAGTTTTCTTTGATGTTCTCAGGAATCTCATCACGATTTGGATAAGCTAAAAACTTTCCGCTTAACTCAGATGCATTCCAGTCTAACCAATTGAATTTATTGATTACTCTGCCTGCTACTGAATTAGTGATGCTTTCCAAAGTTTTAGATTTCTCACGTACTGCTACAACATCACCTGCTTTTAATTGGTAAGAAGGAATGTTTACTACTTCACCGTTCACTGTTACGTGTTTATGGCTAACTAACTGGCGTGCAGCTGAACGTGTAGTCGCAATACCTAATCTATAAACTGTGTTATCTAAACGGGCTTCCAATAACTGTAATAAGTTATCACCTGTGATACCCTGACGGGAAGATGCTTTTGTAAACAAGTTACGGAACTGACGCTCTAATACACCATAAGTATATTTCACTTTTTGTTTTTCCATTAACTGTACTGAATACTCAGATTGTTTACCTCTTCTTTTAGACGCACCGTGCTGTCCTGGGGGATAGTTTTTTCTGTCTAGTACTTTATCAGGGCCGAAAATTGGCTCTCTGAATTTACGCGCGATTTTGGACTTTGGTCCTGTATATCTTGCCATTGCTTTTTGTTTTAAAGTATCATGCAACCTGAAGCTGCAGACTCTTAGCTTTAAAAATTAATAAATTAAACTCTTCTCTTCTTAGGAGGACGACATCCGTTGTGCGGAAGCGGCGTAATATCTTTGATCGAAGTTACTTCGATACCAGAGATCTGTAATGTTCTGATAGCAGACTCACGACCTGATCCAGGACCTTTAACAAAAACCTCTACTTTACGCAGACCTAAATCAAATGCTACTTTACCGCAATCACTTGCAGCCTGACCTGCAGCATATGGAGTGTTCTTTTTAGAACCCTTGAAGCCCATTTTACCTGCTGAAGACCATGAAATAGTTTGACCATTGTTGTTTGTTAAGGTAACAATGATATTATTAAAAGTCGCATTGATATGTGCCTGACCAACCGGTTCAATAACAACAATACGCTTTTTGGTTACTTTTTTACTCTTAGCCATAATTATTATCCGTTACTAATTTTATTTAGTAGCTTTTTTCTTGTTAGCAACTGTTTTTCTCTTGCCCTTACGTGTACGAGAATTGTTTTTAGTGCGCTGACCGCGAACTGGTAAACCTTTTCTGTGACGTAAACCACGGTAACAACCGATGTCCATTAAACGTTTGATGTTTAACTGAACCTCAGAACGTAAAGCACCTTCTACTTTCACGCCGTCGTTAATGATGGTACGAATTGCTGATAACTCATCATCAGACCAATCCTGTACTTTTTTGCTAAAATCGATACCTGCCTCAGTTAATATACGCTGAGCAGTTGATCTGCCTACACCGAAGATGTAAGTTAGTCCGATTTCGCCTCTTTTGTTTCTTGGTAAATCTATACCTGATATCCTTGCCATATTTGTACTAAATGTTGATTATTTGACGACAGATTGAGTAACCTGTACATTCAATCTAATCATACTGCAATAATTTATTATCCCTGACGCTGCTTGAACTTCGGATTTTTCTTGTTAATTACGTAAAGCTTGCCTTTACGACGAATAATCTTGCAATCAGCACTGCGTTTTTTAATTGATGACCTAACTTTCATTTTATTTATATCTATAAGTAATCCTGCCCTTTGATAAATCGTAAGGCGACATCTCTAATTTAACTTTGTCCCCAGGTAATATCTTAATGTAATGCATCCTCATTTTACCTGAGATATGAGCGATAATTTCATGTCCGTTCTCCAGTTCAACTCTGAACATGGCATTGGATAATGCTTCTCTTATTACACCGTCTTGTTCAATCGAGGCTTGTTTAGCCATATAATCTTGATTTTTACTTAATTAGCTGCTATTAAACAGGGTTGCAAATTTAAGAAAAATATTTAATTATTTACCTTTTTTCTTTTAAAACTTCTTCAATCAAAGAAAAGGTTGATAAAACATCTGCTTTCCCCTTTTTTATTGCAACAGTGTGTTCAAAATGTGCCGAAGGCTGACTGTCTCTGCTTGTTACTGTCCAGCCATCAGACCAAAACTCTATATTAGCTGTACCGGCATTGATCATCGGTTCAATGGCAATGACCATCCCCTCCTCTAACTTCATACCTGTACCCCGTCTACCGTAGTTAGGGACCTCTGGCTTCTCGTGCAGCTGAACGCCAACACCATGACCAACAAGCTCTCTCACCACACCGAAACCATTCTGCTCTGCGAAAGACTGTACTGCGAAGCCCACATCTCCGAGACGGGAACCAACAACAGCTTTATCAATAGCTCGCTTCAGACATTCCTGAGTAACGTCAACCAACTTCTGACGGTCAGCGCTGATTTCCCCGATAGAGAACGTGTAAGCCGAGTCACCAAAGAAATTGTTCTTGATCACACCACAATCAACGGAGATCAGATCTCCTTCCTGAATCACATACTCACCGGGAAAGCCATGAACAACCTGCTCATTAGGCGATATACAAAGTGAATAGGGAAACCCGTTGTAGTTTAGAAATGCCGGTATCGCTCCGTGATCTTTTATGTAAGTCTCCGCAAGTTTGTTCAGCTGCATTGTGGTTACCCCAGGGCCGATGATCTTTGCCACTTCTGCAAGTGTTTCAGATACAAGCATGGAACTAATTCTAATGAGCTCAACCTCCTCCGGAGACTTATAATAGATCTTAGACATTCATATTAAATTACCGCACTGCTACCGCTTGTATTTGCAGCGGGAACACCAGTACGACCTGTAACTCTTCCGGTTTTCATTAATCCGTCATAGTGACGCATTAACAAATAACTTTCAATCTGTTGTAAAGTATCTAATACCACACCTACTAAAATCAGCAGGGAGGTACCTCCATAAAAATGGGCGAACTCTGATTTAATACCGAACTTAACGGCCAGTGAAGGAAGGATGGCAATGATCGCTAAGAATACAGAACCTGGAAAGGTGATCTTAGAAATTACATCGTCAATAAATGAAGAGGTATCCAGACCTGGTTTTAAACCCGGGATGAAACCACCATTTTTCTTCATATCATCAGACATCTGTACGGGATTAACTGTAATCGCAGTATAGAAGAATGTAAATGCAATAATTAAAAATGCGAAGGTTAAACTGTAAGCCAGTGATGTTGGATCACTGAACTGGATTAACCATGTATTTTGTAAAGTAGGGAAAAACTGTGTAAGTGTTGTTGGAATGAACATCAGTGCCTGGGCAAAGATGATTGGCATTACACCAGCAGCATTCACTTTCAATGGGATGTATTGTCTAACCCCACCAAACTGTCTGTTACCAACGATACGTTTTGCATATTGTACAGGCACTTTACGTACACCCTGTACGATAAGGATCGTAAACATCACCACGGCGAACAAAGCAACGATTTCGAGTACAAGTGCAATTAAGCCCCCGTCTACAATAACCCTTGAAGTGATCTCCTGATAAAGAGCCATCGGAAGACGTGCGATGATACCAACCATGATGATCAGTGATACACCGTTTCCAATACCTTTATCGGTAATTTTCTCACCCAACCACATTACAAATAATGTACCTGCCGACAAAACGAATGTTGAAAGAACGAAGAATAAAGTAGGATCAATCAGAATAGCTTCCTTAGGAACCTGAGTTTTCACATATCCTACAGCCTGAACAGCTGTAATCACTACCGTCAGGTATCTTGTGATCTGATTGAGTTTATTCCTGCCGCTCTCTCCTTCTTTCTGCATTTTCTGGAAGGAAGGTACAGCAATACCTAATAACTGAACTACAATTGATGCAGAAATATATGGCATAACCCCCAGTGCAAGGATAGATACACGGGAAAATGATCCCCCGGCAAACATATCCAGCAGACCCAAGATTCCAGATTTCTGATTATCGCCTAGGGCTGTTGCATCAACGCCTGGTAAAACAACGTGAGAAACGAACCTATAGACCAAAAGAATTACGAGCGTAAATACTATACGCTCTCTTAATTCCTGAATTTTCCAAATATTACTTAAAGTAGTAAACAGCTTCTTCATTAATTACAATTTTTCGATTGAGCCTCCAGCAGCTTCAATTGCTTTTTGTGCAGTTGCAGAGAAAGCGTGAGCTTTAACTTCAACTTTAGATTTTACCTCACCACGGCCAAGGATCTTAACCAGGTCGTTTTTATGTGCTAAACCATGCTCTTGCAATGTAGCAAAATCAATTGAAGTAAGGCTGAATTTCTCAGCTAATCCTTGTAAAACATCTAAGTTTACACCTACATATTCAACACGGTTAATTGGTTTGAAACCTACTTTAGGTACGCGACGTTGCAATGGCATCTGACCACCTTCAAAACCGATTTTGGTTTTGTGACCAGAACGTGATCCGGCACCTTTATGACCACGAGTGGAAGTACCACCACGACCAGAACCAGTACCACGACCAATTCTCTTACTGTTTTTAGTAGAACCTGATGCAGGTTTTAAATTACTTAAGTTCATTTTTGAAACTTATTGTGCTGCCCTTCGCTTTCACTAATCAGGGACAACGGTTAAACATATACAAAGGTTGCAAATGTAATAGAAAATATTACACTTACAACCTCTGCGAATTATATACTTTCGATGGCAACTAAGTGATTCACTTTTCTTACCATTCCAATGATAGCAGCGTTTGCTTCAACTTCAACAGACTGGTTCATTTTGGTCAAACCTAATGCCTGCATCGTTCTTTTCTGACGTTCGCTTCTGTCAATGATACTTTTTACCTGGGTTATTTTGATCTTAGCCATGTTCTTATCCGTTAAAAACTTTGTTTAAATCAACACCACGCTGTTGTGCTACTGTGTAAGCATCACGCATTTTTGTTAAAGCATCAACAGTTGCTTTTACCACGTTGTGAGGATTTGATGAACCTTTTGATTTTGCTAATACGTTATGTACACCAGCACTCTCTAATACAGCGCGCATTGCACCACCAGCGATAACTCCGGTACCTACTGCAGCTGGCTTAATCAATACAAAACCACCTGAGAATTTACCGATTTGTTCGTGAGGAACAGTACCGTTTAACAAAGGAACCTTTACCAGGTTCTTTTTAGCGTCATCGATACCTTTAGCAATTGCTTCAGTAACCTCTTTCGCCTTACCTAATCCGTAACCTACGATTCCGTTTTCATCTCCAACAACTACGATAGCTGAGAAGCTGAAAGTACGACCACCTTTGGTTACTTTAGCAACACGTTGTATACTAACTAAACGGTCTTTTAATTCGACCTCGCTAGTCTTAACTCTTTTTATATTGATAGTTGACATTCTTCTCTTATTTTCAGATTAAAATACTAAACCAGCTTCGCGGGCACCTTCTGCCAACGACTTTACGCGTCCGTGGTATAAATAGCCATTTCTATCGAAAACAACTTCTTTAATGCCTGCTGCGATTGCTTTTTCAGCTACTAATTTACCAACAGCTACTGATTGCTCAGATTTGTTGCCATTACCAGAAAAATCTTTAGATAATGAAGAAGCTGATACCAATGTGTTTCCAGTTACGTCGTTAATGATCTGCGCATAAATTCCTTTATTGCTTCTATAAACTGATAAACGTGGACGGCTTTCAGAACCTTCTAGTTTTTTTCTGATTCCTTTTTTTATACGATCTCTACGAGATAATTTTTTCCCTGCCATGATGATTATTTTTTAGAAGCTGATTTACCTGCTTTTCTTCTTAACACT
>Ga0157373_10002830_pt1 | contig 13115 bp, 11 predicted proteins | sample C65metaG_FD_113460 | JGI IMG/M metagenome (GOLD analysis project Ga0157373, IMG submission 113460) | Corn rhizosphere microbial communities from Kellogg Biological Station, Michigan, USA - C6-5 metaG | ecosystem: Host-associated > Plants > Roots > Rhizosphere > Soil | place: USA: Michigan... | reverse complement strand
CGGTCAAAAGTCGGCGCATCGATGCCGCGCACCGAGACGCTGTCGGCGAGAAACAGCGTGTCGAAACCGGCGGCTTCGGCCTTGCGCGCCAGGTCGATGAAATGGTTCAGGCGAATGCCGGCGTCGGCCTGGGAGCCGGTGTCGCGCCAGGCGGCGATGTGGTGCCCGGTGGCGCGCAGGAACAGGCCGAGTTTGAGGGTGTCGGGACGTTTGCTCATCTGGGTACTCCTTGCAAATCGGGGCTTGAGTTCGGGGGCAAGGTTTTCAAGGGATCAGCAGGCCACAGCGAACGACAGGCTGCGGCTCAGGGGAATCGAGGCCGGACGGCTGCCGGGAATGGCGGCCAGCAGGCGCTGGGTGTAGCTGTGTTGCGGGTTCTGCCAGAGGCTGTGGGGCGTGGCCTGCTCGACGATGTTGGCCTCGTGCATCACCAGCACCCGATCGGAGAAGTAGCGCACCACCGAGAGGTCGTGGGAAATGAACAGGTACGACAGGTCGAAGGCTTCGCGCAGCTCCACCAGCAGATTGAGAATCTGCGCCTGGGTCGACACATCCAGCGCCGACACCGGCTCGTCACAGATCACCAGTTTCGGCTTGACGATCAGCGCCCGGGCGATACCGATGCGCTGGCGCTGGCCACCGGAAAACTGATGGGGCAGGCGGTCCAGACTGTTGCGCGCCAGGCCCACGGCATCGAGCATCTGCTCACGCGCCTGGCGTCTGAGTTGCGGGTCGGTCTGGCCGTGCAGGCGCTGAACCCGATCGAGAATGTGCTCGACGCTGTGCCGTGGATTGAGCGCGGCATAGGGGTCCTGAAAGACCATCTGCAGTTGCCCGCGCCAGGCCAGTTGCTCAGTCGGATTCAAGGTGGCGATGTCGCGACCGCTGAAGAGGATCTGGCCCTGACGGGGGCGCAGCAGGCCCAGCAAGGCTTTGCTCAGTGTCGACTTGCCGCAGCCGGATTCACCCACCAGCCCCACGGTTTCACGCTCACTGATGGCAAACGACAGTCCCTTGAGCACGTCACGCTCGCCATAGCCCAGACTCAGGTTATCGACTTGCAACAGCGGCGCCTTGCCCGGTGTCGCGTGGCGTGGCGCGTGGCCGGGGGAATAGTGGGTGTTGCTGACCTTGTACTGATTGGCCTGCCCCGGTTTGCGCGTGACCTGGATCTCCGGCAGGCGCTGGTCGAGGTAATGCTGATCATGATCGCGACCCAGGGATGCATTGAGCAGGCCCTGGGTGTACGGGTGCGCCGCGCGCTGAAACAGCTCATTGCTGCGCTGATGCTCCAGCGCCTGGCCGTCGTGCATGATGATCACCCGGTCGGCTTGCTGGCGGACGACGCCCAGGTCATGGGTGATCAGCAGCAGGCCCATGCGCAGCTCCTTGCGCAGGCTGTCGAGCAATTCAAGGATCTGCGCCTGCACGCACACGTCCAGCGCCGTGGTGGGCTCGTCGGCAATCAACAGGCGCGGCTCGCAGGCGATGGCCATGGCGATCATCACCCGCTGGCGCTGCCCGCCCGACAAATGCTGCGGGTACTCACGCAGGTGCGCGGCAGGGCGTGGCAGTTGGACCAGACCGAACAGCTCCTCGGCGCGTTTGTAGGCCTGGCGGCGCGTGAGGTCGGTGTGGGTGAGCAGGGTTTCGGTCAGTTGCTCGCCCAAGGTCAGCACCGGGTTGAGGCTCGACAACGGTTCCTGAAAGACCATGCCCAGCGCGTTGCCCTGCAAGCGGCGCATCTCTCGGGGCGACAGCTTCAGCAGGTCACGGCCTTCGAACAGCGCCTGACCGCTGAGCCTGGCGTTGTCCGGCAACAGCCGGAGCAGCGCCAGCGCGGTGGTGGATTTACCGCAGCCGGACTCACCGACCAACGCCAGGGTTTCGCCGGCCTCAAGGGTGAAGTCCAGCCCTTGTACGGCATCGAAACCTTCGTAACTCACGCGCAGTCCGCGGACGTCGAGCAGGCTCATGGGATGTACCTGCGCAGGCGCGGGTTGAGCGCGTCGTTGAGGCCGTCGCCCAGCAGGTTGAAGGCCAGCACCACGGAGATGATCGCCACACCCGGCAGTGCCGTGAGGAACCAGGCGCTGGCGATCTGTTCGCGGCCGCTGCCGATCATGCCGCCCCAGCTCGGGCGGTTCGGGTCGCTCATGCCGAGAAACGCCAGACCCGCTTCGATGAGGATCGCCGAGGCCACCAGAATCGAGGCCGTGACCACCAGCGGCGCCAGGGCGTTGGGCAGGATTTCGTGCAGGATGATCGAGCGGGTGCTGAAGCCTTGACTGCGCGCCGCGGTGACGAAGTCGGCCTCGCGCAGGGTGCGAAACTCTGCGCGAATCAATCGCGCCACGGTGGGCCAGGACGACACGCCAATGGCCAGGGCGATGATGTTCACGGTGGGGTTGCCGATGGCGACGATGACGATCACCAGCAGGAACGACGGCACGGTCTGGAACACTTCGGTGATGCGCATCAGCACATCGCCCAGACGCCCGCCGTGGTACCCGGCCAGTGCGCCCACCGTGACGCCGATCAACACGCTCAACAGCGTGCCGTACACCGCAATCAACAGCGAAGCCCGCGCGCCATAGGCAATGCCGGCGGCCACGTCGCGGCCCAGGGAATCGGTGCCCAGCGGGTAGGCCGGGTCGCTGAAAGGCCAGAGCATGGGTTCGGCGACCATCTCCGACGGATCACCGGGAAAGAAATAACCGGCACTCAGGGCCATGGCCAGGGTCGCCAGAAGAATGCTGGTGCCGGCCAGCGCCGCCGGGTTACGTCGCAACGCACCCCAGACACTTTCGCTGTGGCCGGTACGTGCCGGCTGGATTGCACTCATCGTCATTGGATGCTCACTGTTCCAAAGAGGGTAATAAGCCGTTGGGCAACGGCCCGGCCGTCATACGGTTTTGCCTGCTTGAACCGATTTCTGTGGGAGCGAATTCATTCGCGAGGGTTGGTGCAGGCGATAGATATTCATCGACCGAACGGCCGTCTCGCGAATGAATTCGCTCCCACAGATGGGGTTGCGGCTCGGTCGACGTCATCATTCGGCTTGCACCCGCGGGTCGAGCCAGGCTTGCAGCAGGTCCATGGCGATGTTGACCACCACCACCAGAATCGACGACAGCAGCAGGATGCCGAGCAGCAGGTTGTAGTCCCGCGACAGCACCGCATCGAGGGTCAAACGTCCAAGGCCGGGCCAGCCGAACAGCGTCTCGGTCACCGCTGCGCCGCCCAGCAAGGCCGCGAAATGCAGCCCGGCCATGGTGGTCACGGGGAGCAGGGCGTTGCGCAGCACATGGCGAACGGCGACGCGAACCGGGTGCAGGCCCTTGGCCTTGGCCGTGCGCACGAAGTCCTGACGCTGAACCTCCAGCATCGAGGCGCGGGTCAGGCGGGCGTACAGCGCGATGTAAAAGGTGGCCAGGGTCAGCACCGGCAGGATCGCGTGGCGCACGCGGTCGAGCAGCCAGTCAACGCCGTGCAGGTCCATCCCCAGGGTTTCGATGCCGTCGCTGGGCAGCCAGCCGAGGGTCACGGAAAACAGCACCACGGCCATCAGGCCGATCCAGAAGCCTGGCGTCGAATAGAGCAGCAGCACCGTCAGCGACAACGCCCGATCCGGCCAGCGCCCGACCTTGCTGGCCATTACCACACCGGCTGCGATGCCGAGGGCCAATGCCAGCAACAGCGCGCTGACCATCAGCAGCAGGGTGTTGGGCAGCCGGTTGAACACCAGCTGACCCACCGGCAGGTTGAAGCGCGGCGACAGCCCAAGGTCCAGATGCGCCAGATGGCTGAGTTAGGCCAGCAACTGCTGCCCCAACCCGAGATCCAGGCCGAAATGGCTGCGCCACTGGGCCAGGGTGGCCTCCGTGGCGCCCCCCGACTCGCTGGCCAGCACATCCACGGCGTCACCCGGAATCAGCCGCAGTAACAGAAAGTTCAGCAGCAGAATGCCGAACACCGTCGGGATGGCCTGCCACAGCGTGCGGCGGGCCAGGCGGAACATCCTCAGGCGCTCAGCCATGGGCGAACACTTCGCCACTGAGGTTCACGTTCGCGAGGCTGCCGTCCAGGCCGTTGCCATCGGCCTCAAACCCGGAAACCCTGGCATTGAACACCGTGACCTGCTGCTGCATGACCAGGGTGATGTTGGGCAGCTCTTCGATGACGATCTTCTGGAACGCCTTGAACAGGTCGCCGCGCTTCTGCTCGTCGGTCTCCACGGCGGCGCTTTCCAGCAGGCGATCGACTTCAGGGTTGTTGTAGTGCGAACCGTTGGAGAAGGGCAGGCCCTTGCGGAAGTTCTTCGACCAGTACAGCCGTTGCACGCCCACGGTGGGGTCGAACATGGTGCCCATGCCGACCACGGCAAAGTCGAAATCGCGGTCGGTGTAGATGCGTTTGGTGTAAGTCGGGAAATCCTGTGAACGCAGCTGCACGTCAATGCCGATGCGCGCCAGCGCCGTGCGGATGTAAGCGGCCGTGCGCGCGTAGCTGTCGCCGTAGGGCAGCGGGTCGAGGGTCAGGCTGAAGCGCGAGGTGCCCTTGAGCGGCAAGCCGGCCTGATCGAGCAGGGCGTTGGCCTTGGCGACGTCGAACGGGTACGGGTCGGGCCCGGTGTAGACGTATTGCGGAAAGCTCTTTGGAATCGGCGACACGCTGACGTCGGCATAGCCGTAATACACCACCTTCTTGACCACCTCGCGGTCGATGGCGTGGGCGATGGCCTGACGCACTTCGTGGCGACCGAGCAGCGGGTGATCGAGATTGAACTCCAGCATGGTCGGCGTGATGCTGTAGGCGTAGCCGCGGGTGGTGTACTTGAGCTTGCCGGACTGGGTCAGGCGCTTGAGATCGCTCAGCGGCACCGGGCTCTGGCCACCGGCGTCCAGGGTGCCGTTTTCAAAGGCGGCCAGGCGCGAGGCCGAATCAGGCACCACTTTCAGGAACAGCGTGTCGACCCCCGGCAGGCTCGCATCCCAGTAATCCGGGTTGCGCTCGTACTCGATGAAACTGCCGCGCTGCCACTGCCTGAAGCGATAAGGGCCGGTGCCCACTGGCGCGTTGTTGTGCGGGTTGCTCAGCGGGTCGCCCGAGGCATACAGGTGCTTGGGCAGGATTGGGGTTTCACTGCCCGCAAACGCGCGAATCAGGTATGGCGCGGGCTTGGCCAGCTTGACGATGGCGGTGTGATCGTCCGGCGTCTCGACGCTGGCCAGGTTGGCAAAGGTGCTGCCCCCGCGCGGGTGGTAGCGCTTGTTGGTCTCCAGCGAAAACGCCACGTCCTGAGCCGTGAAAGGCTGGCCGTCGTGCCATTTGACCCCTTCACGCAATTTGAACGTGTAGCTCAGGCCATCGGCCTCCGCTTCCCAGGACACCGCCAGGCCCGGCTGCGGCGTGAGAGTTTCGTCGTAACGCAGCAGGCCTTCGAGCACCTTGCTGCTGGCAGTGATGGCCGTGCCCGCCGAGGTGTTGAACGAGCTCAGCGTTGGCGGCTCGGGGTTGACCAGCAGGTTGAAGATGCGCCGGCCCGTGACCGCTTCGGCGGTGGCTGCGGCCAACGCGCTCGGCAGAAACGGCACGCTGGCGCCCAGCAAGGGCAGGGTGGACAGCCCTGCTATGAATTGACGACGAGAAAAAGGCATTGGGCAGTGATCCTTCAGCAAAGCGCTGTTTGAAAAAGAGAGTCAGAGGCGCAGACCGGCCTGTTTGAGCAAGGGCAGAACCCGCTCGCCGAATTGCGCCAGGTCTGGCTTGAAGTCGAAGAAGCTCAGTTGAATGCCGTCGATGCCCGCCTGCTTCAGGCGAATGATGTCGCGCACCACGGTTTCCGGGCTGCCGACCAGTTGGATGTTGCCGCCGACATAACGGTGATCGGCCTTGTGGCCGCGCCAGGCGTGGGCGTCGCTGGCTTCCCGGGCGTGCCCTTCAAGGGTGCCGGGGTCGCCTGCCGCAGTGATCGCGGCATGGTGTTCCCAGGCTTCGGCGTCGCTGTCGCGGCAGATCACCAGCGGGTTGATCAGTGTGCGCACGGTGCGGCCGTAACCCTGTGCGGCGTGTTTGATGCGCTGCAAATGCTCGGGCAGCTTGCTCAGCGCGTCTTCGATCTCGGCGCTGCCGGGGCTGGTGGTGAAGACGATGTCCGAATGCCGCGCGGCAAAGTCGATCCCGGCGGTGGAGCCGGTGGCGTTGACCAGTACAGGGCGACCGAAGCGCGGCTTGACGCTGCTGTAGGCCTCTTCGAGCGTGTAATAGTCGCCGTTGAAGTCGACGTTCTCGTTGCTGGCCCAGAGTTTTTGCACCACGCGAATGAACTCGTCAGCCTGCAGGTAGCGCTGATCGTGCTCGATCGGCTCGTTGCCGAAACGGCGGTGTTCGCGATGACGATGGCCGGTGACCAGATTCAGGCCCCAGCGGCCCTGGCTGATGTGATCCAGGGTGGCGCCGAACTTGGCCAGATGCAGCGGATGCCACGGCCCGTACAGCACGTGCAGGGTAGAGATGAGCAGGATGCGTTCGGTCACCGACGCCAGCGCGGCCTGGGTGATGAAGGCGTCGAGGGATTCATCGTGGTAGCGGATGTCGCCACCGTAGCCGCCTTTGCCCAGCCATTCGGCCAGGGCGAACACCAGGTCGAAACCCAGGGCTTCGGCGCGCAGTGTCAGTTGCTTGTTGTATTCGAACGACCAGTCAGTGCCACGGGGTAATGCCGATGCACTCCAGCCACCGGATTGAATGGGAAGAAACAAACCCAGCATTAACGGTTGGGCAAATGCTTTCGATAACGGGCTGTCGGGAAAATCCAGCGGGGAACGATTAACAGGCAATTGAAACACTCCGGCAATGAATGTTGTTGATGAGTTAGTGCAAGGGGTGTGCCGATAACAGGAAAAACAGTATTTAAGTTGTTTGTATGGGGTGAGGGCCGGAGTTTTATTAAATTCGCACAGTATCGCTGCTCTAGACTGGGTACTTGTGTTTAACAACTGTTGCTGGAGAAACACTTATATGGCTTCTGTAGCAGCACGGCTTGCCGGCGGCCGCGATTGCAAGTACGTCACCGCCGGCAAGGCGGACTGCTACAGGGCGTATACCAGATAAAACACCGTAAAAATTCGCATGGAATAACTTTAGCTTTAAAAGTTATAGCGGATTATGTTGACGGATAATTGTCCGGATCCTTATTGTCGCCGGCAGGTTTTTAATCTTCTTTATCCGTCGCATAAGTTACATGTATCTGCGCGGCGGCACGCCTTTGTTTATCTAGTTAGAGAGACCTGTTCATGAGTGCTATCCAATACCGTTCGCTGGGCCGTCACGGTCTGAAAGTCTCGCCGTTGACCCTGGGCACGATGATGTTCGGCGGGCAGACCGATGAGGCCGTGGCACGGCGCATCACCGACAAGGCGTTTGGGCAGGGCGTGAATTTCATCGACACTGCCAACGGCTACAACGCTGGCGCCTCCGAAGAAGTGGTCGGTCGCCTGATCGCCGCCAAGCGCCAGCAGTGGGTGCTGGCGACCAAGTTCGTCAATCCCAACCCGGGCGGCGAGGGGCCGAACAATCGCGGTGCCTCGCGCAACAACGTGATTCAGTCCGTGGACGCCAGCCTCAAGCGCTTGAACACCGACTACATCGACCTCTTTTACCTGCACCGCGAAGACCCGGAAACCCCGGTGGAAGAAACCTTGCGCGCGCTGTCGGACCTGATTCGCGCGGGCAAGATCCGCAGCTACGGACTGTCCAACCATCGCGGCTGGAAACTCGCCGAATTCAGCCGCACCGCCGACCTGCTTGGCGTCGAGCGTCCCGCTGCCAGCCAGCCGTTGTACAACCTGGCCAACCGGCAGATCGAAGTGGAGCACCTGCCTGCCGCCGATTATTACGGCATTGGCGTGGTGTCCTACAGCCCGCTGGCCCGTGGCGTGCTCACCGGCAAGTACGTGCCTGACCAGCCAGCCCCTGAAGGCACCCGCGCCGGGCGTAACGACGCGCGCCTGCAGCAGACCGAATGGCGCCCTGAATCCCTCAATTTGGCCCAGCGCATCAAGGACCATGCTCAGGCGCGCGGCATCACCAGCGGCCAGTTCGCCCTGGCCTGGGTGCTCAACAACCGCCTGATCACCTCGGCCATCGCCGGCCCTCGCACCGAAGCCCAGTGGGACGATTACCTGCCCGCGCTGGAGTATGCGTTCAGCGCTGAAGACGAGGCGTTCATCAATGACCTGGTGGTGACCGGGCATTCGTCCACGCCGGGCTACAACGACCCGAGCCACCCGTTTTTTGGCCGTCAGTCCCGGGTGTAAGCCCGGCTCGCCGAGCGTTTCCAGCTGACCTTCCAATCCCGCCAGGCCCACCGGCTGCCACACAGAGGAATGTTCACCATGCAAGAACGCAACAGCCGCAGGGCCTTCATCAAACAGGTCGCGCTACTGGGCACGGCCGCCGCCGCAGGGCTGATCCTGCCGGGTTGCGACAAACCGGAAAAAACCGCCAACGCCGCCCCTGCCGTGATCAAGAAACGCGCCGATCAGGTGGTCAGTTTCAAGTACCCGGACAACCCCTCGTTCGACCTGGTGTACCTGGCCGACTCGCTGGGTTACTTCGAAGGCACCCGGACCAAGCCGAACTACATCGGCAAGATCGCCGCGCCGCAGATCATCCCGCTGGTGGGCACCGGCGAAATCGATTTCGGCTCGCGCATGGTGCCGCTGGTGATCTCGGCGATTGCCAGCGGGCTGGATTTGAAAGTGGTGGCCGCAGGCGGCAAGACCCTTCAGGAAGCGCCACACATGAAGTACTTCGTGCGCGCCGATTCGGGGATCTTCACGCCCAAGGACATGGAAGGCAAAACCGTCGGCTTCAACAGCTTTGGGGCCTGCGCAGAGTTCGTCACCAAGAAATACCTGCGTGAACATCAGGTTGACGTCGACAAGATCAACTGGGTGGTGGTGCCGGACAACCAGGGCGAGCAGACCGTGCTTAGTCGCAACGTCGATATCGCCATCATCCACCCGCCAGCCTCCGGCGGCGCCGAACACAACCCCGAACTGCGCAAGCTGTGGAGCGACTACGACCTGGACAAGGGCCTGGGCGGCATGGCGCCGTACAGCGGCTATGGCAAGTTCATCCGCGAAAACCCCGAAGCGACCGAGGACTTCGTCGCCGCCATCGCCAAGGCCGCCAACTGGGTCAACGCCAATCCCGACGAGGCGCGCAAGATCGTCTCCAAACGCATCGGCACCCCGCTGGAACTGGTGGAACGCTATGCCTATGTCGACGACCTGGTCGTCACCGAACCGCCGATTCAGTACTACATCGACATCCTCGAAAACGAGAAGAAGATCAAACCCGGCGCGGTGGCGGTGAAGGACGTGTACACCAACCAGTTCAATGCGTTGGCCAAGGCGTAAGCGCGGTTTATAGGCGCGGGTTCACAGGGTCATGCAGCCGATGAAAGACCTGTGGGAGCGAATTCATTCGCGAAGGATTTTTCAGGCGATGCATCTCCGTCGTCTGTCCGGCCATCGCGAATGAATTCGCTCCCACAGAGACGTTGTTCGCCCGGCAGAAGGGTGTTTATCCAAAGGACAAATGAGGCATCAGTGCACAAAATCTCCACATCAGGCCTGCACATGGAATACCAGGCCCAGGACGAAACCGGCAAAAGCGAGCGGGTCGAGGTGCTCAAGGACTTCGACCTTGACGTGCGCGAAGGCGAATTTCTGTCGATCCTCGGCCCCTCCGGCTGTGGCAAATCCACCTACCTGAACATCCTCGCGGGCCTTGCTCAGAAAACCGGCGGCACCCTGAACATCGACGGCCAACCTCTGCAAGGCATCAACCGCAATCAGGGGGTGGTGTTTCAGGGCTACGCCTTGCTGCCCTGGCGCTCGGTGCTCGACAACATCGCCGTGGGCCTGGAAATCCGTGGCGTGGGCAAGGCCGAGCGGCGCGAGCGGGCGCGTGAATACCTGGAGCTGGTGGGCCTGACCGGCTTCGCCTCGCGCTACCCCCACGAGCTGTCCGGTGGCATGCGTCAGCGCGTGGCCATCGCCCGGTCGCTGGTCTACGAGCCCGACGTGCTGCTGATGGACGAACCCTTCGCCGCCCTCGACGCGCAGACCCGCGAAACCCTGCAGGACGAACTGCTGCGCATCTGGGATCTGCACAAGAAGACCATCGTGTTCATCACCCACAGCCTCGACGAGGCGATCTTCCTGTCCGATCGCGTCGCCGTGATGACCCCGCGACCGGGGCGCATCAAGGAAATCATCGACATCGACCTGCCGCGCCCTCGGCTGCCGCAGCTGCGCAACAGCCACGCCTTCGTCCACCTGCGTCAGCGCGCCTGGGCCTCGTTGCGTGAAGGCATGGGCGGTGTGGTGCCTGATGCCCTGGAAATCGAAGAAAGCGCCCGTCATGAAAGCTGGCAGCAGGTCGCTCGCCGCAGCGGTTATCGGGTGGGGGTTTGAGCATGGGGACGCACGTGGTTTTACCTCGGACATTGACCGCACGCTGGGCGAGGGCATCGCGCCGCGCGCTGGACAGTACCATCGGCATCATCGGTTTTCTCGCGCTGTGGGAGGCCTTGCCGCGCCTGGGCATCGTCAACCCCGGCTACCTGAGCCCGCCCTCCGCAGTGCTGGCAGCCATCGTCGACATGGCCGGCAATGGCGCGCTGATCAAGCATTTGCAAGCCAGTCTGATCCGTTCATTGGCGGGCCTGGCGCTGGCCATCGTCACCGGGATTTCCTTGGGGCTGCTCATGGGCTGGTTTGCGCGGCTGGAGCGGATTCTCGACCCGCTGTTGCAGTTCTTCCGCCAGACCTCGGCGCTGGCGCTGTTCCCGGTGTTCATCCTGTTTCTGGGCATTGGCGAGCTGTCGAAGATCGCGATTATTTTCTGGGCCTCGTTCTGGCCGATCCTGTTAAGCACCATCAGCGGCGTGAAGCAGGTCGACAGCCTGTTGATCAACTCGGCGCTGTCGATGGGCGCCAACCGGCGTTTCCTGTTTCTGAAGATCGTTCTGCCGTCAGCGTCGCCGTCGATCTTCACCGGGGTGCGTCTGGCCGGGGCCTATTGCATCACGGCCTTGGTGGCAGCAGAGATGATCGGCGCCCATTCGGGGCTGGGCTTTCTCACGCTCAACTCTCAGGAGGTATTCCAGATTCCAAGCATGTACGCCGGGATCCTGCTGCTGGCCGTGGTGGGCCTGCTGCTGAACTTCCTGTTGGCACTGTTGGAGCGGCGTTTTACCCGTTGGCGGCGTGGGCTGAAACATGCGGGGTAGGTCGAGTGCGGCGTTCACCGGCGGCTGGATTCGCTGGAGCCTGGCCGGCCTGATCGGCGCTGGCGCCGTGTGCGCCATTTGGTGGTTGCCGATGATCGACGGCGCTGAGCAGAGCCCAGGCCCGGTTTTGGCCAGGGCCCAGGCGCAGCAGGTGTTCCGCGTGGGCGTGCGCAGCTACCCGAGACCGACCTACAGCACCGAGGCGCTGGTGTCCGAACCGGATGAAATGGACAGCGAACTGGCCTCGGCGCTGGGGCGATATCTGGGTGTGAACGTGCAACTGGTCGCCATTCCCGCACAGGACGTTGCAGGGTTTCTGCGCAAAGGCGAGGTAGACGCCGTGATCGCGGGGAGCCTCGATATTCCGGGGCTCGAACGACAACGAGCGGCCCTGAGCGACGTGCCCCGCGCCTACGACAAAGGCGCGCTGCTGAGCCTGCGCAACGTGCCATCTTCCTCAGTCAAGGGCCAGACCGTCTGCATCGCCAATGGCAGCCCCTGGACCCACACCTTACAGCATCAAGGCGCGCAGATTCAGACCTACGTCTCCGGGATCCGTGCTGCTACCGCCTTCATGGCCGGTAACTGCCAGTTACTGGCCGACGAACGCACGGTGCTCGCCAGCCTCTTGCAAACCCCCGACTGGCGTTTTTACCGCATGCTCCCGCAAACCCTGGACGCCAGCAGCGACGCCAGGGTCTACCTCGCGCAACCTGACCCGAAAAGCCTGCGTTTGCTGCAGGCCGGGCTGCGCGACTGGCAAGCCCGGGGTGGCCAGGTGAAGGCCTGGGATCTGCACAGCAATGCGTTTCTGGTGGACAGCATGAAGATCAGCGACGGCTTGGTCTGTCATTGATCTTCAGCGCGGGTGAGTCACTGTTGCCCAGGCAACAGTGACTGCGCAGAGGCATTTGAAAACAGACAGTTACACACGCTGTTGAAGCCCGTCAGGCCTTGAAAACCGCTGTTTTGACACATGGCATAGAGCCTGCAACAGCCCCTGACATTCCCCATGCACCTGCGCTGGTCACCCAGCCCGGCGCAGCCACTGTCAGGAGCTTACGTGTCCACTGCCCAATCCCTTCAGTCGTCACCTGCGTTAGCGCAGGCGACCGTGCACGCTGATACAGAACTGACGTTACCCAGCGACGTCAGCGTGGTCCTGCACTTCCACAACCTGAGCAAACGCTACCCGGCCCGTCGCGGTGCCACGCCGCTGGACGCTGTGAGCGGGATTAATCTGCAGGTGCATCGCGGCGAAGTGCTGTGCCTGATGGGCACCTCGGGCAGTGGCAAGTCGACCTTGTTGCGGCACATCAACCGCCTGATCGAACCCAGCGAAGGCACGGTATTGCTGGACGGCGCGGACATTAGCCAGCTCAAGGCCGATGCCTTGCGCCAAGTGCGTTCAAAGCGCATTGGCATGGTCTTTCAGCATTTCGGCCTGTTGCCTCATCGCAGCGTGCGCGACAACGTCGCCTTGCCGCTGGAGTTGCGTGGCGTGGCCGAGTCGCTGCGCCGTGCCGCCGCCGACGTGCAACTGCGGGACGTAGGGCTGGAAGGCTGGGGCGATCATTTTCCAGGCGAGCTTTCAGGGGGCATGCAGCAGCGTGTCGGGCTGGCGAGGGCGCTGATCAGCGAGCCGGACATCCTGCTGATGGACGAGCCGTTCAGTGCGCTCGACCCGACCATCCGCCGAGACTTGCAGACGCATTTTCTGCAACTGGTCAAAGCCCGGGGCATCACCACCTTGCTGGTCACCCATGACCCGGCCGAGGCCCTGCGCCTGGGCGATCGCATTGCCGTG
>Ga0157373_10002829_pt1 | contig 13121 bp, 11 predicted proteins | sample C65metaG_FD_113460 | JGI IMG/M metagenome (GOLD analysis project Ga0157373, IMG submission 113460) | Corn rhizosphere microbial communities from Kellogg Biological Station, Michigan, USA - C6-5 metaG | ecosystem: Host-associated > Plants > Roots > Rhizosphere > Soil | place: USA: Michigan... | reverse complement strand
TTCCCTTCTCGCAACGCGATGTCTGCAAGACCAATTCTGGCTTTGAAGTTTCCACTGTCGAGATCGACAACTCTCTCCAACGCGCGCCTTGCATGCCGCGCATCGCCACACTCGAGAAAACTCTCGCCAATCAATGGCAACAGAACGATGTCGTTCTCCGCGCGAATCCTCGCCAAACGGAGCGCTGCTCTCGCCCGCGACAACAAACGCGCATCTGCCTGCGCGCTCGCCTGCGATCGCAACAGCCGCGCAAAATCGTACATCAGCCATGCGCCGTGCGGACGCACGTTGAAAGCACGTCGAAAGGCCTCGCCTGCTTCACGCAAACGACCAGACACGCGCAGCTCGTTTCCGAGGCGACGGAGCAGTCGTGCTCTTTCAAGGTCCTCCGGTGTTGCCGCCAATTCCGGAGTCTGGCGAGTTGGTTTGCGGCCGAGTTTAAAATCGGAAGTTACGTCGAGAATATCTGACGAAGCGAGTTGTGATAACTGGGCTTTGCGGTTCAAGAAACTGGGATCATTCAAATAGTCGCGAAGATCACGGCTGCGATTGTCCAACTTGCTTTCGTGGATCAGTGGAAAAAGTTCGCGCACGAGATGGCGGTAATATTGACCGCCGGAAACGATGACAAACTCTTTTCCCTTCCCGTTGATCTGCGTGCGATAGCGATAACGAACGCGACCGCCGCGACGCAGTGTGCGCACGGCTTGAGTTTCGACAGTTTCAAAGTCGTCGATCGAAAGTTGTTTGCGATGGCCGAAAAGCACGTGAAGCATGAGCGCCAACGGCCCCTGGCGTCGCAACGACCTGCCGTCAAAACCGATACGATCGCATAGCGCAAGTATTGGAAGAACCAGCCATGCTACTGCGATGAGTATCAACGCCGCGCCATCGTGCTGAGTGCGCAGTGCGAGTGCGGCAACGAACGTGATCACGCTCGCGAACGCGAGATATGGACCAGGCGACACGCGTACGCTGGCAATCGTGAGTTTCTTTTGAGCGCGCTCGCGTTCCTCTTGTACTTCGGAGAGCGCGGGCAAACTGTCGAATTCTTTAGTTTCGTTCATGTGTTACTGCGTTGGACAATCGATCGGAACTGCGAGTGCGAAGGTACCTCTCGATCTCGGCTCAGTGTATCGTAAGTCAGCCAAATGAACGAGAGTGTGGCTAGCGCAGTTCGGATCTTCGAGTTGCAAAACCGGAAATCGCGCAAAGCCCAGGAATACGCGCGCGGGTCTTTGCGGTAAAACTTTCTCCACTAATTCAGGTGTTTTGACGTAGCGAACAGGATTTCCACGCCGCACGTCGCCCGTAAGACTCAGGTTGTATCGATAAGTGGCGCGCTCAGTTTCGAACACGCAGTCCCATCGAAATGGATTCGCAACTGTCGGCATCGCTGCGAGTCTTGTGACTGTTTCACCGTTAGCTCCAGCCAGAAGAGCTGCTTCTGCATTTCCGCGCTGAAGCGCTCGTGTGTGTGCGAACGCGAGCGCGCTCCAGTAGCAAAGCACCACCGCGATTGCCACGTAAGCGACCTGGTTTCCCCAACGCTCGCGCGCGCCTTTTACGAACAACACAATCAATGCGATCAACGCCAGAATCCAGAAAGCAGCCATCAAGCTGCGGTTCGGCAAGCTGCCGGCGCGCGGGCTCGCGACAATCACGAACGTCGTAACTGCCGCGACAAATGCCCACATAAACTTCAGCAACTTCGTTCTGGCGCCTAACAAGAACGTCGCGCCGCCCAACATTAGCCACATGTACGGATCGACGATGAAAACCAGATCGCCGTACGACCACTTCGGACTCCACGGTAGCCAGAAACGAATTCCGTAACTGTTGGTCCAGTCGAGTAGCGGGTGAGTTGCGCTCACGATACACGACGCGATCATCAATCCTTTCAGATTCACTTTTGGCGGTTGTTTTCGAAACCGCGACCATAGCCGGTCAACAGCGTAGAAAATCAACGGCAACAGGATCGCCAGGCTGATGACGCCGGCGACCGAGTGAGTGATGCCGCGATGGTGTTGTAAGTAGGACCACCTGTCTGTGAATGCGAGAACGATGACGTCGGAGTCAGGCGAGTTGGCGGCGAGCACGCAGAGCATCGTTGCTCCCGGCGAGAGTCTTTCCAGCCCTGCTCTGGCGGCGGTCAGTCCGACGAGTGAATGCGTTAGATTGTCCATTTAAAAAACCTCTGTGTCTCTATGTCTCTGTGGTTGTTTTCCGCGAAGAGATTTTGAACCACAGAGACACAGAGACACAGAGGTTGCAGCGTCAGTCTAACCAGCTAACGATGGCGGAGCCTCAGGTGGTAGCTGGGCAAAGCGTTCGGGATCGAGTTTCTCGAGTTCGTCAGCAGCTTCTCGGGCTGCGGCTGAAATGGGCAGGGGCTGGTTATCGTCGCCTTTCGCTTTTCGCGATGCGTCGACGATGTTGAAAAGGACGTCTGCGGCTTCCTTCTTCTTACCCATCTTTTCGTAAACTTTTGCGAGGCGCAGATTGGCAGTCTCGGCGGTTATGATGACGCCGTTTAGTTTCGCTAAATCGCCGTAAAGCTGTGCCGCCTCCGAGTACTTGCCATCGCTTTCGTAAGTCTGTGCGAGCGCGAATTTCGCGAGCGGAGTCACCTCGCCGGCGCTGTTATTCGACAGTTCGGCCAACTCGCTGATTCCCTTTTGACGATCCAGGACGAGCCGATTCGTCGCGATAAAGTAACGCGACTCGGATCTATAAGGCTCGCCGTACTTGGCCGCAACCTTCTCAAACTCCTCGATAGCGCGTTGTGCTCGTTCCTTTTCAGTTGGGAAGGTGAGTTGAGTGTTGCCTTCGAAAGGGGTCGCCAAAACCGGCGCTTTCGCGATTGTGATCGCCCGGCCGATTGCCTGGCGGGCTTCGTCGCTCTTGCGGTTACTCCATTTAACGAAGAAAACCACGATCAGGCCGGCGACTATCAAGCCGGCCAATGCGTACAGGATGGTTCGTCCCCGACCTTCCAGCAGATCGCCAAGCCGGTCGAAAAGACTCATCGTTGTATCGCGAAAGCGGTCATGTTGAAGCTCCCGCACGCGTTTTTTCTTGTACTTTGCCACTGGTCGTCCTCTTGCAAGCCAACGTAGTCGGCCGCGTTCTGTTGGGTGTATGATGGGCGAAAAACCGTCACTCTAATGGCGCATGCAAAAACTTGTCAAGGCAGCTTTGGCTTGTAAACAGCAATCGCGATGGCATCTAAGACACATATGATTTTTTTCCAGAGACAATGGGAACAAAAGTCCGGGCTCGGGTGTCTAACGGGAAGCCTGTCCGGGAAAGGGCAAAAATTGTTAACTGCTCTGATTCCCGCCCCAGGGGGTGATCAGTGAGCTACGGGGAACCAATAGTCCTCCGCGGGCAAGTGGATTTGGAGCAGGTTGCAACGGCGGCCGTGGCTGATGTGCGGCCACAAGTCGAAGGCCAGTTCATTGAAAGACTGAAGCGAGGCGACGCAGCGGCCTTTGAAACGCTGGTCAACGAACGCTCAGGCGAGATTTACGGTCTGTTATATCGCCTCACTGAAAACGGTGAAGAAGCTCGCGACCTTACGCAGGAAACGTTCCTGCGGGCCTTTCAAAGCATTGTTCACTTCAGAGGCGAGTCGGATCTGCGAACGTGGATTTACCGGATTGCGATTAACCAGGCGCGCAATCGGTGGCGATGGTGGCGACGCAGACGGCGCGATGTGACAGTCTCGATAGATGCTGCAGACGCGAACGGGCGGCCTCTCGGACTGATAACGTCGCTCAAGTCCGTCAACGTACCTGATCCGGAACAGAACGCGATTGCCAACGAACGCGAACGAGCATTGCGGAAGGCGTTGAGCAGTTTGCGGAGAGTTTATCGAGAAGCGGTGGTTTTAAGAGACATTGAAGGTTTGGCGTACGAGGAGATCGCGACCGCACTCGACATTAGCGTAGGAACGGTGAAGTCTCGACTGGCGCGTGGTCGCCAGGAACTCCGGCGAAAGCTGGAAGGATCTTTGTAATTTCGGATGGCTGACCAGCCCCGGCTCACAAAACTCGGTGCCAAATGGGTCGAAGTGAGGAAACGGCGGGCTGAAGGCTTCCGTAGCGGCATGATGAGGGCGGATTGAAAACGTGGCCAGCAACACCCGTTGAAAGCATCGCTCGCTCAAGCCTGGGGTTGCCCAAAACTGTCGGAGTTGCTTCTTTTTCAAAAAGGGGGCAGCCGGGGTTGGTCAGCCATCCGAAAACTTGCTGAGATTCGCATTCGGCAGTGGGAATACCGCTATGACGTGTGAAGAAACCAGACCAGCGCTTTCGTCTTACATCGACGACTGTGTGTCTCCTCAGGCTCGAGTGGCGATCGACGAGCATTTGGATCGTTGCCCTGTGTGCCGCACTGAAATGATCGAGCTGCGTGCGCTCACTCGCCGATTGAGTTTGATGCCCCGGCCCGTGCCACCCGCCGATCTTGCCGTCACGATTTCTGACTTACTGATAATTGAGTCTGCCGCACGCCGGAATTCTCCGAATCGTTCGCTGGGTTATCGCATTGCACGTTTTCTCGAGCCGCGACTGATGCCTTACACGGTTGGTTCGTTCGCGTCAGTGCTGATGTTCTTTTTGATGTTCACTGCTCTGCGTCCGCACTTTGTCGCGTTGCGTGAAGCGGCGATGCATAACAGCGGCGTTTTTATGCTGCGAACTCAACCGGTTTACGATCTCTACAGTCCTGAAGATTTCGCCAGAAGCCGTGCGCCGTTTGCGGAGCAATCTCCCAGTTTGGATCCGCGCGGTAGTTTGGCTGCGTTGACTCGCGCTTACCTCCATCCGCGCCCTGGTTCATATTCCGATGCCGACGACATGATCGTTGTGACTGACGTGTTCAGTAATGGTTCCGCGTCGCTGGCGGAGGTGGTCCAACCTCCACGCGACAAGCGAATGCTCGATGAGTTTGAATCCGCGCTGCGCCAGGACGCGGCCTTTGTCCCTGCCTCATACGATCGCCGCCCCGACACGATGCGCGTTGTGTTCTCGGTGCAGAAGGTCGACGTCGACGAGCGAAAGTTTTAAGTCTCTACTCTTTTCGGCTCATCGTTAATTCTCCTTCTATGGTCCGGAAGCATACTCTTTAATCTTTCTGATCATTGTCCGACAGTTTCAGTAATCATTCCCTGGAATAACACTAACAACTCGCACTTCCCTCGCTTGACGCACCGCAGCGCGCATGCTAGCTTGCGAATTCACCTTTATTACTTGATCTAAATAGCGCGGCGTCTCAAAACTCTGGCGCGCGCGGTGAACAAATTGACGGCAACGGCTCCGCAACTCAAACGTACTCCACTCAACAGCGCCCACCGGCAACTCGGTGGCCGTATGGTCGACTTCGGCGGCTGGGATATGCCCGTCCAGTACCCTGCCGGAACGATCGAGGAACACTTGCGCACGCGAAATCACGCAGGTCTTTTTGATGTCTCTCACATGGGTGAGATCGACGTGCGCGGCGCGGACGCAATCGCGTTTGTTAATAAACTGACTTCGAACGATGTTACGAAACTCGTCGACGGCCAGGCACAGTACACAACGCTCACCAAACCGGAAGGAACCATCATCGACGATCTGGTCGTGTACCGGTTCGCCACCGATCACCTGCTGCTAGTAGTAAACGCAAGCACGACTGATAAAGACTGGGAGTGGATCAAGTCGCATCAATCGGGCGAGTCAGTAGAGTTGAACAACGTCAGCGCTGATTACTGCCAGCTCGCATTGCAAGGACCAGATGCGCAGTCGATTCTTCAAAAACTGACTTCGTTGCCACTCGAAGAGATCAAGTATTACCGTTTTACTCGCGGCAGCGTTGACGGCGTCGAAGGAATCATCTCTCGCACCGGATACACCGGCGAGGACGGCTTCGAAGTTTATGCGCCTGCCAATCGTGCCGAACAGTTGTGGAACAAGATCCTCGACACCGGCAACATGGGAACACCTACGGGCGTGCTCCCCTGCGGCCTCGCCGCCCGCAACACATTGCGGCTTGAAGCGGGCCTGGCACTTTACGGTCACGAGATCGACGAAACGACGACGCCTCTCGAAGCCAACCTCGGTTGGATTTGCAAACTCGACAAAGGCGACTTCATCGGCCGTGAAGCACTCGCAAAGCAAAAGGAAGCGGGCGTGAAACGCAAGCTCGTCGGATTCGAAGTGACAGATCGCGGAATCGCACGTGACGATCAGGAAGTACTCATCGATGGCGAGCGAGTTGGAAAAGTAACCTCAGGAAGTCCTGCGCCGTTTCTGAAAAAGAATATTGGACTCGCGTACGTGCCAGTCGAATTTGCGAATGTGGGGCAGGCGATCAATATCGACGTGAGGGGAAGACTCGTAGGTGCGCAAGTAGTCAAGACGCCGTTTTATAAACGGGCCAAGTAGACAGGATTTACAAGATTTTCAGGATTAACAAGACAGGATGGAGGATCCATGGCGAACGTTCCGGAAGACCTGCACTACAGCAAAGATCATGAATGGGTGAGAGTAGACGGTGATCAGGCCATCATCGGCATCACTGACTACGCCCAAAACTCACTCGGTGATGTAGTGTACGTCGAGTTGCCGAAAGCCGGCGAGGAATTTGCAGCGAACGAAGCATTTGGTTCGGTTGAATCGGTGAAGGCCGTCTCAGAAGTTTTCACTCCCGTGGCCGGCGCAATCGTAAACATAAACGAAGCACTCGCCGACGAGCCTGAAATAGTCAATTCGGATCCATACGGTAACGGATGGATGATCCGCGTGAAGATGTCGAATCCAGGCGAAGTCGACAGTCTATTGACGGCCGCGGAGTACGAAGATTTTACGAAAGCTGAGAGCGAATAGACTTGCGCTACATTCCTAACTCGCCGGAAGAGCGCAAGGAGATGCTCGAGTCAATTGGCCTCGCATCGGCTGAAGAACTGTTCGATTCAATTCCTTCCGACCTGCTCTTAAAGAGGCCACTCAACACACCCGCTGCCCTTTCGGAAATCGAGCTACTCAACCGGTTCGAGCAGATGGGCGCGCGCAACGCCGGAGCTCGACGCACGAGTTTCCTCGGCGGCGGCGCTTACTCGCACTACATTCCGACGATCGTCGATCACATTCTCTCGCGCTCTGAGTTTTTCACTGCTTACACGCCTTACCAGCCTGAGATCTCGCAGGGCACACTGCAAACTATCTTCGAGTTTCAAACTCTCGTGTGCCAGTTAACCGGAATGGAAGTGGCCAACGCGTCGATGTACGACGGCTCGACCGCACTCGCCGAGGCTGTGTTGATGGCCGAGCGCGTTACGAAGCGATCGAAAGTAATCGCGTCGAGCGCGGGGCACCCGCAATATCTCGAAGTAGTCAGGACTTACGTTCAGCATGCCGGGATTCATCTCGAATTGGCCCAGTTTGATGAAAAGACGGGCCAGTCGTCGAAGTCTCTTGCGGACGCAGTCGACGACCAAACGGCCGCGCTCGTGGTCCAATCGCCAAACTTCTTCGGCTGTATCGAAGATCTCGCGGCGCTTGCCGATGCGGCGCACGCGAAAGGCGCCCTTCTGGTGGTCGCGATCACGGAAGCGATGTCGTTGGGGTTGTTGAAGTCGCCGGGTGCGTGTGGCGCTGACATCGTGCTGGCTGAGGGACAATCGTTTGGAGTGCCGCTGTCGTTTGGTGGTCCATACGTCGGATTGTTCGCCACGCGAGAAAAGTACGCGCGACAGATACCGGGTCGTCTCGTGGGCGAAGCTTACGACAAGAATGGGCGGCGCGGGTTTGTTCTGACACTTGCAACTCGCGAGCAGCACATTCGACGCGAGAAGGCGACGTCGAACATCTGCACCAACGAAGGACTGATTGCACTCGCCGCCACGGTTTACCTGGAGACGATGGGACGCCGCGGCATTCAGGAAGTCGCGCATCAGTGCGCGCAGAAAGCCGCGTACGCCAGGAAGGCGATTGGTAGTCTGAACGGTTATTCGCTTCCCTTTTCCGCTGCAAGTTTCAATGAATTCGTCGTGCGTGGTCCAGGAAATGCGGCTGAGCTGCTGGCGCGTGTAGCAAAAGAAAAACAGATTGACGCAGGGATAGCTTTGTCGCGGTTCATGTCTGATCGGCCGAATGATTTTCTTGTCTGTGTGACGGAGATCAATAGCCGCGAGCAGATCGACGCACTGGTGGAGGGATTAAAAACAGCATAGATCCGGCCTATGACCAGCGGAATAACTAAAGTCACAACCCACGTCAGTCCAAACGAGCAACTGATCTTCGAGCGCTCGCAGACAGGCCGCATCGGCTACCGCCTTCCCGCGCTCGACGTTGACGAAGTCGCGCTCGACATCCCCGCAGAATTTCGGCGCGACGACGATCTCGAGGGCATGCCGGAAGTCAGCGAAGTCGACGTGATTCGTCACTTCGTTCGCATGTCCACCTGGAACTACTCGATCGACCTCGGCATGTACCCGCTCGGCTCGTGCACGATGAAATACAACTCGCGTCTCAACGAGCGCGTCGCGCGAATCGCGGGCTTTGCAAACCTCCATCCGCTAACTAACGAAGAAGACGCGCAGGGCGCGCTCGAGGTGATTTACGAACTGCAACAACATCTCGCAGAGATCACCGGCTTGCCCGGCATCTCTCTGCAACCTGCTGCAGGCGCGCACGGCGAGATGACCGGGATCATGATCATTCGCGCATTCCTCGACAATCGTGACGGCGCCGCAGCATCGCATCGACGCACGATGCTAATTCCCGATTCAGCGCACGGAACAAATCCGGCATCCGCACATCTCTCGGGCTTTTCAGTCAAGACGATCAAATCCACTGCTGAAGGTGTCACCGATCTCGAGCACTTGCGCGAGCTCTGCTCGCACGGCGATGTTGCCGGATTGATGTTGACCAACCCAAACACGCTAGGTCTCTTTGAGCGGAACATCAAACAGATTTGCGACATCGTTCACGAAGCCGGCGGCCTCGTCTACATGGACGGCGCCAACATGAACGCACTCGTCGGCGTCGCGCGCCCCGGCGACATGGGCGTCGACGTTATTCACCTCAACCTCCACAAAACGTTTTCCACTCCGCACGGCGGCGGTGGCCCAGGCTCTGGACCATGCTGCTGCACGAAAGAGCTCGAACAGTTTCTGCCAGTGCCGCGAATTGTGAAATCCGCTGAGTCGACGTTCACGCTCGACTACAACCAACCGCGATCGATCGGTCGAGTAAAAGCATTCTTTGGAAACTACGGCATGATGCTGCGCGCACTGTCGTACACGCTGACGCACGGCAACGACGGCCTGCGCGAGGCGACCGAAGCCGCAGTGCTGAACGCGCGTTACGTGGCAGCAGGCCTGGTCGAGAATTACGAGAAACCGTTTTCAGGGCCGCCAATGCACGAAGTGGTTTTCACTGACAAACGGCAGTCGCGCAAAGGCGTTCACACGCTCGACATCGCAAAGCGGTTGATCGATTACGGCTTCCACCCGATGACGATCTACTTTCCTTTGATCGTGCAGGGCGCAATGTTGATCGAACCGACGGAGTCGGTTGGACGGCAGGAGCTCGATCAGTTTATTGCGGCGATGAATTCGATTGCGAGTGAGGCGCTGGAGAATCCGGAGCTAGTTTTGAATGCTCCTCACGACACGCGAATCGGCCGGCTCGATGAAGCAGCAGCCGCGCGTAAACCTGTTTTGCGATGGAAACCTAGAGAGTAGAACATAGTACTCTCAGACAGGTAAAGGTCAGGAAGGGAGGCTTGCCCCCGCTTTTCCAGCAGCGGGGGCAAGCCTCCCTTCCTGACCTTTACCCTCTGATGGAGTCACCTACACTTCGGAGCACTAAGCTTTCCCGGTCACTGTCATCAACGCCAGGCGCTCAACCGGACGTCCATTCACGATGTGTTCTTGAACGATCTCAGGGACGTCACTCGCCCGCACCTGCGCGTACCAAACACCGTCCGGATAAATCATCACTGCAGCGCCGATCGCGCAAAACCCCACCGACCCGCATTCAGTCAACACCACTGATCCTTGCGGATTGCAACCTTTAGAAATTTTTCCGTACTGAAGCTCGCGCGCCTTCAACTCGCGCTCAAAAGCGTTTCGCACTTCCGCGCTGTCATTCGCCGAACACGACTTCCCCGTACAAACAAACACGTGATACCGGATCGACGCCGCGGCGATGGGCGCGAGCTCAACCAAACGATCCCGATCCTCGATGAAACGTACTTCCGACAAAGCTCAATTCCTCACTCCGTGTCATGCTAACACTACGCCTGCGATTAACGTTAACTCTTTAGCGTCAGTTCATGTAGAATGTGTTGTCGAGGGCGGCCGGAGATAACCGCAGGAGTTGTAAGGCGGTCGGATCCGGGCGCTCGATTCGTGTAGACGTTTTGGCTTTGTAGATATTTATGGCAACCGGCCTGGTTATCCACATCTCCTCGGGCGACGACCGGCATACCGAAATCCTCACCGACGATAGCGTTCGCATTGGCACTTCCGAAAGTTGCGATCTGCGACTCCGCTCTTCCAGTCTGCCGAAAACCGCCGCAAACTCGGTGTTGCTCGAGCTTCGGCGGGCAGATGGGTTATACCGCGTCGGCGAATTCGACGCGACAGCGCCGCTCACGCTCAACGGTGAACCGGTGACTTCAGGCGCTGAAATCCGCGACGGCGACGAACTTCGCGTCAAAGATTCCGAACTGCTGCTGCACTTTTATCCCGTTCGCGAGCTTCCGGCGGTGATTCCTGCTGCGTCGCGCGAGACGCACGTGGCGCCGTTTATCGAAGCCGCCGCGATCGAATCCGCGGCAACCGCAAGGCGCGACGACGCCAAAGTTTTTCTGCGTGAGTTTACACGCGAGCTCGTACGCGAGATCAATCCGAGCACCAAGCTCGTAACTCTCGCGATCGCAATCATCCTCGTCGGCGGCATTCTTTACCTCGGCTTCGCAACGTACAAGGAAATTCAGCGGAGCCGCCGGTTGATCGACGAGCAGCGCGAGCAGCTCACTCAAATGAGAGATCAGGTCTTGAAGACCAACGATCAACTAACAAACATCGATCAGTCGACGAAGCAGTTGCAGAACAGTCTTTCGCTCGCAGTGAAACTACGTAGCGAGTACGGAAGTGGTGTTTGCCTGATCGCCGGCTCCTACTATTTTGTGGAGGCCGGAACTGGCCGGCCACTCCGTTTCGCTGAAGGACAGGTTAACGAAAGCGGCGGCACAGTTCAGAGCAGCGGCGCGCCCGAGCAATTAACGCCGGACGGCAACGCGGCGATCGCTGAGTATGAATTTGTAGGTAGCGGGTTTCATGTCGGCCAGGGCTTCGTAGTGACGAACCGTCACATCGCACAGCCATGGCTGGCAGACGATCGCGCGCAAAGTATCACGAGCAGTCTCAAAGCTCAGCCGCGTCTGAAAAAGTTGATTGCCTACTTCCCGGGGTTCACACAGGCGATTCCACTCGAATTCAAAACTGCTTCACAGCGTGACGACCTCGCCGTGTGTTCGTTGACGCTGCCCGAAATTCCGGAAACTATCCCGGTGCTTCCACTCGAAACTGATCCCGATGCAGTCGCCGTCGGCAAGACTGTTGTTATGATGGGTTACCCGTCTGGACCAGATCGACTACTGGCGCTGCTCGACGACGCTGAATCGCGAGGAATCCAGCAACGCTACGGCACGCCGATGGCACAACTCGGATATCTCGCAGAAACAAAACGCATTCAACCTCTCACCACGCAAGGGAGCATTACAGATCTCGATGTTCGTCGTATCGTTTACGACGCACGAACCGCTGAAGGTGGATCAGGCGCGCCGTTGTTTGGTCCATCCGGCCGAGTTATCGGCGTCAACTTCGCCGTTTTCACTGAGAATCAGGCCTCAAACTTCGCGGTCCCAATTCGCTTTAGTCTGCCTCTACTTGAACGCACCGGCTGGGAAGCTCCTCCGAAGGACCTCAAAGAAATCGAGGCCACCTCCCAATCCGGCGCCAAGGAATGACCGATCACCTGTCACAACTGCCAGCTTCGCGTTAACACTTTCGACGTCAGAATAGTCTTTACTGGCAGTATAGACGGCAACGCAGTGTAAGAAGCGAGGCATCAGATCCCGGACTGTTACAATGCATTACGTGTCACAGCGTCGAAACAAAATAGGACCACGCGAGCGTAGTCTGAGGTATATTGAAGTTAGCCCGCTGCTGGGCATGACGATTGCCGTTGAAAGTTTGGGCGTTAGGTTTTTCTCGCGTTACGTTCATATTCGTAGTTCGAAGATGCAGTACAAACTCCCCATCTGCCAGAATTTTGAGTGTTCAGACTAACAAGGATGACGATCCAAAGTAGGCACTGGCACCTGAGGGCGAGCTTCTTACTAGCTTTTCTGCTCGTTATCTCGCCATTAATCCCCCCCGTCGCCAAAGCGCATGGCATGGCTGCCTCAGAACCGACAACTTCTGAGGAAAACGATCCCAGTGTGGCGCTTTCGCAGATCATGCGCCTCGAGCGCGTCGCTGTTCCGGGCGGCGCGGAGTTGATTACTGTTTTTGCAAAGCTCGGCGGCATCGAGTCCACTGAAAACGACAAATGGATACCGCTGGTGTCTATTTTGCGCGACACCCTCGGCGACAATAACGCGGAGAATAATCGCCTGCGCTACGTGTGGCCGTTGACTTACACGCGACCAACAATGAAGCAGCGGTTGGCCGCAGCAATTCCCTTCTTCTACACGCGCGTCGGAAACAAGAAGAGCCTGAGCGAGACACCACCACCAGCACTCGATCTCGGTTCGCCGGAAGCGGAAGTGTGGGACAAGATCTTCTGGACTGCATTGCAAAATATTCTGCTGGATCCTTATGGTACGCCGATCAAAGCGTCAACGAGTTCATACCGTCGCAACACCAGCGACTATCGCAGGTCACACATCATTCGCGCGCTTTCAGTGCTGGCGCTCTACGAAGCGGTGAAAGGCGAGTCAGTTTTATCGCGCTCGGAAATGGCGACGATCCAGGCGCGCCTGCTTTTGACGCAGAAAACGTTTGGCGGATTGGTTGACGATTCAAATCTGCAGAGCTACTACGCAAGGAAAACCACGGAGGC
>Ga0157373_10002825_pt1 | contig 13131 bp, 5 predicted proteins | sample C65metaG_FD_113460 | JGI IMG/M metagenome (GOLD analysis project Ga0157373, IMG submission 113460) | Corn rhizosphere microbial communities from Kellogg Biological Station, Michigan, USA - C6-5 metaG | ecosystem: Host-associated > Plants > Roots > Rhizosphere > Soil | place: USA: Michigan... | reverse complement strand
GAGCCAGGATTCCCCGATGTTGCCACGTTCAAAGATTACATAGCTGAGATGATGCTGGTTAAGCAAATATCCTGCGGAAAGGCCGGCCTGGCCGGCGCCGATGATAACGACATCGTATATTTCAGAAGTGTTTAAAATCATTCAGCAAAATTTGCTAAAAGCACAAAATTTTAAATCCCCTATAGCGGTGAGTATTTTTCAGCTAAACATGGTAAATTGCGGCATGAATAATGAAATTGCTGTGATCTTTGATATGGATGGTGTAATCTGCCATACCAACCCCTATCATTCCCTAGCCTTCCGCGAGTTTTTTTCTGCAAGAAATCTCGCTCCCACAGATGAAGAGTTTGCCCAGCATATGTTTGGTAAAAGCAATAGTTATATCCTCAGTCATTTTTTAAAAAGACCTGTTACCGGAGAAGAGTTTCTTCAGATGGAAGACGAAAAGGAGGGACTATTCCGGAAGATCTATGAACCGCATATTGATCCGATTGCCGGCATTGTGGATTTCATTGCAGACCTAAAAAGCAATGGTGTGAAACTTGGGGTAGCTACCTCTGCACCGCGTGCAAACCTGGACCTAATTCTCACGAAAGTACCCATCAGAAAGCATTTCGGATCTGTACTCGCCAGTGAAGACGTCTCCAAACATAAACCTGATCCTGAGGTGTATTTGAAATCTGCAGGCAATCTTGGAGTCTCCCCTGACCAGTGCCTCGTTTTTGAAGATTCATTTTCAGGCGTATCGGCGGCTTTAAACGCAGGAATGCGTGTTGTGGGCGTACTCAGCAGCCATACTAAGGAGGAGTTGCCGCCATGTAGCATCTACATAGAAAATTATAAAGATTTGCAGTATAGCGATATCAGGGCACAATTTGCACCCTGATATCAGCAATTATTTTACCGCTGTAAGCGTAACTGTAAAATCAAGGATGGAGTTTGCCGGAATAGCGCCGGCACCTGAATTTCCGTAACCATATGCAGAAGGAATAATCATACGGATCTTACCTCCGGCCTGTATACGCGGAATTGCGATCTGCCAACCGGTAATTACACCGCCCAATGCAAAGGTAACTGGCGATCCACTTTTTGTGGCATCAAAAACAGCACCATCTAATAATTTCCCTTCATACTCAGCAGTGATTTGAGTATTTGCAGTATAGGTAGCTGAGCCAGTACCAGGAGCAATGATTTGGTAAAACAAGCCAGAGTTATCTTTTACTGCAGGAATGTTATTGGCAATAATAAATTTGCGGATAGCTGTAGTATCGTTCCTGAACTGTGCATCAGCGTCGAAACTATCTTTTGAACAAGAGGTGAAACATACAGTTGCACACACCAGTAGAAGTAGGTATTTAATTTTCATGATTACGGCAAATATAGATAATCATCGCAAACAATTTCTGATGATCAAAAAATCGTTTTAATATTTTAATAGCTAAAGATTCATCGTTTTATTTGAAATCCAACACATTTACTTAAAATAACGACTATTTATACTTTCAAACGAGTAGTTTGTCATCTTAAAAACATATCTTACTGCTTCCTAGCAAAACTACTACTATGAATAAAAAAACTAGCTTCAACTGGTCGGACGAAGTGGAACCGCATAAGCTGCGTACAAAAACGATTATAAAAGAACATCCGGAGATCAGATCGCTGATCGGCCGTAACCCATACACCTTCCTCATTATTTTGTTTTGTGTAGGTCTGCAGGTAACCCTCGCAGGAATTCTGCAATACCAGGCCTGGTGGTGGAGTGTGATTGCAGCATACCTTATTGGTGCTTTCGCCTGCCATACCCTGTTTATCTGTATCCACGAATGTTCACATAACCTGGTATTTAAAAATAAGACATTAAATGTCATCAGCAGTATCATTGCAAATCTTCCGCTGATTTTTCCAAGCGCAGTATCCTTCACGAAATACCATATGAAGCATCACTCTTACCAGGGGGTTGAAGAACTGGACGCTGATATGCCCAATCGCTGGGAAGCCAAACTGATCAATAATTCTACCGCCGGCAAAGCTGTATGGTTGTTATTTTACCCTATTTTTCAGGCACTCAGACCCATGCGATTAAAGGAGATCAATTTATTTGATACCTGGACGGTAATTAATATTGCCGTTCAAGTTGTATTTGCTACTGCAATTGTTTACCTGTTCGGATGGATGGCCTTTACATTTTTAACACTGAGCTTTTTCTTCTCTGTGGGCTTGCACCCGCTTGGAGCAAGATGGGTACAGGAGCACTTCCTCACACATGGAGATCATCAGGAAACAAAAAGTTATTATGGCAGATTAAATCTGGTAAACCTAAACGTAGGCTTTCACAATGAGCACCATGATTTCCCTTCGGTACCATGGAATAAATTGCCGCAGCTAAAAGCGATCGCAGATCAGCACTATGAAAGCCTGGGCTATCATACTTCATACACCAGGTTATTGTTCCAATTTCTTTTTAACCGTGAGATTTCTGTGTATTCCAGAACAGCACGATCAAACAGAGGAGGTGCTAAGAAAGCCCCTGTGGTTGCTGCTTCTGCTGTAAGTTACTCTGAAACGACAGTGCAATAAATATTATTTTGTGCCTTCAAAGTTGAGCGTACCCCACAAAGCAGGTGTAAGCTCCGCTTCTGAAGGCACATCTGAAACAATCCCTGTTGCTTTATTCATCCAATAAACCCTCGCAACAGTCTGTTCCTCCTCTCCTCTGAGAATCCCGATATCACCTTTCAGCTGTATCCCCGCGGCAGGTTTTAAATTTAGCAAAGCCAAGGGTACTGATACTTCATATTCTCCATTTTTACCAGCGGCGAATTGTATTTTATCACTGATATCTTCTACCTGATCAAAGGTGACAGTCCTCAATGGAGAGGTAAAAGGCACTTTATCTGCTTCCTTCACACCACTAACAATCGCCCGGTATAAAAGTGCTCTGGGCTTTCCTTTAATCAATGTCACCAGCAATCGCTGATCTCCTGCTACAGGCATCTTGCGATCAGACTTCGCCGCGGGATCAGAACTGATCATCAGATCCAGCGCACCTCCCGTTTTAAACAGAGCTGCCGGCATTTCGCCTGAGTTTTTCAGCAAGGAAGCATTGCCGGTTTCATAGGCCAGAAATAGTCGGTCACCAGCAACCGCAATTGCCCCTTTGATATCATATGGTTTGGAATTGGAATTAAAATTAGCTTTCACACCACGTTGATCGATCTCTGCCCAATCTGCTCCCGTCCAGTCGTCAAACTTCCCATCAACCAGCAGCGGTTTGTTGTGCAAATCTACACGCAAAGTTTTTTTTCTCTGGCCCTGCTGGCGGGCATTTTCGGCACCAGCCAGGAAAAGACGGCTTTTATCCAGATCATTTTCTTTTACAATGATTGAAGTTGCAGTTATTTCACGAAGACTTTGTAATCCATCTACTTTTACTATACTACTGCGCCCACCGTCCACCAGATATACCTCTCCTCCAGGAAGCTGGGTAATGGTAGGCCAGAAATTTTCTTCTGCTAGACTCAAGCCCTCGAGGCTCATCCCACGACTGGCGGCTGGCATTTGCCAGCGCTTTCCGGTACGCATAGGCTCGAAAAGTGTAGTCACAAACAAGCCATCACTGGTAAAGATGTAAACCATACCGTGGTTGCTGTTTACAGCCCATAGTTCAGCTATACCTGCACCTGCGCTTTCCATTAAACCACCCAACAGATGCGTCGTGCCGATCAGCTGCCCCGGGAAAGAAGGGATGGGCGCCTCGTGTGAAGCATGTAGTCCCGGCCACAGATTAGGATAGCTCCACATCGCCTTTCCATTTTTAGCACCGCTCAGAGAATACCGGTTAAAGGGAAGAATTCCATTCAATGCTACCGTCCAGCCATTTGCCGCTGCCAGTACCTGATTACCCCCAGATGAGGCTGAAGGCTGCAGCCCTTCCGCAAGGATCTTCCTGTTTGAAGACTGATATACAGGAACACCTTCTGAAGTCCAGCTGTCCACCGGAAATTGTACTGCTTTACCATCAAGTTGTGCAATACAGAAGGACAGGTCTTTCATTACAGTTACCCCCATGGCATTACCTTTTTCAAAATTCAGCTCCTCTGGTTGTACCTGCGCATCTGCATTCAGGTCCACCCATATAAAATATGCAAGTGCCTTGTCGTTTTTTGCATTTAAATCCACACCTGCTGGCAACAGCTTTTTGAAACGCTCTTCTTTCAGCAGATCCCACTGATCTGCTCTGCCCATAGCCGCTGCAGGAAAAGTCACACCGTTCCTTTCTGCAAATATGAAAGTTACTGCGTTTCCACTGGTGGGGTTGGAATTATAGCAATTAGTAAAATATCTCTTCCCTTTGGAATATAAAACCGTTTCCGGAGCTCCACTCCTGCTCGGAAGTGGCAGTGTTTCACTACTGCTGCGGTAAAGTATACGCTTTAGTTTTGAGCTGCCCTTTGTCCAGTCGAGCTCAAACTCCATGGCACCCAGACTTTCCTCTCCATAGTAAAACTTATTCTTATCAACAGGGTCTATGGCGCCACCACCGCCATATTTAGCTGGTCCGTAAAATGCTTTCAGTAATTTACCATCGAGCGACCATACACTTACCCTTTTTGGTAAAAAGTCGTTTTCCGTGACCCATAACTGCTGCTTTTCATCGATAGTGATGCCCGCAGGATTATTCATATGCAGTTCATCATAGAGGCCCGCCTTTGGTGCGCCGGGTTTACCAATTGCGCGTATAAAACTGCCCTTCGCCGAAAACACCTTCACCTGATGACTATTACCCCCGTCACTGATGTACAGGTTTCCGGCAGCATCGAGCGTCACAGCAACAGGTGCTTCCAGCCCTTTGGAAATCAAAACCTGAGGAGCTGCAGAACTACCAAGGTCTGCCACAGAATTAAATTTCAGCAGCTGATTACCCGAGAGTACCAGCAAATGTTTGTCTTTGTCAAACGCCAGTCCCCGGGGAGCTTTCAATTCAGAGGTACTGACCGTCTTTCCATTGCTCAAATCAGCAAGCAGCAATTGATTTCTGCTGAAGAGACTTATCACTCCCGTTCCGTCGCTAACCGCAAAACCAGTCATCTCAGTCTTCTTATCCGCCTTATCTTTCAGCAGCCCTATGTTTTGCAGTAATACTTTCTTATCCGCCTTTGCGGTCAGACCTGTGATCCTCAGTTCGGCTTCTCCGGATTGCTTTGCGGTCTCCCATACCGAAGCTACATAGGCATAAATTCCTGTTGATGCCGTCGCACCTGCATCTGCTGCGAGATATGGTGCCGCTGTCCATGCTCCACCGACCCACTTTTTTCCCCCAAGTTTCTTCCCATCCAGGTCTACCCATGCAAGGCCATCAGGCCCTTCTGTAATATAACTTCCCAGCATAACAACCGGCTGACCGGCAGGAGACTTAGCAGCAGGCACAAACAATGCTGCCTGAGGTGGGGTATGGTTGGCGAGCCAGCCGCCGGTATGGTCATTGGTACTCCAGGGAGGATTACCCGTTGTATACACAGAAAATTCATACGAGGTCTTGATCTTCTCGTGTACCAGGCCCCGTACTTTATAAGTTCCGGGTGCAACGAATTTAGCCGGAATATGGTAAACGCCGTGATGGGTAGCCTCCACGTCACGGCCCAAGTCATCAAGTCCATCCCACCATGCTGTGTTATTCCCCGCATTGTACCAAGTGTCTGAGACCAGATTTCTTACACGAACACCATCCTGATTTTCAACAACAAGGGTGACATATCCTGCTACTTTCAAGGTAAAAGGTATGGCAATCGGTGGATTTGAATCCTTTGCCGCCGGGGCCTGAGCGCTACTAATTCCAGCAACAATGATCAGGTTTAAAATCAGTAATACAGCATATCTGACACGATGAATTCTCATAAGGTTGATCTGAATAATTTATCAATTTCAATACCGGCAAACAGCAGGCCAAGCAATCCGTGCGAATCATTATCTGCGGTCGGCCTGTTCATATAATCATTTACATTTTCACTACTCATGGTACCTACACAGATTTTGTGCACCGTACCATCCGGGTCAATGCATGAAGCAATGTAATTCCAGCCCCGCTGCACCGCTGGAAGATATTTCTCCTTTCTCAGCCATCCCTGATTGATACCGCGTGCGATGTTCATACTGATGATAGCAGTTCCTGAAAGCTCGTCGTAAGAATCCGGGCGGTCGAGCACATTATGCCAGCAACCCGTCTGCTGATCCTGAAGTTTTACAAGCGCATCTGCATGACGCTGATACGCGGCCAGAATCTGTTCTCGCAGAGGATGATTTTTCGGCAGCTGCAGCAACACTTCGGTACTGGCCCAGATCGCCCAGCCATTAGCGCGCGACCAGTATGGAAGTCTTGCCTTACGTCGCGAATATTGTGCATGATGGTACAATCCTGTGGATGGATTGAGCAATTGCTTATTGAACGCCAGCACCTGTCTTGCCGCATCATCCAGCAGGGCATTTTTTTCTTTGGGCTCCTTACTTTGCATCGAGGCCTGAACGAGGAAAGGGATACCCATAAACATGTCATCCACCCAGGTCGTATATTGCTCTGGAGTCTCTCTCGTAAAATTTCCTTCCGGCATTCTAATCTGATGATGAACCACATAGTCTTTAACGTCATTTACAAATGCTTCGTACTCAAGACGCTTCTCAAAATTTTTATCTTTCACCAGTCGATAGACGAATGGCAGAGCCGGGGCCGCAGTAAAATCCAGCAACGGGGTATTGAAAAGCTGATGATGGGTAGACTGGAAGCCGTTCAGCTCCTTAACCTGATAGCCAATAAAGGGCTTTATTTCCAGCATGAAATCTGTCCAGCGCTGCGAATAATCCTCATATTTTCTCTGTCCAGAAGCTTCGGCAAGATGAGACATTGCCCAGGCCAGCCCCCCGGCATGGTAATTCCAATTGTAATAGGTTCCCCAATACGGTTGTGGATTGATGACGTCGGCAAAAATCTGCAGCTTCGGGATGGTCCAGCTGATATCTTTCATCCCGTCCGAATAGAGTTTCCCTATCTCAAAACCTCGTTCAGGACCATACGCAGTACTTGAAGGATATTTTCTAGAAACCATAAAAGGCCCGGCAACAAGCCAGTTGCTGAGTTTTGCGACGCCAGCTGTGACGCCCGGAAGCTTCGCTATACTCAAGTCCGGATTCCATGGTTTTCTTTCTTCGATCAGCGCCCCCTTTGGCTGCAGATAACATATCCATTCCTTCCCGCGTGTTTCAGACTTTAGCAATATCTGATTCAATCCCTTCCTGAGCTTCACAGGGAATTCATATTCCAGAAAAATATCCCTTTCCCTCGGTTGAATTTTCAGAGGCCTTGCACCCTCTTTTTGGTACACTACTTCCTGATTGACCCAGATTTTCAGCGCATCGTTATGACTTACCTGGATCATAAAAGAAGTATCACTCTTACTATCGAACTGACTGATTGCATAAGCGACAGCCGGGCTACCCAGACCAAAAGTCTTTCCAAAATCCACATATTGTACAAAGTCAAACTGTGGATGATTGGGTTGAGGAACAAGCTGAAATTTAAATGGCGTTTCCCTGATGATCCTGTCGGCAACCGTTTGTACCAGTGCAAGTGGACTTTTGTTGTTTGGAACCCCCGCTTTCTGAGCGGATGAGGAAAGATGAAAAATGCAGAGCAATCCACAAACGATCATCGGCTTAATCATAGTTGTCATGTTATTTTTGTTTATTGATTGGATAGACTAAAACTGGCATTTCATCTTCTTTGAGGGGGTCAAATTCAGGGAAACCATTTTCATGATTTTCAGTATCTCTTCTGAATCCCTCGCCGCGCATAGGTTCCCAGTTGAGAAAACTAGAAGGGTCGGTGCTGGCGACCGTACTGTTTTTACTTTCATTACTGCTATTCAGCGCTGTAACTATGTAATCATAAATTAACCCTGACCGGGGCTTCTGATCCCTGAACTGGTTCATTCTGCCCTCATAGATCTTTACAGGACCAGCGGCCGAAGGCCTGGATATTCTGTATAGCCGGTAAGTTTCGGCTCCCGGCGTGCTGCCCCAGCTGATCCTGGTTTCCCTGCCAGTCAGATCAAGCATTAACCCTTCCGGTGCATGTGGAGTCTGACCGATAACTATATTACCTGCTATAAAAGCGTTAATTCCAGGTGTATCAGGCCTTAACACTGTACTGCTCCAGGCCCAGCGATGTTTACCTGCAGGGATAGTAAAATTATCAGTCCTGGTTCCGTCAAGATAAAAACGGAGTTGAGGATCAGTAAGACCAAAAACTAACTTTTCAGCATTGCGGCTCTGGACTATGCCACTATAACCTGTAGCGCTTTGTTGAATACTGATTCCGGCTTTGCTGCCTGTGGGAAGTTCGATTTGGATTCCCGGGATACTGATCACCGTACCCTCAAATAAGGCTGCGAAGATGTTGCCTGATTGAAACTGTACAATCCCCGCTCTGCCACTGAAGCTTATTCCGTCTTTGGCGTACTGTACCGGCTTAATGTTTCGGAAAATCAAATCAGTCTGCCGGTCTTTTTTCTGAACAATGCAGCCGAAATCTGTTTTTTGTACGCTGATTTCAGGCTTATGGGTCACGATAGTCAGGAAACTTCCTCTTCCATCGTAGTAGCGGCCTTTAGTGGGCAGCACAGGGGGATCTTTGTGGTAACTGCTTTTGCCAGGGACCAAATCTGCATCTTTAAAAGCAGCTCCAGGCATCAGCTGATGGATATAGGGAAATTCGTCATTCGCCCCTACGAACCAGGAAAACCTGCCCTCCGTTTGCGGATCAGAGACTTCGTCAAATACAGCAATATAATCTGATGACGACTGAAGAATACTCCTCGACCGGTAGTCGCGTGCGATATCTTTATTACTCAAAACAGAGGCGAACTGTGCAAAACCAAAATCATATAATGGCTCAGTGAGATCATTGCGGCCTACACTTCGGTAAGGCCCGATTGCACGATAGCCCCCAGGCTTTTTCACCCCGAAATTCGTGATCCTTTCCGTATCTCCAAATGGCCCGTCGCCGGCATCTTCCGGACCATTGTGGCTATAATTTTTGCCATTGGCGTAATAATAAATCACCCCGTTCCCTCCCATAGCAGCGCGGCCCCAGCGATAGTTTGGCCCTTCGTCAATCTGCTGGAGATGGACGTACATCTCATCCTTAGTAGCGAAAGCAGATCTCAAGACAAAACCATAACCAGTAAACTTGGCCGACTTCAACCAGGGATTTATGCCTTTATAGTTTCCCCATCCAGCGTCAGACAGATCTTTCCAGACTTTAGCTTTTTCTTTTGTACTTTCAAAAGGTTTATCATTCGTATCAGTTAACCATAACAGCTGCTTACTTAGCTTAGGGTCATAATACATCAGTTGCTGCGCAAACAGGCGAAGTACGTCTGGCAGTCCATCCTCAGTTGTGCGGGCATGTGCACCCTGCGGGGGATAAGCTCTTCTGTTACCCAAACTTTCCAATGGAGAGCTGACCGAATTCAAGAGCCAGTTTCCCAACGAAGATACACCTGGCTGAAGAATCCTGTTTTTACCATCAAAGTGACGACGCAGCAACTCATTTGTACGCACCATAGGAGTGAGTGCCGCCCAGGTATAGGTAGCCAGATTTTCGGTCCACCTTCCTCCCATAGCTTCCCAGCCTGGTACATCCGGGCGGATATGGTAATTAAAGTTTAGCTTTATCATTTTCTCAAAATGATTAGCCATGCGGGCTGCGTCAGGATGTTTGGGGAAAAGAAAGGCTGCAAGGCCAGTCACTCCTTTAATATCTGCCATGAAATTGGGGTGTCCGCTCAACAGGTTGCGCAAGGGCATAAGCGCTTCATCCTGATAGAGGTAGCTCACAAAGAGATACCATGCCCGTAGCCTACGGTATTGCGAAATAGGCATCTTCGCGGCATTCAGATCAAAGGCAGGAACGATCTGATCATAATAAATTCTTGAACCAACCGGAGTAGGTCCGTTGATCCTTTCGGATCCTTTCGCGATCACCTGCAAGTTCGCCGACAATGATTGCTCTAGTGCTGTGAGACTGAGGTTTGGGGTCGCATTTTCTGGTTTAAAAAATCTCGGATATCCGCTTTCCGGCGTCTCATAGTTCAGTATCCAGTTTTTCACTTTATCCAGCGGAATCCAGCCGTGCCAGCGCCGAAGGTCGTCTATGTAGGCTAGTGATGAATTGTTGAGTAAATCTTTCTCCTGAGGGTAAGCGGCCAATGCGGTTGAACGGCTGCCTGTAACCAGCGGAAAAGTATAATCCAGCCGTTGGTTGTTCCAATGAAAGCTGATATTCAAGTCTTTTTTTGAACCCCATAGGGCATACTTGCCATCGTTCCATTTCTCCGTATCCTTGATGAAGAGTCCAATTGTCGTTTTTTCCTTTCCACTGCTGAAAGCAACACCAGGCAGGCGCCACCATGATAACCAGTTATCATAGGGAGCTAATCGGAAAGGAAGAAGTCCGTCTTTTCCATTTTGCTGGTCTCTTGCAAGCAGTGGGTGCTGTTCGCCAGTTGTCGTCCTACCTTCCATTGGTTCCCAGTCGTTAAAATCAGATGCCCGGGCCTTCCCCGGTTCCACACGGGTAGACGCATAACGGTGATCTGGGACAATGCCGTCCCAAACTATTTTCCAGGATAACTTTTCCCTTACTGCAAAACCATACATTTTCTCTTCCAGCTCTGCAAACTCCATCCCTGCCGTTAATTTCAGCAGCACCGTATAACGCCTGTTGCCTTCCAGCTCATACTGCATCCTGAATACCACCTGTACCGGACCCTTTGCCAGAATCTCGACACTGAAACGCTTGAAATTGTTCAGCTGCATTTCGCCATGTCCAAGCCAATGTCTGGCATCGCCATAACGGCTGATAGGAGCCTGTATCTTTGCTTTCTGATGGGCAGGAATTTGTACTCTGATCTTCCCATTATCCAGCTCGTAATAATCAGTAGTTTTCAGGATCTGAACAGGGGGAGCATCTTTTGGCATTTTTCCGCTTGCAGGGAGCAGCTCAAAGGTTTTAACAGCCCCGGATGGGAGATCAGACATAAAGCAAAGCGTATCGGCATTCAGCTGAAAAGGAATTCGCTTCCCTGTTTCTTTTTCTCTGAGCAGGAGTTCCTGCCCCGGGTTACCAGAACTCCCGAAATCGATCTTGTATTTAAGGAGACTACGTGGCCATGAGAATGCAGGGTGAACAAGTTCATCTTTCAGCATAATGGTTATGCCACCGGATTTCCATTGCAGTGCAGATTCATTTTTCCTTTCCTTTTCAAGAATCACGGTCCCTGTGGCTGTTGTCACAGGTGTATCAACATCCTGGAAAACAGGAGACTTGATCACTGTCTGATCTATAGGTCCATACAAGCGGTAACCGACATCCGCGTTTATAGCGGTATTGCCTTCGAAGATTGTTCCTCTTACGCCTGTTACTCGCATTCCTGGCATAATTCTACCCTGCTTAGGCAGCACTTCATTAAAGTAACCCTCCCCGCGGACAAAGCTGCTTGCGTTTTTCCCCTGCCGGTATGCCTGCACAAGGTTTCTTCTGATCTCCACTCCTAAACTGCCCGTGCCCAGCAGGGTATCAGGTTTTGTTCCAATAGCGAGTACATTACAAACATAGGCAGGACGCAAGCCATTGGTATTTACAACCTTGTTGTCGCAAACTGAAACATTCCAGCTCAGATTGTAGCGGCCCAGCTCCAATCTTTGATCTGAGCGAACATAAATACCCTCTGAGTTAGTCAGCGTATTGCCCGTAATGGCAACATCGGTACTGCCACAGTAAAACCATATCCCTCTGTTGTTATCCTCGAGGATGTTGTCTTTCACAAGCCAATCCTCTGCAGACCAGCGCATCACAGCATATCTACTGGTTTTATCCGGGATCACGCCCCATGGGCGGTACAGTATAAGTGTGTTCCGGGTATTGCTTTTTAAATAACGCCATTGTCCCATGCCCTTCCCGTAGATGATGGCTACCGCATCTGACGAGCTTAAGGAAGGCGTCCGGATTGGTCCCCAGTTCCGATCACTGTCCCTCAGTGTATTTGGAGTAGCAGCACTTACATGGCCTGTAGCCATCTGTTCAGGATTACCCCCCTGACTTAGTATTGTTTCACCCTGATTCAGGTCAGGAATGCTCTTTCCTTCCACATCAAGACGATTTTTTAAGACCACAATGTCCTGTGCGTAATCGATATTAAAACCTCCGGTTTCACCTTTGGGATTTATCAAATCACCCAACCTGGTAATGTGATTGTTTTCTATGATGCCATTAAAGCTGTCATTAAATCCGAAACGCCCGGCAGCATATCTCACACGGTTGTTGCGAACCACAAAATTTGTAGCGCCTGTACAGTGCCAGAGCCAGGGCCAGGTCACCCGCGCCTTACTGTCGAAGATACAGTCGGTAATCATCATCCTGTCTACGTACGCCCAGGATAAACCCCAGGCTACAGCAAAGTCAAAGCGGCAATTCGCTGCAAAAAATTTTGAACCAGAACCTCCCGGTTTTTTAATTGACGGAGGCATAGTTTTCAGGCTGTGCCGCCATAAACCACTGGTATTCACATTTTGCAGGCAGAGCTGGTATAATCCTGTAAGCGTAGTATTTAATGGCCATAATATGGCAACACCTTCTGTAGTAGCATTGGGCCAGCCATCTTTACCTATCGGCTCGGGATAAGGAGGTGGAGTTCCGAAACCATATTGTATAAATGTTTTCTGATATCCTTCCCCTTTCAGAACCACCCTGGACTTCATTACCAGGCCAGTACCTGTGGGGATATCGAGTTTATACTTTCCTTCAGGGAAATACAGCACCCCGCCCCCGCTGCTACTGGCCAGGTCAATCGCCTGCTGGATTGCGAGGCGATCGTCTGTCAGTCCATCGCCTTTGGCTTTGAGCCTTAAGCGGGGGTCCTCCCGAACATTATATACGTTCCTGTAGAAAGTAAATTCAGCTCCCCAGGGTGCTTTCAATCCAAAGGGATCAGCTGCCGCCACCACGCCTGTAAGAGTTTCCTCTGCTGTCGTTTCAGCAATGACTTTGTCTCCTCCATTGCCGTTGCTCAGCATCAGCTG
>Ga0157373_10002810_pt1 | contig 13165 bp, 7 predicted proteins | sample C65metaG_FD_113460 | JGI IMG/M metagenome (GOLD analysis project Ga0157373, IMG submission 113460) | Corn rhizosphere microbial communities from Kellogg Biological Station, Michigan, USA - C6-5 metaG | ecosystem: Host-associated > Plants > Roots > Rhizosphere > Soil | place: USA: Michigan... | reverse complement strand
GCCTGGGAAGCCGAGAAGATCCCTTACGCCCACGCCAGCTTCGGCCTGCGTAACCGCATCGTGCGCATGCCGCTGCTCAAGGGCACGCTGTCGATGACGATGGACGGCCAGGTCGGCTGCAAGAAACTGATGGGCCGCATCAAGCACCCGGACCTAGGCTCGATGCGCATCCTGCACCTGCCGCACTCGTGGAACCACTGCAGGGGCGACCACATCATCGTGTTCACCGTGTGGCCGATCCGCGCCCAGGAAACCATGGTCACCACCAAGCGGATCGTGCACAAGGACGCGGTCGAAGGCGTGGACTACGACGTGGCGCGCATGCGCGAAGTCTGGGACGCCACCAACGACCAGGACCGTCGCCTGGCCGAAGAAAACCAGCGCGGCATCAACTCCACCGCCTACCAGCCGGGCCCATACTCCAAGACCTATGAGTTCGGCGTGGTGAACTTCGTGGACTGGTACAGCGGCCGCATGTTGAACAACCTGGGGGCCGAGCCTGCGCCGTACCTCAAGGGCATCAAGGTCCAGGCCTAAGGCAAAAAGCATCGCGAGCAGGCTCGCTCCCACAGGGGGTCTCCAGTGCAATGGAGATCCGGTGTGGGAGCGAGCCTGCTCGCGATAGCGGCCTTCCTATCAACCCATTACTTCGAAGACCACCGCACCGACCCATCTTCCCCGTAGAACGTCTCTTCGATGTTCTCGCCCACCAGCCGCACCTTCACATACCCGTTCAGCACCCGCTCCGGATACACCTCATCCACGGCCAGTTCCGTCTCCGACCACAGCACCCGGGCGTGCCCGTTCAACTCGCTGGTGGTGGCATAGGGAATCGCCCCATGCCCGGCGCAACGTGCGTGCAACCCGCCTTGAGTCGCGTAGCAGATGCCGTTGTGCAGATGGCCCCAATACCAGTAATCCGGCTCACGCCCCAGCGCATCGCACACCGGTTGGTACAGCGCGGTCTTGTTGTGCCCGGAAATATCGAACCCCTGGTGATGACTGAGCACCATTAGCTTCTTGCGCTTGGGCAGGCTTTTCATCCAGTCGATCTGCTGGGCGTTGAGCGTGCCGTCCATGTACAGGTTCATGGCGTCCGAGGCATAGGCGCTGTCGAGGCCGACCACCAGCCAGTCGTCGTTGTACAAGGCGAAGTAACTGGTGCCCTGCTGCACCGGAAAACGCTTGGCCAGTTCCTTGAAATAGCCATGGGCGCCGCTGTACATCTCGTGGTTGGAGTTGAGGGTGAACGAGCCATGCTTGCCCTGGGGCCAGCCGACCATGTCGACGTCTTCCTGGGAATGGGAACCGGCGTAGTAGACATCCCCCAGGTGAATGGGGAAATCAGCCTGGGCCAGTTGCATCTGATTGGCCACCGCCACCGCCGGGGCGTGGCTGTCGAACGGCCCGGTGCCCCAGTCGCCAGCGATGGCCAGCACCACATCGCTGTCCATTTTCACCAGTGCCGGGGTCGTGCCGAACGTCGCGTGATGGCGCAGGTTCTCGATCCACTTGAGCAACGCCTCGCTCCACAACAGGTCCAGCAGCTCCCATTTGCGACACCCCAGCAAAGTGCCGTCCTTGAGCACCCGGGTCGGCAATTCGTCTTCGCTTTGCGGCAAAGGCTTGGCATTGCCGATCTTCAGGATCGACAGACCGTGGGCCAATTCCCAAGGCACAGCCGGTTCGTCGTCCGGCAGGTCGCCATGTTCGATCGCGTGCCGGGCCTGGTCATGGCCCCGTTGCAATAGTTTGACGATGGCCTCGAACTCCTCGGGCTCCAGGTCGTTGACGAGTTTTTTCCAGGACATTTCCAGTCGCGTGACCAACCCGTGCAGGCGGACCTTGACCTTGTCGAACTCATGTTCCCAATGGTGCAGTAATGACATGTGGACGCTCCTTCGTAGTGCCCTGAGCTACAGGGTCTTCATGAATTCGATCAGGGCCCGTTTGTCGGTGTCCGACAGCTGCGTGCCATACAGGTGACCGCCGTTGTGGTTGCCTTCCAGGCGGGTGTCGTACTTGAAATCCGCCGACGCCTTCATCTGCGCGCCGCTGGTGATGAAACCGACTTTCTGCGGGTCGTAGATATCGGAGCCGGTGTAGAACACTTGCGGACGCTGTTCCGGCGGCAGCAGCAGATCCCACAAGGTCGGTACCGAGCCGTTATGCAGGTACGGTGCACGCAACCAGACGCCGTCGGTGGGAGTGTTGCTGTAGCTCTGGGTCTTGCGATAGGCGTTGAAGTCGAATGGCGGTTTCTTGAAGCTGTGGAACGCTGTCACCAACCCGGTGGTGAAGGAGTCCAGGCGATGGGGGTCGGTGCCCAACTGGTCGATGTTGGTGGTGACCTGGCCCGTGTCGGTGCGGCCGAAGTCGTGGCAACCGGCACAGTTCTTCTCCCAGATCGGTTTGCCCTGGGCCACCTTCGCCTGATCCAGGGCGAACGGCCAGGCCGGTGCCTTGTGCCCCAGCAACCAGTTGGTCACCCGATTGAAGCTGGGTGGCAGCACCGATTCAGGCGTCGCACCCACGGCCATGGCGGCGGCGTAGTTACGCTCGTGGATCTTGTTGTTATTGCCGTCCCAGTGCAGGTACATCGACTCGCGAGGTTTCTGGTTCCAGACCTGGGGCAGGTCCACGGTGCCGATGGTGGAGTCATCCGGGAAGCCGAACACCACCATTTTGGTCGGGTTGAAGGTGTCGGTCCGTCCGGGACCCTGGGCCGGGCGCAGTTTCTGCCAGGCGTAGGCCTGTTTCTGCTTGAGCAGCGCGCTCTTGGCCATCGGGATGATCAGGTAGCGGTTGTACAGCTTCTCGAAAAAGCCCAGTTGGAACTTGCCGTTGATCGCGGCCATGATCGCATCGGGGGTGAATTTCGGGTCGCTGGCGCAATCGTAGGCGAACCACTGGAAGGCTTGCAGTTGCAAGGTATTGGCCGGCGCGGTGGCGACCGGAACCGCTACGTCAGTGGCGTTGGCCCGGTAAGAGCCGGTATGGCACAGGGCGCAGTTCGGCTCCACGGTGGGGTAGCCCAGTTGCCGCTTGGCCATGCCGATGGGCAGGTCCTTACCGTTTTCGTAGAGGAAACCGAACACTTCGTAGCCACCGGGCTTGGGCATATTTTCCGGGCACATCTGCGGCAGCACGGCGAACAGGTAGTAAGGAATCCGCGCCTCGATGCCGAGGCCGATGGCCGCGTACTTGTAATGGTCTTCGTCGGAAGCGAAGTCCGGCTGCGGTACCTCGCGGATCATCTGATACCAGGTCTGGTAACCGATGAAACCCAGCACCAGTACCACGACCAGCGTGCCGGTCCTGAAGCGCGGACTCTGCCAGTGCCGTCTCCAGCCTTCACGCCACTCCCGGCATCCCGCACAGAGCAAGGCCAGCGGGCGATTGGCAACCGGGCTGCCCAGGTACAGCAGCACGCCCAGTATCAGGAACATGCTCAGGTCGCCCATCAGCATCGGCACGAACAACGAGCCCTGGTTGTTGGTGTTGATCAGGTAGATCCAGAACACCACCGCCACCAGCCGCGAGAGCACGCACAACCACGAATTCACCACGAAACGCGGTGCATTGAAGCCCGAGGGCATGTAGAACAGGCTGATCCCCACCAGCAACATGCCGGTATTTTCCAGCCAGGGATCGGACAGCACAGGCGGTAGCCCGAGCATGGACGTCAGCAACGCCGGCGCGAACAGCGCCGGAATCGCAAAGAACATGTTCATGACAATCCCGACCCAGATGATGCGTTGGTACCAGCGGATGTAAGTGGTCATAGCATTTCCCCAGATCGCGCCTACGCTCTGCGTGGGCATGCATCCCATGACGCTCTGCGTCATAAAAGCGGACGCGGAGCGTCCGTGGCGGCATTCCCACGCAGAGCGTGGGAACGATCCCGGCTAGCCGAGCGCAGTCTTCTCCAGGTGCTGAAGGATGATCGGATACACATCCATCACCGCATCCTTGCCGAAGATGCAGTCGATGTGGCCGTAGCCCGGTACCTCGTGGCGGCTGAACAGCTGCGGGCCGTGCATGTCGCACAGTCGCTCATAGGTCTTGAGGGTGCTTTGCGGCAAGTAGCACTGGTTGTCGGCGCCGCTGATGAAGCAGATCGGTAATTTCAACCGATCGAACTGCGGCATGTAGACGTCGTTGCCCTTGAAGTCCACCAGATGCCCCTTGCGCACGATCAGCGCCAGGTGCTCGAAGGTGTGCATGTTCGACTCGCCGAACAGTTCATGCAGGTTGTCATGCAGGGTTTCGTTGAGGGTGTCGTGGCGGTACAGCGACGCATACATGAAGGTGATGCGATGGCAGACCGGGTTGGTGCAGTAGCCCTGGGCCTCGATCCGGGCATAGCCGTTCAGCGCTTTGTCGTAGAGCTTGTTGAACCAGTTCTCCTTGGTGTCGGCGTAGGCGGTCAGGGACTTGATGCCGATGGCGTCGAGCATGCCCGGCAGGTGCAGACCGGCCTTCAGACCGGTGGCGGTGGCGACCACCGTATCGGCGGCTATCTGCGAGCAAACCACCGAGCGCACGCCTTGCAGCCCCGCCAGCATCGACATGAAGAAGGTCGTCGCCCCGTAGCAATGCACCACGCACTGCACGTCGCGGGCAAGAGTCGCCTGCTGGATCTGTTCGATGGCTGCCTTGAAGTCGTACTGGGCCACCTGGTCGCCGTTCCACTCATGCTTACTGGCGGGCAGCAGGATGCTCACCCGCAGGTCCAGCAGCCAGACGTCGTACTCGTGCTTGCACAGGTACTCCAGCAGGTTGGTGTGAATGGTATCGGTGGAGAAGATATTCGAGCCCACGCCCAGGCCGTGAACCAGCATCACCGGGCCTTTGCTGCCCGCCTGATAGCGGGTCAGGCGCAGCTGGACGTTGTCTTCGGTCTCGAAGAAGTGCACGGTCGGTGCCGGTGCGTCCATTGGCCGCTTGATCCGCGGTGGCGCATCCGGATTGAAGTAGATATCCCCGGCGAACACCCCGCCATAACTCTCCCACAGGATGCCGGCAAAGAACTTGCCGAACCGCGCCAGGGCCTCGACCCGTTCGCGTTCGTTACGGGCGTTGAGCACCTTCATGGTGGTCATCTGCTTGGCGAAGTCCGCCGGCAGGATGTGCATCACCCCCGAGCCGAGCACCGCGCCGGTCTTGTCCGGCCCACGATAGAGGGTGACATAGAGGGTGCTGGTGTCATGCCAGATGTTCAGCACACCGTTGTCCTCGGGCACGGTCTTGAAGGCGCTGAAGTAATAGTCGCTGCCGTCCTCGGCGGTCAGCTTCATGTCGTAGTTCATGTGCCGCACGCCCACCTGTTCCTGGTATTGCTTGAACAGGTTGAATACGCCGTTGCTGGCGACGAGAGGCTGTGGCGAAAGCATGGGCGCATCCAGAGTCCCCACCAGCGTGGCGGCGTGTTCCGGCTCCTTGATCATGCGATTGAGATCATCGGCGGTGATGGTCAGGGTGAACTCGATGGTGGAGTTGTCGGTTTTTCCGCGTTTGGCCGCCGCTTCGTAAAGCGAGAGGTCGGTGCCCTGGGCCTGGGTGAAGGCGGTGGAGAAGTAGCCCTTCATGGTTTCGGTGAACTGCACGCCGAGGGTGGGCGCCGCCACTGACTTTTTCGGGGCCGAAGGCAGCGTGTAGTCGATATGCCAGCCGCGATCGGCCGCCAGCAACCCCATGTTGCGTTCGCTCACCGCCGAGATGGTCAGCAGCGGGTTGACCGCCAGGGAAGTCGGAATCACCGCGCCGTCGGCCACGTACAGGCCGGGATAGACATCCGTGCCGCTGGCGCCACTGAATACCTGGCCCTTGTGGTTGACCACGCCCTGCGTCGCGTCCTCGCCCATCACGCAACCGCCCAGGGGGTGAACCGAGACAATGCTGTGCTTGAGCAACTTGGTCCAGATCGGGTTCTCGACCCAGATCCCCCCCAGCGCCTTGGTACTCTGGTGCAGGCGCTCATTACCGAGGGTGACGTTCTCCTTTTCGCCGACACCGGGCCAGTCGATGCGCAACTGGTCCTTGTTGTCGAGCACCATGCGGCCCTTGCCATTGTCATGACTCATGATCAGGTAGGTCTGCATGTTATGCAGCGCGCCATGATACGGACCGCGCAAAAAGCTTTCGGCTTCCCGCCCCTTGTATTTGAGGCTGGCGCCGAAGCCGGTGTCGGTGGGCACGCCGATCATTTCCGCGAACGCCGCCATGCTCGGCACCATCGGCCGGCCGAGCGCGCCGGGAATCGAACCTTCCTCGATGACCATGCGGCTGCGCCAGTCGCCCTCGGTACGCATGTCGATAATCGAGGTGATGCACGGCCCCACCGGCTCCAGTTCCTTGGCCGAGTGAGCACCGAAACCGATGCCGTTGATGGTCTGGTCGCAGTTGTGGCCGAACCCGAGGATGTCGCCGTTGCCGCTCATGTTCTCGCCCAGTTGATTGGACATCGGCAGGCCCTTGTCCCGGGAGCGCAGCATGATCTCGGTGGAGCCCAGGGTGCCGGCGGACACCACCACAATGTCGGCCCGCACGAACAGTGTCGGCGCCGAGAACAGTTCGCGGCCGCTGTCCAGGTACTGGAAGTGCACGATCCAACCGTTGCCGTCGCGCTCCAGGTGCCGCACCTCGGCCTGGCAGAAAATTTCCGCGCCGTGGTTCCAGGCATCCGGCAGGTAATTCATCAGCGTGGTGTTCTTGGCCTTGTTGTTACAGCCGGAGACGCAGTCGCCACAGCCGTTGCACGGCAATTGCTCGACGCCGACGTGGTTGAGGTTGTTGGGCAGCTTGTCGAACGTGACGTTGATCGGCGGCTTGTAGAAATGCGCACCTTGCTTGAGGTAATCAGCCGATTTCTTGTGGGCGTCAAGCTTGGGCAGATTCGGCGCCGAGGCCGGATAAGGGTTGGGCTTGAGCATCTCGCGGGCGCGCTCGTAGCCATCCTTGAGCAGCGTGTCACGGTGTTCGCGCACTTCCAACGGCCAGCGCGGGTCTTCGAACACGCCGGGCTCCGGCTCCAGCGCGACGTTGGCGTTGATCAGCGAAGTGCCGCCCAGGCCGCAGCCCACCACCACGTTCTGCTGGGCATTGACGTGCAGGTCGAACATCCCGGTGCGCGAGCCGATGTGGCCATCCGGGTCATGCACCTGCAACTCCTCGGTGGCCGCCAGCATGGTGTTGGGGTATTCCCCCGGTTGCATCTCCCGGCCCCGTTCCAGCAGGCACACCCTGCGCCCGGCCCGGGACAACCGTGAAGCGGCGATACCACCTCCGTAACCGGAGCCGATGCCGATAACGTCGTAATGCTCCTTGATATCGCTGATGGGGGTCGAGATCCGTGTCATGTCCAAGTCCTCTCAGGCAGAAGGGGCAACTCTGCGGTTGCCTGTAAATCGAAGGCGCACATACGCCTGGCCACTGTCCCGTAGAGGGGACGCGCGGCAGTCAACGGTGTTGCGAGGGAAACGAGGTGCAGGTGAACGCTATTGACGCGCACGCTGGTTGGCGGCGCGACGACGAATGCGTCGGGGCAACAACATGGGCGGCGTCGGGGTGCAATTCACCGATGAGGGGAGGTACGCGTGAGGGTGTCGGCTATCCATCCTGTGCTCTCCCTGAACCGGATGTGGATAAAAACGCTGATGTCCTTGTGGTTTGGAGTGAAGACACACGACCGCCACGCGTCAAGGCAGTTCCTTAGAACTGTATGAAATTTGATCTATCGCGTTTCGGACTATACGCGACGGGGTCCGCAGCCTTTCACAAACAAGTTATCCACATGACCACCCACAGCTAATGGGGACAAGTACGCCGCGGCCTCGACCGTGTACAGACAAAATCAAGAAAAAACCGTGACTTATGCACACAGAAGCTTTTTCCGTCATATCGGTTACTTTTTGATCAAACCTCAGAAAGCCTTGATCTATAAGGCTTGCAGCTAGCAGCGAACACCTTATCCACAGAAGCGCCAACAGTGTTTGGGGGTAAATTTGACGGTATTGTGGAAAACCCCTGCAACGGCACGTAAATCCAGGTTACTCAGGGAAATTCCAGAAAGCATAGGCGAGTTGATCAGTTAATGACCAAGTGCTCGAAAGGCCCGTTCCGCATGGCTTGCAGAGGACAGCGAACAACTTATCCACAAAAGCGCCAACAAGTATTGGGGGCAAATATGACTCACCCTAAGTCTTCATTGATCGGAAAAAGCCAATAAAAACCGTGAGTTGGACTGATCATTTTTTGAGCGCAGCCTTGGAAGGCTTGACTGGCGAGGGGCATAGCAAGGAGCGAACAGGTTATCCACAGGTAGGTATACAGTAATTGTGGGTAACGGTCCGTGGGGAGCACCCGCTCGCCCCCCACGCCTTGCAACGGTCACGGCCGATGCATGAGATACGCATCTCCCGTCACCCGAATCATCGGATGCGGAACAATCTGACAGGTTTTAACGATGCCAAAGCCATGGCGTTCATAGAAGCGCCGGGCGCCGGTGTTCGCAGCGTAGTCGATCAGGCTCAGCCCCTTGAGCTTCAACCGATCGGCCCGCTGTTGTGCCAGCTCAAGAAAGCGCACGCCCAGCCCCTTGTTGCGCCAGCCTTCATGCAGGGCCAGGCTCGATATGTAGAGGGTATCGGGAATTTCCATATCAGCGTAAGGCGCCAGGACCGGATCAGTGACGGGCGTCGCCAGCGGGTCATGACGCATCACGTAGCAGTGCATCATCCCGATGACCCGACCTTCAGCCTCTGCAATGACGCAGTTCTGGTAGGAGAAATCAACATCCTCACGTGCGTAGCGAGCCGCGCCCACCTCCACGAGCTCCTGTCCAGGCGCCGCCAGCTGGCTCCAGATGTAATCGGAAGCACCTTCGGAGGAAATCTGGAACAAGCGAGCAATCTCGGGCGTATCCGCGGGTGAAGCCGGACGAAATACAATGTCCATGAAAGGGGATTCCAATAGCTATCAGACGCCTTTTGAGGTTATCCACAGGCGCGTGCAGGAGTTGTGAGTAAACCCCATCCTCTGTGGGAGCGAGCCTGCTCGCGATAGCCGGATATCAGACAACTGTGTTGTCGCTGACACGCCGCTATCGCGAGCAGGCTCGCTCCCACATGGGGTTTTGCGGGGATGTGGGATTAGCGAACCACCCCTTCCTCAATCAGCAACTTGAGAATCGCCTCGGCACCGGCCTCCGGGCTCAGGCCCTTGAGCACTTGTCCGCCTCCACCGCTGGCCTTGGCCGTGGCGGCTTTCATGCGATCGGCGCCGCTCTTGGCCTTGATGACTTTCAAACGCTTGGGGCGTGGTTTGGCCGGCTGCAGCGTTGCCACCGCCAGCAACTCGTCGTCGATCACTTCGACTTCTTCGGCATGCAAGGCGCCACGTCGGGCCGGACCGTAGGCACTTTGGCGAGGCTTTGGCGCCGCGTTATCCACCGTGGCGAGAAATGGCAGGCGCACCTTCAGCCGTCGCCGTTGACCACGAGGCAACGCCTGTAGCACCAGGGCCACGCCGTTGTCGATGGATTCCACCTGGGCCAACCCTACCACCAACGGCCATCCCAGGTTCTCCGCCAGCAGGAACGGCAGCATTCCCGAGCCTTCGCCGGTCTCCGCCTGGCTACCGGTGAGCACCACCTGGGGCCCCGCGTCGCGCAGGTAATCGGTCAGGGCCGGTAGCGCATCCGCCCCCGCCGGGTTTTCCAGCACGCGAAGCTCGTCCAGGCCCATGCCCAAGTAAGCACGCAGGGCCGGTTCGGCCACGTCGCCGGCATGCAGCACTTGCAGGTCGCTTCCGGCCAGTTGCAAGCCCAGCTCCACGGCCCGGGCGTCCTGATCGGCACGCCTTGGCCGACCGGAGGTAGGGTGGGCACCGATAGAGACGAGGCTGATCACTTGAATCGTCATGGTTGAATCCTTAACTTAAGCCGCATCGCGTTTGGCTTCGTTGCGGTAAGCCTCTACGGCCGCGATCAGCGCCTGGAGAATCGCCGCGCTGTCGCCGATCACCGACAGATCCGCCCGTTTGATCATGTCGCAACCCGGGTCGAGGTTGATCGCCACCACCTTGTCGCAGGCACCGATGCCTTGCAGGTGCTGGATCGCCCCGGAAATCCCCACGGCCACATAAACCCGTGCGGTGACCCAGGTACCACTGGCGCCGACCTGACGGTCCCGGGCCATGAAACCATCGTCCACCGCCACCCGCGAAGCGCCTTCGGTTGCACCCAGGGCCGCAGCGGTCTGATGGAACAGCGCCCAGTCCTTGACCCCGTTGCCGCCGGAGAAAATGAATTCGGCTTCGGCCATCGGGATCGCGCCCGGATCCACCGCCACCGCACCTAGGTCCTCGATGCGCGACAGGCTGCGCGCCACGCTTGTGGATAACTCCACCGGCAACGCCTCGTGTCGGGTTTCGCTGACCGGTTCGGCACATTCGGCCGCCGCCAGGATCAACCGGGCCAAAGGCCGGGCCAAGTCTTGCAGGCCAGCGCCGGCGCGACCGATGCATTCCTCACCCTTGACCTGCCAGACGCGGGCAGCCGGACGCTCGCCCAGGGCCGCGGCGAAGCGCCGGCCCAGTTCGGCGCCACCGCTACGGCTGTCAGGCAGCAACCAATGCCGCGGATTGAACTGGTTATCCACAGCTCGCAGGCCTTGCACACGTTGTTCCGGTGCATAACCGCTGAATTCCTCGCCGTCCAGCACCAACAGACGATCGACGCCGGCCGTGGCGAACGCGCTTTCCTTATGCTCGCCGAAGACCACTGCCAGCACAGCACCGTCCGTACCGGCCAGCTGATGAGCCAGACCCAGCAGATCGCGGTCGTGACTGCTGAGGCGTCCGCCCACCATGTCCGGCACCACACAGATGTGGAACGCCGGTTGCGGCACTTGATGCAACGGCAGTTGCACTTCAGTCGCGGCGCTGCGCTTGGCCGTGCCGCCCTGCTGGGCGCCACTGCGGTCGATACGCTTGATACCGTTGGGGCCGATGAAGCCGACGCCATGGACATTCTTGCGAACGATGCCGTTGGGCCCCATCCAGCTGTGCTGGACCGGTTGCATGGCCGCGTGCAGCGGGTGCAGGCGGTTGCGGGCGATCCACTCGGCGCGAGGGTCGCGGCGGATGATGTCGCTCATTAATGCACCTCCGCAGGTTCACGTTTGGCCGGGGCCGCAGACTTGCTCGGCGCCGCCTCTTCGAGCAGGGCATCGGCCACCAGCTCGGCGATGTCTTTGATCATCGGCCGGGGCTCGACCACACCTTCGAGCATCGCGGTGCACTGTGGACAACCCACGGCCACCAGCTCGGCGCCGGTTTCGCGAATGTCTTCCATGCGCATGTCCGGGATCCGCTGCTTGCCCGGGATGTCGGTGATCGGCGCACCGCCGCCACCGCCGCAGCAACGCGAACGGAAACCGGAACGCTGCATTTCCTTGACCTCGATGCCCAGGGCGCGCAGCACCTGGCGTGGCGCCTCGTATTCGCCGTTGTAGCGCCCCAGGTAGCACGGGTCGTGATACGTCACGCTGTCACCCTTGTGCTGGCCGAGGTTGAGCGCGCCGGCGTCGATGACTTCCGCCAGGTAGGTGCTGTGGTGCTGCACCAGGTAGTTGCCATCGAAGGCGCCGTATTCATTTTTCAGCACGTGGAAACTGTGGGGGTCGCAGGTCACGATGCGGTTGAAACTGTATTTGGCCAGGGTCTGGATATTGCGCTTGGCCAACAGTTGGAACGTCGCTTCATCACCGAGGCGTCGGGCCACGTCGCCGCTGTCGCGCTCTTCAAGACCGAGCACGGCGAAGTCGACGTTCGCGGCCTTCAGCACTTTGACGAAGGCGCGCAAGGTGCGCTGGTTGCGCATGTCGAAGGCACCGTCACCGACCCAGAACAGTACGTCGGTGGATTTCTTCTCGCTGAGCAGGTTCAGGTTCAGGTCTGCCGCCCAGTTCATCCGCCCGCCCGGGGCGAAGCCGCCAGGGTTATCGGTGGCGATGAGATTTTCCAGCACTTCGGCGCCCTTGTTCGGCGTGGCGCCTTTTTCCAGGGTCAGGTGCCGGCGCATGTCGACGATGGCGTCGACGTGCTCGATCATCATCGGGCATTCCTCGACGCAGGCACGGCAGGTGGTGCAGGACCACAGCGTCTCGGCGTCCACCAGGCCGTTGACGATCGGCTGGTGCGGGTTGCCGCCGTGCTCGCCCACCGGTTTGCCCGGGTACGGACTGCCGGCGAACTTCGCATCGGTGCCGCCGGCCAGGCCGACGACCATGTCCTGGATGAGTTTCTTCGGGTTCAGCGGCTGGCCGGCGGCGAACGCCGGACAGGCTGCTTCACACTTGCCGCACTGCACGCAGGCGTCGAAGCCGAGCAACTGGTTCCAGGTGAAGTCCTTGGGTTTTTCCACACCCAACGGTGCGGCCGGATCGTTCAGGTCCAGCGGCTTCAGACCAGTGGAGCGACCGCCGCCAAAGCGCTCGGCACGACGGTGCCAGGCCAGGTGCAGGGCACCGGCAAAGGCATGCTTCATCGGCCCGCCCCAGGTCATGCCGAACAACAGCTCCGACACGCCCCACAACACGCCGACGCCGAGGATAGCCGCCAACAACCAGCCACCGAAGTTTTCCGGGAGGATACCGGCCACCGGCAGGGTCACCAGGAAGAACGACGCCGAGAACGCCAACAGGCTTTTCGGCAGGCGCATCCACGGGCCTTTCGACAGGCGCGACGGCGGATTACGCCGACGCAGGTAGACAAAGATCGCACCGACGAACATGACTGCCGACATCAACAGCAGCGCATAGCCAAGGATACGGTTATGCAGGCCGAAACCGTGCACCAGGATCGCCAGCACGAGCGATGCCACCGCACCACCGGCCGTGGCAACGTGGGTGTTGGCAATGTATTTGTCCCGCGCCACCACGTGGTGCAAATCCACCATGTAGCGCTTGGGCATGGCAAAGAGGCCGCCGATCAGGTTGACCTTGGACGGTCGCCCCCGACGCCACATGTTGACCCGCCGCAAGGCGCCGAGGACCGCGAGGCCCAGAGCGGCGAACAGCAGGATGGGAAGAAGGGTGTTCAGCATGGTGAAGCTCCCAAAGACCTCAGGTCTTGCAGGCACAGAAACCTGGATGTCTTGCTC
>Ga0157373_10002809_pt1 | contig 13167 bp, 13 predicted proteins | sample C65metaG_FD_113460 | JGI IMG/M metagenome (GOLD analysis project Ga0157373, IMG submission 113460) | Corn rhizosphere microbial communities from Kellogg Biological Station, Michigan, USA - C6-5 metaG | ecosystem: Host-associated > Plants > Roots > Rhizosphere > Soil | place: USA: Michigan... | reverse complement strand
GCACTTGCACGCATGACAGGCGTAGCGGATTAAAATCCAGACGCCAGAAACCACAAAACCCCTGATCTCTTTCGAAATCAGGGGTTTTGCGTATTGAATGTGGCGGTGAAGGAGAGATTCGAAACTACCCGTTTGCGGTTTTTTGAAGCACACCCCGCGGTTTATAAGGGCTGCAGAGGAGCGAAATTTTCAGTCTCAGTCCCATGCCAGTCCCATGGGTTTTATGCACCTGGTTACAGAGTGCACTCGCGAAGACCATTTCGACGTTTCATGTTGACCCATGGGAAAAAGGTAATTTTGGTAATGAGCTGAGCACGATTCGATACAGGCCTTTAAATCCTCTGCTTTCAGCGATTTCAGTGAAGGTAATAATGAGGTAAGCAAATGGTTAGAAAATTACCTTCTATGTGAGTAATACCACTACGCTACGAAAGCCAATGAAATAAGGCCTTTCAGAAAATATTACCTTGATCCTTACCTAAAATTACCCCTTGAGGTAATAGCGCCAAGCCACGAACTGCGAGGGCTGCAACCAGTTTCTGAGTCTCGCTTACCAAAATTACCTTTTTCCCGGCCCACGACTGAAAAATGGTACGGGCAACGTCCGTTTTCGACATTTTTTTGCGCCATCCCAATCGGCACAGATAGCCAGGAAATTCGTGGTAACGCTGTGTAATGCCGGCAAACACCGGAGAGCCAAGCTGGCCAGGCCTTGCAGCCGCTTTCCAAGCGAACAGGAAGAAGCTGGATTCGTGAACGATGTCAGCAGCTCGGAAAACGAAAACAGCCCATTCAGTAAGTTTTCCAGACCGAAGCCTATGCAGACCGGGCCTCTCCTTTCACTTACCAACTCGTCCCCGCTCCATCGTGCGATGCAACGCCCTTACATTTTTTTGCAAAACCTTGCACTGCGTGCAATCGCTACTAAGCACACAGCCCCCGCAGCGGGCTTGGGCAGACTAGGCAATTGCACCGCTCTGGCCTTTGCACAAAAAAAGGACGCAAAGCCCGTCGGCGGGAGGGGGATAAGTGGTTTTTCAGCAGTTTTTTCAGCCTAATCGATCCTGTTCCTTTCAGATCAATGCCGAAAGCGTACTAGGCTAACCCGCTACAGTTCATGTCTTTTAAGATCGACTATATCCTCGACTCTCGATAACCTACTCGCCCAGAGAATTTGAGTTGCTATCTGTTTTTTTGATTGAGGCTAAAGCTTCTGGCAAACACAAACACAAGAGCAACTTAAAAACATTAAATTCGGCGAGAAAAACAGACAACAAACAACGGAATGTAAACCCATGACCCAAGCAAAGACAGCACAACCAAGAAAAGACAAATTCATACAAAATATAACTGGAAAAATCCTTACAACGGATCAAGACATTGCAATAAACCTAAAGTCGAGAAACTTAATAATAATTGGTAAAAATGGATCAGGAAAGACGTCTTTCCTGACATCACTATTTGGCACCCTCACACAAAACATCTCCGACGGCAACATTGAAAAGCTAAGTGAGTACCGGAAAAACCTTGCAGAAGCCAAAAAAAACGTTACAAAAAATCCTGCCTACCAGGGAACAGTCGAACATTACGAAAAGATCATTCACGAAACAACCAACCCATTACAAATAACATACAACTCACCTTCAGACTTCATCACACAACACAAAGACGGAAGCGCACTAGTTAGGCACTATGAAGCAACGAGAAAAGTCTCCATAACCAAGGTAAGTTCGGCATCTCCAGTTATAGCCGAACTACCACAACACAAAAGAAAAGAAAACCTCGCTTCAAACTTAGAGCAGCACTTGGTCAACTTAGAAATCATCATGGCATTAGCCATGCGCAAAAACAATGTAGCAAAAGCACGAAAAATTGAAGAGTGGTTCGTGAAATTCCAAGAAGATCTAAAATTTCTATTCGAGGACGAATCCATACATCTATTATTCGACGACGAAAGACTTGCATTCTTATTAAAACAAGAAAATCGCCCACCCTACTCTTTCCAAAACCTGTCGTCTGGTTATCTTGCTATATTCGATATCTACGGCGACCTACTGGTTCGAAGCGAATATTTTGGGATATTGCCGATCGATCTAAAAGGAGTTGTATTGATTGACGAGCTAGATGCTCATCTTCACATTTCTCTACAGAGAAAAATTCTGCCTTTTTTTACACGTTCATTTCCTCAAGTTCAGTTCATTGTAACGACACACTCACCTTTTGTAGTTAGCTCCACAGACAATTCGCTTATATATGACATTTCCTCGGGAAAAGAATGTGAGGACCTTTCCCTTTTCTCAATAGAACATGTCATAGAGGCCGTACTTGGCATACCACCCATCTCTCAAAAAATGCAAGACTTAATTTCACGACTTTCCGACATCAGCAACAACTCAGACTCTTCGACAGATGAACTTAAAAAATTGCTCACCATATTAGCTCCGCATGCCGACTCATTAGATGACGAGTCGAGAATGTTTTATGAGATAGCTCAGAACAAATACCTAAGCAAAAAGAGGGCTGATCAAAATGTTTAATGTAGTCCGCCCCCTTACTGCACCTTTGTCTTTATCAGCGCAAAAAAGCTACAGTGAAAAAGATGTAACGACATTACTAGATAAAGTTTTTCACAGCAAATGCTACATATGCGAAACAAAAGAGCCCCTCACACTCAATGTTGAGCATTTCGCCGCTCACAAGGGCTGCCCAGAAAAGAAATTCTCTTGGGAAAACCTATTTTATTCATGCGCACGCTGCAATAATTTTAAGCGACATACATATGATGACATTCTCAATTGCACAGACAAAAATATCGACGTATTGAGGCTTATTCGCCACAGCCCTCCTTTAACACCCTACTCAGATATAATGATCGAGGCCATGAATACTGAAATTAAAACTGTTCGAACAGCAGAATTAATTTCAAGAGTTTTCAACGAAGATGATACTGGGAACAAATCTGTAGCAAGAATTCAGCTTAGAAAACGCGTCTACAAAAGATACGCAAAATTGCTACAGCATATTAACACCTACATAGATGAAGATGAACTTCAAGACTCCAAGCTACGGGCAATACAACACCTAAAAGCATTAATGGATGTAGAACAAGAGTATTCTGCATTTTTAAGATGGCCTATTTTGGACTCACCAGAGCTATATGAAATCTTGGGAGACTCAATAAACAAACACAAAAGCTCTTATTAAAATAAAAGAGAAACGCAAATGATCGCATATAAATACAGAGATGGCGGAGTCCGTAGCCTCGACATTATAAAATCGAGACAACTATATTTTCCACACGCCAAGCAGCTTAATGACCCACTAGATTCTCAAATCGATATCGACCAAGAATACAACAAAGTCGTAGAACAGTATCCTCCGCATCACAGCGAAGAATACTTGAGAAAATCATTTTGTATTTACATGCTAAACCAACACAACTTTTCTGACAACAAAGGAAAAAGCATAGGACTTAATGGAGCACTACAATGGTACATTTCCCAGCTGGGAATTTTCTCACTATCCACCACACCTTCGGATGCGCTACTGTGGTCCCATTATGGTGGCGCCCATTCTGGTTTTTGCTTGGAATTTGATACAAGCTTAATTACGGCCAAAGAAATTTTTATACGATCTTCAGTATCTTATGCCAAGCAACCTCCGTACCAAGCCCTTTTCGAGCAGTTGGCAGACGAGTTCGCCGAATTCGCAAGGCCTTGGGAATCTGGAAACAGCTATCCACCTGAGACAGGTGACAATTTTTACACACATCAGTTATCCGAGTTAATGAGTGCTAACCTTCTCGTCAAATCAGAAAAATGGAAATACGAAGAAGAATACAGAATGGTCGCCAATAGATCAGGAAAAATAGATTTCCCAGCCGCAGCACTTCGATCAGTTATATTCGGTTTAAACGCAGATTTAAAAACAATGCAGTCCGTTGACGACCTACTAACACATCCGGACTATGCACATGTCACCAAACGATATGTTAGACACACTGCTGGTAGTTTTGAATTCGAGATCGTCAACTATTGCGCGCCCTTAATGAACCTTGACCACATAACATAATAGTCACATAGTAATGTTCTTGACTGCTTGGGACATAGCTAGAGCTTTTTCCCCATTCGCGGAGAAGGCGGATACATCCTTGGCACTCAGCGATAGCCCTGGCGAATGTATATGGGCGACAAGCTGCGTGTTCATCTGCTGTATCAGCTCGAGCGTGTCACAAACGACTTGGAACAGGTTTACACCAGCAGAACCGACCCAGCTTTTTGGTGCTTGCATCTGCTGGCCTACAGTCGCCACGCTTTGGCGCAAACCTTCGATCCGCTCCTGCATATCACCGCCTACCGTGGCGTTGTGCTTCCGTCCAACGACCAGGTTCAGATCCCGACCGGTCGCCTGGTGCAGATCATCCACCGCAGCCAGGCTTGCGGATCCGCCGGACAGCAGCTTGAGCGCGCCCAGCGCCTCAATCGTCTTCACACCACCCACAGACTCGGTTGAGTGGTCGTCGACCTCGCGCGTATGGCTTTGGAACTGCTCGCGGTTGTCCAGGGCTTCAACCTCACGCTCGATCGCGTGATCCCGGATCTTGCCATCGGTCTCGCGCAACCAGTTACCGTCGGCGTCGACGCGCTGCTGGGCGGTGCCGCTGTGCTGCCACACCTGGTCGCCTTTTGGCACCTTCGGCATGCTCAGACCGTGCGGCAGGATCGACTGAATATAGGGCTTGCTCGGCAGACCGTAGGCGAAGCACACCACAACGCGCGTGCCCTCCTCCGGAAAGGCATAAATGCCCATGTCCTCGCCACCCGTGGGCAGTGGCAGCGGGATACCGGTCAGCGGCGGCATCGCCGGATCTGGCTCGTCATCTGCGCCCAGGACTTCAATATCCACGGCATAGCGCGGACGGAAGTCGTCGCAGATCCCCGCGTCTGCCGGCGCATCGGCCACGGCGGTCACACGGGCAAAGCGTGGCAGGTGGTAACCACCGGTGAGTTCGGGGAATTGGCGCTCTACAGCGCGGCGGATTGCGTCTTCCATCGGATGGCCATCTGGTCATTGGCGAGCGTCACACTGGTGACACGCTCGCCGGCGTTGATCGTTGCACCCGGTCGCAGCCCAGGAAGGGCCGCGACCATCGCGCTCTGGTTTCCCTGGTAGCCGTCGAACAGCTCCGTGGGGATCTGCAGCGCCGCTCGGGCGCCAAAAAAGCCGTCGGCCCAGCTGCCGGCGAACACTTCGCCGTTGCTCAACTGGTGCCAGGTGAAATCCGGAATGCTGAACACCCGGGCCAGGCTGTCCATCGCCTGGTATCCGGCGGCAAGGCTGTAGAAGTACGGTGCCTTCACGCCGGCGTAAGGCCGATCAGGAACGCGAAAGCGCAGCCCCGTCTGCTCGCTGATGGCAGCCAGCACGGCGCGCAGATCGACGTGACGCAGGTTCAGCGGCAACGGGTTGGCCAGCACGGCAGCCAGCTCACGGCAGAACAGCACCTGCTCCTTGGCGTTGGCGGCGGTGCAACGCTCGACGTAGCCGATGAAGAGGCGCTGCAGCGTGCGGTCGTTGTAGCCGATGTCCAGCGTTACCAACCCTTTCAGCGGCTCGGCAGACTGCACGGTGAAATTCGCCCGCCCGGGAGTGGTGGCGTCCAGCCGAACGTCTTCCTTGACCAGGGGAACAGGCGCGCCATTGATGGCCAGAACCTTGTGCAGCTTCACTTCTGCTCACTCCCGCCCAGCCACTTATCCACACGGCCCAGCACTTTTTCAAAGCCGCTCAGTTCCGGGTTGTCGCCCGAACCGGAACTGCTACCACCTTCGCCGACCGTGCTGCCCGGGGCGCCCTGGGCGTCGACCTTGTTGCCGGCACGCCGCCCCTCGACCTTTTCCGGGTTCGATTCGCGCTCGCTCAGCGTGAACTGCACCAGCCAGGCTTTCAGGCTGTCGGCCTCGCGGGCACTGACGCCTTCGGAAAATTCCACCTGACGCACGCCGAACGCTTCGGCGGTGTCGTTCACGACGCGATACAGATGCAACTCCCCGCCGCTCGCCGTGGCTTCGGCCATGCGCATCAGGTCAGTCAACTGCACCCGATCAACAAAGGGGATCATCAGCGACACGGCCAGCGTCTTGGGCTTGAACCCCTTGTGGGCTTTGTCGGTGTTGCTGGTCTGCCCCGACATGTCGCCGCTTTCGATGCGCAGATTGCCGGTGACCTTGAGGTTCTTCCCTTGGATTTTTTGCCCGTCGAGCAACAGCGTCATAGGCCCACCAGCTCCCGTACAAAACTCAGCCCTTCCTTGGTGCCCACCAGCAGCAGGCCGGCACATTGCACCCACTCATGTCCGGGGGCATCGCCGCTCAGCAGCTCCTGACGTAGCTCGGTGGCATTACCTGGGCCGATCAGGCGCGCCCGTATGCTGACATCGGCGTTGCCCCCGACCAGCAGGTCTTTCAGGTCTGCCAATTGTTGATCCCGCCCCTGTTGCTGGGCGGCTTTTCGAGCGGCCAGCGCAGCCAGATCGCCCAGCGGCGAACTGTCGGCGGCGTAGCCTTCCAGCACGGCCAATTGGCCGGCCATCGATTGCTTGGCAGCCTTGACCACCGTGCAGCGCTCCAGGGGCAGCCCTTGCCAACGCGGCAACGGGCCGGCCCCGGGGATCTCCCACTTGTCGCTCTCAAGTTTCAGCAGGTGCTGGGCGCGCCGCTCGGTTCGCACCAGGTCACCGATCGGCAGCAACGCATTGAAGCGCGACAGACCGCTGGCCAACTGTTCCAGGCGTGTGCCCAGGAACAGAATCGACAGAGCATATTGCGGCCCAACCGGACGGCCCGCATCGGTGGCGTCCTCCAGTTTTTTGGCCAAGTGTTCCAGCACATTCGGCGCCGACAGGTAGCGCTGATAGCCTTTGCCCTGGCCGATGCCGCTTTGAAACGGCGTCACCACCAGGCACGACGGCACCTGGCCCAACTGCTGGGCCAATGCGATACGTCCGGCCTCAACGGCGTTTTTCGCCGCATCACCGACCGGCCCCGGATTGGTGCTGGCCAAACCTTCCAGACCAGCCAGCCGCTGGGCTGTGCTGACCAGCTCACCGGTGGCCAGATCCTTGGCGGCAGACAGCCCCCCCATCCATTGCGTGGCCTGTTCTGGCCAGCGCATCGTCACCGGTGACCAGGTCATGCTGGCGGCGTCCATTTGATGGCGTCTATCGCTTTGCTGTCTTGTTCGTTGAACGCCTTGGCCAGCGCTTGGCGCAGGTTTTCGGCGTGCAATTGCGCCGCCTGCTTGAAACGGAAAAGGTCTTGGCCAACATCGCGCAATTGTTCGGCGGTGTGGGTTCTGAAAGCCTTGTGCTGCTCCATGTCAGTACACGCGATATCGGCGGCCAGGCCCGAGAGGATGGAACCGGTCAAATTGATTTGATCGACCAGTTCACTGTCGTAATGAAATGGCCAGCCCAGCGCCTGGGAAACGAACCCGGATTCGGTGTACTTGGTGCACGCCTGGTTGATTTCCTGCTTTTTCTGCTCATTTAGCGAAGCCAGAATCGCAGCGGTGTCGTCAACCCAGTCGTCGTTTTTCCAGACTTGAAGCGGCTTTGGCTGCTTGAGCGTGTAGCCGCTGGGCATCGGCGCGAAGCCGTCGAGCGTCAGCGACTCACCGGTCTTGATGTTGTACGCGGTTACGCCCTGGAAAAAATCCAGCAGTTGCCACTTTCCATCAATCCAGCACGCAGCCTTGTGTTCAGGTTCTTCCGGAGGCGGGATTTCGACGCAGCCTGCGGGAATCAGAAAGACGTCGGGTTCCAGCTGGCAAGCCTCCGCCTCAGTCGTGCCGACGTAGCGTCCGAAGGAATTGGTTTGATAGACGATTTTTCGGTTCATACAGGCGCTCAGTATTTGATGCAGACGAGAAATGCCACGTTGTCCGGACGGGACTCATTGCCCCCGTCTGCGGCAACCGTGACACCGTGAACGTGGTGGCCGTCGGCGTAGATGTTCAGGCCGTGGGTGTGTACACCGTCACCATTGATGCCGACGGCGTGGGTGTGTGCAGCGTGGGCGCTTCCGAACTCTCGCCAGAAAGCTCCGCCGGAGCTGGAACCCATCACCGATCCGGCAAGGTTGCCGCAGACGTTGATGCCTTGGTTGCCCATCAGAACTTGGGTATTTCCTTCACCAGCGCCTGCCGTCCAGGCCGAGTGACCATGCCAGCCGGCGGCGTCGATATGTCCGCCGTGACCGTGGGCACCTGCTCCGGCAGTTGACGCGGCGTGAGCGTGCGCGCGGTTTTGGTTGGCCTGTTCACTGCCCAGCGCCCGGCCAGCATCGACGGTGCCGCCGTCGCTCCAAGCTCGAATGAACTTGCCGCGCATATCGCGCACGTTGAAGGTGTTCACGCCGTCGCCGGCGCCGTAGCGGGTGCCGATCACGGCGAACAGCTTTGCGTAAGTGGTTCGCGAAATGGCGGCGCCGTTGCACTTCAACCATCCCGGCGGCGCACTGGTCATATCGAACGCGGCGACCATCCCGGTCATCGAGTCGCCGACTTGTTGCTGCAGCTTGTTCAGCGCGGCGGTTGAAGCAATGATCTGGCTGCTGTTGGTTCCCGGATCGTCGCTGATTGCGTTGGGGACATTGCTCAGCCCAACGTCTTCTTTCTTGGTGCCTCGGGCACGCAAGCGCGGGTAGTCCCCGTTCCTGGCTGCAAGGTAGGTAATCAGCGAAGCGTCGATTGGCTCGGCCACGCGCATATCCAGTGCAATGGAAGCGTTGGGAATCTCGGCGAGGGGAACGCAGTAGTGGCCAACGCCGGCGCTGTCGGTGTAATCGGTGCGATCGGCTCCGAACACGATGGTGTAGCTGGCCACAACGTCGTTGAGTTCACGTTTCAGGGCGACGTCAAGCCAGGCCACTGTGGGGTAGCTCGGCGGCTCGATCTTCAACGGGGTTGACCGCACGACACGAATCCCCGCGATATAGGCGCCGCCTGGGTTCATCTGGAACGAATCGTTAACCCAATCAATTTTGAAGCCGGCGCCAAAGAAGCACGCTCGGCCATAGACATCACCATTGATCTGCCGCTGACGTTCATCGATGCCCGCCAGGCGCACAGTGAAGTCATGCTGCCAGGTGCTGGCATCGATCTTTACGCCGGTCAGCGCCTGGGCACCGTCGAACGCCACCAGAAAGTTACGGGTGACGTTGTTGCCGATCTGCAGTGGCGGGATGTTCCTGCGCTTCTGCTGCAGCGGCACGTAGGACACGGCGAACAGCAAACCGTCCGCATCCTCGAGGCCGACCCAGTTGAAGTCCCAATCGCCGACGTCCGACCCCAGCTGCGCGCTGTAGACGATCTGGTTGGGGTTCACAAAACCGCTGTTTCCCTCGGGAATCTCGTAGGTGTGGACGATCTGGTCCACTGGCGGCTTACCAGCGGCACGATCCACCGGCACTTCAGTAGCCAGACCAGGCACGTTGGCAAAGATGAATTTCGTGATGACCAGGGGCTTTTTCTGGCTTTGTTTCAGGGCGATTTGGCCTTCGCCGGCCAACGTAATACTGGCGCTCACTTTGCGCTCCTACAGGCTGGCGACCAGCGTTTGCTGGTCGTCGTTGAAGTCGATCAGGCCCACTTGCAGGGCCACGGGGGTGATGGTCACGAAGTCGTAACGCCGGCAGGTGCGACCGTATTGCTGGATAAGCACGCGCAGCAGTTCGGGGTTCAGCGATAGCTGGGCGTTGCTGAACTTGAGCAACACCACGTCCCAGTCCCGGTCGGGCTGGCGCTCCTCGATCTCCACGTAGCCCACGCCGAGGCGTTCGAAAATGCGCTTCATGCCGGCGGTGCTGCCGGCATCAACCGAGTTGACGAAGGCGTATTTCACGCGCAACCGGAACAGACTTTCCGGCTCGCCGGCGAAGCGTGTTACGTCACGCTGCCAAGCCCACAACTCAAGGATGCTCAGGTGGCAGGTGTCGGGATCGATCTGCGAATAGGGCCAGCGCAGCCAGCCGGAGACGGTTTCCCACCAGGACTGTGCAGCGGCCAACAACTTCGCCAGCTCGGTGCCGCTCAGCCAGAAAGGCAATTTCAAATTGATCATTGCGCCGTCACCTTCAACTGGCCCAGGCGCGGAATGTTCAGCCCGCTGATGATGTCCTGACCCGGTAGAAAGCGCAGGGAAGCGATATCGGCGAACTGCTGGTGGAGTTCTTCACTCAGGCGGCTATAGCTGAATCGCGACTGTGGATAAGTCAGCGTCGGCTGGTAGTCGGTGGCCGTGCTTTCGCGAAACGCCGCCCGCACGAACAGCTCGACCTCTTTCACCAGGGCGGTGATTCGCTCGGCGCTCAAGTTGGGCTTGGGCCACAGCCACAGCGTCACGGTCGCCGGGACTTCGGGCATGACCATGGCCAGCAGATCGTCGCCATGGCCGTGGTTGCCCTGGTCGCGGATATGCGCGTTGATTTGCTGCAGGTAGGTGTCCGCCGGCACACCGGCATCAAACAGAATGTAGGCATTTGCGCTGCCCGGGCCACGGGGCGCGCCGTGTTCGAAGTACACGCCATCCGGACGCACGCCCGGGAAGGCGGAAATCATGGCGCGATACACCGCGTCGGTGTGCCACTGGTTAACCGCCGAGAACTGGTTACGCACGCGCAGACGCAACTGGTCGTTGGGTTCCGGATCTGCACCTGGCGAAGCCAGCCAACCGTCTTTGTTCACCACCTGGACAATGCCGGGGATCGGCACCGGCAGGATCGCGTAGTAACCCGGGGCCAGATTAAAACCGCTGCCCGCCTCGATCGCCTCGACCCGGACGTCCAGCTGGAGCTGGCCCTGCTGGAACGTCGCCGGCGCCGTGGTCACCAATTGATAGACGTTGCCGTTGATCGCGGCAGACTGCACCACAATGCCCTTTTCCAGCTGCAGCACGCCGTCCGGAACAGCACGGGTAAAAAGCAGTTTTCCCTGAGCTTTGGTCGCGCCTTTACGCTCAACGTTGACCGCCCATGCCAGTGTGTCCAGCCACGCATCGACCGCTGTTTTCACAAAGAAGTTGGGCAGCACGGTCATGCACAAAAAATCCAGCATCCACAGCACCGGCTTGGTCACCAGCGCGGTCATCACCCGCCAGAACGGCGAATAGCTGCTGGTGTTGGCCACTTTCGCGCCTTGGGCTTCAACTTCCTTTTCCCACTCGGCCTTCAATGCTGCCTCAGTGGTCGGGATGCCGGCATCGGCGATCACCTTTTTAAAATCGATGCTCACAGGCTGACCTCAATCGATCCGAAATTGATGGTTTTGGCGGTGACCAGGTACACGCCAGGCGCCTGCTCGGTGATGCGTGCCGTCCCGGGCACCAGGCGCACGTCGTCCTCCACCAGCAGTTCCATCTGCTGGACGCAATCGCGTTGACGCAGGCGGTCGCGCTCAGCCACCAGCGTCACCAGCAGCCCGCTGTCGCGGATCATGTGCGCGATGTCCTGGGCGATGCAGGCGCGGTCGTCGACCAGCAGCGGCTGGTGCGATGGATCAAGTGCCAGATCGTTGCCGACGATCAGCAGATCCACGTACTCAATCATCCACCCACCGCCATCGCGACCATGTTTTCCATTTCCAGCGGCGTCATCTGCTTGCCGGTGTGAATGTTCACGTTTTCCACATGCGTGCCCTTGTTCTGGCTACTGCTGTTGTTCTGAATACTGGTCAGCAGGCCACCCGGCGGCACTGCAGACGGGCGTGCCGGCGACAGGCTGGGAATGGCCGCATTGATGGTCTGCTGGGCTTTCTGCGCGGCGTTGGCGGTATCGGAAGCGCTGGTGGCTGCGTCGACGCCTGGCACTTCGGGCATACCACCGAAACGTGCCTCGATGTTCACGCCCGGGATGCTGTCAGCAGCTCGATCACGCCGTTTACGGCCTTGGTGAAAATACCGACGATGCTGTCCCACGCGGCCTTGGCCATGCCTGACCAGCCGCCCATGGAGTTGAACCAGTCGGACAGTTTCTGGAACGTTTCGGCAACGGCTTGGAACGCGGCGGTGTTCATCAGGGCCGTCGTCCATTCGTCCCAGTAATAGACCGCTGCAGCGATCGCGGCGACCAGGGCAACGATGCCGACCACGACCCACACCACCGGGTTGGCCAACAGCGCCGCGTTGACCAGCCAAATCGCGCCTTGCCACAACATCATGGCGCCGCGAATGACGGCCAGGCCGGCGCTCAGGGTGTAGATCACGGCCACGTAAGCCAGCATTACAACCTTCTGCAGAATGAACACTGCGACGGTGCGCAGCCCCATCAGTTGGAACACTTTCCACACGGTGAGCATGCCCAGCCAGGTCATGCGCATGATGCCCACCGCCATGGTCAGCGCTGACATGGCCGCAACAATGCCCATGATCGACAACGCGGTGATGCCGATGACCCGGGTGATGTTCGGGAACAGCTGCGACCAGCGCACCAGGGTTTTGCCGATGTCGACCATCTTGGTCATGAATGGGGACAGCACCGGGATCAGCACCTGGCCGAACACGGTTCGCATGACCTCGACCAGCGACGCCCATTGCTGCCAGGGATCGACCATCGCCCGCGCCATCTGCTCGGCGTTCTCCAACCCGCGCACCTTGCCCAGCTGCTCGATGCCGTTGCGCAGCCGATCGGTGTCCTTGGCCAGCGCGCCGATCACCTGGGCACCTTCGCCGCCGAAAGCCTCCAGCAGCTTGGCCCCGGCGGACGCGCTGGTCAGGTCACCGAACTTGCCCTGGAGCTTGTCCAGGATGGTCATCATCGGCAGCATCTTTCCCTGCTGGTCGGTGAACTTCATCCCCAGCTTTTCCGAGGCGACGCCGATGTTTTCGAAAAACGCCTTGTAGCGTCCGCCGGCGTCGCCGCCTTCCATGGTGCTGCTCAGTGTGCCGATCACCGCCATCTGTTCAGCCAGGTCGACGCCGGACGTCGTGGCGATCGCTCCGGCTTCCTTGAAGGCGTCTTTCATGGCCGCGCCGCTGGTGCGGAAAAGCTGCACCGCCAGCGCCGTTTGACCGCCGAGTTTTTCCACCCACGTGCCCTTCCCCATCGCATCGGCTTGGGACTTCTGCAGGTTGTAGAGCGTGCCGACGTATTCGCCCATGGTTTCGGCGTCGGT
>Ga0157373_10002807_pt1 | contig 13174 bp, 10 predicted proteins | sample C65metaG_FD_113460 | JGI IMG/M metagenome (GOLD analysis project Ga0157373, IMG submission 113460) | Corn rhizosphere microbial communities from Kellogg Biological Station, Michigan, USA - C6-5 metaG | ecosystem: Host-associated > Plants > Roots > Rhizosphere > Soil | place: USA: Michigan... | reverse complement strand
TCGAGCGTCTCAAAAGGAATCTCGCACACCATAGCGGTTTCCAGCGCCTGCGCAAAGCTTGGATGCTGCGCATTGCCGATGGCATCAAAGCCGACTAAATCCCCGGCAAGATGAAAACCGGTGATCTGCTCGTCACCTTGTTCGGTGATGGTGTAGCTTTTGATGGTGCCGGAACGAATGGCGTAAAGTGAACGCAGTTCGTCGCCCGCCTTGAACAGCGTCTGGCCTTTTTGAATAGGCTTTTTGCGCTCAATAATATTGTCCAGTTGATCCAGTTCGTGTTCGTTCAGAGTGAAGGGAATGCAGAGTTGACTAATGCTGCAATCCTGGCAGTGGATTGCACAACCACCAGATTGAATGCGCCGAATAATTCTCTTTTCCGGGATCATAATGTACGCTCGACGATAATTGACTGACATCAATTTTAACATTTTCCCCTATCAGAATAAACCGATAGCCGGACAGGAAGGCATATAAATTACAGGGATTTTTTGATTAAAAAGCCCAGGGTTTGATCTGAGATAAGGTTTTCTTATTTTATTGCCGATTGCGAGCGTCGCCGAGAATTCTTCGGTTGCCAGTTGAGGCAATCCGGCGGGGTTTGCTAAACTTTTGCGGTTGTCTGTGAACCAGGCCCATAGCGCAGGCCTTAGCGGCGTGAGAGGAAACCATGATCCTTGATGATAAAAACCTGTTCCTGGACGCCATGGAAGACGTCACACCACTGAAAGATTGTGCCAATATTCACTGGCTGAAATCACCTACCCCCAAATTAACGCGTGCGCAACACGAGCAGGCGCTGGTAGATAACTTTCTTACTCGAGATTTTATTGATGTGATCCCGCTGGACACACCGCTGGAATATAAAGCGGAAGGCATTCAGCAGGGCGTGCTCGATAAACTGCGGTTAGGAAAATATCAGCTGGACGCCAGCCTGAATCTGCGGCGTCAGCCAGTGGAAAGCTGCCGTCAGGCGTTGTTCAATTTTATGATTCAGGCGCGCAAGGACAATTTGCGTAACCTGCTTATTATTCACGGCAAAGGGCGCGATGACGAATCGCACGCTAATGTGGTGCGCAGCTACCTCGCCTGTTGGCTACAGCAGTTTGACGAGGTGCAGACTTACTGCGCCGCACAGCCGCATCATGGCGGCTCGGGCGCGCTGTACGTTGGCCTGCGTAAAAGTGAGCAGGCGCGGCTGGATAATCGCGAGCGGCACGCCAAGCGCAGCCGTTAGCCGGAATGGCATTTGCGGATGGTCGCCAGTAAAATCTCGCCGCTCAGGGTCAGCGCGTGGCCGGTGCGGGTAATAATGCCCACCGGCTCGCCGGGACCGCTGGAGGCGATCGGCAGCGCAACCATCGCGTTATGCGTTAAATCTTCCTTTATTGCGCCAGAAGGCACAAACCAGACGTAGTTGTAACGCTGCGCCAGCTGCCGTGCCAGCGAGGTCGATGAGGTCTCCACGCAGTGCGTTGGCAGTGAACATTGCTGCTCAGCCATCATCGCTTCTGCAATGCGACGTGGTGCCGTGCCCTCCGGCGAAATCACCACCGGCCACTGCAATGCCCGTGACAACGTCACGTTATCGTTAAGCAGGGGATGATCGGGCCTGACCACCAGCTTCAACGATTCAAGAAACAGCAGTTCATAAGTGAGGCCGGTCATCATATCGGCGTCCGCCATGCGCCCAATCGCCACATCAAAATCACCGCCTTTCAGGCCTGCCAGCAGCACGTTATTATGCAGCGTGGCCACCTGAACGGTGGTTTGCGGTTGCTGTTTGTGAAAACGATCGAGTATCAACGGCAGCATCCCCATTGCCGCAGTGGTCAGTGCGCCAAGGCGAATGATTTCTGGCTGGCCTTCCACCGCCGGGCTGAAGCTCTGTCCGGCATGATTCAGCGCGTCAAGCACCCGCACGGCATGGGTAAGAAACTGTTCACCCATAGTAGTGAGCTGCGCCCCAAGTCGGCCTCGTTCGAACAACCGTGTTCCGGCCAGCTCCTCCAGCTCGTTAAGCGTTTTGGAAAGGGCAGGCTGACTGAGGTTCAGCGTCTCTGCGGCGCGGCCTAAAGTGCCTTGCTGCGCAACGGCAACAAAGGTGTATAAGTGGCGCAGGCGGATGCGCTGATTAAAAATATAGTTTTTGTCCATAGCTGCAAATTAGTGAATGCAGGGCTGGTCAGGCAAGCAACAAAACTCTGTTTTGTTAACCTTATTGCAAAATATATTTAACATTTGCGCGTCAGCGTCAAAAATAGCCGTAAAAGAGAGACTTAGCTCAAAATCCACCCCGGCTGTATAAAAGCCAAATTATTTACCTTTTGGAATACAGCAGCTTGAAACAGTGTTACGTTGAATAATTCTCATTATTATTAAAATCCGCAGGCGGGATAGTTAACGATCCGCTATCATAGCGGCCAAATTTTTTACCAAAACTGATGGCGGTAAAAATGCTATTTCCAGGCGCGAGCCAGGCTGAGGCGATTGATGTTCGCCAACTTATTAATCAGAGCGCGTTGAGCGCCTGGCAGAAAAAAATCATCGCGCTCTGTTTTATCGTGGTGGCGCTGGATGGCATGGATATCGCGCTGATGGGCTTTATCGCGCCGTCGCTACGCGCTATCTGGCAGGTCAGCAATCACCAGCTAGGTATGGTGATCAGCGCCGCGCTGATTGGCCTGGCGTTGGGCGCGATTTTTGCCGGGCCGCTGGCCGATCGCTACGGCCGTCGCATGATTATCATCTTCAGCGTGTTCTTTTTTGGCCTGTGGACGCTGGCCACCGCCATGGCCAATTCCATCGAACAGATGATGCTGTTCCGCTTCCTCACCGGCCTGGGGCTGGGCGCAGCGATGCCCAACGTCGGCACGCTGGTGGCAGAGTTTTCCCCCGAGCGTCGGCGCTCATTTATTATTACCGTGGTGTTCTGCGGCTTCACCTTTGGTGCGGCCGCCGGTGGCTTTGCGGCTTCGTGGCTGATCCCGCGCTATGGCTGGCACTCTGTGATGCTGTTGGGCGGTATCCTGCCGCTGCTGGTGTTGCCGCTGCTGATCCTCTTTTTGCCGGAATCGGTGCGCTTCCTGATTTCTCGTCACGCACCCGCCGAGCGTATTCATCAGATTCTGTCGCGTCTGCTGCCGGGCACCACCCAGGTGGGCGATCGTTACTGTCTGCCCGATCCGCGCACTCAGCAGCAGGGCGCCATCAGCACCGTACTGTCGCAGCAATACCTCTTCGGCAGCCTGATGCTGTGGGGCAGCTATTTTATGGGGCTGTTTCTGGTTTACCTGATCGGCAGTTGGCTGCCAACGCTGGTCAATAACGTCGGCATGACGGTCACCGAAGCGGCGATTATTACCGCCATGTATCAGGCGGGCGGCACCGTTGGATCGCTGTTTGCGGGTTGGCTGATGGATCGTTTCAACGCCAATCTGGCGCTGGCCGCGATCTACTTTTGCGGCGGCATCGCCATCGTGACGCTGGGCTTCAGCCCGGCGCATGCCGCCATCATGAGTGGCATCGCCTTCTGCAGCGGCTTCTGTTTCAACGGTGCCAATACCGGCATGAACGCGCTGGCCGCCAGCTATTATCCCACGCATGCCCGCGCGACCGGCTCCAGCTGGATGCACGGCGTGGGCCGCATCGGCGCCATTCTCAGCGCCTTTGCCGGTGCTGAAATGCTGACGCTCGGCTGGAGTTTCAGCCAGGTTTTCCTGCTGCTGGCGATCCCGGCGGTGTTAACCACGCTGATGCTGATCGCTAAAAGCCGCTTTGCCAGCTGATTTTTTTGCCCGCTTCATCCGAAAGCGGGCCTGCTCTGTTGCCAGCCAATCTCCCCCCGACTTACTCTGCAAATCGCCCCACAACATGGACAAGACCGCTGCTGACGGAAATAATAAGCAGAGGTAAAGCCATGGAACAGAAAATGAAAAATGAGCAGCACATCACGGTGAATACCGCCGAAGGCCAACTGGCGGGCAGCGCCGAGGGAGAGATCGCGGTATTTAAAGGCATCCCTTACGCCGCGCCACCGACAGGCGAACGTCGCTGGCGACCACCGGCTGCGGTCACGCCCTGGCACGGTTGCCGTGATGCTTTGGCCTGGGGCAGCGCCAGCTGGCAGAGCCGTGAGGTGTGCATGGAAATTGGCGGCGGCGATCCCGCTTTGCCGGATGAAGACTGCCTCTATCTCAATGTCTGGACGCCGGAAATTGAACCGGTTCGCCCTTTGCCGGTGATAGTCTGGATCCACGGCGGCGGCTACGCGCTGGGTGCTGGCTCGCTGGCACCCTACAGCGGTAAACCCCTGGCCGCGCGCGGCGTGGTGATAGTGACCCTTAATTATCGCCTCGGCCATCTCGGCTTTTTTGCACATCCGGCGCTGGATGCGGAATATCCGGCGGGCAAAACCATCAATAATTTTGCGCTGCTCGATCAAATCGCCGCGCTGCAGTGGGTGCAACGCAATATTCCCGCTTTCGGTGGCGATCGCCACAACGTCACCATCATGGGTGAATCTTCCGGCGCGCGCAGCGTGCTGTCGCTGTTTTGTTCGCCGCTGGCGCAGGGGCTGTTTCACAAAGGCATTGCGCAGAGCGCCTATGCACTGCCTGATGTATCACGCACTGAAGCGCTGGCGCTAGGCGAAAAAGTTGCCCGTCATTTCTCCCTTGATCAGCCCAGCGCCGAACAGCTGCGCGCTTTGCCAGCCGAGGCGTTGACCCTGTTGCCGCCGGGCATGCGCATCGGGCCGACGCCGATTGCCGGGGATGCGGTATTGCCGTTGCCCATGCTCAAGGTGTTTGCCCGCGCCCGGCAGCATAAATTGCCGATATTGATCGGCAGCAACAGCGACGAAAGCAGCGTGCTCGACTATTTTGGCGTAAACGCCTCGGCGCTGGTGGCGGATCTGCGTCGTCGTCGTCGGCCGGTTTACAAGCTGCTGAACTGGATGTATGACCTGCATGACGATCGCGCGCTGGGCCGGGCAGTATCACGCGATATGGCTTTTACCGCGATGAGTCAGTTGGTGGTTGCCGCGCAGTGCCGGGTGGGAATGCCGGGCTGGCGCTACTGGTTCGACTATGTTTCCGAACGTTCGCGCGATCTTTGTCCTGACGGCGCGTGGCACGGCGCAGAGATCGTCTATACGCTCAACACACTGGATCAGGTACCGGCCATTGAAGCCGGTCGGGAAATCACCGACGGCGACCGCGCCTTTGCCGAAGAGGTGAGCCAGTACTGGCTTAACTTTGCCCGTTACGCCACGCCGTTCTCCTCAACGCTGGACGGCAAGATCGCCTGGCCTGCCTGGCGACCGGATAATGACATCACCCTCTGTCTGGGACGACAGGGCGAGGCTCATATCTCACTGAAAGAGAACTTTATGAAGCGTCGGCTACGTATTCTGTCGCTGTTTCGTCAGGCGATGGTAAAACTCAAATAACCACACTGATGTCGCGGGTAAATAGTGTCGCGACGTTTTTTCTCACATTTTCTTTCTTTGCTGCCGATAACCTGCTTAATCCCGCGTGTGTCGGGCAATAACAGTATGGGTCAGCAAGGAACTCATTATGGCAATTCTTAAAAACTTCTCTATTCGCAGTGTCATGTTGTGGATACTCGGCGTTTTTTGTCTGCTTTGGTCAGGGGTTGGTCTCTACAGCGTGCATGCGCTGGGTAAACTGGGCGACGGTAACACCGTTGACCGTCAGCTGGTGTCGCAAATGACCCTGCTGAGCAAAGGCAATGACCAATATTTTCGTTTCATCACGCGCCTGTCGCGGGTGATGGACGGTGCCGCCGCCGGTAAAACGCCACAGGCCGCCGATTACGCGCCAGCCGCCGCCGCGCTTGATGCGATGGAAGCGCAGCTGGTGAAATTTAAAGCGGGCGCGCCCGGCCCGATGGACGCGGCTACGTCAGCTGCGGTGATCGACAGCTGGCAGAAGCTGCTTGATGCCGGCATTGTGCCGCAGATGACGCTGGCCAAAAGTGGCGATCTGGCGGCGTTTCGCACGCACGCCAGCAACGTAACGCCTGCACTGAGTCGCGCTTTCGGCGCCAGCGCTGAGCAGTACAATCAGCGTGCCAGCGAATTGCTCGATCAAACGCGCGTTACGGTCGATCGTCTGACCGATATCACTAAATCGATCATCATCGCGGCGGTGGTTTTTGGCCTGGTGATCCTGCTGTTCACCGATCGTTATCTGGTCACTATGCTGGTGCGTCCGCTGGATAAAATTCGCCAGCATTTCCAGTTTATTGCCGATGGCGACCTCAGCCATCCGGTACAGGAATTTGGCCGCAACTGCGTCGGCAAGCTGGTGCCGTTACTCAACGCCATGCAGGATAGCCTGCGTGATGCGGTGAGTGCCATTCGCAGCGGCACCGACAATATCTATCGCGGCGCGGCCGAGATTTCGATGGGCAACAACGATCTCTCCTCACGCACCGAACAGCAGGCCGCCGCGCTGGAGCAGACCGCAGCCAGCATGGAGCAGCTCACCGCCACGGTGAAGTTCAACGCTGACAACGCGCAACAGGCGAGTAGCCTGGCACAGACCGCCACCAAAACCGCCAGCAAGGGCGGCGAGCTGGTCAACGACGTGGTGCAAACCATGCAGGAGATCACCGGCAGCTCGAAGAAAATTGCTGAGATCACCAGCGTGATCAACAGCATCGCCTTCCAGACCAATATTCTGGCGCTAAACGCGGCGGTAGAAGCGGCGCGCGCCGGTGAGCAGGGCCGTGGCTTTGCCGTGGTTGCCAGCGAAGTGCGTAATCTGGCGCAGCGCAGTGCCGGTGCCGCCAAAGAGATTGAAACGCTGATCAGCGAATCAGTACAGCGCGTCGACAAAGGCTCTCAGCTGGTGAACGCCGCGGGCAGCACCATGGATGAGATGTTAAAAGCGGTGTCTGACGTGAATGAGATCATGAAGCAGATCGCCGACGCGTCGCATGAGCAGAGCAAAGGCATTTCGCAGGTGGGCACCGCCGTGGCGGAAATGGACAGCGTGACGCAGCAGAACGCCTCGCTGGTGGAAGAAGTTTCCGCCGCCGCCGGTGCGCTGGAGCGTCAGACCGAAGAGCTGCAGCGTTCAGTGGCGCGTTTCCGGCTGGCACCCCAGGCCGCTGCGGCACCGGTTGCCGCTCCGCAAACACCACTGCGTCCGCGTCTTGCGCCCACTGCCGCTGCCAGCAGCAGCGATGAGTGGGTGTCGTTCTGATTAATTGCCCTGGAGCCAGGCGATCAGTGCCGCCTGGTTTGCCGTGGTCTCCTGGCGCCGATACAGTACGCTGTAGACGGCGCCGGTTTTCACGCTGGCGCTGAACGGCGCATGCAGTCGGCCGCTCGCCAGATCGGCCTGAATCAAGGTCACATCGGCAACCGTTACCCCAAACCCCTGAATCGCCGCGCTGATCGCCAAATCCATAGTATCAAAGTATTGATTACGCGCCATTTTCACCTCGGCCCGCTGCGCCTGCAGCCATAAGCGCCAGTCAATATCATCCTGCGTCGGGTGTAAAAAGGTCAGGCGGGAAAGCGCCGCCAGCGACAGCGTGTCGCCATCCAGTAGCGAGCGGCTCACCACCGGCGTCAGTGTCTCCGCAAACAGCACATCGGCCTGATCCAACGGGGCACCATACAGAATGGCGGCATCAAAGCCGTCCAGCTGCTGGCTGTGATCGAGCGTCGTGGTTAACGCCACTTCAATCTCAGGATACTGCTGTTCAAACGCCATCAGCTTAGGTAGCAGCCAGCGCAGGGCGCAGGTGGGCGCTTTTAACGTCATGCGGGCGCTCTGGCTGGTGGCCTTATCGGCGGCGTCGGCAATCAACGCAAAACCCTGATTCAGCTCGGGCAGCAACGCCGCACCGCGCGAGGTGAGATAAAGCCCGCGCGCATGGCGCTCAAACAGCGAAAACCCCAGCCAGGCTTCCAGCGCGGCGATTTTACGGCTCACCGCACCCTGCGTTATGCAGAGTTCCTGCGCGGCGCGCGTCAGGTTGAGATGGCGGGCAGTGACCAGAAAGGCGTGCAGGGCGTTCAACGGCAGCGGGCGGCGAGGCATGATCATCCTTAGCTATGAGTTTTTTGCATGGCTATTATGACAACATATCAGTTGTCGCCTCAAGCACAAGGTCGTTGAATAGCTAATCAATTTTACGCTTATCTTATGCACTCCGCGGGAGCCATTATGACCCTGTCCTCAGCCGTCGCGTCACGTTCGAAGTTACCCGACGTCGGCACCACTATTTTCAGCGTGATTGGCCAGCTCTCCGCACAGCACAACGCCATTAACCTGTCGCAGGGCGCGCCCAATTTCCCGTGCGATCCGCTGCTGGTTGAATCGGTCAGCCGCGCGATGCGCGAAGGGCATAATCAATATGCCTCGATGCTCGGTTTACCTGCGCTGCGCGAAGTGCTGGCAGAAAAGGTGCTGGGTCTGTATGGCCGTGACTACGATGCCGGCAGCGAAGTATTAATCACCGGCAGCGCCAGCCAGGGACTCTATATGGCGATTGCCGGACTGGTGCACGCCGGTGATGAGGTGATTTTCTTTGAGCCGGCGTTTGACAGTTACGCGCCGGTAGTGCGTCTGCAGGGCGCCACGCCGATCGCCCTCAAACTGCAGCAGCCCGATTTCGCCATCAACTGGGACGAGGTGCGTGCGGCGATTACGCCGCGCACGCGGATGATCATTATCAACACGCCGCACAATCCCAGTGCGCAGGTGCTGAACGATGCCGATCTGGCGCAGCTTGCCGCGCTGACCCGCCACACCGACATTGTGGTGCTCTCCGACGAAGTGTATGAGCACATTCTGTTTGATGGTCGTCGTCACTGCGGCATGGCCACCCATGCGGAACTGGCCGAGCGCAGCGTGGTGGTGTCATCATTTGGCAAAACCTTTCACGTTACCGGCTGGCGCGTCGGCTACTGTCTGGCACCCGCCGCGCTAATGGAGGAGGTGGTTAAAGTCCATCAGTTCATGATGTTCTCCGCCGATACGCCGATGCAGGTCGGCTTTGCGGAATATCTGCGCAATCCGCACACCTGGCTGTCGCTTGGCGAATTTTATCAGCGCAAGCGCGATCTGCTGGCGCAGGCGCTGGGCGACTCGCCGTTCAGGCTGCTGCCTTCCGCCGGTTCATTCTTTATGCTCGCCAGCTACGGACATTTCAGTGACGAAAGCGACAGCGAAATGGTAAAACGTCTTATTGTCGACCACGGTGTGGCGACCATTCCGCTGTCGGCATTTTACACCGACGGCACCGATAACCGGCTGATTCGTCTCTCCTTTGCTAAAGATGACGCTACCTTACTGCTTGGGGCACAGGCGCTGTGTCAGGTACTACCTCGTTAACCACCTTACCGCAGGGAAAATCAATGAAAAAGTTAAGTGCACTGTTTGTGGCTGTGGGTCTGTTTTCATCGGCTTCTGTTCTGGCGCAGGAGACGCTGCGTTATGGCGTGGAATCGCAGTATCCGCCGTTTGAAAGCCGTAACGCGCAGGGTGAGCTGGAAGGGTTTGATATTGAACTGGGTAATGCGATCTGCAAGGCGGCGGCGCTCTCCTGCAGCTGGGTGGAAAGCAGTTTTGATGCGCTGATCCCGGCGCTGGCGGCTAAAAAGTTTGACGCCATTAACTCAGCGATGAACATCACCGAAGCGCGGGAAAAGAGTATCGCTTTCACCAAACCGGTGTACCGCATTCCGAGCATGCTGGTGGGCAAGGCGGATTCCGGGCTGAAACAGGCCACGGCGGAAGGCTTACAGGGTAAGAACATTGGCGTGCTGCAGGGCTCGATTCAGGAAACCTACGCGAAGAAACACTGGGAGCCAAAAGGCGTAACCGTGACCTCGTATCAGGATCAAAATCAGGTCTATAACGACATGATCGCTGGCCGTCTCGACGGCACGCTGGTGATGTCAGCCGCCGGTCAGTCTGGTTTTCTCGATAAGCCGCAGGGCAAAGGGTTCGCCTTCATCGGCAAGCCGGTAGAAGATGACAAAATCCTCGGTAGCGGCATCGGCTTTGGTCTGCGCAAGGATGACAGCGCGCTGAAGCAGCAGCTGGATACGGCAATCGACAAAGTGCAGGCGGATGGCACGCTGACCGCGCTGGCGAAGAAATATTTCCCTGGCATTGACGTCGCCACCGGCAAATAACAAAAGGGGCGAAAGCCGCCCCTTTATTCAGTCACGCGCCGCCAGCAGGCAGAGTTTCTCCGCCACTTCATAAGATTTCACAAATGAAGGCACCGGCAGGAACTCAAATTTTGAGTGAAAATTATGCGCGCCGGTGAAGAAGTTCGGCGTTAACAGGCCCTTTGCCGACAGCGCTGCGCCGTCGGTGCCGCCCCGCATGGGAATCACTTTTGGCGCGATCGCCAGCTCATCCAGCGCGGTAAACAGCAGGTCGATGGCGCGGCGATCGTCGCCGAGCGCATTACTGATATTGCTGTAGGTGTCGCTGATGCTGACCTCGACCTTACCGGTGGGATACGCAGCGGCAATGTCACTGGCAACGCGCTCAATCTGTTTTTTGCGCTCGGCAAACTGTGCCAGATCGAAATCACGCACCGAGGCTTTTAACCGCGCTTCGCTGGCGTTGGCCTGCAAGTCGTTGAACCAGGTATAGCCTTCACGGCCTTCGGTATGTTCCGGTGTCTGATAGCGGTCAAACTGACTGATAAAGTCATGGGCCATCAGCAACGGGTTAACCAGTACGCCTTTGCCCGACATCGGGTGGGCGGTGACGCCGGTAAACACAATCTGCGCGGCAGCGGCATTGAAGTTTTCATAAACCACTTCGCCCAGTTCGCAGCAGTCGATGGTGTAGGCGAAATCGACGTTAAAGCGCGTCTCCAAATCCAGCGCTTTGGCGCCGCGCAGGCCGATCTCTTCATCGGGAACAAACGCCACCACGATGTCGCCGTGATCGCCCTGTAGCCGCTCCATCAGGGTCATCACCACGGTGACCGCCGCTTTGTTATCGGCGCCCAGTACGCTGGTGCCGTCGCTGAAAATGATCTCCTGACCTTCATAGGCGAGGATTTCCGGGTGCTGCGCGGTGCGCAACCAGATGTCCTGCTGCGGATTAAGGCAAACGTCATCGCCGTGAAAGACGATCTTCTGCGGAAAAATATCGGGCGACAGGCCAACGTCAACGGTATCGATATGCGCAATAAAACCGATGCGCGGCGCGTTCGGTTTCGTCCCTGGCTTGAGTGCGGTCACGGTGGCGTGACGATCGATGACCACATTGTGCAGACCCATGGCGTTGAGTTCATCGGCGAGCAGCTGGGCCATCTGATGCTGCTGTGGCGTGCTGGGCAGCTCGGTTGCGCTGGCATCGCTCTGGCTGCTGACGGCCAGATAGCGAAAAAAACGTTGCGTAAGGGTAGCGGCAAGATTATCAGTCATCATTTTTCCTTATAGATAGCACGCCAGAAATGTTCTGCGACGCGGCGATTTCATGTTATTTATTAAAAAGATGTGAATTTCATTTACCAACCGTAACGAGCGGAAGTCAAATAAAAAGCGAGGATCGGCATGAAAAAAAGAGGTCGTTTTGCCCTGGCGGCGTTGGTGATGGCGCTGGCGGGAAGTGCATCAGCGAAAACGCTGGTCTGGTGTTCTGAAGGTTCACCGGAGAACTTCAACCCGCAGCTTTATACCTCGGGCACCAGCGTTGACGCCAGCGCCGTACCGGTGTTCAACCGGCTGGTCGATTTTAAAACCGGTACCACTGAACTGCAGCCAAGCCTGGCGGAACGCTGGGATATCAGCGCAGACGGCACGGTGTATACCTTTCATCTGCGTCAGGGCGTGAAATTCCACAGCAACAAGCTGTTTAAGCCGAGCCGCGATTTCAACGCCGACGACGTGATCTTCTCGTTTATGCGTCAGATGGACCCCAAAAATCCCTACCACAACGTCTCCAGCGGCAACTACTCCAATTTTGAAAGTCTGGAATTTGGTTCGCTGATCAAGAAAATTGAGAAGGTCGACGATCACAGCGTGCGCTTCACGCTGGCGCATGCCGAAGCGCCGTTCCTCGCCGATCTCGCCTGGTATTTTGCCTCTATCCACTCCGCTGAATATGCCGATGCGATGCTGAAGGCGGGCACGCCGGAGAAGGTCGACAGCGATCCGATCGGCACCGGGCCGTTTGAACTGGTGCAGTACCAGAAAGATTCACGCATTCTCTATCGCGCCTTTCCGCAGTACTGGCAGGGCAAAGCGAAGCTCGATCGGCTGATCTTCTCCATCACGCCCGATGCGTCGGTGCGCTACGCCAAGCTGGAGAAAAACGAATGCCAGGGCATGCCGTTCCCCAATCCTGCCGATCTGCCGCGCATGAAAGAGAACCCGGATATTAAGCTGGTACAGAAGGCGGGGCTGAACACCGGATTCCTGTCGTTTAACACGCAGAAAGCGCCGCTGGATAATGTCAAAGTGCGCCAGGCGTTGACCATGGCGATCAACAAACCGGCGATCATTGAGGCCGTGTTCAAGGGCACCGGGACGGTGGCTAAAAATATCCTGCCGCCGGGCGTCTGGAGCGCCGATCAGGCACTGAAAGATTACGACTACGATCCTGAAAAGGCCAAGGCGCTGTTAGCCGAAGCGGGCATCAAACCTGGCACCACCATTGCGCTGTGGGCGATGCCGGTGCAGCGTCCTTACAATCCCAATGCACGCCGCATGGCGGAGATGATTCAGTCAGACTGGGCCAAAGTGGGCATCAAAGCCAATATCGTGACCTATGAATGGGGCGAATACCTGAAGCGCGTGAAGAGTGGTGAACATCAGGCCGCGCTGATGGGCTGGACCACCGCAACCGGCGATCCCGATAACTTCTTTGGCCCGCTCTACAGCTGCACCTCAGCCAACGGCGGATCGAACTCATCAAAATGGTGCTATCAGCCATTTGAAAAACTGATTACCACCGCGCGCGCCGAGCAGGATCACAACAAACGTATCCAGCTCTACACCGAAGCGCAGCAGATCATGCATGACCAGGCGCCCGCGGTGATGATTGCCCATTCAACAATATTCGAACCGGTACGCAAAGAGGTTACCGGCTACGAAGTGGATCCGTTTGGGAAGCATATTTTCTATCAGGTTGATATCGCAAAATAAGCATCACGCTGT
>Ga0157373_10002803_pt1 | contig 13180 bp, 12 predicted proteins | sample C65metaG_FD_113460 | JGI IMG/M metagenome (GOLD analysis project Ga0157373, IMG submission 113460) | Corn rhizosphere microbial communities from Kellogg Biological Station, Michigan, USA - C6-5 metaG | ecosystem: Host-associated > Plants > Roots > Rhizosphere > Soil | place: USA: Michigan... | reverse complement strand
TCGGTTTCCTGAGGGTTGAGGCCCGCGGCCGGTTCGTCGAGGCAGATAACCTGCGGACGGGTGCACATGGCCCGGGCAATTTCCAGGCGGCGCTGCTGGCCATAGGAAAGCTCACCCGCCAAGCGGTTGGCACAGTCGACCAGGTCCACGACCTCCAGCCAGTAGAAAGCATGATCCAGCGCGTCGCTTTCGGCCTTGCGATACCCCTTGGTGTTGAGGATGCCGGCCACCAGGCTGCGGTTGACCCACATGTGCTGGGCCACCAGGAGGTTTTCCAGCACCGACATTTCCCGGAACAGACGAATGTTCTGGAAGGTGCGCGCCAGGCCGGCACGGTTCACCAGGTGGGTACCGCCGAACATCTTGTAGTACAGCCGACTGGCAAAGGATTTCGGCGAGACGAAGTCGGTGGGGCGAAACGCTTCGCCCAACAGCTTGATGACATTGGTCCGCTCGCCGCGCACGTTGAGTTCGATCTTGCCGCCCGAGGCCTTGTAGAAACCGGTCAGGCAGTTGAACACCGTGGTCTTGCCTGCGCCATTGGGGCCGATCAGGGCGAAGATCGAGTTGCGCTTGACCTGCAGGCTGACGTCGCTGAGGGCCTTGATGCCACCGAATTGCATCATCAGGTTTTCGACCTGGAGTACGACTTCACTCATGGCGCTGCCCTCCGTCATGCGCTAAGGCACCTTTACGTGGCTTCACACCCGTACGGCTGATGCGGATCAGGCCGCGAGGTCGCCAGATCATCATCAACACCATCAGTACGCCGAACAGCAGCACGCGGTATTCGGAAAAGCTGCGCAGCAGCTCTGGCGTAATGGTGAGCACGAACGCCGCGATCACCACGCCCACCGTCGAGCCCATGCCGCCCAGGACCACGATCGCCAGGATCAGCGCCGACTCGAAGAACGTGAACGACGATGGGTTGACGAACCCTTGATAGCTGGCGAAGAACACCCCGGCCAGGCCGGCGGTGGATGCACCGAGGGTGAATGCCGACAGCTTGACCAGTACGTGGTTAAGGCCCATGGAACGGCAGGCGATCTCGTCTTCGCGCAGGGCTTCCCAGGCGCGTCCGACCGGCATGCGGGTCAACCTGTGCTTGATGTAGAGCACCAGCAGCACAACGATGAACAACACGATGTAGATGAACAGGAATTTCAGGTTCGGGTTGTAGTCGATGCCGAAGAACTCGTGGAACGGCACGCCTCCATCCTTGGCCTTGCGACCGAACTCCAGACCGAGGAAGGTCGGCGATGGCACGGGCATGCCGTTCGGCCCGCCGGTGAACGACAGCCAGTTATTGAGTACCAACCGGATGATTTCACCGAAGCCCAGGGTCACGATCGCCAGGTAGTCACCGTGCATTCGCAACACGGGGAAGCCCAATATGCATCCCGCCAGCGCTGCCGCGAGCGCCGCCAGTGGCAGCACGGTCCAGAAACCCAATCCCAGGTACTGATAACCCAGCGCCAGGCCATAGGCGCCGATGGCGTAGAACGCCACGTAACCCAGGTCGAGCAGGCCCGCCAGGCCGACCACGATGTTCAGGCCCAGGCCGAGCAGCACATAGATCAGCCCGAGGATGACCACCGTGAGCACGTACTTGTTGGCGAAAAACGGAAAGACGATGGCGATTACGATCAGCGCCGGGATGATCCAGCGCAGGCGCGACTTGTAGTCCGGTGGCAGGACGTGCACGCCGGAACCGGGGCTTTCGAAGCCCTGGAGCACCTTCAGGCCCTTGGACGTTTGCAGGAACAGGCTCAAGGCAAAACGCCCGACCATCACGATCGCCACCAGCCAGCCGACGCGGGCCGGTTGCAGGTTGAAGCTGTAGCCGTCGAGCACCACGCCGACAATCGGCCCGAACACGATCAGCGAGATCAGGCCCGCCAGGATCGCGTCGATGACGCTCTGTTTGATATCAATCGGTTTATTGGCAGCAGACATTACTTATACCTTCGCCACGAGTGGGCGACCCAACAGGCCTTGGGGACGGAAAATCAGGATCATCACCAACAGGGAGAAACTGAATACGTCTTTGTAGTCGGAGTTGATCAGACCGGAGAACAGCGACTCGGAGATTCCGAGGATGATCCCGCCAAGCATCGCCCCAGGCAGGGAACCGATGCCACCGAGGACCGCCGCGGTGAACGCCTTGATGCCGATGATGAAGCCGGCATAGAAGTCGAACGTGCCGTAGTTCATGGTGATCAGCACACCGGCCAGGGCCGCCATGGCCGCCCCGATGATGAACACGTAGGAAATCACCCGGTCGGTGTTGATCCCCAGGATCGAGGCCATCTTGCGGTCTTGCTGGGTGGCGCGGCACATGCGTCCCAGCTTGGTGTACTTGATGATGTAGGTCAGCAAGGCCATCCCGGCGAATGCGGCGATCAGGATGAAGATCTTGGTGTAGGTGAGCTGGACGAAGCCGGTGCCGATATCGACGCGCATGGCGCCTTCAAGCAGTGTCGGCACACCCTGTTGGCGGGCGCCCTGGCTGATCTGCGCATAGTTCTGCAGGATCAGCGAAATGCCGATGGCACTGATCAGCGGTGCCAGGCGGGTGGAGTTGCGCAGCGGTTTATAGGCGACGCGTTCGATGACCCAGCCGTATACCCCGGTGACCACGACCGTGAACACGAGGGTGCCGAGGATCATAAGCGGAAAGGATTCAATACCGAAGTAAGCCAGCAGAGCCAGACTGATTGCAGCGAGGTACGCGGAAATCATATAAACCTCGCCGTGGGCGCAGTTGATCATGCCGATGATGCAGTAGACCATTGTGTAGCCGATGGCGATCAGACCATAGACCGACCCGAGGGTCAGGCCGTTGATCAGTTGCTGCAGGAAAATACCATCCATAACGCAATCTCACGCATTTGAAAGACTGCACGCACACCGCAGCGACGGACCGGGGTTCAGCCGCCGAGGCTACACGGAGGGCGCACAGCTTTCGGGAGAAAAAGGCAGGTACTGCATGGACGCGAGGAACTGCCCGGCACCCAGGGGCGCCAGGCAGATCAACCGCTCATGTCACTTCTGTTTTTCCAACTGATGGTATTTGCCGTCCTTGTCCCACTGGTAGACCACGTAGTCGGAGATCTTCAGGTCGCCCTTCTTGTCCCATTCCTTCTTGCCCATCACGGTCTGGACCGGGTTGCTCTTGAGCCACTCGGCCGCGGCGTCGGTCTTGCTCGACTTGGCACCGTTGAAAGCGGCCGCCAGGGTCTGGACGGAAGCGTAGGCATACAGGGTGTAGCCTTCCGGCTCGGTACCCTTGGCACGGAATGCGTCTACCACGGACTTGCTGTCCGGCAGCAGGCGTGGGTCGGCACCGAAGGTCATGTATACGCCGTCGACGTATTGCGCGCCGCCGGCGGTGGTCACCAGTTCGTCGGTCACGATGCCGTCGTCGGACATGAATTTCACGTCCTTGAGGCCTTGCTCACGCAGTTGGCGAACCAGCGGGCCGGCTTCCGGGTGCAGGCCACCGAAGTAGACCACGTCGGCACCAGCGGCACGGATCTTGGTGACCACGGCGCTGAAGTCTTTCTCGCCACGGGTCAGGCCTTCGTACAGGACCGGGGTCACACCGCGCTTGGTCAGCTGGGCCTTGGTGGCATCCGCCAGACCCTGGCCATAGGTGTCCTTGTCATGCAGCACCACGACTTTCTTGCCCTTGAGCACGTCGACAATGTAGTCGCCGGCGACAATGCCCTGCTGGTCGTCACGACCGCACATGCGGAACATCGCGTTCAGGCCACGCTCGGTGACAGCCGGGTTGGTGGAACCTGGGGTGATGGCCATGATATCGGCGTCACCATAGACCTCGGAGGCCGGGATGGTCGACGAGGAGCAGAAGTGACCGACCACGGCATTTACCTTGTCCTGGTCGACAAAACGGTTGGCCACGGCCACGGCCTGCTTCGGCTCGCAGGCGTCGTCACCCTTCACCAGCACGATCTTCTCGCCGTTCACGCCGCCCTTGGCGTTGATTTCGTCCGCTGCCGCCTGCGCCCCTTTCATGTACTGCTCGCCAAACGCTGCGTTGGCGCCGGTCATGGGCCCCGCTACACCGATCTTGAAGTCAGCATGGGCAAACGCGGAAACACCCATCGCTGCGGTAACGGCGAGGGCCAGAAAGCCTTTCTTGTAAAACGTCTGGGACATGAGGTGGTGCTCCAAGGTTTTTTTTAGTTGGCACTGTGACTTCACTGAAAAGCTCAGAGCAAGGGCCGTGCCATCGGTTTTTTATTCTGAAAAAAGTCGCTGCTTTATTGTTATTTCGACTGTTTCGGGCCCTTTTTCACAGGGCGTGCAACCGTCTAAATCGCACGAGGTGCAACCTTTTGCCTAGTCGAGTACAACCCTCCTTGAGCCATCATTGCAACCATCGTCCGAAAGTACGTGCAACCAGCCTGTAACAACCTGCGTCACCTAACTGCACACTGTCGGTGCACAACTGCTACAACCCGCACCATTACAGGCTAGACGTTACGCCAGAAAACGTCGGTTTCGGCAACACTTTTCAAAACTCAGATGACGATCCGCAAGCACTGGCCCGCGTGATACAGCGAAAAACCCGCCTCATACAGGCAACTGCGCACACCTGCCCCGGCCACTGGCTGCATCGGCGCAAAGGGAATCGGTAACGCTTTCGCGTCGCCATGGCACAAGTAATCGGCAAAGGCCTTGCCCACCACCGTACCGGTGGTCACGCCACGCCCGTTGTAACCGGTGACCGCTACCAATCCAGGCGCCGGCTCGAACAGGCGCATCAGATGGTCGGGGGTGAAGGCGATGCAGCCGGTCCAGGTGGACTCCCACTCCACCGACTTGAGGTAGGGGAAGTAGTGCTGCTGCACCCGGTCCGCCCAGGCCTTGAGGAACCAGGTGGGCTTGCGGTTGCCATTGCCAAGGCTGCCCAGCAACAGACGACCGTCCTTGTCGCGACGAATGCTGCTCAATACCTGACGGGTGTCCCACGACCCCTGGCCGCCCGGCAAGATGCGTTGTGCCGCCTCGTCGGTCAACGGGACGGAAGCCACCTGGTAGTAATAGCCGGGGAAGAAGTTGCGCCGCAGTTCAGTCCATTCGCCTTCGGTGTAGGCATTGGAGGCGATTACCACTTGCTCGGCCAGTACCGAACCCTGGGCCGTCTGTACCGACCAGCGCTGGCCCTGGCGTTCCAGGCGGGTCACGGGAGAGTGGTCAAACAATTGGCCGCCCAGGTCCGTCGCCGCCTTGGCCAATCCGCTGACGTAGGCCATCGGATTGAGCGTACCGGCGCGTCGATCCAGCAAGGCCGCGGCGATTTTCGACGTGCCTGTGGCGTCGACACAGGCCTGGCCGGTGAGCAGTTCCACCGGCGCGCCACGGCGCTTCCATTGTTCTTCACGACTGCGCAGGTCCGCCTCGCCCCGGGCGTTATGGGCCATGTGCAGCGTGCCTTCGCGGCGCAACTGGCAATCGATGTTGTACTTGTCGACAAGGCTGAACACCAACGCCGGAGCTGCGCCCAGCATGCGGTTGAGCTGGCTGCCGACAGCTTCGCCGAAGCCGGCCTCGATCTCGTCCGGCGGAATCCACAGGCCCGCGGTCACCAGCCCGACATTGCGCCCCGAACCGCCGTGTCCGGTCCGATGAGCCTCCAGCACCGCAACACGCTTGCCTTGTTCCAGCAAATGCACCGCCGCCGACAACCCGGGGAAGCCTGCGCCAATCACGCAGACGTCTACCGTGACCGCCCCCGTGAGCGCAGTGTTTTCAGGCCTTTGCGGCGTCAGTTTTTCCCATAGACATTCTTCGCGTAACGGCATTGCCAGACTCCGGAAATGAAACCCAACCATCACACCTTTCAAGGGTGGGAGCGAGTCTGCTCGCGATGGCGACGCTCATTCAACACTGATGTCGATTGATCGACCGCCATCGCGAGCAGGCTCGCTCCCACAGGGATCTTCATGGAAGGAAGATCCCCTTCACTCAACCTCAGTCGAACGTAATCCCCTGGGCCAACAGCAACTCCAGCGAGTAGTTGACGGTGTTGGTCTGGCGACGCATGTACGCGCGCCACGAGTCGGAGCCGGATTCGCGACCACCGCCGGTTTCTTTCTCACCGCCGAAAGCACCGCCGATTTCAGCGCCGCTCGGGCCGATGTTGACGTTGGCGATGCCGCAATCGCTGCCCACGGCGGACATGAACTGCTCGGCTTCACGCACGTCAGTGGTGAAGATGCAGGACGACAGGCCCTGGGGCACGGCGTTGTTCAGGTGCAGGGCCTCGGCGAAGTCCTTGTAGCCGATCACATACAGGATCGGTGCGAAGGTTTCGTGGCGGACCACGTCGCTTTGCTCCGGCATCTCGACGATGGCCGGCGACACGTAATAGGCATTCGGGAACTGGTCTTCGAGCTGGCGCTTGCCGCCGAATACGCGGCCCCCTTCGCTCAAGGCCTGCTCCAGGGCGTCCTGCATGTTGTCGAAGCTGTGCTTGTCAATCAGCGGCCCGACCAAGTTGCCTTCCAGCGGATGACCGATGCGCACTTTCGAATAGGCGGCCTTGAGACGGGTGACGATTTCTTCTTTCACCGACTCATGGGCGATCAGGCGGCGCAGGGTGGTGCAACGCTGACCGGCGGTACCGACGGCGCTGAACAGACTGGCGCGCACGGCCATGTCCAGGTCGGCACTCGGCGCCAGGATCATCGCATTGTTGCCACCCAGTTCAAGGATGCTGCGGGCAAAACGCGCGGCGACTTTCGGCGCCACTTCCCGGCCCATGCGGGTGCTGCCGGTGGCGCTGATCAACGCCACGCGCGGGGCATCCACCAATGCTGCACCGGCATCGCGACCGCCGATGATCACTTGGCACAGATACTCGGGCGCATCGCCGAAGCTCTTCAGTGCCCGCTCGAACAGCGCCTGGCACGCCAGGGCGGTGAGCGGGGTCTTTTCCGAAGGCTTCCAGATCACCGAATCGCCGCACACCAGGGCCAGTGTGGTGTTCCAGGCCCAGACCGCGACAGGGAAGTTGAACGCGCTGATCACCCCGACCACGCCCAGCGGATGCCAGGATTCACGCATGTGGTGGCCCGGACGCTCGGAGGCGATGGTCAGGCCATACAATTGACGGGACAGGCCGACGGCGAAATCGCAGATGTCGATCATTTCCTGCACTTCACCCAGGCCTTCCTGGGTAATCTTGCCGGCTTCCCACGACACCAGCTCGCCGAGATCGGCCTTGTATTCACGCAGCAGGTCGCCAAACTGGCGCACCAGCTCGCCGCGACGTGGGGCTGGCACCTGGCGCCACAGATCGAAGGCATGTTGAGCGCGGCTGACCTGCTGCTCGACTTCGGCCGCGCCTTCCCAGTTCACCGCGCCGATGCGACTGCCGTCGATGGGCGAATGCACCGGCTGTGTGCCGTTCTGGTACAGGGCCGGGGCGACCCCCAGGCGATCAAGCAATGCAGCAACCATGGTTAATTCCTCAAGCGAAAGACAAAAAAACGGCAGCCGGACGATCACGGCTGATCAGGACTGTAGTTGTAGCTGGCCCGAGTCTTGCCAACAAACGACCTTTAAGCGAGATATCATTCCGTTTATTCATGCTGCCCCATGAACGGATACATCGAGCCACCGCAAATAGGCCTCACCGATGCTCAATAAACGCTACTTACCGTCGATTACGGCGCTGCAATGTTTCGAAGCGGTGACCCGTCACCTGAGCTTCACCCGTGCCGCCGAAGAATTGCACCTGACCCAGAGTGCCGTCAGCAAGCAGGTCGCGCAGCTCGAGGAGCTCTTGCAGCACCTGCTGTTCCGCCGCGTGCGCCGGCGCTTGCAACTGACACCGGCCGGCGACTTGTACCTGGGCGAAGTGCGGAAAATTCTCACCCAGGTCGAACTGTCTACCCACTACCTGCGCTCCTACGGTGGCGACACCGAAGTCCTGCGAGTCTCCACGCCCCCGACCTTCGGTGCACGCTGGCTGGTGCCGCGCCTCAAAGGCTGGCGCCTGCGGCATCCGAAGATCCACCTGGACCTGTGCAGCGAGCAGGAGCCCGACGACTTGCTGCAGGGGCGCAGCGACATGGCTTTCTATTTCGGCCAGGGCTCACGACCTGGCACCGAATCCCTGGAGCTGTTCGGCGAAGAACTGGTGCCGGTCTGCGCGCCGGGCTGCCTGCCGGATACCCCCTTCACCAACCCGACGCAACTGGCCGACCTGGTGCTGTTGCAGCACGCGTCACGCCCCCAGGCCTGGCATGACTGGTTCGCCGACCAGGGGCATCACACCGAACACAGCTATCACGGGCCGCGCTTCGAAACGTTCTACATGTGCATCCGCGCCGCCCAGGTCGGTTGCGGCGTCGCCCTGCTGCCGCGCTTTCTGGTGGAGGAAGAACTGGCAGACGGCAAACTGGTCATCCCGTGGCAGCACGCCATGCCCAGCACCAACGCCTATTACATGGCTTATCCCGAGCATTCGGCAGAGGTGCCCAAGGTCAGGTACTTTGTGGAGTGGATGTTGGAGCAGATGGCTGATGCGAAAAAATAACCACCCACACACCCTGGCCACAGAAGAGTCCTCTTACCACAGATAAATCTCCTGCCATCAGGAACGCTGCAACCAAAAAACACTGGCAATCACCCCAAGGGTTATGCGCCACTAGCACCACAAACCGCTGTCCGACGCTGCCCGCTGCAGCGAACTGTCTGGAGATACCCGTCATGAGCGAGAGTGTATTTGCCGATCGCATCGTGCAGAACCTGCTCGACACCGACTTCTACAAGTTGACGATGATGCAGGCGGTCCTGCACAACTACCCCAACGTCGAAGTCGAATGGGAGTTTCGTTGCCGCAACAGCGAGGACCTGCGTCCCTATCTGGCGGAGATCCGCTTCCAGATCGAACGCCTGGCCGAGCTCAACCTGAGCGCCGATCAGCTGGGTTTCCTGGAGCGCATCAGCTTCCTGAAGCCGGATTTCCTGCGTTTCCTGGGCCTGTTTCGTTTCAATCTGCGCTACGTGTACACCAGCATCGAAAATGGCGAGTTGTTCATCCGCCTGCGCGGGCCGTGGTTGCATGTGATCCTCTTCGAAGTGCCGCTGCTGGCCATCGTCAGCGAAGTGCGCAATCGCTATCGCTACCGCGAGGTCATCCTGGAGCAAGCACGGGAGCAGTTGTATCGCAAGTTCGACTGGCTGAGCGCCAACGCCAGCACCGAGGAATTGTCAGAGCTGCAAGTGGCGGACTTCGGTACCCGTCGCCGGTTTTCCTACCGCACCCAGGAAGAAGTGGTGAACGTGCTCAAGCACGATTTCCCCGGGCGCTTCGTCGGCACCAGCAACGTGCACCTGTCCCGGGAGCTGGACATGAAACCTCTGGGCACCATGGCCCATGAGTGGATCATGGCCCACCAGCAACTGGGCCCGCGGCTGATCGACAGCAAGATCGCCGCCCTCGATTGCTGGGTGCGCGAGTACCGGGGCCTGCTGGGGATCGCGCTGACCGACTGCATCACCATGGACGCCTTCCTGACGGACTTCGATCTGTTCTTCGCCAAGCTGTTCGACGGCCTTCGCGATGATTCGGGTGACCCGGTGGCCTGGGCGGAGAAAGCCATCGCCCACTACCACAAGCTGGGGATCGACCCGATGAGCAAGACCCTGGTGTTCTCCGACAGTCTGACCCTGCCCAAATGCCTGGAGATTTTCCGTGCATTGCGTGGTCGCATCAATGTCAGCTTCGGTATTGGCACCAACCTGACCTGCGACATCCCGGGCGTCGAGCCCATGAGTATCGTGCTTAAAATGATCAGCTGTGACGGGCAACCCGTGGCCAAGATTTCAGACGAGCCCGGCAAGACCCACTGCAAGGATCCGAATTTCGTCGCCTACATGCGACACGTTTTCCAAGTACCTGCCACCCTTTCTGGCATATCAAGCAAGGAGTGAATTCATGCAAGCCGTACAGCGTGAGATTGCTGAACAGCTCAAGGTCCAGCCACCGTTCGCCGATGACGCCGCCCTCAAGGCCGAAATCGCGCGCCGGGTCAGCTTTATCCAGGACTGCCTCGTCAACTCCGGGCTCAAGAGCCTGGTGTTGGGGATCAGCGGCGGGGTCGATTCGTTGACAGCCGGCCTGCTGGCCCAGCGCGCCATGCGCGAGTTGCGGGAAAAAACCGGTAACCCGGCTTACAAGTTCATCGCCGTGCGCCTACCGTACGAAACCCAGTTCGATGAGCACGAAGCACAAGCCTGCGTGGACTTCATCGAGCCGGATGAACGCCACACCGTCAACATCGGCCCGGCGGTCAAGGCCCTGGCCAAGGAAGTCCTGGCATTCGAAGGCAAGACGCCGGGCGCGCGGGATTTCGTGCTGGGTAACTCCAAGGCGCGGATGCGCATGGTGGCGCAGTACGCCATCGCCGGTGCCGAGCAAGGCCTGGTGGTCGGCACCGATCATGCGGCTGAAGCCGTGATGGGTTTCTTCACCAAGTTCGGTGACGGCGCCTGTGACCTGGCGCCCCTGAGCGGCCTGGTGAAGAATCAGGTCCGGGCCATCGCCCGTGACTTCGGAGCGCCGGAATCGCTGGTGGAAAAAGTCCCCACCGCCGATCTCGAGGACCTGTCCCCGGGGAAACCCGACGAGGCCGCCCACGGCGTGACCTACGGGGAAATCGACGCCTTTTTGCACGGCCAGACCATTCGCGAAGAAGCGGCCCGGATCATCTGCGAGACCTATCGCAAGACCGAGCACAAGCGGGTGTTGCCGTACGCTCCATAGCAGGCACCAAAAGCCCCTGTGGGAGCGAGCCTGCTCGCGATGGCGGAGTGTCAGCCAACTTCCAGGCTAGCTGACCTGACGCCATCGCGAGCAGGCTCGCTCCCACATCCGGCCCCCCGGTGATTTGCCGGACACAAAAAAAGCGCCCTGCATGGGGCGCTTTTTTATGCCTGAAGAATTACTTCAGAGTCACGGTGCCTTTCATCATCGAGATGTGGCCCGGGAACGAGCAGAAGAAGCCATACTTCTCAGCGGCATCTAGCTTCGACACGTCAAAGGTCACCGAATCTTTCTCATTGGCACCGATGATCTTGGTGTGGGCGATGACACGAGTGTCCCCTTTCTTCAGGTAGTTATCGTCGATACCGGCGCCCAGGCCATCGGTCGCGATCGGCTGCATGTCGGCTTCTTTGCTCAAGACCCAGTTATGGCCCATGACATTTTTTGCCAAGTTGCCCGACTGGGTCAGCTCAACGGTGAAGGTCTTGCAGCTCTTGTCGATCTCGATGGCCTTGGTACTGAAGGACATCTGATCAGTCGAGTCGATGGTGATCTTGCACTCCGCTGCCATCAGTTGGCTGCTGGCCAGTGTCAACAGGGATACTGCTACAAGTTTGGCAAACATCATGAATCTCCAAGGCATGGTTAGAAAATTCCTTCAAAGGGGAAGACTGCCTCAATTTCAGACAAGTTCCTATGACCTGAATCAAAAATTGTATACAACTTAAGGCTATCAGCCTGATGGATACAATCAACCGGCCAGACGCACGACTTCCGCCTATGATCAGCCCCATCAACCCAATGGAGCGCCTGTCATGAACTTCAACAGCCTTTTATGCAGCCTGCTCGCCGCCTATGCCTGCGGCGCCAGTGGTACCTACGAAAAACCTGCACGCGAGGCTTGATGCCCTTGCGTACTTTGCACAGGACAGCGGCCAGGCTTTACTCTGCTGCGATTACCGACTCAGGAGTAAAGCATGTCCATCGCGTCTGTTTGTGTATTCTGCGGCGCCAGCACCGGCTCCAATCCCGCCTACCGTGAAGCGGCGCAAGCCCTGGGGCGAGCATTGGCCGAACGCAAGCTCACCCTGGTCTATGGCGGCGGCGCCGTCGGCCTGATGGGCATCGTTGCCGACGCGGCCCTGGCGGCCGGGGGCGAGGTCATTGGCATCATTCCGCAAAGCCTGAAGGACAAGGAAATCGGCCACGGCGGCCTGACCCGCCTGGAAGTGGTGGACGGTATGCACGCCCGCAAAGCGCGCATGGCCGAACTCAGCGACGCCTTCATCGCCCTGCCCGGTGGCCTCGGCACCCTGGAGGAACTGTTCGAAGTCTGGACCTGGGGCCAGCTCGGCTACCACGGCAAACCGTTGGGCCTGTTGGAAGTGAATGGTTTCTACACCAAACTCACCGGGTTCCTCGACCATATCGTCGACGAAGGTTTCGTCCGCGCAGCCCATCGCGACATGCTGCAAGTGAGCGAGTCAGCCCATGACCTGCTCGATGCGCTGGATGAATGGCAACCCTCGGTACAGCCGAAATGGGCCGAGCAGAAAGCCCTCTGAGAACCGGCGCGAGGGCGCTTTGGCCCTCACCCTTGCAAGGCTTTGGCAATCGAGGCGCGGTAACCTTCAGGCAGGTTGGCCGGTAACTGGTCCGGCTTGAAGAGCCCGATCTCCTTGTGCTCATGGCTGACCGTCGGCACGAAGCCGCCCACCAATTGGCAGCGGTAAGTGGAGATGAACACGTGCCTGCCGGGGATGACTTCGAACAGATAGGAATCCAGCGGCTCCCCTACGCTCACCTCCACCGCGAGTTCCTCGATGATTTCCCGGGCCAGGCATTGCGGCGCCGTTTCACCCAATTCGATCCGCCCGCCGGGCAACTCCCACTCATCCCGCTCGTTGAGCATGAGCACGACCAGGCCATCGGGGGATTGCAGCACGCCTTTGATGGAAACCGGAAACATATCGCCCTCCAATAAATCACAGCGCCTATGAACCATGCGGTCCTTATGGAAGCACGGACCTCCTGTGGGAGCATGGCTTGCCCTGTGGGAGCAAAGCTTGCTCGCGATGGGCCTCGCGGTTTTCAGTTCAGCCGCTACATCCCTATCGCGGGCAAGCTTTGCTCCCACAGAGCAAGCTTTGCTCCCACAGGACAAGCCATGCCCCTGCAGCCTTCTCTCAGACCAAACCCTGTATTACTCCAGCGGCATCACTGTCACTCGCACTTCGGGATCGTGGTTACCGCCCCCCAGGATCACCCCGCGCAACGGCGACACGTCGGAGAAATCCCGGCCCCAGGCCAGGGTGATATGTTCCAGGGCGGGCTGTACGTTGTTGGTCGGATCGAAATCTACCCAGCCCAGCGTCG